>LFCJ01001362.1_pt1 | contig 16914 bp, 20 predicted proteins | sample 643141 | NCBI WGS metagenome assembly LFCJ01 (sample SAMN03766243, study PRJNA286221) | soda lake metagenome | biome: soda lake; feature: Kulunda steppe; material: water; isolation source: sample B1-Br-g2 brine of Lake Bitter-1 | place: Russia: Kulunda steppe | collected 2010-07 | reverse complement strand
TGCCCCACTCACACCTGCCCCTGTCACCTCCCCCCAGCTCCCCACCAGACCTCCACAACACCTCCGACCTGAGGACACAGGACGCTCGCTTTGTCACCACACACAGCTCAGACACAGAGCCTCTGTCGGAGCCCCACCCCTTGCCCCCAACAACGCTGGGCTTCCCAGACCCCTGCTGCACCGCCTTCGCCTGCGGCAACGGCGCCCCCCTTCACCCTTGGCCGCCGCTTGAGCGCTGTGCCTGTGGAAGACCTGTCGGGCAAGGAGCATGGGATGAACACGCGCACAGCACGGTGCAGCGCCTGCCTCCGCTACAGCAGCCACACCAGCAGCAGCAATGTCAGCTCAAGCACCAGCACCAGGAATGCTGCCAGCAGCAGCAGCAGCGGCGGCAGCAGCAGCAACTGCAGCAGCAGCAGGAGGGCCAGGTGCGAGAGCAGTGGGATGGAGCGGAGCATGCAGCACGGCAGGCTGTGACGCGGCTGGATCAGGGGCAGCAGCATGGCGCAGTCAGACGAGATGAGATCCTACACCCTAAGACGCTCCCAGGTGGCTTGGCTAGGGCCCTGCAGCATGGCGGGAGCAGTGCTGCTGCTACTGCTGCTGCTGCGCAGGCCCCCTTCCCCCAGACAGGTGCGCAAGCGCGTCTGGGGCCGAGGCCCATGTGCAGGGGGCAAGGGCGGGTGCTGTAAAGGATGAGCGTGTTAGCTGGTGGTCTCGTGCGTGCGTATGGGTAGGGCACTGCTCCTGTGCAGAGGAGACACACAGGCTTGGGCACAGGCACAAAAGCAGACAAGTGAAGCAAGGATTGACGGTCATGTGCGCACAGATATGCATACTCAACCTAGCATGCTGAGCACATGTGTGTGTGCGCGCTCAGTTTTATTGAGCATTGAGTGTACGAGTAAAGTGCCAGGAACTTGATGGGTTGGCAGGACCTGGTTCCTCTGCTTCAACATGATTTGGCCACTGCTCCCATCCCATCCACTTACTGCTTCAACATGATCTGGCCACTGCTCCCATCCCTTGACACAGCTCCAGCATGTTCTGGACACTGCTCCCCCCTCATTTCACTTACGTAAGTATCCTCCCGCTGCATCTGCATTTCCTACCCATGCAAGCTGGCCACGCCCGCAAGATTGATACCAACCACCAACCACCATCAGGTCGACAGTCGCAGGCAAGGTCGGCACCACCTTCGGACCACCATCAAGTCGATGTCCGCAGGCAAGGTTGGCACCTACTGCCAACCACCCCACCGTCCTGTGTCCCAAAGGGCATCAAGTCAATGTTTGCCAGCGTGTGCCTGCACCTTTGAACACACATGAGCGCGTGCTGCTCTGCCTGCAGGGGCAAAAGCACCCAAGCCACCGCGTGCCCACAGCAAAACATTCCAGCAACAGCAGCAGCAGCAGCAGCAGCAGCAAGGCAGCGCCAATTTTCTTGGGTCGCAGTCTGTAGCATCCAGCTTTGGCAGCAGCACCATCAGCACTGCCACAACGGCGCATGTAGCAAATGGTGTGGTGCAGCACAGTGGCGAGGCTGAGCACAGTGCCAGCGGGTGCAACGTCAGGGTCAAGTGGGGCAGCGATGGGAGCAGGTGCGCCAAGCGTGTCGACAGCATTGGCAGGGAATGCGCAGCCACAGGAGGCCATGCCAACGAAAAACTGCTTCGGGACCACCCACCACCACAGCTGCAGCAGCAGCCGCGGCAGCATGTCCCACACCTGCACCAGCCACACCTGCTAACTCAACCAGAGCAGAGTCATCAGGGTCAATCACTGCACAGTGCCCCGGACGACGCGGGATTGTACACCTGCCAGGTCAGCTGCTGCCTGCCCTGGGGCCATTGTGCCTCTGTGCGCCTCAGCTTCTGCCATGCTGGCTGCACGCGGAGCTTCCTTTGTGCGCACATGCTCTAATCGCTTGATGACAGGCTTTCTTGTGTGTGAGAAAGCAACTTGCCCCAGTCCACGATCCTGCACATCATTTGGAGTGCCTGCTGGCGCCCTTTGAGATATGTATTGGGAGTGCTTGGCAATTCGGTGATGAATAATTTGTTCGGCTATTATCAGTGCTTTTCCTCCTGCGCTTACTGCCAAGGTGGTATGGATACGCTGCCTACAAAGCATGGACTTGCAGCTCAGATGTACTGGACTTGCTGATGCTCACTTTCCTTGTGCCCCAGGCCGCCTACCCAACACCAGCTCGCTCCTATGCCCTGGGCAAGAAGAATCTGCATCTCTTCCGCCTTAAAAACACAAGGTGAAGCTGCGCACTGTTCTCCTTGCCACAAATTGCTCTGTAAGTGTGTACGTTTAACTCATGCTTTCATTATTACTTGTGCATGTCAGCAGCATGACTCACTAATTACCACTTCGTTTTTGGTAAAACCCAAATGGTCCTTGTTCAAGCATACGCCTATTGATTTTCCCTCTCGCAGCTGAATAATAGAAGCTGCTGTGTTAAGTAGTGGTCTTTCATGATGCTTCATGCTGCTTGCAAGCCTCCTTATGGTATTTTCCGGCCTAATTGATTTGACTGCTTGCTGCAGGGCTTCTGTATCTGACCTTGTTACATAGCATTGAACAACATTTGCTGGAATTAGAAAGTTGGTCCAGTACATGATAAACTAGAGGTCTGAAGAGCCTTGGGCAGACCTGAGGGTCGGGTCCAGCTGTTGAATATGTTTTGTTTTGTTACATAGCAAGCTGGTTTAAATTTGATGCCAAAGCCTTAGTGTTCCATTTGTGCAGACTAAATGCAAAGCCCCTTTTATCTGCAGCCATCCGAGGATGTGGTGCTCAAGCGCACTTGGAATAATGACACCAGACATGAGTGTGAGAGCTCACCCACACATAGACACATTTGCCCGCGCATACCAATGCAGCCTGGATCCCTCAAATGTTGCACCACAAAGCTCCTGATTACTGCCGCATTACATCTACTTTCTCACTATATAACGGTTGCGTGTTTGACTTGCTCTGTGCTTTAATTCTTGCAGGTTTGATCTCATTGGCGGCATCTGGTACTACCTCTTAGTTGTGTCAGTGATGCCTCGCTGCTCAAGGCAGCAGCTTGGTCCTGCTCCTGTGCTCTTTAAGGTGTGTGTGTACGTGTGTCTTTGCGTGCACCAGTGCTCTTCATGTAAGAAAGTGTGAAGCATGTGTGTGTGTGTGTGTGTGAGAGAGTGTGTGTGTGTGTGTGCTTTCAGTGGATGCAGTTGTGTGTAAGTGTGTGGGTACAACATTTTGCTGAGCCATGCCTCAAAGAAAAAGCCTTATAGTGCAATTTTATTCGCAAGCTCTTGGTTCCTGTCAACCATATTTGTGCGAGCCTGACCTTGTTTATTTTGCTGTATACAGAATGCTTGCAAATTGCCCCAGGACTTACGTACGAAACACTTGCTGTGGTTGCAAGGATGTTGACGCGTATATTGTGACCACTTGTGCATGCTTACCAAGCTACTCCTGTTGGTGTGGGCGTTCAAGGCTGTATCAGCTGCTTAAACTGCGTCAAGTTCCTGAAAAAGGATAATCCTTTGCCTGTTGCCATCCGCAGCGCTAAGAACTCGTCCTGTCTGTGAAGGTCCTGTGGTCATATGGTGTTGCTCGATCATGGATGTCTTGCTTGTCAATTGGGATGCTCCCAAATTACATTTTCTTGCATTGCACTTACCATCAAATGCCTGTGGCGCTGCTTGCAACCCAACCTGCACCACCTTCTGCCCCATTTCTCATGCATGGACACATCTCCTTTGTGAGCGTTGCGCCCCTGACCTGATGAGAAGCTTCACTCCCTCTGCTGTGGTTTTATAATGACGTCCTTATGATGTCCTCATGATGTCTAAATGGTGTTCTAATGATACCTAATTGATCTAATTGATATCAATGATAAAGTCATTATGATGTCCTTATGATGCCCTCATGATTTCCTAATGATGACCTCACGCACTTCATCTATACCACTACCATGTTGACTGCACCCAGGGCCTTGGCATTAATTTCGAGGGTGGAGTGTCTGCTGTGCTGGACGCAGACAACATTTGGACAGCCGCCCTTGCATTCCTGGGCATCTACATGGTGCGTCCCTGCCTGCTGCATGCAAACCCTGCTCCTCACCCTGTCAATGCTAGGTTGGGCCTTTACATATGCCGACAGACAAGGAGCTGGCCTGATGGGATGCCCAGACGCCCATACAATTCTTCTTGGCAAGGCTTTGGGATTGCAGTGCATCATGGGTCTGTACTATTGACCTTCAGGCTTCAGCCTTCTACCAAGAGCCGTGCTTATCAGAGGCAGACGTCAGACGTCTGACCCAACAAGAAAACTTGCACTTTTGCTTGAATTCTCAATCATGCGCGCGCACACACACGCACGCACACACTAACACAGGCACATGTGCATGCATGCTCGCGCACACTCACACACACAAATGGGCCTGGGCACATGCGTAAGGGAAAGCGCATGCACACAACAGCATATGCGTGTGCTGCACCCCAAACCTCTCAGGATGCCCTGTGGTCTATCTTCATGGAGAGCTACGTGTCACTGGGAATGGTGGTCGCCATGGGGGTTTTATGCTGGGGTTTTGCTTGCGCGGGCGGCGTGGGTGCTGTTCCATGCGCCCTGGATATCCTTGGCCGCCGCAAGCCATGCTCATACCAGGAAGGCACACTGCCAGGCCAGCAGCGGCAGCAGCGGCAGCAGGAGAGGAGGCGGCAAGGGCACTTGCCCTGGATGTGTGCGCGGGGTGGAGGTGTGCCGATGCAGGTGTGGCCATGGTTTGGAGTGTGGAGTGGCATATTGTGCTGGCCCGCAGGGCGTGCTTGGAACCAACCACAGGGTGTTCTCAGAACAGCCCCCTTTTGTGCACCAGACATGGGCCTCCAAAGGGTGGGATAAGATAGGATAGGTCACATAGCTGCATCCGCCCAACAAGAGCGTCCAAGGCCAGCCCCATACCGTGGTCCTGTACCTCTGTCCTTTTCTGTGGCTCTTTCCTGTGGTCCTGTACCGTGGTCCTGTACTGTGGTCCTGTACCGTGGTCCTGTACTGTGGTCCTGTACCGTGGTCCTGTACTGTGGTCCTGTACCGTGGTCCTGTACCGTGGTCCTGTACCGTGGTCCTGTACCGTGGTGCTCTACCGTGGTGCTCGCCCCATTTTTCCAGCTGGTTTCAGAATGGGCCTCTGGTCAAAAGTGTGCCTGGTCATAAGTGTGTGTGGCTCTGCCCTGGGGAGCTACCCTAGGTCAGCATGGTTATTGTGCTAGGTGCAGCAGCAGGGCACTGTATGGCAGTGTGTCCACAGCGCAGCAAGGCTGCTTGATACGCGGCGCAGCTGCGGTCGTGCATTTGCGCACGGAAGCTTCTGCACTGTTGGCTGAGGCTGAAGTTGGCACTGTTAGCATTGGCTGATGTTGGCTGTGGCTGTGGCTGAGGCTGGCTGTCTGGGAGCAATCCTTGGCTTGTGGACAGCTTGTAGACAGGTGGCATGATATGGAACAGCCTCACCGCTTTGGGGCTGTGCGACGCAATGTGTGTATGTGTGAGTGTATGCGTTTGTGTGTAGCTGTTGGACGCCAAACACCATGTGCCGCCGTGCTCCGCCCTTGCAGCTCCTATTTGCGGGGGCGCATGCCTTGGCCCACTTGAGCACTGCCGTCTCCCTCATGCTGCTGCTGGAGCTGGGCGTGGAGATGTGCATCAGGCACGAGAACCTTGGCAAAGAAGGCATGCATTCCCTGTTCAGGTAAGCGCAATGAGAGCCAATGGAGGGCCGGTGCTTTTGTTTGCAGGACGAGTAATGCCTGAGGGCGTCCTGCAGTACTTGTCTGAATGCAGCTGCTTTCTCCATTTTTGGCCTCAGTCGGCTCGGTCCTTCCTGCTTGTATTGATTTTAGGGCAAGTGGCAGCCGGCCGCATGCCAGCACAGCCTTGGGGGTATGCCTGATGCCGTGCGTGTTTGAAACCTTGCCTTACTAAGCAATGGATAAAGCCATGCAGGATATGGTGCCTGATTTGCTTGCCCAAGCTACATGCATGTCCTCGCTACGGACATGTGAGTGCCTGTACTTGTGCGCAGATGGTACCGAGAGTATGAGCAGGTCCATTTTCCAGACCCACAAGGCCTTCGCTTTTTACTAGAAAGGGTGACGCTTGGACTTTATCCTGGGGTTATCAAGGTGAGCATGGAACGTGTGGTTCAGGCACAGCAATTCAGGATCTAATGCTGGGCGGGTGTAAGCTTTCGCTGAAATGTGCGGTTCTCAAGCTCTTTTAATCCCGCTCTTCTCACGACTGGTTGCCTTTACCCACATAGTTAGCAAACCTGCCCCAAAGGTGATGAACGCGCCTGCCTGTTTATAGCGTGGGGTCGTGCCGTAATGAGATTTCACTTCGTGCTTGGGCAGGTTGCCATGGCTATTTTTGACATCCCAGAGGCCATTGCTGTTACACGCACCACAATGTGTGCAGTGAATGGGTCCCTTGCAGTCATTTCACGTCTGCAGGTAAGTTCGTAATCGCTTCAGGCATCTCAAATCAATTGTTATTGAATTGTTGGTTAAATAAGTTTTGATGGGGGAAACTGACCCGGGGGTCAACTTTACCCCTTTCTTGGATACACACCCTGGCAAAACAAACATTGCCCAGCCCTTTCACTGCACGTAAGCATGTAGTCCAGGTATTGGCCTGGATAACAGCCCTTTTGGCAAGGGAGTAACGGTGGAACTGTATGGAAGTGCTCAATATTGCTTTTAGGATTAGGTCAAGCAGTCAATGGGACTGCACACACATGTTTTGGCAGCAAATGAGCGCAGGCCATCCCATTTAGCAGGAAGTGAGCGCAGTCCATCCCATTTGGCAGCAAGTGATCGCTGTCCATCCCATTTGGCAGCAAATGAGTGCAGTCCATCCCATGTGGCAGCAAATTGAGTGCACTCTGCATTGCCCTCTCACCCCATGTGCAGGCGCTGCTGTATTATGGCGGCATGCTGGCTTACTTCTGGCTGCTGGCAACCCCAGCAGTGGGCCTCGTATTTGGCATTTACCTTTACGTGTCCGTGTGCTTCTGCGGTGTACACTACGATGAGGCGTTTTCGTCCCTGAGGGTGGCGCACTACAAGTCCATGACGCGCATGCACATCACCAAGTAAGGGCGCTCTTTCCTCTGCGCATGGTCATCTGGGCACACCACGCACCAAGGCAGGTGCATTTCAAATGCAGCATTTCTGAGCTGGTGTACACATGACCTGTGCAAAGTTGATCTGGTGCATTATTGACCTGGTGCATACGTTACCTAGTGCATAATTGACCTAGTGCACAATTGACCTGGTGCATAGTTGACCTGCTGATTAATTGACCTATGCATGACCATGCACTGCGGCGTGGCGAGGCTGGTGCTGCTGATTGGAAGTGCAACACGGCAAAGCTGCCCAAGTCCACCAGGCCTCTGCCCATCAGGCCTCCATTAGGCTTCCACCAGACCTCTGCCCACCAGGCCTCCATTAGGCCTCCACCATATGCCTCCACTATGCCAAGGCCCCCCAGGCGCCTCAGTGCTACTATTTGTTCCAGGTCCAGGTTGCAGGCCTCTTCATGCCTAAGCTCAGCAGCCCATTTGTTTGGCAGGCACAGCCAAGTGGTTACCTTTCCCTACCTTCACTTACCAGGGTCAACTCATCTGTGGCTTCCAGAGGTAGCATGGCAGGAGTGTTGTGCAAGGGGATCTGTAGGCTGGCATAGCAAGGCCAGAGGGTCATGCAAGGCACTGCCCCGGCTTGTACACATGCAGGGAGGGCGACCTTGAAGTGTACACGCTTGCCTTGGATAGAGTGCCCACCCTTTGGAGGCAGGCCCCTGCTTGGTCCCCTAGCGGTGCGGCATTTCCCCAAATGATGAACGGGGCTGCCCAAGAGCAGGGCACTCAGGGCCGCCTGGGCTTGCAGCAACCACAACAGTCAGGCATCCACAGGCTGCAGTCCCAACTGCCCCCTGCTCCATATGCGCACACCCTGTCTGTGCCCTCGCGTTGGTGTCCTGCTCATGGAAAGGCAAACGACGGCTGGTATCTTGTGGACTACTTCAAAGTTCCCAAAGAGCGTCCCCTTTAATTCTTGGTTTTCAGTGTCCTCGTGGTCAAGCATGCAGCTTTCTTTAAACTTGCATTCGAACTCAACCTTCCATTTGGATAGCTTAAAGCTTCTTATATATTTTGTGTGAGAAGCCTGATCACCTGATGGCCTGTATTGCTCTGCCTTGCCATCGCCATTGCTGTCCTGCTTACTGTTGACCTCTCTCTTGAAATTGAGGTATCTGGCCCTTGAAGGCTTCGAAGGAGGAACTTCGGCAAATGTAGTTAGAACATTGCTTTCCTGCATTGCTTAGCGGCGTACGGTTTAGGAATCTGGGATTTCATAGTAGCTAGTCGTGATGGTAATTGACTACTCATTTTTGTGATAATTAACTAATTGTGTGTATAGATTCAAATTGAGGTTCATGGGAATCAGACGACAGTTGTCTGTAGGTTTATCACCTAAGTATATGACTTGGTGGGCCAATACTGGCAGTGCTTAGATCACAAAATAAGTCCCCTTGTAAGAGTGCAGCCACGTTTTTGCAGTTAAGGGTGTTTGAAAGAAGAAGATGCTTAAGAAGATCAATCGCCACCTGATTGCAGAATGAAAATGAAAAATTGCTTGGGCAGTGAAACCACTCCCTACATTAGTTAAGGAAAAGGAGGCACATTGGTCAGAAGAACTGAAAGTCTCTTCCACTAGGGAGAAGGAAGAGCTAGTGAGGATCTTGTGGCCCCTTTTCCTAAATTGATGCGAGGAGCTTTTTGCTGCTTGCGTAGTTTTTCTTTCTTTCTAGGATCTGGAGGGTGACAAGCCGCCCCCAGCTCCAGACCAACACCTTGAGGGCATTTGGATTTTTCAAAAGGGCGTCTAGTAGCTGTCACTGACTACAGGCAGCGCCTGTCGAGTCAAGGAGTGCCAGTGGACTGCATGCAGTGCTGACCTTGCCTGTCCACAGGCTAACCAGAGAGAACCTAATATGGACAAAAGTGTCAGACTCCGTAGTCTCATTGCGGGCGACCTGTTGTCTGCATGGTGCACACTGTCGCAGTCCACAGCCAGTCCACATGCCAATTCTGCTTAAACTCCTTTCATGGCCACTGGCATGGCATGCCACAAGTCTGAATTGGTTGCAGCAGTTTATCAGCACGACATGGTGGAGCGGTTATACAGTTCCTACTAGGCATCCTAGCAGAATTTAGGTGACTCCTTTTCCTAAATTGGTGGTAGGGGGTATAATTGTGCCTGCTTGCACGGTTTTTCCTTTTCTTGTGCAGATATTCCCTCCGAGGGACTCCATGCCAGGCCTCTGCCAGAGTTAGCAACACTGTCTGAAGTGACTCCCTTGAAATGCCAATGATATCAAGTTGTGAAAATTTTGCCAGGCGAGATGTGTGCATTGTTCAGCTTGTGCACATCCAAATCAAATATTAATCAAAAGGAATTGTTGTTAGACCAGATCATAGACTCGAACGCGCTGGGAAGGTACATTTGGTACCCACGGTGGTATCAAACACACGGCACACATGGCAATTGAACAGTATTGTAATGGGCACCAATGTGTCTGCGTTTCCTTGCTTGATGTCGAGGGTGCTTCACCGCCTATGCATATCTATTTATGGGCAACCGCGTATAGATTAAAATGCGCATAAGAAAATACAGTTGTGAGATAACAATGAATGGATGCATTGGGATGCATTGCTTGAAGTATACACAGCAATAGTATAAGGATGAACTTTTCACATAATTCTTGTGGCTACTACATGGGACTCAAACTGAATTGGCAAGACCAGGATTTTGCACAGCCTGGTGACTCAATTGATTTTAAATCTTAGAATCAATTAAGCGCCTGCACCTGTAGCTAGAGGGGAGCCAGGCACATTGGGGGGCTGCACTTGTCTGCGCCACGTCAAAGCCCATGGTGGCGTCCAAGCAAGCAAGCGGAGCAAGGCCATCCGCAATTCGACCTGTCCATGTGCAATAAGCGTAGCCACTGCCATCATTAATCAGCTGTGAAGATGATGACTGACGTGCAAAAGAGACAGATGTCAGGAAGAGCGTTTGCCTTAGCATTATGCATGCCTGCTGGATTGTTGGAGTTTATTCCTGACAGTGTTTGGCCAGGCAAGAGAATCCAGGGTCAGCATTTCATAATTTGCTCGGCACATGGAAAACATCCTAATCTGCCCTTGCAGTGTAGCGAAGACAAGTGCTAAATGCAAGCGAGTTGTCCAACGCGAGGCTCTCTTGGAATCAATGGCAGGCAACCTCTGCAAAAAAACACTCCTGAAAAATGCAAGTAGGCTCTTGGCACAGGTCATGATCATGCCACTGTCAAGGCCCAACATATCGACGAGGCTGATTTCCATGGCAAGGGCTTAAACCCATGATCTAGCTTCTTTCTGGACAGCGCTTTATGGAAGCAGCCCAACCATCTGGCTGATCTGCCCTGCAGTCATCATACCACCTACCCGCATGACCTCCACAGTAACCAGGGCTTGGGTTAGAAGCCTCCATGCACCTGTTGCACTCGTGTGGGACAGGCGCTCCTCGGCAATGGCTCGCGTGCACTCACGAGCGGTGACGACAATGTTATTCACAGGCTGCCCCTGCAGCCATTTTGCACAGCCCTCGCCAACTGTCATACAAGCTGCTGAGGCTCTGCCGGGTGTAATCAGCATGCTGTTTCTGCAGCACCACAATAACTTTGTTACCTGTCGCATCATTTGCTTTGGCGGATTGGACTTCCTATGCTTGGTATGCTGGTTGCAGCTGAGGATCTGGTGGAACTTTGTCTATGCTGCCCGCTGGTTAGTTTGCATTGACTTTAATACATCCTAGGGCATCAGCATCTAGTGACCACACGGGTTTGATATGTGTTTTTCATTTGGTCAATCAGGTATTACAAGACACAAGACATTTCATTGCCTACAAATATAAACGCATCAGGCTCGCCTCACCAGCCAGAGGTCTTATACACATGTCGGCAATGGGACCTAAATGCCAGCGAACATGTACTGTAGTTGGACCTGCATGCTGTGTATGTATGTACACAACATGGCATGCATGGGGGGTATGTCAGACACGTCTTTGGCGCACGTGTCATGACACCCAAATCTTCAGGGAAAGGCACGAGTACAAGACCCCAAGAAGCTGCGCTCACCAAGCATGTGTCCACACTCCGCAGGCAGTCGTTGGTCTTCAGCAGCAGCAAGAGTGGCCGCGGTACGCGCGTGAGCATTGTGGATATGTCCACCGCATGCTCCATTGCATGGGCCTGCAGCCATGAAAATGCGGGTACGTGGTCAGGTGTGGACACAGGTGTATCTATAATATCTATAATACGTTGCAGCGCAATTGCCTTGTCTTCAGCATGCCCAATGGCAGGGGCCTGCGACAAAATACAATGCAAGTGCCCCAGCATGTGGGCAAGTGGAAATGAGGGAGTCTCTGCTGTTCTCTTTGACTGGAGTGTGCTGGATGAATCGAGTCCACTGTGTGAGTGTCACAGCAATGTCCCACTCCCAGTCTCACAGCTTGGGCTTCCTATCTAATTGTGCACAGACGTTATCATCCTGACAATGTTTGCTCAAAGTTATTGCACAGTGGGTCTTTAGTTTCTTGAGAGATGGGCCACAGCAATCTTTCTTGCCATCTGAAGCCCTTAAATAAATATGTCACTGGTATACAAGTTTCCACAGCAAAAACTTGCATACAATTGCCTCTTTTGAGCATCGTTTTTATTGCAAAAGTCAAAGAAGCAAAATGTCTCCACAAATCCAATACTGGAAGTACATTAGATATTCAATGCATGCATGCAAGGCCTTGCTAGCTTTGCTGACCCTGCCACATGTGTGAGGCTGCGCTGGCTTGCCATCCTAACAATAGACAAGCACAACCAACAATAGAGCAGCACACTCAGCAACAGAGAAGCAACAGCCCAGCAACAGAGAAGAGGCCCAGCGAAATCATACCTGCACCATGCGCCTGTGCTCCTCGGTGTCTTTGACATGTAAGCGGTCGGGACTGGAAGCGTTGACAATTTGATCCCAGGGTCTCTGCAACCAATGAATGCGATACATGGGAATTGTATCACTGATGACCAGGGAGGTAAAGCAAGAGAATCATTATCCATTTAATTATGAAATGTTGAACGAGCATCATCAGCCTCGTAAAGGATATACAAAGCTCATGCACATGCAAATCATGTAAAAAGCTTTGGTGCTGGACCTCATGAATCACATGAGCTGTCTGAATGGGTGCACAGATATCAAAATGTTGCAGCCAGGGAACATAAGAGCAAAAGGAGAGCCTTCCAAGTAGCATTATCCATCTCTCCTATCTCATCACGCATGCATCTTCCGGCTCCCTCACATGTGTGAGCATGGCCACAAATAGAGGGTACATGTCCCCAGCATTCATGGCCTCAGCATGCTGCTTTATGGCCACCGGGTCGCCGTATATCAACGCCTGCCACAACTTCGCGTACTGGAGTCGGAACTCATCATCAATTCGACGATACAGGCCTGCATGCAAAGCAAGCCTCATTGGTGTGGCTGCTTCACTTCAGAAGCTGCAGCCAAAGGCAAGCAAGTCACCAGGCAGGTTCTATTGTCCACTTGCAAGTGTGGGTGGTGGGGCTCAAACTCTGTCTGAGCTGATCCTCTTTGATGCTGTGTGCACCCCAGCGCAAATAGCCATTTGTGTGCGTGTGTTGCTGAATCGGAAGAAAAGGATGAAATTGACCTACCATGATCTAGAAGCACAAGTTGAGCTTGCCCATCCTGCAGGTGACCATGCCAGAAAATAAACTATTGAAGACTCTACTTATGAGAAGGCTTCCAAACAAGCTAGCGTCCCATCCTAAGTTTGATTGTTGACCCTTAATCAGCAAAGCTTCTGCAAAATCAGAGGCAGATCTCTCAAGGAAAGAGCAAGCGACAGGAGCCAGCACAACTGGAAGACTGTGCATTGTTTCTTGACACGTTCAATGAACACATGTTATGGACAGAAGTACAGATCATAATGAGACTGAGGGTACCGCTTACAAGCGGATGAAGCAAGCACCTGAATTTCAAGTACACTTGAGCAAGCCTCACCTTCTTGCGTACAAGCAAATTAGCGGCATGGGGGTCGCAGTGCACATCTCCAAATAGGAATATCATTTCGGTAAAGATCTTGGAAATGGTCCGAGACAGGTCTGCTGGCTTCACTCCCAGCCGGTGCAAGGCCGCCAGGTCCAGCACGCTTTCTGCATACAGAAGGTATTATTTCTGTTGGAACGCCGAGCGTCCAGTACGGAAACAGCGTGCGTGCATGACTTGCGTGACTTGAAAGCTGCAGCAGAGTGAGGCCACCAGAGATTGCAGGGGCAACAAACTCAGGAGGGCAGCCCAACGTGCTCACTACCCTTCACAAACCCCAAGGTCAGCGTTCGCATGGCACTGTCACTCTGCGCCCACACGGTGCTCACCACCATGAACAAACTCCATCGTCAGCACTCGGTGGCTTGATTTGTCATGGTAAATCTCCGGGATGTGCACCCTGTGTGCGGTGTGAGGGTACACAGCCGTGCGCTCAGGCATTGGTGATAACAATACAGAATTAAATTCTGTGCCGCCAGGGCTTGTGCTCGTTCAAGAGTGTGAATTTACAAGGCCAGCAAGGTACTTCTGTACCTTGTTTCACAAACAGCTTCCTGCATTGTGGAGATGAATGTTCTTTATGTCCCAGGACTGGCAGGCTTTAGACGAGCCGTCCATTTGTTCGGCAGGCAGATAGATAAAGAGGCACAGGCCTCATGAACAGCACACATCTGCACAGATATGAACCCATGCATGTTCGAGGGCGACCTGCAAATAGAGGTACACCACTTTGAATCAAGTTTGCCCACCTGTCTTGCAACTTGGATCTGGAGGAAGAAAAGTTTGCACGGCAGCGCTCTGCATTCTGGGCTTCATGCAAGAAGTCAAGCTCCCGGGGCAGGTTCAGCTTGATCTCATCAACAAGCCACTGGTCTGCAGCATTGAAGGGCATCATTAAGCCACTATCTGCAGCATTGATGGGTATCAACAAGCCACCAATCTGCAGCATTGATGGGCATTGATGAGCACCTGGTGAACAAGGATTTGGAGGACGAGAGTGCAGATTGCGCGCAAACTGGACAACTGAACTTCGACAACCAGAGTTGATGGTATTGAGGTACAAACAGAATGGCCTGGAGAAGAAACACAGCTAACACACCCCCCAGGGGCAAAAGCAGGGGCTTCATTTAAGTATCCTTGGGAATTCCACTAACATTCACCAAGCATTCCTGCTCATTCTAAGTGCGATCCACTGCTGCAAAGCGCAAGCCAGGCACGTAACAGGCAAAACCAGTCCACTTGCAGAATCAAAAGTCAAAGTGACTTTTTCGCTCTGACAGGTATCTAAAGGCGCTGCATTGCAGGCCCAAACTGCGGCTGGCACTCACAGTCAAAAGTTGGGAACATAAATTTAGCGATGTTGACCAGTGCTTGGATGGTGGCAATGTCAGCATCCGCGGACTCCCTCAATCCTTCATGCTGCACCTTTACAGCAAGCTTGTTGCCTGCATGATCCTCTGCTACGTGAACCTGTGCGCAATAACACAGCATCATTATCAGGTAGTAAATGCTAGCAAGAGCTGCGGCCACAAAGTAGTGCAGGGCGCAGTGTGTAAGAAATTGTGCTGTCAATTTGAAGAGTTGGCTAATGGTTGTGTGGAACTTTTGATAAGATGGTTTGCCCAACCAATCACCCAACCATCCAACCCAAATCTATCCCAAGGGGCAAGCGCACTGTTCCACAAGGCATCAAGTTAAATGTTGTGCTTGCTGCTAATTGTATAGGATCTGGCTTTGCAGCAGGTAAAGCAAAGCCGAAATGTATTGCCCCCAGGGCTCCAGGCCAGCCTTGTACAGCATGCGTCAGGGGCACAGCATACGGGTCAGGGGCAGAGCATGGGGACAGGGAGGCTACACCCACTTGTGCCAGTGATGCGCTGGCAATGGGCGAGGCCTCAAACCGCTTGAACAGCTTATCAGGGTGACTGCCGAGATCCTGCAGGCACGCGCGCACAAAAATGCATGTCAGCCTAATGGCCAGGCTAGCGGTTAACTCCAGCTCATAGCTTGTCAGGGTGACAACCGAAGTCCTGCGGGCACACACAAACAAGGATGCATTTTCTGCCAGGGCTCTGCCACCGACGTGCACCTGGCTGAGCACAAGCCTGCCCGACGTCAGGGCTTGATCCTGGCTTCACACTTGGCCAAGCCATGCAGCACCACTCCTAGGGCCAGGCGCATGCTTCTAACCACAGAACAACTCAAGTGCACCAGAGTTGGGCACAAGCAGCACTTGTGTTGCAACCTTTCCCTTGCTTGCAGTGGGCCTGCCCACCTGGAGGATGATCTTGGACACCTCCTTGTAGTTGCTAACGGGGCAGCGGTCAAGGAGGTTGTTCCTCATCTTCAAGACGTACTCTTCAGGCAGCAGGTGGTCCTGTACACCGTAGGGAGCAGGCCGCTGTTTGCGGACATCAAGCAGCAGGTGGAAGGCCCAACCCTTGGGCATGTAACAGCTTCAGCTGAGGGCAGGCAGGTAGTCCTACAGCCTGGTCAAGGCGTCTCAAACATTCTGCTTGCCTTGCTGACTCGCCTTGCGGAAAGCAAGATGCTAGGAGGCACCCGTGCCTTCCTTGGAGATAGGTGCGGATCGGATGCTGCACAGCAGCACGCCCTGCTCCGGCTAAAGCCAGACGCGCACATGTCAGGTTAACCTAAGCAGTCCTCGCACGATGCATGCAGATCATGACTGGCTCCATCAACCATTGTATGTAGTTGGGACCCAGTAAACCTGAGGCGCAGCTGGCGCGACAAGCCGCAGCAGCACGGAGCCTGCCGACACTTACCAGTTGGCCGATGTGCTGCCCCAGCTTGGTGTACACGCCCCCATTCGCAAAGCACAATTGCAGGAGCCTTTCTGCTCCCCTCTCGTGGCAGGCGCTCAGCTCTCGCTGCCGCTCTTCGCCCACCAACTGTGATGATAGGCACTTTTTGTAATCTGCAGAGGTTTTGAAAGCACTGCTCTCTGCGTAACACTGGATGCTTGATCTCTTCTGCGCAACACAAACATCAAGTTCCTTGTGCAAGCTGTACAAGCTCACAGCGGACACAAAGAAGGCAAAGAGCTGGGTGAGTGCAACAAACTTGGGAAGGCAGGGACATGATTGGACGGGAGAACATGCCCCTTAAAAAAATGCCTGCTGAGTGAGGGACCAGAGGTCAGAGACCCACACACCAAGGATCATGGTGACAGCACACACGCAGTCGCGGATCAAGCGTGTAGGGATGTTCCATGCCAGGCGTAGGTGGTCAGACTCTGCGCTGTAGGCCGAGACCCCAACCACGCCCAGAGACCCCAGGGCCAAGTAGCGGAACAGCTGAGGCCGCGTGAACGTGTATGCCTCGGGCTGGGCTCGAGAACAGAGCTGCATGACCACAACACCTCCATAATGTGAAGATTTGGGCCTTTGACAGCCCTTTTGTATGTGCAGGAAGGCACGGCGCAGCATTTGGGGTGGTTAGTTCAACAGCATCAGGAAGTTCATACCGCGCCTCAAAAGACAACACTATGGACTCAGCCTTTTAACAGTAACACTGCCAGTTTGATTGGACCTGATTCGGTGGTCGTCAAACGAATACGTGCAACAGGTAGAGATTAAAAGTAAATTACATTACGCAGAGGTTGTTAATAACTGGGAGATCAAAAGTGGACGAACCACAAAGCACCCAAGATGAGGCTTTAAAGAGGTATGT
>LFCJ01001329.1_pt1 | contig 16922 bp, 18 predicted proteins | sample 643141 | NCBI WGS metagenome assembly LFCJ01 (sample SAMN03766243, study PRJNA286221) | soda lake metagenome | biome: soda lake; feature: Kulunda steppe; material: water; isolation source: sample B1-Br-g2 brine of Lake Bitter-1 | place: Russia: Kulunda steppe | collected 2010-07 | reverse complement strand
AGGAGGAGGAGGAGGAGGAGGGGTCCTGCAGTGGGGGGGACTCAGGTGATGAGGATAAAAGTAGAGCACAGCAGGGAGGATGCTGAACTGTTCATATTGTATGAATTTCCTTTGTGAATGGTGCACAAACGCAGCCAAAAAGGACAGGAGGGTGTCCCTGAGCGGGGCTGTGGCTGTCAGGCTCCCCTGCAACGTCGAATTGAAGCCCATAATTTAAATGTTAATTAAAAACAATCCATTTTGTTCCCATCAAAAAATTCGAAAATCAATGTTAACAACCTTAAATGTTTGTCCCATATGCGCATTGGTCTGGGCAAATGGACGCATGACCCAGCCCTGGTCTGTCCAAAACAAGTCAAACCAACTTGATAAAATGAACACCCAAAAACAAACGAATTCCAAACAAACATAAGACACTCTTGCAAGCGGTTGCACGCACACATGCAAGAACTCCTGCGCACACGTGCGCCTGCTTGAAATGCACGTCGCCAACTTGGGACAACTTTTCCAACAGCCTGCAGGCAGCCGCACCTGCACACTTGGCTGGTTGGGATGCTCGGGCGCCCAGTACTGCTCCTCATGCATCCCCTCCGGTAAGTCTACCCAACCCAGACGGGGAACTCCCCGTGGCTGGTAGAAGCGCCGCCGGTTGGTGCCCTCAATCGGCTCGTGCCGCAGCATCACCTGCAGCACCAGGCACGGTATGGCAGCACCATCTGGCACAGTGTGGCAGCAAGCGCAGCAGCTTTCCAGGTCCCTGCATCAGCGGGGAAGGGTGTGTGTGCACCTTTACTGCAGCAGCAGCTGCAGGAGCAGCAGCAGCAGCAGGTCCATGACAACATCACAAAGGCTTGGCCACACACGGTTGCAGGCATACTGTCACTCCCACGCTTCACCACATGTGCAAGCTTGATGCCTTGTTAGGGCAACTAATGTTCCAAGGCTGCATGCTGCGCACGAACACCCCTGTTGGTGGCAGGTTTCTAGCGCAGGCCTCAGGCCAAAGTTTATAGAAGGCAATGATGCATGCTGCCCAACACCCGCCAGGCAACCACACTCAAAACGTGCAAATCACCGGCTGCAAGGCAGTTGTAATCGAAACGCGCAAAACTCACCGGCCGCTAGGCAGTTAGAATCAAAACGCGCAAGACTCACTGGCTGCTAGGCAGTTGCAATCAAAAAGCGCGAAACTCACTGGTCGCTAGGCAGTTGCAATCAGAATGCGCAAAACTCACCAGTTTCAATCAAAATGCGCAAATCTTACCGGCTGCTAGGCGGTTGCAATCGAAAAGCACAAAACTCACTAGATGCTAGGCAGTTGCCATCAAAACGCGCGAAACTCACCGGCTGCTAGGCAGTTAAATCAAATCCCGCAAAACTCACCGGCCGCATCTGGCGGGCAAAATGGTTGGGATTGCCGTGTCCCCAAAGCCTGTCGCCCCGGCCAAAGTTGACGTCCTTGTTGACCTGCGTGGTGTGCTCATGGCATGTCAGACAAGCACAGGCCTGAAGACAGTTGGGGAACATCTTAGGCATGTCGCGTCAGCACAGGCCAACAGACAACAGGGGGAGAGACCATACATGCTTGCTTGGCACTGCTCGACTGCAGAAGCCATGTGCCCCCCCTGTGCCATCCATCACAGCGGCAGACGGCCACGGCTCACCATCTCCCGCTTTTGGTTGCATATGGCATCAAAAAGGCAAAAGGCCATGCAGGGTTTGCATGGCCTGCAGGTAATGTGCAGCATTAAGGGCATGGCGGGCAAGTGCTTCCAACAGCGATGGCTAAATGCAAGATACAGGGCTCGCTATGCGCATATGGAGGCACCCCAAATGCCCTTAAACAAAGGAAGCCGCTCCACTTTCGCCCTGCTCAGCCCAGGGCTACACCAACAGCCGGTCCAGTACCTTCTTGTGCTGCATACTTGAACTTTCCATGCCTGTGCCAGATCTCTTGTTTCATGGACACCATCATGCCTCCTCTTTGGCATTCTCACCCATCTCCAATGATTTATGTTCAACTTGCAGGCCTTGTGTGCATGCATTGGTTGATCTGCCCCCGTTTGGCAGGTACGGGCCAAATCTACCCGTTTGACCTCTTTGACTTTGACTTTGACTCAAAGGTCAAAGGCCTCCTGACTTCTAAAGTATTTGCCTTGCCTCAGCCTATGGCTCTCGAGCATGCACGGGAGTGACCAAACCTGCAGCTCTGAGTTTCTCCCCCCACTCTCCTTTGTGTAGCTTATTCATGTGCTTATGTGCGCACCTCAAGCCACACAGCATCCTGGCAGTTGCTGTGCAACGATGACCAGGTGGTGTTTGTAAGCATTGGGTTCCATAAGGAAGGGTCTGACCAACTTTCTTCCTTGAGGCCACCAGAGGTTGAGTCTGCTCGCTCCTGCACACAGACCAGAAAAGTATTCTTTCTGCCTAGCAGACGCACACCCTTGTTATGAAAAGCTGCGCACAGTGCAGCCGTTGCTGGGGCTGGACCTTTCATGACTATCCGAGCTTGTCCTACCCAGCATCTGATTGACACTTGACTCGGGTACCTAACAGTTTATGGTTCCCCAAGGAAAGCAATTCCTTAAAACAGATGGCTGGTGCCCAAGTTGGTTTTGACAGCCTGTCCAGTGCACTGCACACACTGCATGTGCCACATGTTGCTGGAGCTCTGACAACATGCCGCCATCATGGCACTTTGGGACCCTGGATTGGCCCAGCTCATGGATTTCTATCTTGCGTGCAGTAGAGCAGACAACAAAGTGCTTGATGAGGCTGCTGTTGCAAGTTCACACAAAGCCACAAGTACCTGCTTCCTGCTCACAGTGTGTTTTCACCGTTGTTCTCATGCCAAGTGCGCATCAGTGCGCTCACATTCCTTCAACTGTAACAAACAATTTGCTCTTGCGTTGATCCAATCAGCACGCCACCCCCTCCCCCTTTCCTGTCTCTGCCCTCCCCTATCCCCCACTGGTTACGAATTTTGCCACGGACCTTTGATCTCAAGCGCAGCCCTGCGTCCACATTGGCCACCACCTCTTCCCAGGTGAACACGGGCTTGCCACCCACAGTGGAGCTGCAGTGAGGCACAGAGTCACACATCAGCACACGCAAAAAAATGGCATGTCTCTGCCTGGGCAAACACCAGCTTATGCTGTGAGATTACTTTTGGTACGTGAACCAGCACAGCATCTTGATTGAGGCATCCATGTGACCAAAGGAGACAAACAAGCTTCCACATCCTGTTCACAGGCTTACCTATATCACCTGCATCACAAGCGAGTACGACACAATAATGCAAGCAACCACAACACCACGCCTTCTTCATCTTCTTACTCGTGCACATAAAAGATGTTGACACCCTTCTCGTCCACTGCAACAGGTACATAGCCGTAGTAGCCTGTGAGCCGATTCAGGGCAACAGCCGATGCTCCAAAGTCTGTGGGAGCAGGCGAGAAACGCGGAGCTTGTGGGAGGCGTTTGAGAGACATTAACAATTAACAACAAGTTGCTTTAGACTTTATCGTGACCATCCTAAGGCCACGGTCACACACACGCGCGCACACACATGCTTTCAATATTCTTTTACTTTGAGTGAAAATCTTGTTTGCATTCACACTGGAATTAGGAATTTTCATGAAGTTTTTCTTTAAATTTTTATATTCCACCTGCACTACTCCCTCATGACCTCCCCTCTCTTCCAGCATTAATATTGGATACAACACTCTCATGTTTTCTAGCTCCTTAAGACCAGCAATAGGATTCAAAAAGCTTTTTGCGATAGGTCCTCAAGCTGTAAGGAGGCAGCAACACGACACAGACTGCACTGTTCATAAGGAGCCTGCAAAGCTGCAGATGCCCTTAAGCACTCGGCTCATGGCCTGCAAGGTCTTGCATGGCAGTCGATTGACCCTGAGCCATCAGGGTAGAGTGCCAGGACAGAATGCTGGAAAGTTTGCAGAGCGTGGATGCTGCGGTCGGCGCGCACATGGAAACTTCTTTTCCCCTGTGCATGTGGCCATAGCGCATCAGTCCTTGCCTTTATTTGAGAGTGTCCTCACGCATGCAAAGAAAGCCTTTTTTGCGCGGAAGTGCTCCTCAAATTGACAGTCTTAAGGCCCAGGAAATGTCAGCGATGACTATCCATATCATTTTCTATTTACCTGACATTCTTCACCACATTTGGCACCCCACAAGTGTAAGCCTGGCTAACACATACATAAGACATCATCTCCGTGCACTGTCGGCCTGGAGAATCATAACCAGCTAGTGCTGCAGCTGCATAAATTACGTGTATGAAACACGTAGGGAAGCCTTGTCTCCTCAGATATCCTCCCAAGGTAAATGTTCTTTCCTACACACAAAATCCCGAACAAGGGGTTTCTAAGGGTCTTGCACGATTGGGACCCTCCCTGGGGGCCTCCTGAGACCACCCCCCAATCTCGCCCAAAGTGAAATAAGTGCACTTTGGGGGTTTAGATTAAAAAGAGAAAATTTTTCAATTTTTCTTGCGACCGCCATTTTGTTTTTTGAGAAAATAGAAAAGTAAACAATGAAAAAGGTGAAAAAAGTGTGTGTGACTGCGACCTTAGGATGGTCACAAAGGAAATTGCTAGAAATAAAAGCCCAGCATTCATGAAATACGGCATCCCCTGACACATGCAGTCACCATCTCTCTCATCGTTATTTGAGCAGCCGGTCAAGCTCAAGACAAACCTCAACCCTCAGAGCACCCCTACGTCAATGTCAGCTACGCGTCAGCTAAACCCTACCATCCCCAACCGGCAGCGGTGATGAATGGTAGGGTTTGGTCATTCGGTCATTCCACCTTAAATTCGTCAAAACTAAATTCGTCCCCACCACTGGGTCACCCCTTTCTTAGGCAAACCTGGCAAAAAAAGCCTCTCAAGGCATAAATTTGCAGCCACCATACTGTTTCTTGACTTGAGCACACCATTGGATAGCTCATATTTTTCCATATGATATTTTTCTGGTGGTGCTCTTGGGGTTGAAGTTGGTGCCGTAAGTGGAAGGCTATTTCGGAATTAAAATATGTTGGAAACGTTTTGGCCCGCCCCTTTCCACCCACACCTTTGATTGGCCTCAATTCTGGTTCATTAGATACTTCTTTTTCTCCCACAAACCTCAGACTTGGTCAGGCTTGAGAGCATGCAGAGGTTGCATAGTATCGCATCTTCTGTATTGGCACCCACCTCCGGTCGCGACAGGGTCACCCACGGAACACGTCTTACTGACCCCCTCCCCCAAATCTGACTTTGCGGCATCAAATCATTATGCAAGAGCAGCTTAAGTTCTGGAAAGCGGCAGGTTTGGAGCAAGTTTGGGGATGAACCATTTTCCTACCAAAAGGTGCAAAATGACAAAACGGTGCCAGAATGGCCAATGGCGCGCACACTGCGCCCTCACCTCGCATTTTCTCACACAGCCTGACTTTTTACGACAAATATACATGTTGTGCATGGTTGGGTCTGGAAATGGGGCAAGCAAGTGGGCGGAAATGCTAATTGGCCATGTTTGGGGGGTTCAGTGGTGGGGACGACCCATACTATACGGTCGCTTTTTTGTTCAGTTTGGGGGATTGGCCCAGGAGGGCCCTCTCCCTGGCAATTTCACCCAGCTTTGGTCCCCCTCCCTCTGTTTATGCAGTCTACACAATCTGACTTCATGAAAAGTTGCAGCAAGAAGGAGAATGGCAGGTTGGAGCTTTTTTGCTGGAACATGCATGATACATCGCAAAGGTTGGGAAGCAGAAGGATTGCCTGAAAATGACAGTGTAAATACCGTCATTTTCATTTCTTGCTAACTATGGAAATAAGTCCTCAACCTTCTTCCTGAAAAGCGCGAACGTTCCGATAACAACAAAAGTAATAAAATAACAATACGTAAAAAAGGAACGACCCATCCTAAAATTTGGACGTTTTAAACTCAGATGCCAAACCTCTTGAACTCAATCCCATGCCTAGCCCAAGACAGCTCCACTGGTGCTGGGGAAACCTTTGCAGCTGCTGCTCTCATTTTGAGGGTTGTAAATCCGTACAGCCCTAGGATTAATGCAAATGATTTTAAAAAGGCATTCAAACTGTTGCGTTCTTGAAACGACTTGGAAATAACTTTGCAAGGCTTCATGAAGTGTCCAGACGTTAAACGGCTGTTAGAAGGATAGGGTTATGCACTTCCATGCTGTAAAGACGCAAATGTGAACTTTGGTGTGGATCAACGCTCTGAACGGCCAGCGGGCACCCCAGGGAGCATCGTTATCACCTCAATATAAGCATTGCACGTCAGGCAGAGGAGCACAACAGGCATCTGGCCGCAGCGACAGTGCAGTAAGAGCTCGTGGAAGGGGCCTTGCGAACACCCAATGCTCTTCAGAAAATTTATGAACTTATTCAGAACCTCACTAGAAGTAGGACTTACGACTCTTAAGTGGTACAGTACTGTATAAATTCAAAAAATCATCGTTTGTTTCTATTGTAGGTACAGTAGATTTTCCAGGAGGGGGCGAGTTATGTAACCTGTTCACCGTGCATAAAATTTGCTCCACACATGCACGGTAAGTCTAATATGTACAAAATTTCAAATTTAAGAACGAGCAAGTTGGGTAGCCGGCTTATCAAAAGTGCCAAAGCCTCAGTGACCCTCACTTCACTGGAACAACACTCCTCCTAACATTTCAGATAAATTTAATGTTACTCAGTCATTTGAACATGCCCACAGCAATTGCGATGATGATGAGGGGGATGCAACCATAGCAGATGTGGGGTGTAGATGCCTCGGCTTAAAGAGCTTTGCTGGGCAGGATGAAGAGATGGCAGTTGCCGTTTTCAAAAGAGTGAGAAGCAAGAAGGCCAAAGGGAAGTCTAGGTGGTGGCAATGCATGAGTGTGGTGCTTGTCACTGAGTGCAGACCTCGTCCTTAGCAAACTACAGTGCAAGCTGTGCAAGCAACTGCTCAGCCCATCCTAACCCCCTGATGCTTGCAAGACGCATCCTAAAAGCTGTGCAAGGGTCATCACTTGGGAGTGAAAGAGCGTCTGATTCGCAAAAAGCAGTAGCATCGGGCAGCAGCAGCTCCAGGCAGACAGGAGGCAGCAATAGTAGCATGAGCTTCAAACGCCAAGCCACGCTGCCACAAGGTCAGCTGCACAGTTGGGAGGAGACGCAGGCCCTTCCCTCAAGAAGGAGCTCAGGTGAGAAAGGAGGCTTGCACATGAACGGAATTTGTATGCGTAAATGTGCATGTGCATGTGTGCTGCATGCGCATTTAGACAAGTGAAAGGGTGTGTGTATATGCATCTTTACCAAGTGGCTGTTTTAGGCATGTTATAGCCAAGGAGGGTGTCGTGCGGGCCGTGCAGGCGTGCCAAGCTGACGCCCTATGGGGAAAACTTGAGTGAGCTGGCCGCTGGGCTCCTCCCTAAAAGAAGATGGCAGTTTGCCACCCATCATTGATCATGTCAACTTCTCACGCTTGTGGGAAGAGGAGCTTCCCAGCTTGGGCAGGAGTAGCAGTGCGCTTGCTGTGGCATGCACTCATTAGCCTGTGCACACGCCAACGCAACTGGTCAGCTTAGGGGCTGATGTACAGCAAAATTCGATCTAGGCTCACTCTAGTGTGCACAGAATCTAATCTATGAGCGTTGCACCAGCAGGCAGTGCAGCAAGAGCGCAGAGGCAGACCTGCAGGCAGCTGGCAAGCACCCTGCTGCTCTTCAAGGCGGACAACCAGGAATCAGCAAAAAATGTGAAATTTTGGCTAAAAAGCGATGTTCAGTGGGGTAGCTTGGGGGATGGGCGGGTGGGGGTGCTGACCAGGTGCTCGAGTTTCTCCTGACTCTAGTTTCTCCTGACTGATTCTGGTCTCCAGGAGGGCAGGTCCAACCAAGAATATTTGTTTTAGTATTCAAAATCAAATGAAGTCTCAGGGCATTTGAGTTTGTCTGCAGTTTTCTGACAACATGAGGCCCTCTATGTAGGCCGAGGCTCTGCAGAGGCTTGACCAGCCTCTTTGGAATTTTGAGACACCCATCCTTAGAAATGAGTAGTTCTGGGGGAGCCCACGCCATTCCCAAGTCAACTTATGTCATAGAACGGATTACTAGCAATTTTAGGAACATTGCAAAATTACCATTCCCTATTATACAACATTTTCAGCAAATAATACTGGTCTTGGATTGGGCCAAGAAGCTGGCCTATAACCGCAGCAACAGTGACAGCGGGGGTACAAGCGAGGAAGAAGAGCTTGCTCTGTCCCTTGCAGACAGTATTTGAGGATGAGCAAGAGGTGGAAGAGTGAAGTAAGGAGAAAGAGAGGGTGTCAGTGATGAGCAGGGAGTAGTAAATGAGTTTCACCAGAACGACTGCATTTGGCAGCACTTATGGGTAAGGATGGGTAAATAGGGTGGTCCAGTTTGCCAAAGAGACTTGGCAAGACTCGCTGTAGATGGATAGGGCCTATATGGGAGAGTATCATTAGAATACTGCTTTTCATGGGCGCGTCTTTTGGTCCTGAGAATTTTCATGGAACTTCAATATAATTAAAAACATATAATTTTAACAGGTTCGGGCATTCCAGAGGCCGGGATGAGTCACAGGCTGTTCCGTCCTCTCCCCCCCTGTTCCTCCCCCCTCAATTCCACCCTTATCAACCTAGCTGCTCAATCCTTGGCATTTTATTAATCTTGTTAGGCAAGAAGCTGCAGGCTGGACTCCAGGTCGCCCACAGATAAGTCCTTGTGTTGCAGCAGATGTAGATCAGCTTCCGTGCGCGCGCCAAAGCAAGCCTTGAGCTGTGCTTGGTGCACATCTGGCCCCAAACTGACTAGTTACGCTCCCAGACACAAGCTGTGGGAGCATGCATAGCAGCTGCACTGTGGCAAGGGTGGGGGAGCCATGCTTGGAAGTCCACAGGCGCAAGAAGTTGACACACTGAATGGTGGGGTCTGAAGTACCTGCTGCTGCCAAGTGCTTTCCTTCCCTCTCTCCTTCTTATCTTTCACACGTTTGAAGACGCATTGGCAGGGGTGCTAGCTCTCTGGAAGGATTGGTAGCCCATTACCCTGTCAGTCATGTCCAAGCTCATCACATCATCACGCTCCTCATTGTCCCACACCACCTCGTCTCTCATTGCAAATTTATCTTAAAATGTCATTAAAGGCTTGGGATAATTTGAGGGTTTTCTAGCACATTTTTTGCACAATAACGGCGTTTTCCAGTCAAATAGGTGACACTCGTTGGTGACGTTGGTCCCCCCCATCCCCCAAAGAGACTCGGCTAGTATCAAGAGTTTCATCATCGGCGAGTCTCGGCGAGACCCCTGCCCAACCTTACTTATGGGTTACCGGCCACGAGACACGAGTTTATACTGTACTTTGTTTTTATCAAACTTTGACAGGCCACTACATTTTGTGAATGAGTTTGCAAAAAGAGAATAAAAGTTGGCTGTACGCTCTCTGCTCTTCAATAGCTACAAATTGACCCATTTGATAGTCTGATTGGAGGATTTGTGGTATATAAAATTTCTACAGTTACGGGATACACTCGTACAGTATGCTAGTTCTAAAAATTCAATTACTTATTTTCCAGAGCAGGGGCTCATTGCAAGGAGATGTAAGCGGTTTTTAAATTTTGGGCACACTTTTGGGCAGGTTCAGCGATGCGTTCCAAGATGCTGGGCACACTGCTGTAAATTAAATACTTTGCATTCTGGCTCGCCTTGCCAAAAGCCGCATGATGTGGGTTGAAGTTTAGAATTGGAGCCTCCCAGGCCCACATTTCTGTCTTCCAAACCAACTTAGGGTTGCATGTGGATCCACAATGATGCATGATTGGTGCAACAAGGCCACCTGTTGGGGCTGCTTGAGCCATGCCTGCATGCAAGAAGTACAGCTTCCGCCAGCTTCCAGCCTTCTTGTCTACGACCTAGGGCACAGTTTTTGCCAAATTTTTGTTCAAGGATGTACTTGCAAAAAAATAGCAGCTAGAGAACAAATTTTGCTGCTATCAGGCCCCTAAAAACTTCCAGCAAAAGAAATCCCCATTATGATCTTGTTGCATCCCCCCAGGCTGATCGGACATGCCCCTCAAAGCACCAACCATTGCAAGTTTGACCCACGGCAGCCACTCACAGCAATTAGCTCGCATGCTCTTCTCCGTAGTGTCTTCGCCCACATCGTCAATCTGCCAGTTCTCCCTGCAAGCAAACATGGACATGTGCATGCCGTAGAGAAGCACCCGGCAGCTGGCTTCCTTTTGGTCACCATGGCAGAGCACTGTCAAGCTAAAGCTTGCAAACAATACAATGCAACAATTTAAATGGCAAACAATGGTGAACCTCCAGCTTGGCAGGAGCGGCTTGCAGAACAGACATGCCCGCAAACATCACCCAGGGTTGCTCCAGTAAGCAGTTTTGCACTTGCAAGCAGCGTCCATTGCCATTGCAGCATGAAGCTAAAAGCATTTGCGATCTTCTCCTTGCCAGCTTTGATAGTAGCCGCTCAGACATGTTAAAGGCGACATGCCCCAGCTGCATCCACATGGATCCAAATGTTGATGGAGGAAAACAACTTTTCAAAGCAGCACCCAACTCAGCAAAGACTTGGGCACTCACTTGGGCATGTAGACGGAGACAAATGGTAAGTCTGGACCTAGGTTGCGGTTGAACTCGACTGTGAGGCTCCTGCACATGCACCGAGCCACATCTGTGGATCAGGGATACCCACACAGGTACACATTTGGCCCTTGTCCAGCTGGATTAAGCAGGCATCCACTGCACAGACACCGCTTTGCCCAGAAACTTTGCCACAGGCGCCTGCTGAGATCCAGGGCAAGGGCAAGTCCAAGGGAAGGTCTAAGGAAAGGTTTCAGGGTGCCTTCTGGGATGGCTTGTGCATCCTGGGATGGTACACGGCAAGCCCCTAGGGCTGGGTCTGGCTTGTGCGGCCCCCGGATTATCGATCATCCCTACTTGGGCTTGCAGGATCCAATGCCCAGACGACAGTGTAGAGCAGAAACACTTGCGGGATCTGATGCACAGTCCCCTGATTAAAGCTTTCGAACACCTTGCTGGGCGGGGCTGACCCCGGCTTTAGGCAGGCTCAACAAGCTGGCTGGGCCCATTCTCACCTGGGCCTGTAGCCTGCCTGCAGGATCTCGCGCAGCACCCAAAACGTGTTCAGGTCGATGTCTACAGTGAGCTGGTCCAGCCGAATGGGGACCTGAGATTGCAAGCGGGCATTGTGGTTCACCTGCGTGAGGCTTTTGTGCCAGAGTGCGGATGCGGTGGGGCATGCATGGAAAATGCGAGCTACCTGCCGTGCAACTACCCGCCCAGCTGGGTGAAATGCGGACAGCAGATGAGCCTCTGCCTAAAAGCAAGGAAAAGGCTCCTTTGATTCAGAGTCGAAAGGAGCTGATTCCTTGCTTTGAAACCCTTATTTTTGGAATCCCACCTCTTCACCTGGCCCCAGCGACCCTCCCCCTCATGCCCTGGCTCGCACCTACCCTGATACGCTGGTTGTGCACAACGAGTCACCCTTAATTGATTCGCCTGCCCCTGGATTCCCAGCTCACTTGACCCTTGCCCTTTTACCCACTCTTGCTGCTCAGAAAATCTGCCTGGCCACAGAGCTGCAACCCACCTGGCTCTGGCCCAGCGAGGCCAGGTGCTGCTCCTGCAGCCGGAGCTGCTCCTCCCGAACCTGGTCTGCCTGCCGCTGCCGCTCCTCCTGCGTCATGGACGCCTGCTGCTGCTCTTGCTGGTCTTGATGCTGCTCTCCCTCTGCAGCACCCCCGTCATCATCTATCAGTTGAAGCAAGCGCCGGCGAGCGACCACCTGTTCACCCAGGCCACCTTCCTCACCTGTCACCCCATCAGTCCATTGCTGCTGCTGTGTCTGCTGCACCTCTTGCTGTTGCTGCAGCAATTGCTGCTGAACTACTTGCTGCTGCTGGGCTTGCTGCTGCTCCTGCTGCTGATCACCTGCTAACACCTGTTGTGTCAGTTGCAACGGTTGCTGTTGTTGCTGCTGCCGCTGCCGCTGCTGCTGTTGCTGCTGCTGCTGCTGCTGGTCACCCGCTAGCTCCTGTTGTGCCAATTGTAACGGTTGCTGCAGCTGCTGCTGGTCACCTGCTAGGACCTGTTGTGTCAAATGAAACGGTTGCTTCTGCTCCTGCTGCTGCTGCTGCTGCTGCTGCTGCTGCTGGTCACCTGCTAGCGCCTGTTGTGTCAATTGTAACGATTGCTGCTGCTGCAGCTGCTGCTGGTCACCTGCTAGCACCTGCTGTGCCCCTCGGGCTCGCTCCAACTGCGCTTGCATCTGCTGTTCCTGTTGCAAGCCTTGATGCAGCAGCGCCTGCACTCTAGCACTGGTTGCGGCACCTGCACCTTGGCTGGCCTGATCCACGGAATGCTGGCCTGTTGCTTCCTGCACGACAGCCTGACCCGCATTCTGCTGCCCAGCTGCTTGCTGTCCTGCGGTCTGGTCAACCAGTTGCCGTCCTGCATCCTGCGCCCCTAATGAATGCCCTGCTGCCTGCCCCAGCACTCCCTGCCCCACGGCATGCCCCAGCACTCCCTGCCCCGCAGCATGCCCCAGCACTCCCTGCCCTGCAGCCTGCCCCAGCACTCCCTGCCCAACTGCTTGCCCCACCGATTGTTGCCTGGCTGCCTGCCCCATGACCTGCTGCTCAACTGCCTGCCCTACCACTTGTTGCCCGGCTGCCTGCCCCATCACTCCCTGCCCGGCTGCCTGACCCATCAATTGCTGCCCGGCTGCCTGCCCCACCACTTGCTGCCCTGCAACCGCATTCTGCACTTGCTGCTGTGCTGCCTGGCTACCTGCGCCCTGCTGGCCTAACAGCTGCTGTTGACGAAGGAACTCCTGCGGCACAAAACGACAAAACTTCTCACAGTCACCGCCTCAGCTTCAGAACAAGGCAGATGCCAGCGCCACACTTAAGCTGCCATTTGCACCCTCGTGCCCTTGAGCACAGCCATCTGGTGTGCTTCTGGTGCTGTTAGCAGCCAGCGCCGTACATCTGGCCACAGCCAATTAATCTTAAAACGCGCGTGCATGCATAGGCACCATCATGAGAGGCAGGCGCACGCTCAAAGAAACACGCGCACGCACATACCTGGTGGAGCTGCTGCTGCCGCAGCTGCTCCTGGGGGTCCATGCGCTGAAGAGTGCCCTGCGTAGACATGGTGCAGGTAAGCTTTGAGCAGGTGCACCAGCCCTAACTGGAGCCATCCTCATCAAGGTGTGCGCGGGCCTGCAGGTGCAACACGCCTCGGGAGGCACCAAACCAACAGGCTATAGGACCGGCAGGCAAGCACATTGCCATGGCCCTTGTCACCCAGCACACACTGGCATGGGCCAACCTACACCTGCACCACCCGCCAAGCTAACAACCAGGCGGCTGCTGAGCAGCTGTCAGCAGTTTGCACACCACCAAGGTCAATGCACAGAGCTCACCTGCTGAATCTGCTTGCGGACCAGGAGAGGTTTGGGCACAGCGTACTTCTCAAACAGCTCCACGATGTTCTCTGCAGTGATAACCTCCTGGCGCAGGTTGCGCTCTGGGATACTGCAAGCCCAGCAGGAAGCACCGGATGTGAGTGCCCCTTTCCTAGCAGGTCTATGCACACATAAGAATCTCTACTAGCCTCTACAAAGCGCAGCATGCAGCGATGCACTGAATGTGCATGCTCTCAGAACATGCGCTCGCACACATATGCCTGTGCTCAGCGTGTTGTTCTTGGTGTACATATGCAGTAGGCTAGAGACACTTAGCTTTCTGCAGCGATTCAGAGAAACTGCATGCCATTTTATCAGCAGAGGGTTGCAGGGCATGTGCAGGAAGCAGCTTGCTTGGCACCCTTCCATCAAGGGGCAGAATGAGGTCATCGAAGCATACTGCATCTTCTTGCCAACGGCCCACTACAGATGCACGACCAGCTGGTGACATGGTGCTTACGAGAGACCAACCTGTAGCCACCATCAAGTAATAAGCCAGTCCAGCCCTTCTCTTCCCGGAGCAAACGCGTTGAGCACTGCGCCCCATCCTCTGCAGAGCACATATTTTAAGTTTGAAAGCAAGTGAACGGAACCACCTCCGAGAAAACAATGCACATGGTCAGTCTGTGCTGAGCTTAACCAAACACTCTTTGGTATCCACCTCCACTCGTCCTGCCAGCACAACTCAGGCCAGGGATACCTGGAGATGTGCCACAAGGCACCGTGCAAGCAAGAATTGTTTAAGGTTGGGGGTGCAATTGCAGCAGGATAAGCAATCTTCGGGAGCCAGGTTCCTCCTCATGTAACGCATGCACATGCACTTGTAATGGGGTGGGGCAGCATCGTGTCACTGCAGTTCCTGCATCCTGCACTGCTGTCAGTGAGTATCTTGAACACTCCAAGCTTTATAATAAGGAAAAAGCTGTCCTCTGCGTTATCTGAACTGATCCTACCCTGTACCTGTGCCAAACTCTACATAGTACTTAGATCGTGCTCCAATACAGCCGAAGATGGTTTCAAGGATACCATCTTCGCCCACTTGGCTGTACCTGCACGATCAACAAGCGCAGACCTATGAGGCGTCAGAGCATGTATGCCATACTGAACTCATCTGTCACTACATAGTCTCAAAACATGCTCTTAAACTTCAGCAAACCATGCTCACGGGTGCATACTCGCTATAATTTCCAATGAGCGCAAGGATTGCTTCACAAAGCATCTGTGCAATGCACAAGCGTTTCTTTGAGAATGTTCATTGTAGAGGAGGATAAAGGAAAGCTGTTCTCATTGGGCGTGTGCATCCATAGGCACCAAAAGCATGATCACAACCAACATTTTTGTGCGCAGATGCACAAGCTCAAGCAACCCAAACACACTGCTCATCACGGTCTTGGTCTTGCCTAGTCTGACATGCTTTCCATGCAAGCACATGAGCTGGGTTGTAACGGGACAGAGACCCCCCAGCATTACTACTTACACAGATCTATCCTTCAGTCCGGAAGTGAAAGCAGCCCTCAGGCAGGCATTGGGATTGATGGCCTGAAGCTGCTGCATCCCTGCATCGACGAAACCCGCTGCATGCCCGATGGCGCACACAAGGACGACAGCCAGGAGTGCCAGGAGCGCTAGCCTGGGCATTCTACTCAGGCCCTTCGTTTGTGTGCTTGACGGTAACCCATGCTTTGTGCCCCTCGTCAAGACAGCGTGCATGCAGGAGCGCGCATTGGAGTTTATTTTGAAGGTAAAAAGTTATGCTCGATCGCGTATAGAGCACTACGGGATTAATTTAACTCAGAATTTAGTCCTGTCTTACATTTACAACATGGGATTACCGGTACGTATAGAAGTTTCAAATCACCAGCCTTCTCAGGGTCGATTGATTAAAAAGGGATTGAATTAAATTTCCCCGGGTCATAGTTCCGTCCACTTTGAATCCTTCCCCGCCCTCGGACGATCAAATCGCAAGCAGCGGTGCAGACCGTCGTCTCAATCGAGCCTGCAATGCAAGCTATGGGCCCTCTTGGAGTTCGGGCACCGTTGCCCTAGGCCAATGGACCTACTTTCACCCAAGTGAGAGCTCTTGCTTCTGTATGTAGCTGTGCAAGTGTTGACCAAACTCAGAGAGGGCACTCGAGTGCACACTCGCATGCGAGTGCTTGCCTATCTGTGCACCGCTTCAGCAGCTGCTCAGCCAGCCACTGCAGCAGCAGCTCCAACATGAACAGCAGCAGCAGCAGCAGTGCTGCAAGACCTCGTCTGGATTGGCCTCACCCTTAAAAGAGAAACTCACAACTCGCACCAAGAGGCTGGGGTCAGGCATGCCTTTGCACAACATTTTCGTTTGCGTGCCAATACCCTAAGAGTTGAAACCGGTTGTTGGCAAATCCACAATAGGCTCTGTGACAAATGTGACTTGCATGATGTCCAGGACGAAAAGCATGTCCTTTTTTTAAGCCCTTGCTTAGAAATGTGCTATCTGAGAAGGAGATTCAAAGAACAATTCGCTGATTGTACCGATAGGACTTACATTGGAGACACAGGCGCTTTTTATTTTAACAACATTGGAGCTGAGGATGTGAAATCGTTTCTCTTGAAGCCCCCCACTAATGACCTTCTTCCTCGTTTGATGGTGGAAGTTTGCCTGGTACTTGCACCAGATGTAAACTTCTTTCTTAATTCACGCTGACAGGGGTTACCTTGTTGGTGTAGTCTTTCCTCTTCTTCTCTTCTCTTGAAGCATACAAATCATTCCGTTTTTCTTTCTGAGACTATGGATATTTTTTGTCGGGTTGGCAGTATCCAGCAAGCCCAGCAGTCAACCCATCTGGCTGAAGGTCTAAACCCATTGTAACTTAACTTTGCACAACAGCTCCACCTCCATGATTTCCTCCGTCTTGGAATCCAACATTTTTCCGTCTCTGAGCTCTTTCCTCAAATTTTCATTAATATCCCCATCACAAACGCTAGGGTTTATCTAGCTTGCCTTTTTGAGTGACTTTGAACTACTGTTGCATGAGCAAACGATCCGAGAATGGGAAGATCTGGATCAGATTCACCCACATGATGCACATGCATCCAGCAGAATCATGAGGACTTCTCACATCCATTTTGGAGTGCTCATAGGGAGTCAGCCTGGCTGGTGGGACGACCAGAAACGCGCAACCAAACCAACTCTGCCTTCATACCTACGACACAATATTCCTAATCATTTTTCGCGTTGTAACGGTCTGACAGACCTGGCCAAAAGGGTCCGACCAACTCCGGCGGTGGATGCCACTTTGGCACCTTCCTACTCCTTTGAAAGGGCAGGGGGACTTGCACCCCAACCCTTTTTGGCCCCTCGCGGCTGGCACCGGTTAGCAATTGCAACCACCTGTTGCAA
>LFCJ01001361.1_pt1 | contig 16924 bp, 15 predicted proteins | sample 643141 | NCBI WGS metagenome assembly LFCJ01 (sample SAMN03766243, study PRJNA286221) | soda lake metagenome | biome: soda lake; feature: Kulunda steppe; material: water; isolation source: sample B1-Br-g2 brine of Lake Bitter-1 | place: Russia: Kulunda steppe | collected 2010-07 | reverse complement strand
TCCTTGAGTCAGGTAGTTTGTGTCATCTGCTGTCGGCTTCCTCTCCGACCTCACGGGTCGGAGCATCCGCCTTGCCGATTTGTGAAACAGATGGCCCCCGGCATATTCTCGACCAATTTATATGTGAGTGCATGACACACAATGTCACATGGCACGAGCGTATAGCCAGAAGAACAGAGGTATCGAATCGGTTCCCCCCAACAGAGGAACTGTGTTCAGGCTCGTTGGTGGGTGTGTCTCCCTCTCGATAGCCGTCGCGGCGTCGCGAGGCAATACAACGGCGCTGGTATGCCAGCAACGCCAGCAACTCAGCGACGGAAGTGAACCGTCTCGGGATCAAGGCTTGAGGCACTCACCTTGTTTTTTCTGCAGATGCAACCAACCGAACGCGTCACGACACAACTCGGACAAAAAGCCGGACACAGCCGATGAAGAAACCGGTGAGGAGTCTCCATGCGACGAGTTCCGCAGCGCTTCCGGCGTGATGCTCGCCGATGATGGTGACGTTGAGCGATGACTGAAGACATCGGTCGTCGTGGTGAGGGTTGCCCCGGTACCGATCCCAGTGTGACTGACGATGTGATCCTTGCGGAGTGGGACCCACAGACTAGCGTGAACGTGCACACAGCACGCGAGCAAGCGAAACGTGCTGTCGAGTGGCTCCGACAGGATGGGCGGCGACGGGTTCGGGCTGAGTTCATTGCCGCACTCGCGGATGAGTCCCCACTCGAAAACGGCCTGTGGTGGGGTGGGGCCGTTCATCCTGGGCTTCATTTATTTGTCGAAGTTGGCCGTGTCGAGTACTGGTCCGAGTCGCAGGAGTACCGGTGGATCGGCGAGTCAGAAGTCCACAACTGAACTCGTGGGAGAATATCAACTGCCGGCTTTCTCTCTCAGAAGGGCCAGTCGCCAGCGATCTCCATTGGCTCTTGAAGCCCTTTCTCACGCAGTTCTGCTGCGATACTTTCTGGCGTCCGCCGGGCCAACCGGTCAGTGTTTGCTAGTTGGCTAGTGAGTAGCGTAGCGAGGATCGCGTGGTCACGAATTGCTCGGACATCGGTTTTGTCGAATGTGTCGGCATACGTGTGTCCGAAGCCACGTCCGTCGCCGGTGTCGGACTGAAGCTGGACCCCCGGGACTCCGTGACTAACGAACGGCCAGTGGTCGCTATGGGTGTTGACGCCCGGCACGTGTCTGTATGGATGCCGCAGCGAACCCGCCACATGTTCAACCGCATCCGCCATTCCTTCGAACCCACACGTCTTTGCGACGAGGTCGCGAGCGCGACCGGCACCGTCACAATTGACGACCGCTGTGATAGTGTCGAGATCGTGCGCAGTAACGAACTCCTGTGAGCCGACGAGACCCATCTCTTCAGCTCCAAAGCCGACGAACTGTACACGCCGTTGAAGTTCGGATTCGTGTTCTGAGAGGGCCCGAGCAACTTCACAGAGCACAGCGACTCCTGAGGCGTTATCAAGTGCACCCTCGGAGATATCGTGGCCGTCGACATGCGCACCGACGATCACCCGTTCGTCAGTATCCGGGCCGACCTCGCCGACGACGTTACGTGACTCGCCCTCGCTCACGGAGACATCAACGGTCACTGTTCCCTCGACAGTGCCCTCGGTTTCCTTACAGTATAGTGCGAGCCGATCGCCGACTTCTTTACTTACCCCAATGGCGGGCAGCGGCCCCATGACGTCTTTTGCCCCGCCAAGCGATCCTGTCGGTGGAAGACATCCCGGAACGTGGTTGTGATAGACGAAGGCTGCTGCACCGGCGTCGTGTGCAAGAAAGTACTTTTCTCGGCGGTGCATCCACCGGTCATAGTATTTGGGAACGTCTGACCGAGCGACGACGATCTTCCCTGCCAAGTCCTCGGAGTCGAAATCCTCCGGCAGTCCGTAGCCTAAGTGGACGATCTCCCCCGTGATCACGTCTCCGGGTGACCCGGGTAAGGCGATCGCTTCGAACGCGCTGTCCGTCGGTGTTGTCGTGTCTATGCCGGCAGAGTCACGCTCCCACTTCGTGACCGCAAATGGTTCACGCGTGACGTTCCGGAGGCCGATGGTCTCAAACGCCTCAAGGACCCGGTCGTGACCCGCACGCTCTCCCTCGCTCGCGGCGAGTCGGGGACCGATTTCTGCAAGATCATAGAGGACGTCCCGTCCCAGATCCGAGGTGTACGTCTGGCCGATCCAGTTGGTACCTTCTAGCATAGTTAACGCGACGCACGGGATCATATATATTTGGTGGAAACAAATTTCTCCTAGCTACCCAAGATCAATATATGAACGAAGAGAAAATGCCGCCGCCACCTGGTGCCGGCCGCGACGATGGCGATCGTCGAGCTCCCCACCAGGAATCCCGTGCTGTCGGACTGGCGCATATCGCTCTTGGAGTATCCATCCTTGTCGGTGCCGGGGCGATGGGTTATTTTTGGCTTCAGGGCGACCTTATCACCGCGATCGGTGCGGGCATCCTCTTTGTGGGCGGTGGTGTGTGGGAATACCGCCGCCGCCAGCAGGATGCAGCTATAGTGCAACAGTTCAGCGAAAAGATTCGCGAGCGTTAGTATTCAGGGTGGGCGGTCATCCGTCCTGAGCGACAGCGATATTGGGCTAGCGAAAGAGTGGCGTGTATGCGTTCGGATTTTACCCGACTCGTAGACGCCGTCGATCAGTTCACCGAGCGGCTCAACGACCGGGAGGCTGTCGTCCACGCCGAAGTCACGGGACATCACTATGATGGAGCACGGGTGGTCGTGACCACCGGCGGCGAGATTCGGTCGGCGACCGACATCAACGATATGAGGCTCTCATGTCGCATTTTTGCTCACGGCCACGCTGACTACCGAACAGTCCCCAAACTGTCGGAAGACGCGATGGAAGACGTCATTGATCGCGCCTTGCGGGCATGCAAACACACGGCGACCGTTGATCACGTGGGTGTCGACCACTCGAGTCTGCACAGAGACGTCCACGATGGCTGGACTGTAGCGGGCGAGAGCTTCGACAATAGTGATGCCATCGCCTCCAAACTTGCGGGGATCGTCGCTGACGTGGGCGCGCCCGACGGAGTCGACCGAACACGGTTCGTTTTTGACGGCGGTCGCACGGTTCGGCTTACAACCACCACGACGGGCACGGCAGTTCGAACCACACAGGACCGGGCCCGTATTGATTGTACAGTTGTCGGCGACACCTCGGTCCGGGAGCACGTTTCCGGGACGACCGGAAAAAAAGTGTTCCGAGATCTTCGGCGAAGACTTCCGGCAGTGAATGCCCGAGCGAGTGCCGCATGGAACTTACGACCCGCTGAAGTGGCCGACGAGCGGGTTGATGTTGTACTCTCACCGTACGCAACGGCGAGGTTGGTTCACGGGCTCTGTCGGTATCTGGAGGCTGACACCGTCCTTTCGGGATCCGCACCCTTCAAACGCGGTGATGTGATTGGCCCGTCGAGCCTGAAGATATCGGATATGACCGGCGTTGGGTCTTGGGGTTCGCTCGCCTACGACGCCGCGGGACGTCCGACAACGACGACAAGACTTGTCTCCGAGGGGAGAGTGTGTGGACTGCTCCATGATACGACGACGGCAGCCCATTTCGATACGACTCCACGGGGCAACCTGCTGTTCGCCACGTCCCCTGACGACCCACCGCGGATCGCATCTCGTCACCTCGTCGTCGAAGGCGGCGAGGTACCGGAGCGCCGGCTCCGAGATGAGAGCACGGTTGAGTGTCGCCGGCTGGGTGAGCCGATGTTTGAGAACGAGGCGACCCGGACAAAACGTGAGAGCGCCCGGCCGCCATTCGGTGCCTACGCCACACGAGCGTCCGAGCAGACACCGTCGACGTTCGCGGACGAACCGGATCAGCAGACGTTGCAGTTCCCCGTGACTGACGGCTACGTTCTCGAATCCGGGACCCGACAGCGTCGTCTCGACGATACGGTGCTGATAATTGACCCTCAAAGCGCCCTTCGGAACATGTCGTTAGGGTCACGAACGGCCACCCTTAGCGGAACGACCCACAAGCATGGTTCGGTGCTCCCGCTCGTGTCGACGGCTCCAAGCGCGGGACTCGATGGCGTCCGGATCACGAAAACGTAGTCGTCCGCTCAGTCGTCCGACTCCGCCGCGACAGGCGACCCATCCCCAGATCGGGATTTGACGAGTTCCGCTTCCGGGTCGAACCCCTCTGCGCTCTCGAAGAGATGACAGCCAACAAGGCGGTCGCCGGTGATATCGGCTTTGCGTTCGAGAGGCGGTGAGACTTGGTCACACACGTCCCCAAGATGCTCGTCACAGCGGTCTTTGAATCGACACCCAGTTGGCACCTCGATCGCATCACCGACCTCACCTGCAAGTTCAACGCGGGTTCGTTTGATCGTCGGATCCGGGACGGGAACCGCGTTGACGAGCGCCTTCGTGTACGGATGTTTTGGGCTCTCGATTATCTCCTCCGTCCGACCGTACTCGACGATGCGCCCTAGATACATGATCGCGAGTTTGTCACACATGTGTCGGAGCAGCGAGAGATCGTGGCTGATGTACACGACAGAGAGATTGTATTCTTTGTTCATCCGCTCAAGGAGCTGGAGAACACCGGCGCGGAGGCTCACATCGAGCATTGAAACCGGCTCGTCAGCGACGATGAAATCTGGGTCGAGAACGAGCGCCCGTGCGATCGCGACTCGTTGGCGTTGTCCTCCCGACAGTTCGTGTGGGAACTGGTCGAAGAACTGTTCTGGTGGAGTCAATCCGGCGAACTCCAGCGCCCGAGCGACCCGTTTCTGCTGATTCCCGATGTCGTGGATCTTTAGCGGTTCAACGAGCGTATCGAAGATCGTCCGTTTCGGATTGAGCGACTCGAAGGGGTCCTGAAAGATCATCTGCACGTTCCGTCGAAACGCCTGCAGATCCTCACCTTCGAGGTCGGTAATATCACGACCCTCATATCGAATGGACCCACCGCTGGGTTCGTACAGTTTTGTAAGGGTCATTCCGGTGGTGGTCTTTCCACAACCGGACTCGCCGGCAAGCCCCAGTGTCTCACCTTTCTGGAGATCGAAACTGACGCCGTCGACCGCATGAACGTAACTCGGATCGTCACCACGGAGGCGGTTCGTGATCGCGTTGACGATTCCGTCGTCGACCCGAAATCGTTTCTGGAGGTTCTCGACACGTAACATCGGCTCTCCGTCTTCGATTTGCTCGCTCATCGTTGAATCTCCATAGCTGCAACCGTCTCTTTCCACGCGTCACGATCTCCGGCCCGACTCCGAAATCCGCCATCGATTTTATCTGTGTGATGGCAGAATGTGCGGAGGTCGTCGGTCCGAACCTCGGGCGGCTCGCTCGTCCGACAATCCTCCGTCGCGAGGGGACACCGGTCGACAAACCGACAGCCGGTGGGTGGCTCGATGAGTTCCGGTGGATGACCGGGAATACTCACGAGGTCCTGGTCCGGTTTACGGATATTTGGGAACGCACCCTGCAGCCCCAACGTGTATGGATGATACGGCCTGTCGAATATCGTGTCAGCAGGCCCCTCTTCAGCGACCTTGCCCGCATACATTACGACGACCCGATCACACGTCTCCGCGACGACGCTCACGTCGTGGGTAATGATCATCATCGAGGAGTTGATCTCGTCTTGGAGCGCCGAAATACGCTTGAGGATCTGGTCCTGCATGATCACATCAAGCGCCGTCGTGGGCTCGTCCGCGAGGATGAGGCTCGGCTCCAGTGCGAGCGCCATTGCGATCATCGCTCGCTGCCGCATCCCGCCGGAGAACTGATGCGGGTAATCGTCAGCTCGCTCCGGATCGAGGCCCACAAGCTCGAACAGATCACGGACACGCTCATCGGCTTCGTTGTTCGACATCGTTTCGTGAGCGAATATCGCCTCAACGATCTGATCTCGGACGGTATACACCGGGTCCAACGCGTTCATTGCCGACTGCGGAATCATCGAGATCTCGTTCCACATGAGGCGGCGGCGTTCGGACGCGGACATATCGGTGATGTCCTGTCCATCGAACCTGATCTCGCCGCCGGCGACGGACCCATTTTCCTCCAGTATTCCTAAGATCGCGTCTGCGAGCGTCGTCTTACCACAGCCTGACTCGCCAACGATACCGACGTTCTCTCCCGGGTCGATGGAGAAGCTCACACCGTCAACTGCTTTGACCGGCCCCTCGCCCGTCTCATAGTGCACCCGCAGATCGTCGACTTCCAGTAGTGACATTTAATTTCGCCTCCGTAGTTTCGGATTGGTTATTTCCTCGTATCCGCGACCGATAAGGAAGCCGCTGATGACGACGAGCGCGATACAGATGCCTGGGGGCACGAACCACCACCAAACGCCATGCGACATCGCATTGTAGGTGTGTGAGCTCTGAAGCATGGTCCCCCACGACACTTGACTCGGATCACCGAGTCCGAGGAAAGAGACCCCGGCCTCGGTGAGGATTCCCCACCCGATCGCGAACGCGGCGTAGAGGAACGTGAGCGGAAGGACGTTCGGTGCGATATGTCTGGAGATGATCCGCCAATCACTCGCGCCTGCAACACGGGCCGATTGGACGAACGGGCGTTCCCGGAGTGACAACACCTGTGAGCGAATCACACGTGCCGACGAGCGCCACTGGAGGAGACAGACCGCGATGATGACATTGAAGAAACTCGGCCCCAGATACGCGACCATTAAGATCACGGTCGGCAGGAGCGGAAGTCCGTAGGCGATGTCGACCAGCCGCATCAGCACGTCATCGACACGCCCGCCGTAGTAGCCGGCGACGAGTGCGACCATCGTACCGAACGTGGCCGTGATCACCGCGGCTGCGAATCCGACGATGAGTGCGGGACGCGTGCCGAAGACCAACTGACTGAAGATGTCGTATCCCTCCGCTGTAGTTCCTAGAATGTGTCCACCCTCACCGCCGAGCCAGAACGGCTCATGCCACTGTGAGATCAGTACGCCGTCGTCACCGTACTGGCGCTCCAACGGTGAATGCGGTGCGATATACGGCGCGAGAACAGCCACCAACGCGAAGAACGCGATCGTAACGATACCGAACACGACGAGCGTGTCCTGTTTGAGGAGCCGCCACTGGCTCGCAAATGTTTCACGCCAGCGCGCGATGAACCGTGACCACTCGGACCGATCATCATCAACACCGGCGTATTCATCGAGGTCGGTGTAGATCGAATCAGCCGTTTCGTCTTGTATTCCCATCAGTATCCCTCCGGTTTAATCATACGTCACCCGCGGATCGAGGTAGCCGTACGCCAGATCGGCCACGAAATTCATCGTGATCACCAGTCCGGCGAGCATCACGAACGCGCCCTGTGCTACGGGGAAGTCCCGGCGAATGACCGCTCTCACCATTTCCCTGCCGAGTCCCGGCCAGCCGAACACCGTCTCGATGAGAACGCTTCCGCCGACCGCGAACCCGAGCGACACCGCGGCGGCGGTAACGATCGGCAAGAACGCGTTACGTGCGGCGTGTTTGAACAGCACTGTTCGACGCTTCAGCCCCTTCGCCTCACAGACATCGATGAACTCCTCGCCGAGGATCTCTAGCATGCTGTTGCGCATCAACAACAGTGGGTATCCCATCGAATAAAACGCCAGACACGCCGCTGGGGCTATCAGATGCCAGAAGAAGTCCAGCGAGGCGACCATGTGGAGGAAGCTCTCTGGGCTCTCTCCGGCCGAGCGCATCCCCGACATCGGGATGACTCCCAGCCAGGCACCGAAGATCCACAGCACGAGGATTCCGACCCAGAAGGTCGGCATGCTGCGCTGCACGAGCGCGAGCACGATCCCGCCCTTCTCGAACCGAGTCCCCCGGTTCGCACCGACGAACACGCCAAGCACGATTCCGATACCATAGGCCATAACGAATGCGGCAAGCATCAGCACGAGCGTGTTCGGAATGAGCCGAAAGAGCACATCCTGAACCGGCTCACTCGTATGGAATGACCGGCCGAAATCCAGCACAACCGCGTTCGTGAGGAACGAGATGTACTGCTCGTGTACCGGCGCATTAAGCCCGAAATCTTCAACTATCGCCTGCCGTGCCTCCGCATCCATACCCGGTGAGAGGATATACGAGGTCGGGTCACCCGGCATCAGCCGGAAGATCACGAAAAGCAGGGTACCGACCGCCCAAAGCGTTAGGACTAACTGAAACGTTCGTCGAATGGCAAATTCGGTTTTTCCCATATTACTGGTTGGTTGTCCGCAACGATGATGTGTTCACAGCTTAGTTCGGGTAGTGTGCACGTCCATCCGCGTCGAAGACAATGCCCTCCTCTTCAAGCCGTTCACGCCCGAGCTGTGCGCCTTCTTCATACATGGTAATATCGTCGGTGTACAGCTCCTCGAAGGCACTGGTAACGACCGACGTGCCGATCTCACCGAAGCCGAACTGGAGTTGATCCCTGACCGCCGTCTTCGGGATCGCGTGTGCAAGTGCCTGGCGAACCGCGAGGTCGTCGAGCGGTTCGTTTCGGACGTTCATACTGAAGTGCCACCACGAGTCGCTCGGCGTTTCCGCGATGCTGATCTGGTCTTCCTCCTGGTTTTCATTGAGTTCACGACCGACCCGCGAGAAGGGGAGGTAGTCGACCTCACCGTTGATGAGTAGCTGCCAGTTCGTCGATTCCTCGGGAATGATCTGCCAGAGACGCCGACTAAACGGCAGCTCGATCCAGTGGTCGTCGTTTCTGACGAGCGAGAGCTCTTCACCTCGGTCCCAGTAATCGAACGCAAGCGGGCCGGAGGCGACCGGCTCTTCAACGACGTACTCGTTGGGGTCATCGATGTCGCTCCAGATGTGCTCCGGCAGGATCGGGATCTCGGCGGAAAGAAGCTGATGGAGTGGTCCGACCGGCTGTGAGAGGTTGAGTTGGACGGTTTGGTCGTCGATAACCTCCGCGTCCTCGTACAATCCACGCTGAACGGAATAGGAGGGAAGTTCGAACTCCTGAATGTAATTATACGTAAACGCAACGTCGTCTGCGGTCAGTGACTCGCCGTCGTGGAACTGATGATCTCGAAGTTCGTACACGACCGTCGTGTCGTCCTCCAGATCCCAGCTTTGCGCCAGACTGATGTCGGGATCCGGTGTTACCTCATCGTCAAACCGGACGAGGTAATCGTACATGATCCGGTTCTGGACGGCGACCTTCGTTTGCGTCCTGATCGGCCCGACGGGACTCAGGTTTTCGAGCACCTCCGCCCACGTTCCCCACAGCTCGTCATCACCACCGACCTGCTCGATGTGCATCATCGTCCAGAGATAGTTGAATCCCCGAATGTGGCCTTGGAAGTTCTCCCAGTTTTCGTTGTTGTAGGCCATCAACTCGGCGACTTCGATGATCGGCACCATCGGGACGTCCTCGGATACTTTCTGTTGGATGTCGGCCCACTGCTCCTGACGAGCATCCACGTCAGTCTCTTGTTGTTGTGATTCCAGCAGTTCGTCCATCTCGCCATCTTCGTAGCCATAGAAGTTCCCCTCTCCGGGGTCCGTATTGTCGGAGTGGAACATCTCCGATACCCGAGTCGCCGGGTCAAGGCCGAGTCCTCGTGACCACGTGGCGATGTCGTAGTCGTAATCGTTGGAAACCTGCCCGAACAACGTTCCCCACTCAAGGACTTCGACATCTATCTCCAAGCCTGTCTCCTCCAACTGATCCGCGATCAGGTTGATCGCGTCATGGCGAGCAGGATTGTAGTTTTCCGGGTTATTGAAATACCGGATAGCCGGAATCTCTTCGCCGAGTTCGTCCTCGTCTGCCACGTCAACGTCATCGGTTTCATCATCGGTACATCCTGCAAGTGCCGTGGTCACACCCGCTGCCCCGAGGATGCCGGCTCGGCGCAGGAATGATCGACGGTTAGTGTGGCTTTTGCTACCAACCATGATACAGCAAAAAGAGCATGTAGTAATAAATCTATTCCTAAGGGTTGATCATCTATAAATCGATAAAGACGTATCGGCATTGGAAGAGTCACACAGACACAAGGAGGAAGCCCACGCCTTCAGTCGTGGGTGGCTGACTGCCGCCAGTTGTCAGCTTTTCCGTTGCAGATCGACTAGTGGAGATACTGGAAGCGTTCGCCGACGGGCGAACAGCTATACGCCTGCCATCGACCACATAGCCATGAGCGAGTACGCAAACGCAGACCTCGTTGAGATCCGCCGTGACCTACACCGACATCCAGAGGCGGGCTGGAAGGAGTTCCGAACGACAGCGCTCGTCGCAGCGGAACTCGACCGCCTCGGATACGACCTTGCGTTGGGGTCGGATGCACTCGATGCCGACGAGCGACTCGGTGTGCCGTCCGCGGACACCCTCATGGCCGCCGAAGAGCGGGCTCGCGAAGCCGGTGCACCGGAGGAGTATCTCGACCGAATGGATGGTGTCACGGGAGTCGTCGCTACCCGGACGTTCGGTGACGGGCCGGTGGTCGGGCTTCGCGTTGACATGGACGCGCTGGCGCGCCATGAGTCGCGTGCTGAGGATCATCGGCCAGCTGCCGAGGGATTCGCCAGCATCCATCCGGGCGAGATGCACGCGTGTGGTCACGACGCTCACACCGCGATCGGCGTGGGGGTCGCCCGCGCATTTAGCGACAACGGTGAGCGTCCCGACGGCTTCGACGGGACGTTGAAACTGTTCTTCCAGCCGGCGGAGGAAGGTGGCCGCGGTGGATTTCCCATGAGTCGGACGGACCACCTCGCGGACGTCGATCAGCTGTTCGCGGTGCACGTCGGGCTCGACGAGGATACAGGAACGGTCATCGCCGGGTATGAGAACCCACTAACGAATGCGAAACTCGACGTGACGTTCCGCGGGGCACCAGCACACGCAGGTGGCGCACCAAATGAGGGGTTGAATGCGCTGCAGGCCCTCGCGGTGGCGACAACGAACCTGTATGCGATCCCTCGTCATGCCGAAGGGACCACCCGAATTAACGTGGGCATGGTCGAGTCGGCAAACGCCCAGAACGTGATCAGCGAGGAGGCGACGATGCGCGTCGAGGTGCGTGGTGAATCAACCGAGTTGAACGAGTACATGCTCGAAAGGGCCCGGCAAGTCGTGAAGGGGGCCGCGATCATGCACGACGTCGATGTCGAGACAGCATTGTACGGGAAGACGAGCACGTTCGAGGCGGACGATGACGCGGCAGCGGCGGTCGCGGACGTCGCTGCAGCCGTCGACGGGGTGACTGACGTTCGGCCTCGAAAATCGTTTGGCGGGAGCGAGGACGCCTCCTATCTTATTCGGCGGGTGCAGGAGGCTGGGGGTTCAGCGACGTACGTGGGCGTCGGCGCGAGCAACGTCGCCGGCCACCACACGGCCGAGTTCGATATTGATGAAGACTGTTTGTCAATCGCCACCGACACCCTTACGAGTGTGATCCGATCGGCACAGTCGGATTCCTCCCATCCCTGAAGCCATGAGCTTCCTCCTTGCATTCCTGTGACATCCGAATACAAATGGCGAGCACCTCGAACAACAAGAAGCAAGACGGATACCTCGGTGCTTGATCCCGAGGCAGTTGACTCGCGTAGTTGTGTCTCTGGTGGGGTACAGACTGTTCTTTTCTCCCGCCTCAAATCGGTCACTCATCGGTCCGATCGTCGGTGGCGCGCGAGTGTTCGGTACATTTCGTTCGCGACGACCGAGTACCCCTCATCGAACCCCATACCCGGCTTCGCAAGCACCTGCGCTGCGTCGGTGGCTAGCGCCAGGTGCGCGCTCGCCCGCGCGGATGTCACCGTTTCGTTGCAAGTCCCACCGAGATACGCCCGAGTCGATGTCCCCTCAGAATAGCGAATCGCACGCCCGCTCTCCAAGAGGCTTCCCACGTCCGGTGTTTTTATTTGGACCATGTCGGCAGCATCGGCGTCAACGAACGCCATCACGTCCTCGCGGTCTTCACACCACTCGTCAGCGACAAGGTCGACAGCCACGTCCGCATCGGCGAGTCCATCGTTGAGCGACCCCATCGCCGCGATCTGGTCGGCACGGTTGGCGGCGATCATCGGCTCTTCGATTTGTAATGGGTATGGCGCCGCCGCACGCCGCAGCTCGTCGACGTACTCAACGACCGCATCGCGATCATATGGCGGGCCGAACACGTCAGCGAGCATCCCGTACACGTCGATGTGGAACCGGGGGTTGTATTCGGCCGGACCGAGTTCGTCCGTTCGCTTGGAGAGCCATGCGAGGTATTCGACGAGCCGCTTGCCCTCGGGTCCGACCTTTTTCAGGCTGTTAAACAGCCCGTGTGGAAGCACGTCGACGCGTTTCAAGAGCATCTTTTCGGCCCCGCACCGGCGGTCATCTCCGGACTGTCCGAACACCGGGACTGGCTCCGTCGCCGGCTCCGTGTCCAAAGCGTCGGCGAGGACGCGGGTCCGCGTTTCACAACGGGCCGTCGCAGCCGCGGCGAGCAGCGCGCCGGAGACGCCGTACTCGACGGCTGAATGGACGCCCTCCATCTCCTCAAGGACGGCAATGTTCTCGACGAACGCGGCCGGGTCACGCCCGATGAGCGCGTCGGCAACCCGCCCCTCGACGATTCCGGCATGGTCGGCCGCACGAAACACCGGGTCGCGGTCCCCTGCAGCGGCGTATTGGACGCCTACACAGTCCCCGCGAGCGAAGCGACCGTCGCTCATCCCGAGTTCGACGATCAGTGCCTCCCCCGGCTCGCGGATCCGGTCGAATCCGGGGGTGCGTGGCTCCCCATCGTATGTGAACCCGTCGGGCTCCGCCCCTGCAGTGATCGCGGCTTGGTCATCGGCAAAAAACGCGGAGACCCCGATCGTCGCGGTGAGATCGACGATTTCCATCAGTCGTCCCCCGGGCGGCCAACCAACCGCCCACCGCTTATTTTCGGATGAGCAGGCGCAAAACCTCGCCGTTTACGGCGGGGATACGCGCCGTCACTAAATGACGCAAACCACCGATGACTGCACGGCGGGATATTCCACGCTCAGTCACTATCTTTAATATAGAGCGCTCGATAAGTGCTTATGAACACAGTACGATGCTGGAGACAACCCGCACCTATCGAGCGAAAATCGTCAACCACACCCAAGTGAGTGACGACCTCGATGACTGCGGACACTCAGCATCAAAACTGTGGAACGTCGCCCGCTATCACACCCAACAAGAGTGGGATGAAACCGGGGAAATTCCGTCCGAAGCCGACCTCAAGCGCGAATTAAAAGACCACGAACGCTACAGTGACCTCCATTCTCAGTCAAGTCAGCGAGTTCTCGAAGAGCTTGCTGAGGCGTTCAACGGGTGGTTCAAAAAGCGCAAAAACGGCGACACAGACGCGAATCCCCCCGGCTACAGAAAGCGAGGTGACAACCACCCACGCTCCACCGTGACATGGAAGCAAATGGGTATCAAGCACGATTCCAAACACAACCAACTCCGTCTGAGCAAGGGCTTCAATCTCAAACAGCACCGCTCGGACTTCATCCTCTGTGAGTACGAGACGCGACCGGACGCGACCGTGGAGAACATCCAGCAAGTGCGAACCGTCTGGAACGGCGACCGTTGGGAACTTCATCTCGTCTGCAAAGTCGAAATTCCCGTCAAGGACGCACCCGGTGACAACACCGCTGGAATCGACCTCGGCATCAAGAACTACCTCGCCATCGCCTACGACGATGGTGACGCTGAGTTGTATCCGGGGAACGTGCTGAAACAGAATAAACACTACTTCACCCGAGACGAGTACGACACGGAGGGCGAGAACGGTCCGTCGCGTCGTGCGCTTCGCGCTCGCCAGAAGTTGTCTCGGCGGAAAAACCACTTCTTGCACGCTCTCGCCAAACACGTAGTTGAGAAGTGTATCGACCACGAGGTTGGTCGTATCGCCATCGGTGACTTGAGTAGGATTCGAGAGGACGAGAACGGCGAGGCTCGAAACTGGGGTAAGCGTGGGAACAAGAAACTCCACGGCTGGGAGTTTGACCGCTTCACCCGTTTGCTCGAATATAAGGCCGAAGAACACGGCATCCTCGTTGATCGAACAAGCGAGCGGGACACGAGTAAGACGTGTTCGTGCTGTGGGCGGAAGCGTGATGCGAATCGCGTGGAGCGTGGATTGTACGTCTGCGAATCGTGTGGTGCGACGATGAACGCAGACGTGAACGGTGCAGTGAACATTCGGAGAAAGATAACTCAGAATCCCCCAACGGGGGATATGAGTAACGGTCGTTTGGCACGGCCAGTAGCCTACCTGTTCAACCAAACCTCGGGGCGTTTCACACCGAACGAACAGGCGGGTTGCAAATCTTAATATCCCAACGCTCGGGAATCCTCGCGCTTCAGCGCGGGGAGGATGTCAACGCTGAGACATCGTCGGCAACCATCCGGAAGGACAGGTCACGCCCCTCCGTGGCCGCCCGGTCCTGCAGTCTCGCCTGGTGGATCTCCACGATGTCATCCGGGAGCGCCAGGTCCCCGATCTTCAACAGCCGGACGCGCCCGTCGTCATCGCGTGCTGGGAGAACGTCGCCGGCCGCCGCCTTGCTCGGCGGGAACGGTACGTCTAGCAGGCCACGCTCGAACGCCCGGACCGTACCCGTGGCCAAGTCACCGTCGCCAGCATCTATGACCGCATCCATGAGCGACCGAACTGATCGCTCGATGAGCTCTCGTTCGCGGTCGACGCCGTCGAGCGACACCGACTGCTCGATGAGCATCTCGAGGACCTGATCGGTCGCCTGGAGTCCAGCCACGTTCGCTGCCGCCGTCGGCACACCGCGGGCCTCCTGTGGGGACTTGGTGATAACCTTGTCCGGTTCGGCGATGGCCGCGGTGACGCCTCCGAGACAGATCACGCCCTGTGCACGCGCCTCGTCGGGAGGGAACCCACCCATCCACTGGTGAAGGACAGTCGTCACGGTCACGTCCGGCGGCAGGTACTCCTTGCCGAGCCGCTTCATTGCCCGGATCGCCGCCACGTCTTGGACGAGGTTTCCGACTTGGCCGTATCCGAGGGTGATGCTACGCACACCCTGTGTCGCCGCGAGCAGTCCCTCGATGAGACAGACAGCGATCGAGAGTGAGGGCGGAACAAGCGTCCCGGTGAGCGGGCCGAACGGCTCCCGGTTGATCCGTACCCCGTGGTCCGTGTACGCGCCAGCGAGCCGGTCAACGTACTGCCAGTACTCGATCGTCTCGGCGAGGTCGTACTTGCTGGTATACGGGAGGTTGTACGTGATCGGTCCGCCTTCGAAGCTTTGGAATCCGCCGGCGAGCGTCACTGCGGCCAACAGCCTGGCGTCCGGCGTTCCGTGGCGGACCTGCACAGGGGCGTCGGTGGCCTCAATGAGCCGTCGACATCCATCCACACCGTGGTTCACCGCGGGAAAGCCGTTGAGCTCGTCCGTCCCGCTCTCCCGCGATCGACGCAACCCTTTGCATGCCTCTCCGTATGCGTTGTCACGGGTGTACGAGTCGATCGTCGTCGGGAGCAGATCCGCGTGTCCTTCCCGGACGAGCGTGTTGAGGAGCTCGATCTGGTCGTCAAGGCACGGGACACCTGCTCGTGGCTGTGTCAACACGCGGTCTGCCCCTTCAAGAACCTCTGCGAACCGCTTTTCGGGAGGCAACGACTCGTGGAACTCAACCGTTTCCTGGAACCCCGGACGGTCATTGCCGGGGTACCGATCCCACACCCCCCGGTGTATCCGGTCCAGCTCGGCTTCGGTGAGAAGGACATCTCTGACCATTTACAACGAAGCTCGGACGGATCGGCTGACCTGCTCGTCGACCCTGAGTTCCGACTGGAGCACGTCGACGACGGCGTCGAGGTCCGCTTCAGTCTCGAACACGCGGTCGAAGCCCATTTCACGGAACCGCTGGCGGACCACTTCGAACTCCGTCTGGCCGACCGCGAGGTTTCCCCCGATGTAGGTGACCGGATCGACGCCGGCGTCGGCCAGCCTCTCGTGGAGTCCCTCGCAGTCCTGTTCCGCATGGCCGTACAGCGAGGAGACGAGGATGGCGTCTGCATCCGTCTCGTCGGCTTCCGCCACGAACGATTCAGGGGACGTCTGGGCCCCGAGATTCCGCACCTCGAAGCCGGCCTCCTCAAGCGCATGCTTGAGCAGTGTGACGCCGATAACGTGTGCGTCCGATCCGATCGTCCCGACCACCACGGTTGGTGCCGACATGGCGCTACGTACACGTTACAGGCGTTGATTCATATATTTGTCGAAATGCCTAACGACGATCGTCGAAGTATATTCGTGCCGTGTTTTCGGGTGTGGTGGCGTCCGTGTCGATCTCGAACATCGACGAGTGTCGTCCCGCAACGGCATTAATAATAATTCATGATGGTTTCACGGCTTAGACCGCCATTGTCCGGAAATGCGTCACCTGCACCGCGGACTCGGGTGCCATCGAAGACTCGATGGTCGTCGAAACCAAGCTGATGGATGGCCTCAACGGACGACAATCCACACCACAGCGCGACCAAGCGGATCAATGGGGACTTTCTTATTTGCACGAAGTTCGGGGAAACCCGCCGGCCAAATCGATCGAAAAAACGCGCAGTAGGCTCCCGTCGCCGACGAGTCACCTCGAGTTGCGCGATTGCGACGGCGGCCAGGAGTCGGATTACAACGCGGCGAAAAACATCGGGTTGCGGTACATGCGGAAGCGACGCCACAGACTGCGTTCCTCGCCCACTTCGGGGGGCGCAGACGCACCAGCAGACGTGCGTATAACTGGTGGGACGGTGAACGGCGACGGCTATCGGCCAACCGCCGATAGTTGATCGTTGCGAGTCCACATCAAAGCCCCACCCTCAAGGAGCAAGCCCCGTTGTGGGTGAGCGAAGTAGGGTGGGGTAGTTTAGCT
>LFCJ01001358.1_pt1 | contig 16936 bp, 10 predicted proteins | sample 643141 | NCBI WGS metagenome assembly LFCJ01 (sample SAMN03766243, study PRJNA286221) | soda lake metagenome | biome: soda lake; feature: Kulunda steppe; material: water; isolation source: sample B1-Br-g2 brine of Lake Bitter-1 | place: Russia: Kulunda steppe | collected 2010-07 | reverse complement strand
CAAGCTCGGTGCTGCACACAGCGCTCTTGGAACGATTCTCGCACGCGCAACTTCTCTTCGAAACGATATCAAACGATCCTTCCGCGAAAGCGTACAGAACCTCTTGTCTTGGGCGCTCAACAGCCCTAACCGTAGTACCGACGATCTAATGGACCAGATCGAAGGTATGTTCGTCTAACGTGCGAAGTCAAGCAGTTAAGGACCTCCTCAGTTGGGGTTCGATTATCTAGCGATTGGTGCGGTCGTTGATGGTTATAGTAATGTACAAACTGTCCAATCCATTGGCGAACGCTTCTCCGACTGCCCACCCATGAGTGATAGAAGCGGTCGATGCATTGTTTGAGTGTTTGAAACCATTTTCAATGAGGTTTCTGTCAGTATAGTATCGGCGACCGCACAAGCCTAATCGAGCAAGGGCAGTCTGATAGCCAAAGCCGTCGACGAGAAATACGGTCTCGGAAAGATCGTGTTTCTCGGCAAGGCGATGAAGGAACGCAGCCGCTGGATCAGTCCCATGCCGTCCGAACAATTCGGCGTCAAGAATCAATTTTGACTCAAAGTCTATTGCAGCGTACAACCAACACAGTTCGCCGTCAATTTTGACAGCGGTCTCGTCAACCGCAACCCGCTTCGGCTTCGCCTCAGGTGGGTCGGGAACGCTGTCAGCAACTTGATGTACCCACTGCCAAATCGCTTGATGAGAGCGTTCTACGCCGAATAGCCGAAGAATCTCTTGTGTTTCTCTGAGAGAACAACCGGTCGCGTGAAGACGGACGGCAAACACCCTGATGGGTGTTGCCGTCCGCTCACGCTCCCAATATTCAAGATTTGCCGTATCCAACGTCTCCGTGAGCAGTTCTGGTGACAGCATAGACAACTCAAACCACGAACTGCTCGCTTCTCAAATTGGCTTATCTAGACAGTGCCTATTAAATCGAACTATCGATTGTCTGAACAAGCAATATGATCACCACAACACGAAACTAGACTGTGCGGTTTTTGTTCGTTGCGATGAGTATCTCATGACAAAATGTTTGTTGGTATCTTCACCACGAGTTCATAACGATGTCCCGCCGTAGTAGCTCACAGATGGATTGGTTATACGGTTCTGTATGTAGCTGAGACTAGCTCTATAGCCGTAGCTCTATTATCAATTTTATATAGAGGTTTGCTGTATTGCTAAGACGGGGCGTCGCCTTTGGTGGTGGCCGTCCGAGGACTTCGTTAATATGGCTCGACGGACTGCGTTGACGGATCCCTGCGGTGCGTCTGGCCTTCCCCACCCACGAATTGACTACCTGATAACAGGTAATCTTCGTCAGGGGAATCTATTAATAAGTGGATAGACTGTCGCTTCAGCGGCTGAGCGCCGCCAACAGTGACAGTTCTATTTTTGAAGACCACTGTTCGAGCGGTCTCGTTAGTTTAATAAGATAGAATTGAAAGTTTGGAACGAGTTAGCTGGGGATGTTTTGTGAGGTACTGATTATTGGTATCGAGAAATTCGTCCTAAGATAAGTCCCATAACAATCCATATTGTGAATATCCTTGTTAGTCTACCTGAAAAAAAAGAGTAAATTGAAACAACAATAAGGGACAAAAAAAGTGTTATTAGGGTGACATCTCGATGAGAGTTTCGAACGATTATCCGAAATGAGTTGATAAGTAGATTCACGTGTATTATTGAAAACATGAGTGCTGCTGGTAACCCATAAAAAAGCGCAATACTCAGCCATATGTTATGTGGATCACCTATTATAGGGGTAGAGTCAAACAATACTGTATAATTTTCCATACCTGCACCAAAGAAAATATTCGGAAATGAAGCAAAAACAAGTTCTATTACCTCAATATATCTTGCAATTCTAACTAATAACGCATCCAATAAATTGTAGTAACTTATTCGACCTAGTCCACCGTCACCAGAAAACTGTACTATAAAAGCTGATATTATAAATAACACACCCGCTCCTATAGTAAATATGGGAACTAGCCTACTGACTGCATCTCTTCCTTCCAATAATACCAAGGTTCCTACCACTGCCCCGATAGAAAGGAATCCTGATCGGGAACCAGTAAAATACATTGCTGTGAGGATTGTTAATAGAATGATTGGTAATATGATAATTCTCTTTCGGTGGTAATATAGCTTGGTAATACCGACAGCGAATGAGACAGCAAGAGCATGTGAAAGGTGATTTACCCCAATTGGCAATTCTGTATTTCCGATACGTCTAATTGAATCTAATTCAACAAAACCAAGATACAACACATACGAAGAAAATATAAACCCAACAACCAACAACAGATCTAATATCCGTTTCGTGTCAACATCTTTTGACAACATATATATTGTGATAAATAATGCCACATTCAAGTACATCTCAATGGCAAATAATATAATAGGTTCGTGGTTGTCTGTTGTTATTATATTCAAAACCACTGTAATTGTTATTAGAGATATAAATATAGTAATAAACAATCCAATGTCTTTTGGTATTTTCGCAAAATTACGGAATACCCATCCAGTATAGATTGCTGCCATAAGAGTAAATATTGGTGTTAAATATGAAAAAGAATCAATGGCTCTTGACGGAAACTCAAAACCTCTTAAAAAAAACGCAGAGACGACTAATATTAAAATCAACGTATACTGGATAGATGATTTTAATTGAAAAGTCAAGTTGTGTTTGGATTTGAATGACATCTATTATATCAATTTTGCAATTATTTCACTAACAGTCAACATCTCATATTCATTGTGTAGCGACTATATTAATTATTATTTTTTATTAGATTTTATAGATAGTTTTATTCGCTTTTTTATCGCGGTAGAATATTCAAAAGCGCGCACATTCCCAAATGCGAAAATAAAATGATAATAATAGAAAAATTTGTACGGATATGTTTGTATCGCTTTCCAAAACTCACGCCGAGCTGTTTTCAAATTCCCATCTCTTGCGTGAATAAATCCAAGCATATAATAGTGGTCTGCAAGGCGTGATCTTGTGAGAATCTCTCCGTGCTTCTCAGCTATCTGTTTAAGTCCTGCTTTTTTGCGATTAATATCACTACTGATCCGTGTCCCGTCTGTGTGTTGTTTAACGAGTATTCTATCTATCCCAGTCATAAATCCACCCTCATTTAGTGACCTCAAATAAAAATCATAGTCCTGAGCACATTGCAATTCTTCATCCAAATATCCAATACTTTTGAAAACTGTACTCCGGAATGTCACTGCAGAAAACCCTCCAATAATATTCTCTTTTTGAAGATGTTCAAATGTTACTCGTTGGTTAGTAGCTGTAAATATATTTACTATCTCTCCATTGTGTAGTCGTTGATAACTAGTATACGCACCAATGCAGTCCGAACCTGCATTTGCTAGTGACCTTACCACCTGTTCTAAGTGCTCTTCGTGAAATTCGTCATCTGAATCTAGAAATGAGATATATTTTCCCGTTGATTTCTTAATTCCACAATTTCTAGCAGCATTTGCACCTCGATTTTTTTGCCTTATGTACTTTATTTTATCACTGTCAAAATATTCAACTACTTTTTCGGTCCGATCCTCTGACCCATCGTCAACGACGATCAATTCAAAATTCGAATAGGTTTGAGAAAGTACACTCCAGATAGCTCTGGGGAGGACGTCAGCCCTATTATATGTTGGAATTATTACACTGACTAAAGGCAATTCCGAATTCAATTTATGTGTTGATTACGAATCTTGGTATATATACATTTTGTTTTGATGAAAGTCCAACATTTAATAAATACGTTTAAAATAATCTATATAAATTAGATATCATTATATGATCGAACCGACTCAACTGGCTTCTTTTCCGAATAAGGAATCTTGCCGTCTGGATCAGGATGCCCAATCGCCATTAGCATGACCACACTCTCGTCGGGATCCAGTTTCAACAAATCCTCCATCCTCCGTTCGTTTTCTGCGATTGCCGGCCAGTTGATACAGCATGATGCGAGTCCTTGTGTCTCCAAGGCAAACTGGAATGCCATCGTTGACAGACTCGCATCAATGTAGATCACATGTTTGTCGCGATCGTTGCAGTATGCGCGTTGCTTACCGACGATCACTGCAAGACATGGAATGTTATCGTTATACCCTGATGCACCAATTGCTAATGATGAAATTTCATCAATCAATTCCCGATTGTCATACAACCGATATTCGTATGATTGCCTGTTGCACGCACTCGGGGATTGCATGGCCACCTCTAGAGCCTCGTCGATTTTCTCATGAGGCACTGCTCGATCTTGGAACCACCGGGTGCTCGTCCGCTGTACGGCCAGTTGTTTCATCGCCTCGGGTGAGACGGGCGACTCGTCGAGATCGTGACGTGAAAACGGAACGCGACCGTTTGGTGTGTACGATATCTCTGATAAAAAGTCGGTGAACTCGGATTCGGCACTGGAGATAGCTGGAGTTCGATCTACAGTCTTGAAGTACTCTGCTAGGACATCGACTGCCCATCGAAGTTGATCATCTACTGACTCTGGATCCCAAGCTGTCCGCAAGTCGTTGACAACCTCCCTGATATATGATTCAGCAAAAACGGAGCGACGGTCACGCATAGACAGTCCTTTTTCGATTCGGTGGATACTTCGAATAATCCGGTGACGTGGTGCTTGTCGTTGCTCTTCAAGTTCTTCGTACGCAGCAAGGCCGGACAGCACTGATCGCTGTTCGCGATAAAAGCTCCCTGTTAAAAAGAAATATACTGTGGTCAGGACCCGTGATCGGGCAATCCCGCGTAGGATACGTTCTCTCGGCAGTACATTCCAGACAACATGAATAAAAAACTGACGGCGAGCGAACGATACGCCCTTCTGTAGAAGCGAAATCAATCCCTCACGTTGGTAGACCGATTTTGCTCGGTCGAGCACTGTTTTCATATGTCTGAACGAGAACTTATCATACTTCAGTATTTCTTTTGAAATAGATATCGAACGTATTATCTCTGTAGCCGAGTGGGTCATACCTATGTATAGCAATTATCGAAAATCGACACGGAATGCGTCTTTGGTGGCCACTACCGAATCACGGCTCCTCTCAGATCTTTTGTTCACTAGGCGCGGGCAGTGTGGATACAGTGAAGGCGAATCGATCGTTATTGTCGGCGGCGATCTGTTTAATAAAGGCGCACAAGCGATGACGTTCACCGTTGTCGACCAGATGACAAAGCGATATCCTGAAAAGGATGTCTATCTCCTTTCGGGACGCGACTACAAACGCGAACACGAAGAAAAGAAACAGTACGACTTCGAAATACTTCCGTGGGGGCCCGAGGTCCAGTTATCCTTGCTGTCTCCTGAGTTGGATATGGCGAATACAAATAAATTTCCTAAGCGAGACCGCGAGAAAGTCCGGAGTGTCTTCGCGGACTGTGGAATGCTGATTGATATCAACGGTTTTGCACTCTCTTCACAGATTGGCTCAAACGGATCATTCACCTACTTGGTGAACGTCCTTCTCGCGAAAGAGTACGATATTCCAATGTATATTCTTCCACAGTCTATTGGCCCGTTCGATTATCCAACAAAGGTGAAGCCTATTCTCAACCCTCTTATACAGATGTATCTTCCGTACCCCGAAGTCGTCTGTCCACGAGAACATGCAGGTGTCGGCGCACTTACACCGTACACACAGAGCAATGTCCAACGAGAGTTTGACATCGTGTTACAAACTGAAGGGTACAATCTCCACAACATTTATACCACTGAGCCCGATTTTGAATATAAGACCCTAAAATCGAACGCCGTCGGGATCGTTCCGAATTCGAAAGTATTTGATCGTGCTGACGACGAAGAAATATACTCGTTGTATAAGTCAGCTATCGACAATCTACTAGATGCAAATAAGACTATCTATGTGTTTCGACACTCTGTAGAGGACTTAGACCACTGTCAGAACATTAAGAGAATTTTCAGTGGGACGGACAAAGTTAAACTTTTTGAGGAGGACCTTGATGCCCCTGAACTAGAATATATAATTAAACAGTGTAATTTTCTCATTGCGTCCCGATACCATTCTATCGTGCACGCATATAAATACGGTGTGCCGGTAATTGCTATTGGATGGTCGATTAAATACAAAGAATTATTGAACGAATTTCAACAATCTGATTACTTCTTCGAAGGAAGAAAAAACATATCTCAAAAAGATCTTCTAAATTCAGTCGAACAAATTATTTCTCGTACTGAACAAGAGTCCAAAGTGATAAATTCAAAAACAAATCAAATACAGAAGGAGAATATTTTTCAGCGTATCTTCGCGTGAATAATGTCTATATTATTTAGGCACGGTCTAGTTTAGAACTTCTCAGCTGGCGTTCGATTATCTAGCGATTGGTTCGGCCGATCATGGTTGTAATGGTGTCTAAACCGACGCAACCAGCGACGGGCACTAGATTGACTGCCCCTCCAAAACGAATGAAAGCGGTCGATCTGCATCGATGCAGTCTAGAACCACTTTTTGATGTGGTTCCGTTCGGTAGAGTCGGGCTGACCGCTCTGATCATGTCGAAAGGGGGCAGTCAGGTAGCCGCCACCATCGACCAGAAACTCGATGTCTGATATGGTCATATGTTAGTTTTCACCGGTAATTACGGACATAGATAGTTCCAGACATTCGGTTCATCAACCGTAGGGAGTCCTCGTTGCATCTGCTGTTTCAGCGTCGTAAGATCAGGAGTGAGACGGTGCTTGAATTATTCGTTAAGTCGGTCCCAGCATCCTTCCACCGAGTTAAGATCCGGTAATTTCGGCCGAAAGTACCACACATCGAGATGCTCTTCACCTTCTTCGTTTCCGCACCCATCATTGACGTGCTCTCAGATATCTGTATTGTAGAGTACCCAGCACGGTCACTTTCTCTCAAAAGTTCTAGCCTCTGTCGTTGGATTTGATCCGGTCGGGTACCAGCCACGTCGTTGTACTGTGCCGACGCGCTTGGTGAACTGGTCGCCGATACCGACGGTTTTCTCGGTCAGTCTCGGCCGTTTTTTTTATACCGTCTGTTGAAACTCAGCTTCTTGTTCGGGTCAGCCTCATGATTGCGCGGCCATGCTGTCCGGCAGGACAGCCCGACTTTTCCTAAGAGTTTCCGACCGTGGCCTTCGCTGTATTCGACTTCGTACTCTACTTTGACGTGGTGGAGCAGTAGTTTCGGTGACACGCTTATTGCTCGTAGCCGAGTTCTGTCGGCGATTGCTGGAGCTGTTCGAAGAACTGTGTACGCTCGTGTTCGCCGAGCTTCGAGGGGCGACCTGATCTGGGATCGTCGTAAGGTGCTTGCTTAATCGGTTTTCTATATAATATATAACAGAGCCGTGCGAGGACGTTGCCTACGATAAACAACGCTCGGGGAGACCGTCAGAACTCACCGAAGAAGAGCATTAGCAATTCATTGATGCACTCGATGAATCACCTGAAGAAGTCGGCATTGAACGCACCTGCATGGTCGGTTCCACTCTCTCATCGATATCTTATCGAGGAGTTCGATATTAAGTACTGTGTGCGTCACGTCCGTCGATTGATGACTGAGGTCGGTCTGTCTGTCTGTCTTGGAAGACAGCCCGGTCGGAGTACTTCAAATCCGACGAACGTGCGCAAGAAGGCTTCAAAAAAGTACGACTGTCTGGACAAAGAATACACAATCCTCATAGTAGATCAGACGCGATAGGTTTTCTCTCGAAGCTAATTTGCGCATGATTTCCGGAAGGGGAATGCCCGTCACTGCCAGTGACGGGTAGAAGAGTAGCAAACTACTTGGTGCAGTCAGCGACGGTGGTGAGACGTTCTTTCTGCCCTATGAAGTGAATTTCAACAGCGATACGACGATCCGATTATTGGATGCACTCCAAACAAAATTTGGGGAGAAAATCTGTGTGGTTTTGGATAATGCGTCTTATTCCACGGCGAACAAAATCCAAGAGTTCGTTGAAGATACTCCAGTTGAATTGTGCTACCTTCCGCGGGATTCACCCGAGCTGAACCCCATGGAAGAGTGCTGGCGAAACTCAATCAGGTGCTTGGAAACCGCTTGTTTGAACATCTTGATGAGCTTCGTGATGCCGCTCTGACGGCACTCAAAAACTTGGAACCTCCAGAATTATTCATGCGTCTGTGTTCGTGAGTATCATAGAAATAGGCGTTCGGAAAATAATCTATCAAGTCTAAGCCTGAAGCTACACTCAATTGATGATCTGAACGGGAGCGAAGTTGTTAATAACTCCTCCAGAATTAATGGTGTTCTATAAGAATCATTCAGACTGGGGAATTCTTTTGATATATTTGTATTGTCTATGAAAATCACTTGGCAGTTTAGACTGAGGTTTCATATCACTATTAACTAGTGCGAGTAAACTCAAAAAATATCTTGGTCCTTCAGAGCCGCTGTAGATATTAATAAAGTCTTCTTGGTCGATAATACCGTATCCTGCTTCATTTCGGTATGTCTCCTCAGGAACTTCTTGTTGCCGTATTTTATTTAGTATTGCTTTAGCATATGGTTCTAAGTCGCTGTTTTTGATTTTGTTTTCAAGCCTATGTTTAATGTTATCATACACTGGATTTCCATCATTTGACAGCCTCTCACCAAATATTTCTTCATCTTTTTTATCTGTATAAGATTCAAATAAATTTCTTTTATACCTTTTTCCAATTTGAATGTCCGAATAAAAATTTAGGTATTCTCGGTCACAAAAGGGATACCAAGTGTCATAACCAAAGTGTTTGTATATTTGCCGCGGAATTAGAAGCCGATTGGGAAGTCGTTGATCATAATACCAAAGTTCAGACATTTTTATTTCCGGTTGTTCAATTTCATCATAATTTTCTAATATTCGCCTTTTTACTCTCCTTCTCAAATCACGCTCAATTCTTTCATTAATGTCTTTTCTATAATAGTTTTTATTGACAAGATATTGCACTTCGTTTTCTAATGATCTGTCTTTACGATGAATGTTGCTACTAGCTAGCCTCTTGCCTGCTTCTGCTATTGTGTGACCCTCCAAGATTACTCCTTCATCAGGGAAGAGATCATTGTTAGATATCTTTTTAATATTTGCGACAGTCGATGGCTTGGGATGTATAGTGCCTTCCCCTCCGCTCATGTAATTTATTTTTTGGAATTCTTTTGAGTTATATATCTCTTTGAATTCTTCATTAGTGTGGATGAAATGACACCAAGGATAGTCAAAATTATTTGCAACAGATTTGGCCGTATCGACAAAAGGTTCCCAAGTGTTGTATGAATATGTATATGTATAAACATCTATTTTCATGTCGTTAAGAGCGTGTGCTATAAGCTTTGAGTCATACCCGTCAGTTAAACTTATGATAACTGGTTTGTCATTAAATACTGTTTTCATTCGCTCAAAAGAAGACACAAGTACTGAAGATAGCTGTTTATAGAGTTCTGAATTAGATTGGGTCTGAACATCAAATTTTGGCTCAAATTTATAATACCGTTCAGTTTTTATTCCACCTCCTTCTTTATCAACAAGAACCATTTCTCCTGGACGTGTTTGTTTAATATTTGGATGTAATGTGTTTGGTCCAGGTACATACCCGGAAAGTAAAAATTCAACCCCAGTCATCATATCAAACTTCCTATTTTTAACCATATTTTTCACATATTCAAATGTATCCGATATATAATTGCCACATTCGGTATAAAAGATTTTAATGGACGAAATTTGATCAGGGATGATTATATATAAATCGTTTATTGTTGTTACTGCTGCGAATGAACCAGTAGCACGATTCAGAACGTTGTAAAGTTCAGACCTTGACTGTACTTGCTCAAATAATTCACAAGCAGATCTACCACTGTAATATTCCCCCTCAATGAATATGTCGCCTGAAAAATATGTATTTCCTTTCAATTTAAAATTTTGCCCTTGGAATTCAAATTGGTCCATATGCGATTTCACTTCACGTATGTCTAATTTATATAATATTAAAATATCCGGATAATTTTGATATGCTTATTTTGGCTATTTGATAAAGACATGAGGAGTGAACTATAATTCTGGTTTGGGATGTGTGATCACGAACAAAGATGTTCATCGTACCGGGATTGACCCCGACTAGAAGCCAATCAGCCACGACCCAGAGGGCTCTGCTTGGGGGATCGCCCGCCTCTACTGCGACCGCGGGGGTGTGGATACAGCTTTCTGGGACAAAAAGAACCAGTTCGCAGCGAAAACCTGATCACGAGACCTCGGCTACCGCCGTTTCCTGTGGATGATGGAGAACCTTCTGTACAATAGCTGGGTGATGCTGAATAGTGCGGTCTCCGACCAGAGTCCAGTTCGGGATAATGACGAAACCGTGGAGAAACAGGCGAGCTACCTGGACGAACTTGACCGCCGTATTCTCAGTGGCCTCAGTCTTAATCTTGAGTTCCCGGATCAGGAATTCCACTGACTGCTGAGGGCTTCTTGTGGTAGCAAACAGTTGAACTGCAGAACTCGGTAGTACCGGTCTATTTTCGTGTTTCGTCCTCAATTCTCTGCTATCTTCGCGTATTATATCAGAAAAGATGTACTTCCCAGTGCTGAGTCCGTTGGTGGTCTCAGTTTGGCGGTGATCTGTATTCAGATTGTCAGTACCGGTTCCGTATTTGATGCGTACTTTCAACTACTAATAAGGGCAGTCAACCCCGTACACGCTGGTAGTTACGTCGGTTTTTAAATCACTATAACCATGATCGGCCAAACTAGTCAATACATAACCGGACACCTGCCGAGGAGATTATCATCAATGGGAATTAGGAGACTCTGTAGTTTCGCTAGGCGTAACGTCGAAAACTCCTTTTTATTGTAGAAAACGAAGAGGCAGATTACTTTGATCTCGGAAATCCATCTCTTCACCCGAAATGCAGTCATGAAAGCTAAATTAGTTGTCGTTAACCCCACGGGGGTAGTGGGTTCGTTGAATGGGCCATGCTCGTTCTTCATGCACTCCGTATCGACCTGGGCAAATCGTATCGTGGAACGATTGATTTGCTCAGCGAAATGCCGGGGATCACCGAAGAAATCAGACTCACGAGACTTATTGGTGTCACCCACGCACCATGTCTGAAACTGTTTTCTCGCCAATCAAGCGCATGCTCTGCTCCGTCGTGCGTGCGCGAAGGAACATAGAGTTCCGTGAAATAGTACTCAAAACGGTCGTCTACAACCTCCGTGTACCGAAACTACAGAGCTCTTTATTTATAACCAAGTGCCTGAAGCCGATCTTCAATTATATCACTACCCATTTGTGAATTCTCTTTTGGTTCTGATTCAACCAACTTTCGGCGGTTGTCACTGGATACCTCTAACCAGGGTACATACCGAAGCTCTTCAGTCCAATAGTTGTCAGAGAAATGTCCGTAAAGACGTCTCACACCCAGGCGTTCGCCAAGCATTTCTCCATGATCTGAAGTGACGACGGATTTTCCAGAGATTGATTTAATTAATTCGTTAGTATGATCCAAGACAAAATCAAGAGTTTCACGGTAGGCTTGTTTCATTTTTTCATGACTCACGTCACCACGCCTAACTAAATCGAACCATCCTACATCACCACTGCGCGGGTCTTCAGTTTTGATTCCCAACTTGGCTTTACCGTGGTTCTTGTTGTTCCCTTTGACGTTGTACTTTGCCCGTATCCCGTCTGCAGTCGGCCCCAACCACGGGGTGTGGGGTTGCATGAAGTGGATAATGAGCCTTTTGTTTGGATGAGATTCATGTGCTTTCTTAGCTGTTTTAACTATTGTTTCTGGATGAACCACCTCAATGGTCGAATCCCACCTGTCAAGTGTATTTTCGATTTTAAAGAACACCCCGTCTGAGAGTCTATCGGTATGTGGGTTTGAGGTTATATAAACGGTATCGTGAAGCTGCCGACCCTCAAAATTATGTTTCATGAACCTCCAGCTATCGGATCCATAAGATACTTTTCTTTTTAATTCACCATCAATACTATTTTGTTCAGCAAAATAGTCGTACCGACAAGCATCAAGGATAATCAGATTATCCCAATCTTCATTTATTATATCACAAACATCATTATCAAGAGCCAGTTTGTTATATAAACTCGCAACTTCACAGTCTATTGTTCTTGTCCTTTGATGAAATTTTTTTATTGTTTTATGCGGATTATTAAACCCTCGTTTGAATAGTGAATATCCTTTTGATAGCATATGTTATATATAAAACATATTACTAAGATATTAGTTTAATGGATTTTGGTGAATCTTCCTCCAGCGTTGGAAATGATACGCGAAACGGCGGGTGGTTGGTGTCCAACATCTTTTACCTCAAAACAAGCGGTTAGGTTTGGTCAATATATTATTGTGGCTGGAATGAAGACATAGTCCCAAGAGTGATCCGCGTAATATTTCAATGTTCAGATATTATATTGTCTCTGATAGATCTGTCACGTCGGTTAGAGCCTACTTCAATCGGACCTATAGTTACATATCGCGATTAATAAAATATGAAAAGCAGATTACACCTATTTTCCCCGGTGACTCTGTTTTATCAAGAATCTCTATGGGGAATAATATAGTAGTAGGCGGGTGAGGTTGTTGGTATTTACCGGCTGACGAACATTCGTTGGAGACGCGTATCAGGTCAAGACTATTCTATAAGATTTAAATGAGGAATTACAACACTTATTGACCAATTTTTAATTGAAGAATTTTTTTAATATCGTCAACGTCTATGACCATGTTGCTATTAATTTGATGACTATCAACAGATGCGGCTTGGATTGGATAGTATTCAAAATTAAGCCCATTGGCAATTTGAAAATATGGACGTTTGACAATCTTATTAAATAATTCTATAACTGTGGTATTTTTTGCCCAAATAATATTTGTTAAACCAGCACCATGGGGTCCAATGATTATACTTGCATTTTCAAACAAACCAACTTGTTGTGAAAAAGTTAAATCTTCTACTGTATATGTTTCAAATCCGAATTTACTTAATACGGATTCAAGATGTCTCTCGTTTTTAACACTTCTACTTGATGTCTTCTTTCTTGAAATATATATGCGCTTTTTGTCAGAATATTTGCTCTCATTTATATTTGAGAGAGCACGTTTTTGAAGCCAATCACAAATATTTTTACTAGGTTCAGTAAATGTTGGCTGAATATACTTTTCTGCATTAATCATCCCACCCTTCCACTCTACACAATCACCTACATTGTAACCCATAAGCTCTAATGATTCAATAATATATGACGGTGGATCCTCTGGAATGAGCAACGTGGGATCTACATCCCAAGCATTAGAAGCAGCTTCTATGGCGCGCAATTTTGGCAAATGCTCAATTGTCCAGTGATAATAATTGTTCCAACTTGTAACTAGAGAACACACGCAGTCAAATTCTTGTTCAGCTCCAGACATATATGATTTTATCCCAGATCTATTATAGAGCAACCGATGTAATGCCTGTTTTAATCGATAACCTTCCTCCAATGCAGGTTCAATCGCTTCAGCGATGATGCTTCCGTCAGCAGTGACGGGAACTGCATCTGGACCGACCAATCGAACGTTTTCAAACTCTAAGACGTACTGGTTATTAAATGAGTAGCGTGGTAAGTTTCTGAAGTATCGACTATTTTGATCCAAATAAAATGGGATTTCAACGTTATAGTTACGATTCAGTGTGTTTGAGTCTAATTTTAGGATTTTTTGATTTGCATGATTATTGACCATATCGCTATATCTAATATGAGAGGTGTTATTGTATATTATCGGAACAGCTGGCTGAGTTGCCTTCTGAACAAGGAACCTTTTGAATGACCCAGATAAATCAAGAAGTCCATCTCTCCTGTACTTTTTGTAGGCTTTTTTTGTGAGTGTCATAATATAACGTGAATTGAGAGTATTTAATTAAATTAAGTGAGAACTAATATTAGCTAAATCTGGATGATCTAGGCTTTGTCTTGCAACCTTATTGAGTTGTTTTTTATCTGAGGCAGTGGTTACTTCTTTTCTGATTTTTTGCCACTCTTCATGTCTTACAAATACTCTCACTGGAATTGATTGAATTCCAAGAATTTTCGAGATTATGAATCTATGTTTACCCTCATCAAAAATGATCTCACCGCGACGTCCAATATTGACTTGTACTTCGTTTACTGCTGGTACGGGGTGATCGAGTTCTTGCTGAGGCTTGTATCCTTCTGTCCGAATTGAGTTATATAATTCATCGATTTTGTTTAATCGATGTCGTATACTTTCCATAGATTCATAATGATTCCCAATGTTGTTTTTTCGTGCATCTTCAACAGCCCAGTTATAAAATTCAGTTTTTTCCCATGGGGTCTCTTTCTTAAAATGATTCTGAAGAGATCGATAAAATCCATAGTTCTCAATTTCAACTAAATTTTTTTTCGGATGCCCTCCCCGATGGATGCTAATTTTTTCGCTTGAATGCTGTTGATCCCAATTTCCACCCATAATGTATGTTTGATATTTGCTTTTACTAAAACTAAATGCTGGAACCATCATATATTCTATATTTTGTGGGTTTACCTGAATCGTCTGAGATGGGTTGGGTGCGCTCGACCCATATTTAATACGTTGTTCAATATAATTCAATTTCAATTCGGCATAATTGTTAATCAGCGTAAAAGCCGACCCAATCAGTGAAAACGGACCATTTTTATTAAGTGCTCGGACAGACTTCTTTGCTATTTTGAGTATTTGATCCATTGTTTCATCAAGTTAAAATCAGTAGTTTTTATTTTATTTGCGGTATACTATTGTTCTGACTGAATAGCATATAGCTCTGCGTACTTTCCATTGTGATTAATTAGCGACTGATGGTCTCCCTGCTCAATAATTAGACCATCTTCTATAGCATAGATTTGATCGGCATTCTTTACCGTCGACAAGCGATGGGCAATCCCAACAATCGCATAGTCGCGATCCATTGCTTCAATGGCTTGTTGAACCTCTTGTTCAAGATTCGAATCAAGATTACTTGTCGCTTCATCCAACACTAACATCTCAGCGTCTTTCAACAATGCCCGCGCGAGCGCAACCCGTTGTTTCTGTCCACCAGAGAGTCGGACTCCTTCATCACCGAGCTGGGTATCATACTCATCTGGTAATTCGTCAAAGAACTGGTCGACCTTCGCGATTCGAGCAACCCGATCCAACTGCTTCTCGGAAACCTCTCGATTCCCGATTGTTAGGTTGTACCGTAGCGTATCGTTGAAGATGTACGGACTTTGTCGAACCACCGCAATTCGCGAGCGCCACTCGTCAATATCCATCGCACTAATGGGTCGACCGTTCGCATAAATCTCTCCACCAGTTGGCTCGTACATCCGGGTCAAAAGTGAGATAATCGTCGACTTACCAGCTCCAGACTGACCTACAAAACCAATGAAATCACCCTTCTCAAAACTAAATGAAATACCTGACACCGCCTCATCGTCCTGGCCCTGATACAAGAATCGAACATCATCAAATTCGATCGTCCGAATCTCTTCTGGTACATCTTCTGCCGAAGTTTGCGGCTCAGCGTTCGATTCAAGCTCATCAATAAATTCCTGTGTACGTACTAAGTGTGGCAGATTATTCTCGACTTTGTAAAATGTTGAGTTCATAGTACTCACTTTCGGACCAAGCCGGAACATCGCAAACAAAAACACCCCAAGTGTTCCCACTGAGAGGTTCGCAATGGTGATTGCTAAATAAATCAGAATGAAGACTGATACTCCCGTTAAGAGATTATAGAAATTTGCAATCGCCTGTTCGTTCCGACGCAATCTGATACTCGAGTCTGCAAACTGGTTGATTGCGCTCAAGAAATCATCGAACAACTCAGATTTCAACTCAAAGAGCTTCGTATCGCGGATTCCCTGCGTGCCAGCTTGAGCGGTCTGTTGGACTCCCTCATTTGCATCAGCAACCTTATTTCCAAGTTCGTATCCAGGTTCGACCACGTATCGAAACAGCACTGTAAACCCTCCAAGAAAGACGATCGCAAATAGAGTCAACGCCGGTGAAATAACAAACGCCACAATTAGATACATCAGTGCTAACAATCCTTGTTCGATTAAATTAATCACATACTTGATAGTTCGTCCAGCATACTCTGCTTGGGTCACAATCGCATTGAGAATATCATCTGAGCCTTCCTGGTCGAAGTATGCAATCCGTGCGTCAAGTGCATTCTCGAAAGCCTGCTTTTGAATCTCGCGAGTGTAATCGATCACCAACGCTTCACGCATCCATCTGACCAAGAACGTCGTTGCCCATCGAATTGTAAGCACCAAGCTCACACCGGTAATCACAAACCCAAGTGTAAACGGAATTCCCAAAAACTGATATGCAGTCACAAACACGACCATGACACCGTCTGCTTCGGCTGCAGGATCGCCTGGTGCCTGAATAATCTCGACAATCGGTAGAATAAATCCAAGACCAACACCTTCCAGTAGTGCCGCAAAGACCCCACCGAGTATAATCGCGAGTGTAAGTTTTGGCCGATATTTCGCGACCCGATAGAGCGCACACAGTTGTTCGCGTCGACTAATCTGTTCGTTCGCTTCCATTATTATGGAAATTCATTCGGTGTTTCTTATATGCGTTGGTCTGGTAATTTGAGATTACTTTAGTCAGGAATACCAGACAGAGACTTGAACGATACACGCTTCATGAATTTACTTACAAACCACTTAGCGCAACTCTTCAAGCAATTCTGGCCTCCACGTGGTACGTCCGCACTATTTGCACGCGGCGATTCTACAGTGCTCACACCCAACGGTACCGATTCCAGTAACAACTGCTCCCACGCTGGGTACGCCTCACAGCGGTTGGCGTCGTCGCAGCGATCATTTTACGGCTCGCTGGTTACTGTCCTCGAAACAGCGTGAACTGATCGACGAT
>LFCJ01001357.1_pt1 | contig 16936 bp, 20 predicted proteins | sample 643141 | NCBI WGS metagenome assembly LFCJ01 (sample SAMN03766243, study PRJNA286221) | soda lake metagenome | biome: soda lake; feature: Kulunda steppe; material: water; isolation source: sample B1-Br-g2 brine of Lake Bitter-1 | place: Russia: Kulunda steppe | collected 2010-07 | reverse complement strand
TGTTCTTTGTGGCTGTGGTTGCTCGTCTAGAACTTTCGATATTTCCTAGGGCATATATAAACAAGCCTTTTGTGTGTGTTTCGGTGTGTGGAATTAAATGTAATACCTCGCTACATCAACGACACCACCAAAAACAACCTAACAGTTGGTTCCTAACTGAGAACAAGCTGGTCATGGCTCTGGGCATATACAGGACGTCCATGAAAATGAAGTGGCGGTACTAACCGTTGTGCAAATGTGTCCTCACTGCTATTTCTCCGATGCCGTGGGCAGGCCTCTTGGTCAGGTTGCCAAATAAGATGTAGATGTCTTCGTCCAGGTTCCTTAGCTGGATGGACTGTGTCTTGTCAGGTGTGATGTGCCTTGTTGATCCGGAGAATAGTGTCCACAGCTGGTGTCTTTTTCTTCTCGTCATGCATCCTCTTCCGGCACTCTGCCTTGATGTGGCCCTTCTGTGGCAGTAGAAACACTCCTTCTCTTGACATCGCTGGTGGGCTTGAACGGTGGTCTGCCAGACTTGTTTGGCGTCTTCTTGAATCCTCTTGCAAGATAGGCGGATGTCTCTTACTCTTCTTGACGGATTATACGTTCCTTCACATGCAGAATTTGCTTATATTTCGTCCAGGTCCAGCATCTTTTCACTTGCCTCCAGAATGACGATCAGGGTCTCGTACTCCTCGGGTAGTCCAGCTTGGACGCTGAGCACGACTTCAGATGGCAGGGGCTCTGACGGTTCCTTTTCAGTTTGTTCAGCTCCTTCTTAAGATGCAGCTTCCTTACCACACTCCTTGTCTTGTAGATCTTCTCCAGGGTGTCCCATACCTCCTTAGCAGTCTTGCACGCGTCCAGCGTTGTCCGGTGGTAGTCCTTGACGTTGAGGCAGATGAGAGCCAGTGCCTTCTGGTACACAAAAGATTCAGTTGTCTCTTTTCCAGTCGTTGTCTTCCACAGGCCCTTGTGGATGAGCAGGTACTTCATGCGAATGCTCCATGTCCCATTATTGTCCAAGTCGAGGGGCTCGATGTCGACGCCCTTGTCGGTAGTCATGCTAATCTGTTTGCCGCGCCTGCTACGCCCGCAGTTAGCACCTTGAGCTCAGTACTGACTGTCTTTGGATGTCTGCTGTGTGCCTGGCTATACCCGCTAGGTTGACGTTGCGCAGTGGAAGCGTGGTTGTGCGCCCATAACCTGTTGTTGCTTGGTGGTGTCGTTGATGTAGTAAAGTATTACAATCAATTCCACTCCGAATTAGCATAGGAAAGCCTTTATATGTGCCTTGAGAAGATCCAGGAAATTAGAAAGTTCTAGAACAAACATTCATAGCCACAAAGATCATTCTGAAACAGTTTACCATGACCACAGGAAAACTTCTGAAATTCCTCTTGAAACTTTCAGTACCTGACCTCTGAATATCATAGCAAACTGATTTGGACGAAAGAAGTCCTTCAACACTGGATGCTTTTGCTGGATTTTTAAAAGTCCAGGCGGGTGCTTAAGCGGGTACTAAGACAGCGAGATGCTCGAGCTGAAAGCTTTTACTGGATGCCTTTATGATTCAGGCGGGTGCTTAAGCGGGTGCGTAGACAGGTGAAACTCATGCGGGTGCCATAGCGGGATGCACAAGAATGAAACAATGTGTTGCACACAATCTGGCAGGTGTTGAACCAGGGAGTGCTAGAGCCTTGTTCGCAAGCCCTCTTGCTGTACTTCCAGGAGCCGTGGAGTTTGGAGTGGCGAGCTGGACCATTGCCATGGATCAATCGGTTTTGGCTGGAGCTAGTCTTGAGGTTAGCCTGCTTGTGTTGCATTGAAGTGGTAGGGCTTTAGAGAGTAAGTGGTGCATCAGTGAGCACATTAGAGCATGACTTGATTCACATGCGTTATTTGCTTGAATATGCTCCATATAGTGGCCAAACTGGCTGTTCAACCTTTTTCTGTGTGGGCACAAACAGTGCAGACCTGGGGTTTGTTTATTGTACCTGCAAACGCCTTATGCAGTGGAAGCGTGTGATGTTTGTACCTGCTTTGTTTGCAAACCAGTACTTGTGCCAAGGGGGGGTGTTGGAATTTGATGTTGTGTGGCACGATGTCCTGTCTGCAAGAATAGACCTTGTGGTGTCCTTACTGGAGCCTACCCCGCCGAATGGTGGGCTGATGTACACGCCATTGTGCCCGCCGAAAAATCGGGCTTTACCGGATCCGTTAAAGGGTGTCAACGGCGCCATTGGTTCACTGACGGCGGATTGCCCCGGGCTTGCCTGGCACGTATTTCGTGGTTTCTGAGGCGCCGTAGCCTCATTTGAGAGGATTCTACGGCTCCGTGAGTGCACTGACGGCGGGTTGCACATAAGTTGCACCAGGCTTGCCTACATATATGGCCTCGCTGCTGCAAAGATCCAGCTTGCCGATTCTGATGCTTGAGCTGATGCTGAAAGCTGTTGCTTAGCTCAACTTAAAGTTTTAGAAGCAATTCTCGGTCAGTCGTGGTGGCAGGCGTGCCATACAGAGTGCACCAGCAGGAATTAACAATGACCCTGTGGTGGAAGCCAGCAGCTCAGACAACATGAGACATATTAGCATGATACAAATCAATACTCTGTGAGCTCAAATACACCCTGAAGCCGCCCAGGGGGGAAGGGACGATAAGGCCCTGGGCAGCAACATCGAACCTAAAGATTTCTGCCCAATTTTGCAACCAAGAATGTAAGAAATACGACGAAATTTCAATGTGGCCAATCAGTGGCTGGCTTATTTTTTGCAAAAATGTTTCCTTGTGTCACAAGGGTTCTATTTCCAACTGTGTTGTCCCGTTAAATTTGCGACCTTCACACCAGAGCTCGGGCCAATTGAATTATGATTTCAAAATTAAGAGGCCGGCCATGGATTGGTGTACATGCATGGATAATGGCACCTGTTTTGCTTTGTGGCATTTCTAAAAATACAGATTTCCGGCCACACACTGCTTTGATATGTCTCTAAACATGGCCTTAAAGTCAGGCACCACAATCCCTGTGTGATATCATGCCGTGGTTAAACCAGAGCCCCCCAGCATTAATAAAAGCCGCTTAAGAAAAGCAATTTTTCAGGGATGAACTGGTCCCATTTGGCGAACCCTGCTGCCTAGCATGCTTCCACGCTGAGAAATCCTCTGAAATTCAATAACTGCGTGCCCAAACCCTCCAGCTGCACGCTCAAGTGTGCAGGATGACTCCCTGGTGTGCCCTGAGTGCCCAGGTGTCCAGCTGGCACGAGCTGGAGGGGGGCTGTGCAGAGGGCAACTTTTAACTAGACTTTAGACTAGACTTTAAAAGTCTAGTACCAGGAGCGCTGGTGAACAGGGATGAATTCTAATAATATTATTCAAATTTAGGTCCGCGGGGGTAGGTTGGAAGGCAAAACTTTTCCAAGTCCAATTCCTTTCGAATTTCGTCGACAGATGGTGATATAAGTATTCAGGTAATTGATATATGTATTCAGGTAATTTGGAAAAGAATTATGCTTTCGAAATCGAGCACCAGTCGACAGATCCGGGCTTTGCGGACAGATCAGGAGCACTGCAAGCAGGTTCAAGAATTGGAGAGCATACTTCTTTTTAATAGCACCGTTTTATGAAAATTCTTTTATCAGGTGCACTCCTGTGGGCCAAGAAATAAGGCATGGGAAACAGCAGAGCCATAATAAAGCATCTCCAGGAACTCTGCGCTCTGCAGAACGCTGCAAGGAGGGCCCCGCACTTGTATAAAAGCAACAGCAAGCATCAGCCAGCAAATCAGGAGCTACAGCTCCAGCCAGCAGCAGCTAATCAGCCACAGCCACAGCCACCGGAAGCGCCTGTCGAGCAGCAGCCAGCTGTTGCAGCCAATGCAGCAAATGCAGTTCAGCAGCAGGAAGAGCACATCATAGCAGAGCAGCAGCGGCAGCTGGAAGTGCTTAAAGATGCGCTGAGCACAGCAAAGCAGCAGATCAAGGACCTGTGTGCCCAGGTGGCAGCCGCCACTGTACAGTGGCATGCACAAGTTGCGGACTTGCAAAGACAGGTAGCGCATATGGCGGCTGTAACGATTCAGGCGTTACCTATCCAACCACTTAGGTGGTTGGGCTGAGAGAGGGATTTCCCTTGGGCAGCGTGCAGGCTAGAGAGTTCTTTATTATATTGAATAATAGAGGCAGTCCCTAGCGGAGACGCTGACAGGCTTTGGCGCGCGTGGAGCCAGGTCCCTCAGCACATTCTTGTCCCACGAGGCGCATCTCACCTGAGTCGCTGAAGGTATGTCACGCTATGCCATTCTTTACGCGACGTAGGGTGTTACACTACACGGAATCACAATGAGCAATTCACTTCCATGTGCAGAGCAGCACAGCGCGCTGCTCAGAAGCAGAGGGTTGCGTGTGCTGTTCAGTGCAAGTGCGCGACCCGGTGCGGCTCCAGGAAGGCACAGGATTGGCTGCTGTTCAGCTGCCAGCACGCCTCCTGGGACGAAACCCACATGGGCTCAGGCCCACCGATGAGCACTGGGATCAGGTCACACTTGGCACCAGGCGGCACAGACCCCGGGTCCGGCATGCCCTCCAGTGCACGCCTGCTGAGCTTAGGGGGCAAAAGGTCAGGCTCGTCGACGGTTGCCGCAGGGCCAGTGCTGCCATGCAGGCGTTGCACGGCCGCTAGGAGGGCCGTCAGCTGGGGCCTGCCCCGGCACACCCGGACCCTGCAACAACAAATCAAATGTGGCCATGATTTGCCTCCACATTATCTGGCAAGGATAACCGGGAGTTTGGGCTTTGCTGCAAGTGAGAGAGGGTGGAGCTCAGCAAGTTCTAATATGCCAAGCTATGCCATCTTGGCTCAACAGAACATGGGGCTGTGAGGCACAGCAAGAGATGACGCTGATGTGAGGTGCATCATGGTGTGTGGCCGCACCAAGGAAGCGGCACTGGCGGCATAAACATGCAATAATTGAGGCCATGTGTCGCAAGCCTTGTGCCACGCCACCCTGCCGCACAGAGCAGCAGAACTTGGTTTCCAACTCCATTATTGGGCGTAAATATGACTGTGTGGAGAGCTTGCTTTAGGATTGGATGGCATGGCACGCAGTCAGGCGCCGCGCCAAGCAGCTCTGTTTGCGGCCTGCTTCCACACGAGGCGCAACCACTTCACCCACACTGCAGCAGGCGCGCTACGAACGGCATTACTGTTTGGGAGCTAACATGGCAACCAGCCCTTCTGCATGCAGAAGCAGCACGGCCAAGGCCTGTGCAAATGCAGGCATGGGGGGCCATCCAACTTTTCCTGCAGGCTGCTCAGAGGGCCAATGCCCCCGCGGAAGGAATTGAGCATGCGCCCTGTGCACGGCTGCCGTGCAGCACATGGCGCTGGGGGCAGCGCGCACATGCACATGCTGGCGGGTCACCCACCTTCTGCATGCGTGCAGCGCGGATGTCTGATGCTGCCGTGCGCACGAACAAGCATCCACCTTGCGAACGAGGGGTACCCACCTTTTGCCTGCAGGCTTGGAGTCCCAGTCCAGCTCATACCCGGGCAGGACGCGCAGGCCCCTCCCAGGTGGGCTGTGCGAGCAGCTGCCCTCATGGCCCAGGGGGGCCGCCCCCTGGCTCCCCCCCATCGCATCACCGCTGCGCACGCTGCAGTTCAGCAGCAGAGGCTGCTGCTCCGGCTGACCCTGCGTGTGGAGCAGCAAGCAGCAGCAAGCGGCACGGATCAGGATCAGTCAAGTCAAATAATTCATACGGGAGTGGCTGTTGCCCCAGCTGGCCCTGCACGTGTGCACTGAAATTAGCAGCAGCGTGAAGCATAGATCAAAGGAATTCGACTAGAAGAGACGGCTGCACAGGCTGGCCAAGTGCGTGGCACAGCAAGCAGAAGCAGCGTGACCAAGAAAATATACACAGAACACAGTGGCTACTGCTTCAGATGGCCCTGCAGATCAAAAAAATGTACGCTGATAGAAGTGGCTGTCACTTTCAGCAGGCCTCATGGGTGGCGCAGCAAGCAGCAGCGGCGGAACAGATGAATGGAAGCAGAGTAAAGGCTTTGGCTGAATCTTCAGTTAGCATGGCAAAAACGGGTCTGATCTGTGCCACGTTTGGACGATCCCCAAGCTTTGGGCTTAACACAAAAATGGCCCAGAAATGTGAGCATAAGGGGTCATGGCTCTTTTCCAGCAAGTCAAGGAGGTGACACCTGTAGTCTGTTAGCTCCTCCAGAATAGTTGAGACATTGTGATCACAGTGCTGCTTCCCACTAGTCCTGTGCTGAACCACCTTGTGCAGCAGGCCCCGCAGGTTCTTGAGCAGCCGGCCAACGAGCGCATGCGCGCATAGGAGCAGCACAGGGGGGAGCGCAGCCCCGGCCACGGCAAACACGTAGAGCAAGGCGCCGCTCTGCAAGTGCAGGGGAGCGCACATTGCAAGGGAGTGCACATTGCAAGGGAGCGCACAATGCAAGGGAGTGCACATTGCGAGGGAGTAAACAAGCCACGAGGCAAAATTCCCCAGGTACTGTGAGACTGCATGAGTTCTGATGCACTGGTGCCCACAAACGATTGCGACCCAGCACAGGGGCTCTTCTTCACGCGTGCACTTATGTGCAGCTCATGCCACCTGACGATCTTCTCCCCACCCTCCATCCCTCCCTCCACCTCTCCCTCTGGGTGTATCCCCTTCTGGGATTATTCTCTGTCACAACCCGTCCACCACATGGTGGAAGGCTGCCACATGGGTGGAAGGAACCACAATGTGGCATTTGATCATAAAGCATTGAGCCGGCATATGCTATGGCTGTCTTTGAGGTGCACGCACAAGGGGCGTGCAAGCACAAGTGCAGAGCGCAAACAAAAAGATATGCACTAATAAGATGTGCGCTCAGGCTGCCATTTGCGCATGCCACGGCATGCAGGTAGTGCACCATGCACGTAGGTAGTGCACCATGAATGCAGGTAGTGCACCATGAACATGATTGGCACGCACACGTATGTACACACACGAGCGCAAGGAGCATCTGTTCAACCCGCACAGCCAGCGCACCAAGACAACACCGTGCCCGATGCCAGCCGTAGCCAGGGCCTGCAACACGTAAGGCATGAGCCTCATGAGCGCCAGGAACGCGCCCACAAAGCCCAGACACGTGCACGCAAAGTACAGCGCGGGCTGCCTGGAGGGTGGGCACTGCAGCCTGCATGCAACAAGGGTGCAGGACCATGCAAGGCGGCAACATGTCGCAATAGAGAGGCTGCATTCATGCAAGGTGTGTATATGTGTATGTTTGGATAGCGAGCACAACTCCAAAAGCCTGCGATTGTTGAGGAATCGCCAGTCGCATGAGGTGTTGGCCCGGGTTATTTGCTGCAGCAAGCGGGAGCGCAAGAGGGAAGCATGCGGCGGTGCCTTGCGTACTGTACTGCGGCATGAAGTGTTGCAATGCAGGAGAGCAGCACATGTGCTTGTAACTTGTAACTTGCAATGCAGGAGAGCAGCACATGCGCGCGTGCTGCGTGGCATGCTTTAGGGTGAGCGCGGCAAGCTGCAATCATTGCCAGAGCACACTGCAGAACACAATGGGTAAGATTGACAGGAGACATCTGCAGGTCACCTGAAATATCATCACAGCCTGAGCAGGTAAGCAACCTGGACGAACATGCGCGTGCCCCACCTACCCTAGCCTAGGCTCTATAAATTGTGCAAACCCAATCCAGGCAGTAGGCACCTGCCTCGCCCACCCTAGCACAGCACGAGCGTGAGCGGCAGCTTGCAACACCTGCTCTTGCACACAGCAGCACGTTCGGCAGCCACGCCCATTCCAAGCAAATAACAAGAGCATGAGCAGCAAGCTGCATGCAATGCCCACCCACCCCAGGCAGCCAGCAGCACACATGGCAGGCAGCAAGCGCACCAGGGAGGGGTGCTGGTCGCTCCGCTGGCTGCCTCTGGAAGCTCTGCCCCGCAGGCAGCGTCCCCCCAGCACGATCCAAGGCCGGTGTGCCCAGGCATGTGGCTGGCCAGGCTCCTGACATGGCTCAGCGCTGATGGGTGCTGCACCTGCAGGCAGCCCCCCGACTTGTGCCCGCGCCCTGCCCCGGCCTCGCCCGTGCCCTGCACGCAGCCCCCGTGCCCTGGCTCAAGCCCCAGCCCTGCCCCCTTTGACTCTGGCGGACAGCCCTCGTGTTCCACCCCGGCCCCTTCCCAGTCCTGCTGGCAGCCCTCATGTCTCAGCCCTGCCCCCTCCGGGTCCGGCTGGGAGCTCGCGCAGGGGAGCTCGCCAGACGCCCGACCCTGCAAGCCTTTGCCCTTCCCTGCCGCGCCTGCGCCCCAGCTGCCGGCGCCGCCTGCACCTGAGCAGGTGCTGGTGTGGCCAGGGCTGCGGCCCACCTTCCCCTCGCCCACTACGCCGCCTGCGCTGCCTGTCTTACAGGGGGCCAGGGCCGTGAGCTGGGGCAGGGAGGGGGAGGGGCGCAGCATGCACGCGCCCTCCCCGTCGCACATAGCGCAGAGCTCGGCCGCCGCCTCCAGCTCAAATCCGGTGTAGGAGATGAAGAGGAAGAGCCAGCGGGGACCGTGCCTGTGGGGTACGGTGCAGGTGCAGGGGTGCGTGCACAGAGGGTGAGGCATGGACGGATTTCTTTCTTTTTTGACCATGGGTCTACAGCAGGAGCAGGATCGCACGTGGAAGTCGAGGCCATGGGCGGGCAAGGGCTCTTCTGTAGATCAGAAGGGGGAGGGCATTGCGGTCTGGCCTGTGGCGTGCAGGAGGCTGGCCTGTGGCATCCTGGTCCGGCCGATGGTGTGTGCAAGGTGCTGGTGCTGCGAGGAGCGGGTCCCCACCTTTGAGGTGTGAGCCAGCGCTCAGTTGGACCCATGGCGCGCACAGACAAGCACCACGGCATGCACCTGGGTTGGGTCATCAGTTAGCAGTGGGTCCCAACGCCGGTTTCCCACTGCCCGCCACCCGGCGTTTGCAGCCCTGCCTGCCGCCAGCGCCTGCCTACCAGTGTCTGTCCTGTGGAGCAACAGGGCCTGCCCTGCTGGTGCACCCAACCGGCCCCAGACAGCCTCTGCCCCACCTTGACTTGCGCAGGCACGTGCTGGGCGCAACGGTACGCAGACTTCCTGTCTGTTGCAACTACCGGACCTGTCCACCAGACCATGACCCTCCAGACCTCCAGTTCATATGTTACTGGACCAACGGTGCTTTCCATCACCCCCCAATTGTGGGTTCTCTCTACACGGGGGATTTGTGTGCCTGCATGCGTCAAGGTGGGGCCAGGCAGCTGGTTTGCCACCTGGGGACACGACTGCCAAGGCCAAGCCACCCCATGCTAGGTTCAGGTTTACCACCTGAGGACACGACTGCCAGGACCAAAGCCCACCCCACGCACACTGGTGCATCTGGGTGGCCTTGCCCTCACCCAAGCCCCTCCGCTGCGCCCACGTGCCTGCAATGCCACCCTTGCCCTGACCCAAACCCCGGCCTACCCACCCGTACGCCGCGTCCAGCAGCTCAGGGCCCAGCAGCCGCAGCTCATCCAGGCTCTTTGCAGAGAACACCAGGTACACGTGGGAGGGCCCCGCCGCTGCTGCCCGCGCCGCCTCTGCCGCCGCTGGCCCTCCTAGGGTGGCAGCGCTGTCCCCTGCAGCAGGACAGTGAACGTTTGCCCCACAGCACTGACCTTCCACGTCCCACGCTCTACCCCACTGCCGCTGCTCCTCCTGCCCCCACTGCAGCCCCTGTTGCCCCGGCTGGACGATATGATGCCCCTGGCGCAGCCCTGGCCCCTGCAGCAGGGCACGCTCCCCCAGAAGGCTCTGCACATCCCCATCACAGCTGCCGCGCAGCCCAGCACACCGCTCAGCTCCACGCCCGTCACAGCTGCTGCGCAGCCCGGCACACTGCCCTGAGTCTGCCCCCATGGCTCCTCCACGGCCCTGCCTAGAAGCGCAGCCACTCCCGCTGCTGCGACGGGGCGTGTGGAGCCAGGCAGCGCATTGCTGATGCGCCTGCAGCTGGGGGGGTTGCGGCGGTGCGCAGGGGTGCCGCGGCGGCTGTGCGGCTTGCCCTGCGGCTGTGGCGCTGGCCGTGGCCGCCGCTGCGCGCTCCCGGGCCCAGCGTCGCAGCAGTGACAAAAGTGGGGTGATCTGCAGCATGTGCGCATGGTGCATGGGCGTGCTTCAGCTTGCTGCTCAGTGCATGAGCGCGAGCATACGGCTTGAAGGGTACAGGCACAGGACACATGGAACAATGTGTTGGGGTGGTAACCATGCTACCTAGCCCTACCCTTGATCAAAAAGGCTAAGAGCACCTTCATTACCTTCTCAGACTTGGCAGAGCCCTCTGTAAACCCCTTCCTGAAGCTGTGGATGAGGCTTTGGGCGCAAACCCCTCGTGTTCAGGCTCGAAATCTGATCCAATATCACAGCAAGCGCGAGCGGAATAATTGCAATCGAATAATTGTACACGACAAGCGCAAGCAGCAGCCTGGCTCACTACCACGCCGGCCGCCAGCGCCCCTATCAACGCCAAAAGACTGCCACGGTCCAATTGAAGCCAGGAAGGAGGTTGTCGTGATCTTATTGGGAGGGTGCGCTCACTGCAGGAAAACTCACCCCAATCCCGCCAGCCACCATGACCATAACAGGCGCTTGGGGCAAACCCCGCAAGCTGGAGTCGTATGGGCCTTCCACCTGCAGCACATGCCACAAAACAAGCCACAGAATAAGCCATGCCCTGGCAGATTCTCGAGCTTGTCTTGGGTGCACGCGTCTCCAAGCCACCCTCAAGCATTACTCGATCCACACTTCAGGCTTTGCACTCGCTTACTACTTTTAAGCTTGCCAGGGTGCAAAAAGCACGTGCTACTCCCCTAGGAGAACAGTGGAGCGAGCCTTGAGCTGCGACACAGAGCGGCAGCGCTAATGCAGAAGCAAACGTGTGCAAGCAAGGTATCATGCCCCACCCTGCAGCTGTGTGAGTGACCGTGCTAGCACACCCCTCCACAAGCGCCCACCCACATACACATCTACACCCACACCTCCACCCACACCAGCTAATCAGAATCTGGAGGGGTGTTCACCTGACACATGCCCTCATGCACGCACGCACACATAAGCGCACATACGCGCACGCACGCTCCACCCCCGCATCCTTCCCCCCCACACCACACCCGCAAACTCGGGAACCCCTGCGGGCCACCCCTGGGCTTACCCGCACTGGCAGCGGGTCGCGCGGCCGCAGCAGGGCATGCGTACGCAGGCCCGAGGTCCACTCGCCACCCGTTGCCTTTGCGTGCAGCATCGCCACTTGGCCAGCGGCCTCAGGCGCACTGCAACATGCAGTGCTCAGCTGCACGCCCGGCTGCGGACCTGGCAGAGTGCCCGGCTGCGGACTTGGCAGAGTGCCTAGCTGCATGCCCGGCTGGAGAGGGGGCAGCGCAGGGATCACGTCAGCCACGGAGAATGGGTGGGGCGTGAGGGACAGGGATGGCAGCGTCACATACAGCGTCTCGCCGCCGCGCAGCGCCACGCCCTGCGGGTGGCGTGTGTGTGTACATGTTTGTGTGTGTGTTTGTGTTTGTGTGTGTGCGTGTGACCAAGGCCCTCATTCTCCGCTTCAAGGTACGGGTGTGGGTCATTTGCCTTTGGGTGCCCCCTTCCATGGTCGCAGGCTGCCGTGCGTGTGCAAGAGCGCGCCTGTGCGCCAGTGTGCAGTCTACTATTTGGTCAACGCGCGTGCCTTTAGCGCACAGCGCCTCTTTTGGCCGGCAATGCGTGGAAGACGCTGCCTGGCGCGGCTACATCCGGCGCAGTGAGCGCGGTGCTGGGTACTTGACCCCCTGGGGAATGCGCTTTTAAGTCGCCCTGTCCTTTTCCTGGCCCCCACCTTTGCCCTGCCCCTTTCCTGGCCCCCACCTTCTCCCACGGCAGCTTGATGGTGATGATGCTGGTGCCCTCAAGGGTCAAGCTGCCTTGGGCGGCGCTGATGGAACTGCAGGTGTGGGTGCATCAGCGGGCGCACTGCGTCTGCGAGGGGCAAAAGAGACTAGCCTTGTGCGCACCAGCAGCTTGATGTGCGCTTACCGACAGTTTGGTGTGTGCTTGCCAACCAGCTTGACATGTGTTCACCAACATCGAGCTGCTCGCGCTCACCAGCAGCTCGTGTTTACCAGCAGCTGCTTGTGCTCGCCATAGGCTTGGTGCGTGCGTATGCAGGGCGCCGGGAGAAGACACAGTCTGAAGCGGTGGAGGGGGTCTGAGTGAAAAGAGGACTAAAGGGACGGGCACAGCACACAACGGACATCGCGGGTCAAGCAGCACGTGCATGTATGACCATGCAAGCGCGCGCCTATGACCATGGCTTTGGCGCCACACACACATTTACACACACCATTCAGGACAAAGTACACAAAGCATTGAGGTGTAAGGCAGCATGGGCCCACACCCTGCCTCACGTCCTATTGGTGAGGTCCATGGCCGTCCGAAACACTCGATCCACGGCCAGCAGCAGCACGGCAGGCACGACGTAGTACGCTGTGATGCGGTCGTGGATGAAGAGGGCCACCAGGAACACTGGGGCGCCGATGGCATGGATCATGTAGAACAGCTGCGCACGCGCGGCAGGGCAAGACGGAACAGTAGCGCTGATGGGTGGGTTGCAGGACAAGCGCAGAATGAGCACACGCAAGGCCCCGGTGCGTAAGGAGGGCATGCAAGGCGCTGGTGGTGTGGATTAGGCGCAGGGCGGCTGCGCGCACAGAGCATTAAACAGCTGTGCGCGTGCAGAGGCAGGTGGGCAGGCAGGGAGCAACAAAGCAGTCGTCCAGCCAACTGCCTGCACCAGAGGTGCAGCTTGTTGCCTGGAACCTACTTGCGAGTGCCCAGTGTCTTTGTCGTTTACGTGTGTGCTTGCCAGCTCACTGGTTGCACTGCACAGTTGCCGGCAGCATGCGCACTAGACCTTGAGATGCAAGGGTTCCGGATGTAAGGATATTTGCTTCACGCACGCGTGTAAGACCAATGGTTGCTAGGTTGCCAGCACGATATGGGCCTTGGCAACTGGGCACCAGGGGCAGGTGCAATGCATCAGCATGGGCTCGCGGGCAGCGCTTGCACAGCTCCAAGGCCCGAGTATCCCTTTGTGAGGGGCCCTTTGAAGGACTTAGCAAACCGGCCATGTTTGATGCGGAGGGCACTAGCTTCACAGAATGCAGCAGAGGCTCTGACTGCGCTGATGCAGAGGTCCCTGGCCGCATTTGGCGCAGAGGGCCCCAATAGGGTCTGCATGGGATGTGTGTTTGGCTAGCCGACCTGGTAGTTGGCCCCCCCCCCATGTGTGTTTGACTAGCAGATGCGTGTTTGGCAGGCCCGCCTGACGTGTGGTTGGCCAGCAGACCTGATAGTTTGCCCGCCTCATCCAGGAGCAAGCTGTGATGCTGATGGCGCAGGCGGCCAGCAAGGCGACCAGGCCGAACAGGTTGACGGTCTTGGATGCCAGGGCTGCCAGGATGCCTTTGCCGGCAAGCCATACAAACATGTAAGCTGCACCGTGCAGGCATGACGTGGCCAGCATGCCCCATGACAGCCACCTGCAGGTACGCCAGATTTGGAGGCAGGGGGTGGTGTCCTTGACAGGAACGCCATATGCCCCACGACAGCCACCTGTGGGCAAGCATGAGGTGGCTGATATCCTCCACACACACTGTGGCGAGCCACAGCCACTCTCCTATGTAACGCATGCATCACTGGCACGGCACAAGTGCCACTCATAGATGTGCGTACCTGGTCATGCTCCACAGGGCACATACAAGCGCAGAATGAAACACTGCGGTGCGCGCAGCGTACACACCTGTGGTACTTGATGAGAGAGCTAAACTCTGCTTCTGGGAGCAGCCACGCCAGGAAGCTTGACCTGGGAAACAAAGGCACAGCAAAAGTAAAGGACACGTTGTGACCATGGGGCCTTCAATTCTACATCAAAATCAGCATGAGCCAGGGCTCTTCACCCAACATTGATCGCGATCCTCTTCACAGTAGACATTCCGAACCGCACTGCTGCAAAACCGCCTGCGGCCCAGACATCCAGCCAGCATCTTGCGGGATAGTTCAGCAGTAGAGCAAGCACCATTTCCAACTGGCCGAGAAATTTGGTGAGGTGCAAGGAAAAGAATTCGCAGAACCTGCAGTGATAGTACCAGTGTGGTACTTACTGTACGAAAACGCAAGACCTCACACTTTCCAGGCATTGGCAATGCCAAACACAAGACATGCCAAGACATGGGGGCAGTCAAAATACGCGCCCACCTAGGAACAGGCAGCAGGGCCAGGAACAGCTGCGGGTTGGTGGCAGTGCCAAGGGCCTTGGCATAGATTTTCAGGCGCTTTTCAGGAGGCATCTCTGGTGTGAGCTTGGACGAGACCTGTGTGTTGAGTGTACGTGTGCGTGCGCGGGCACACGTCAATCTCTCGAATGATGAAGAAGGCACGCATCACTATCAGCAGGCTCTTGCACAAAAAGGCAGTTCGACCAGACAAAGATTATGCTGCGTATCGTGTACCAACCTCGCACAGTGACCAGCTTCCCTTGCTTTCCATCTAACATAATGAGTTATCCGTATGCCCTTGAAACGCCATGTTGCTGGCGCAGCAGGAATACGGAGCATCACCAGCAAAATAGGCCATGTGCCCCCTCACCTTGTTGTACATAGTGATAGCAGCCATGTAGGCCCAGGCGCCCAAGACCAACACATCCAGTACGCTGACAGCCCCCCCTGCCACTGAAGCCCAGAACTGTCGGGGAGGCAGGGGATAGCTCAAAAGGTACCGAGCCTGGAACAGGGCGCAATTGAGCAGTCAAGGCATCTTTGTGCCTTACATGGTGCTAATGATTTTTGTATAAACCAGGTGAATGAGCTGCGCCCCTCAATTTTGGCAGCCGCTCTCAGACCCATCAGGGTTCTGCACAGGTGGCAGGCGAACGCCAACGGGCCCTGAGTGTCATAGGGGACATGAAAAAATTTTGTGTCATTGCTTTGTTGTGGTATAAATTATAGAAAAGTATTTCTGGTGCTAGCTTGTTGGGAGTTCTCATGGCTTCTCATGGTAGGTATTTGTGTGAGTGAGCAGTGTTATGGAACAAGCCTTTGACTCAGTCAGTGTTACCTAGTACCTCCCTTCAAGTGCCAATTTCTTTGGCACAATTTGTGGCAATACAGGTGGTGATTTCAATTTTCAATTTCAAAATGGGGGGAACGCATCATTCATCTTTATCATGCAACAGCCAGCCTTCTTCTTCAACCCAGCACTCAGAACTAAAAAAATTTGCCTTGAAACTTGCCTTTGACCAGATGCGCCGCACGGTAGCGGATGCATGAGCACCTGGGTCTGCTGATGCACTCCCGCCTCTGTCAGTACATTTAGAGTTTATAGGCTCGCACTTGGCCAATTGATGCCTTCTCAGCACTCCCAAAATAACCGCTAGGCAAAGGGCAGCAGCAATGGACCCCCAGTAGAGCAACACCTGTGAAGTATCAACGGTTCATGTGACCCTCTAATTTCCTGGTGCAGGACCACATAGGAGCACAGTCTGGGTTTGTTTCCTGAAACACATATCTAACCACACTGCTGCAGGTTCACCTCATCAAGCAGCTCCTCTGGCAGGATGGAGTAGGCGCCAGAGGCCAGAAGGAAAGGCATTCGTGATTCTGTTACATAGGCTGAAAATGCACTAAGCTTTGTATAAAATTCTTTTTGCGGGCACGCGCCTGACACGCGTCAGTGTGAAGAAACAATGAACGCATAAACAAGCTATTATTTTATTTTTATTGCTACCACACGCTGCCGTCGTCAACTTACTATATCTAGAATGCTTGTCACTTGGTGTCTCCTTCATCATTCAATTTTCTTTTCAAATAAAAATTTAGTGAACACATTGATCCACTTAATCTCTGTTAGTCTGTTACCCACTATGTAGGCTCTAGCTCGCTTGCGTGCGCACTGACGTAATGTTACGGCTTCTTGCTCGCTGTGAATGAGGCGCATGCTACGCTTGTGTGCGGGGACCAAGGTACTGGTGCAGCATAGGCTCTCGGTGTTTCTGACCAATTTCTGTGCTTGCTTACTGTGTATTGTTTAAAGCTAGATTGATCTTACGATTGTGTGCCATTTTGGGGCAAATTGTGACATGAATGGGGCACTCTGGTGCCTTTCCTTCATTGTCTCTTTCCTGCGATTGGTATTATACGTGCTTTAGTCACAAGTTAGTCCTCCTGTCGAGTGCTTGCACTCAGTGTTGTGCACTCAAACACTTCAGCAAACAAGATGATTGATAGGCAGCAATTACATGCATTTTAATGGTATACTTCACTGCTTCAATCAACCAATGAAATCATAAGGAAATTGACGGAAGCCCTTGCGGCTGAGCAGAGTGAGCTCAGCCTCGAGGCCACATTTTTCGCTTTTTTATTGTACCCTAAAACTTGCTTGTACCCTAAGAAGAAAGGACTGCTCAATCCTTTTTTTCTTTTTCCTGCAAAAGATACTTTCACAGGGATTCTCTGGATCTGGATGGATCCGCTGGATATGATTAAGTTGATTCAAGACTCTCACACTACCTACGTAATCAAGGCCCACAGAGGCATGTTAGGCAATGTTTGTTTGTTTGTTTGTTACAAGACGCGAGCGGACACAGCAATGTCCTTAAGGCAGGCAAGGCAGAAGAGCTGAAAAACGCTAGGAAAAGCAGAACTGCCAGAAAAGCCAACTAGCTAAGATGATGCCCCCAAGGCTACGAGGACAGCTCAGGCTTGGGCTACCAGTTGGCCCGCGGGCAGGCCGGCTCAGGCTCAGCTACCACCACGGCTAAGAGCTCGCACCAATGAAAGCAACGAGAAGGGACCTCCTAAGGGCACCGAGACTAGGAACTAACTACAGAGGC
>LFCJ01001356.1_pt1 | contig 16938 bp, 19 predicted proteins | sample 643141 | NCBI WGS metagenome assembly LFCJ01 (sample SAMN03766243, study PRJNA286221) | soda lake metagenome | biome: soda lake; feature: Kulunda steppe; material: water; isolation source: sample B1-Br-g2 brine of Lake Bitter-1 | place: Russia: Kulunda steppe | collected 2010-07 | reverse complement strand
TTACACTGCTCGCTGGCGCCCGCCGCCGCCCCTGCACCCCCTCCCGCAGCTCCCTGCGCTCCTGGGGACCGCTGTCCCGACCCTCTCCCTCCATCCTCACTCCCCGACCCCTCCAAGCCTCCTGTCAGTCCCTCCTTGGGGTCTGCCCTTCTGCTATCCTTATCCTGCCCCTGCACGCCCTCCCTGCCCCTTCTCTTGCTGCCCTCCACCTCGGCCTTCACCCCTGACTCCGCCCCTTTCGCCCCTGCATTGTCGGCCTGCCCAGGCCCTGGCGCAACGGACCGTGCCTCCGGCGGGCCAGGCCTGCACGGGTGCAGGCACATGCACTCCAGTCGTGACCAGCAGTGATGATGGGTGCACAAGGGCAAGCACACGTGCAAGCATGCACCCGCGCACTGGGCGCTGTGCATGTGGGTGAGAGGCAGCACTTGCATGCGCATGTTGGCAGGCAGCTTTGCAAGGCCCGGCGCTCGCAGCAAGGGTGAAAGCCCCTGTGGCCAGCCTGAGCCCCATGCTTGGACGTGCAGGACCACACAGAGGCCGCACAGGGCACACAGATACCATGCAGGACCACGCACATACCGCACAGGGCACACAGGACTGCCACAAGTTTGCGACAGGGAGAGGGAAATGGCGATGGCCCATCCATCATTGATGGAGTCTGATGCACCCTGCTGAGGCTGCCAGTCAGCAGCCTGCTTTCCCATGGACGTAAGCAGCCTGTGCTCCCTACTCAAGCAGTCTGTGCTCCCTACTGAAGCAGAGCATGATCACCGCTGTTTACAGGGAGGCCTGTGAGGGCGTACAGGAACAGCCCCCTGCCCCCCTTTGGAGCCCCTATCCAGCAGTGCCTGCTTGCAGATCGCACTGTACAGCTGCATCAGGGATGCTTTTCATGTGCAGCAGTAAAGATGTGCCCCATGAGCGGCAGCAGGGGTGCACTTGGCGCAGCGATCAGCAGCAGCTTGCACGTGCATTGCATGTTAGGGCGGCTGTAGGAGCGCACTCATTTGCATGGCAGTGGGGACCCACTTATGGGCGGCAGCAGGAATGGTGGGTGGTCCCTCACGCGCCAGCAGGCTGCCAAATTGCAGGCCATCCTCCACTGTGCTGTCCACCCAGTCAAACCACCAGTAGGTGAAGCCGCTGCCGTCCACACCTGTGTTTGCGTGTTCACCCGTGTGTGCGCGCACGCGTATGTGTGTGCATGTGTGAATTTATGTGCAAATGCACGTGCGGTTGTGCGGTGTTTGACAGGTAGGCAAATGGTGGTGGGGCACAGTCGTGGCGGGTAGGCATACATTTGCGGCACACACTGATGGAAGACACAGGCCTACAGAGGTGGGTGGACAATGGTGGCAGACAGCAGTGGCAGGCTGGGGCCAACCCCTCTGCCAAGACCTTTATCATCCTTTATGCCTGCCTGTGGCGCACATTAGCGCGCTCCTGTGGCCTCAAACTGCTGCAGGGGACCTCCTATAGGCAGGAACCTAGTTAGGAAGAGTATCAATACATTAAAAGCCATCTGAGCAAGCTGCACCCACCCAAGGGCTGCCTCTGCAGAGCTGCTGGCGATACGGCGCCCCCTTTTGTTGCGCCCCCCTTCCCCCCCGGCTTCTGCCCTGCTGCGGGGGCGGCTGCAGCTGCTCTGCGACTTGTCCGCGACACTGGCGGCGGCGGCGGCGGCGGCGCTACCGGCTTGGCCCCAGCCTTTGTGGGGGCCCCACCCTTGCCTACCCCCTTGGCTGCGCCGCCCTTCCCAGTGTCCGCCCCGCCCTCCTCGGCCATCGCAGCCTCAATGGCCGCGCGCATGTCGTCACGGTCCAGGCGTATGTCGCACAGCGCCTTCAGCGTGTGCACCCTGCGCGGCCGCAGGCAACAGAGGCGCGGCCCGCAAGCGTGCGGGGTGCGTGATTACACGCGCAGCAGCATGAAGCCGGCGCGGTGCAAGCATCAAGCAACCAGGGTGTGTGTGTGTGTGTGTGATGAACGCATTGCGCACGCGTGACGCTGGGTCCCACAGGTGGACAGGGCTCCAGCACAACCTGGCACCTCCCACAGGCCTCTCCCGTCTGCAGCAGTGCCAGGCACACCCTCCGCGCATGCCGCACCGTGTAGTCTGCGCTGCTCCCTGCTCCCCTGCCCCCTTGCTCCCAAACCTCTGCTCGCTCTTACTCCCACGCTCACCAGGTGCGCGGCTGCACATGGTTGGCTGCACACGGTGCACGGCTGCACATGGTTGGCTGCACACGGTGCACGGCTGCACATGGTTGGCTGCACACGGTGCACACGCTCACCAGGTGCGCGGCTGCACATGGTTGGCTTTCCTCTGGTCTCTACATCTAGACTCAACACCTGTGCAAAGGTTTTGCTCCTACCTCACTCGCCCTGGAGCAGCCCCACACCAGAGCTGCCTGCACCCCGACCACTCCTTGACATAGCTTGAGCCACCACTGCCCCAAACAGCACATTCGTACTGTATGTGACATACGTGCACTCACAAACACTCAAGTGCACACCTGGCGGCAGCAGGCATGGACGCGTACGCCTCTGCTTCCTTGTGCTTCTCGGGTGCAAAGGGCGGCGGCCCGTGCTTGGCAGCGCTGATGGCACTCCACACCAGAGCCAGACGCTGGGCCAGGTAATGCGGCCAGTTGCTTTCGCTCAGGTGCTTGGTGCTCACCACACCCTGCACGTGCATGTGCATGTGTGAGCATGTGTGCGTGGGCGTGCAAGAATGCGCGCATGTTGACAAGAGGGGGGTTGGAGGGAAAGGGTGAGGGAAAGAGGGAGAGAAGTAAGAGGCAGGGGGGTCAGGACAATGAGGGATATGAGGGGATCTGAAAAAGTGTGGACTTGCGCCAGCTGACACAAACTTGAAAAATCCTGTGGTATGGACAGTTGGTGGTTGTGGTGGTTGTTGTCGGTTGAGAGGCGAGCACCGCTAGCGGACACCGACAGTGCCCTTCGGAGCGAAGGAATTACTTCCTCTGACCCGCCCCCCCCCCCTCCCCCCTCCCCCTTGGTCAGGGTCCCAAGCACCAATGCAGCATGAAGCAGGGCTAGTGTTGTTGGCAACAGCGTGCAAAGCATACCACAAAGGCCTCCGTTGTTGTGCAATTGCTTGCACAAGCTCGCGTCACCGGCCTTGACCTTTTGCGCTGCACACATTCCTTGGCCTGCACGCGCCCCACTTTGCTGCGATGGTATGTTTGCACCATTCACACTTGAGTGCAGCCCCGACGCCCGCGCAATGGCCCGCCCACGCTACTTCCCCAGGCTCTATGCTTGCATCTGCGCATCCGTATCACCACCAAAACAAACACATACAGGCCATCATGTGCAGCTCGTTCGCACCACCACAAAGTCAACACTGCAGCAAAAATGGTGTTATGGCGCCCCGTTTGTTTGCTGCACCAGTTGGCGCACTGTTGGTTGGTGGAGATGTAGCCCGCCAGCAGGATTAGCGTGCCAACCGACTCCATCCAACTCCTGACAGGGCTTTTTGGACAGTCGGTGTCTGCCAGCAGGCCTCGCCTCCCAACCGACTCCAACCAACCAACTTTCATGCACACTGACAGGGCATCCAGTCGGTTTCAGCCAGCCCTTGACACAGGTAAAAGAGCAAGCACAAGAGTAGAAACAAAACTACAATGGCAGGAAAGCAATCCCCACATCGATTGAGGAAAGAGCCATTCACCCAAAGGGAGACTCCCAGGAAGGAGGGCATGGGCTGGCAGCCTTACAGCCAGTACACAGACGGGCGCAAGAGCAAGGGAAACCTCACCTGCAGCAGCTCCGTGTGCAGTTGTGCCAGCAGACCAGAGCCTGGGCCCCCAGTTGAGTACACAAGCGCATCCACCAAGGTGTCAAACGTGAGCTCGGTGAAGCACGTCAACCTGTACAGGCGCAGGCGTCACACGTCAAGCACATGGGAATCTCAGGGTGGGGAGACAGGAAAGTTGAACAGTGGCCACCATGAGCTGAACAGAGCATGCACACCTGGGAACACAGAGATGAGCGGAGGCAAGAAGAACAAAGGGGCTGGGGGTGAACACATGCACATGTGTGGGGATGCAACGCAGCTGTGTGCACGTCTGTGGCCAAGTGAGCAAGCGGGGGCACCTGTGCAAGTGGATGCCTTTGTGCTTGTGCATGTGTGCTTGAATGCATGTGCACAAGCTTGTGCACAATACCCTTGTGAATGATTATAGAACCCATACATGCACAAGACGAATCATAGGTGATCCAACTCTCTAGATTTCAGGATGTGCCAAATGAAGCAACACTGCAGATGTGTGCTAAAAACCAATGGCCTTACGAGTACAGATGGAACAAAGGTAAGCTCTTGCTCTATCTCTTGACATGATTCACACTTGACAGAATTGATGTGATTTAGCACATTGCAAATGTACATGAAGAGCTCCGTATCAGGTGCTACATGCAAACGCAGTAAACAAAAAAGCCAACAAGTTGATCTCGATCCTTGTAAGCAGGCCAACATACCGATACACACATCAAGTATTGATAAGCAAACACACACCTCAAAACATCAGCAACGTCAGTATCATGCGACCAAACACACACCTGCACCGCCAGACATGCAAACACATGCATGCACAACACAATCACATTGTCACACAAACATGAGCACAATACACACGCCCTCATGCAGACTAGGACATTTGCATGCGCGCATACGTACACATACTTGCATACATCATTGCGAAAGCAAAAGCACCACTGCGCACCTCAGAACGTCACGGAATTGGAACAGGAAGTCCATGCACAGCGCAAGGTCGGGCATGGCTCTGACTTCTGCAGCCTGCGCCTGCCCATCCTGAGGAGGCACCTGGCAAACGGCAAAAGCAAGAGCATCACAGGCATGCCCATCCTGAGGAGGCACCTGGTGTGTGTATTTGGCACACAAATCTGTGTACCTTGTACACTTCTTCAATGCACATCGCGGACGCATCGGTGTGGTTTACAAACAGGTGCATTGGGGACAGGTAGCCCTCACCTCACGAACAAGGGGCGGTGGAGGGGATTCCTCCTCCTCACTCTCCTCCTCTGACTCTCCCTCCTCCTCCTCCTCCCCTGAGCTGCTGCTGCCTTGCTGCCCCTCCCCATCTGGGCCTTCTTCACGAGGCCGCCTGCATGTGCAGTACAGCAGCTCTCGCAGTGTTACGGCGTCAGCGGACTGGCAGCTGGAGGAAAATAAGATACAAAAGGAAATCTTCTTGTCTGTATGTCTGTCTCGGAGCCGCCTGCGTGTGCTGGATTACGGTTTGTTTAGTGTCACAGCAGCAGCATTGCCAGCAGCAGGAGCAAATTTAAGGGCCTTCTTGTCGCGGAGCCCCCTGCGTGCACAGGAAGACAGTTTGCAATACAGCAGTCAGAATTGGGGAAGCTTTCTTGTCAGCAAATCTCAGAACATACCCAGGAGGGCCAGCATTGAGCATGAACCTATGAGGGGCCGAGGCCTTTGTTACCAGCCTGCACAAGCATCACCCTGATGGTGCTGGACATAAGCATACATTTTGACATGCGTACATATTTTACATGAGTATGTATTAACATCAAGAACAGATACCCATGCTTTTGCCCGAGACTTGAAGGTGGCTCTGCTTGTACAGGGCGTGCATGCCTCTGCACCCGCACATTACCTGTGTGCGCAGACAGGGGAGGCATGCGCATGGCCATAGGACTCAGGCCATGTGCATAATCCCATATGGCACTCCTTTGACTGCAGGAGGTGTGCTCATCCTGAGCTCCCGCACAAATGGGACCCACATGTGCGTGTGCTCCGCACTCGCTGTGTGCTGTTTCAGGGTGAATGATTGACTGCCTGGCACCTTCCACAGGCCTCACTTGGGCAGCGCTTTACAAGTCACACCAGGCTTCTAATGCTCTGTGCGGACAGGGCACTCAGGCTGCGCTGTGTGCTGTAGGCAGGGCACGCAACCTCCTGGATGCTGTGCCCCGTGGCTGCCACACTACGCTCCTCAGCACACATATGCCCCATGGTTGCCGCACGGAGCACCTGGGCGGGCATGAGCCCCTCAGCCAAGCACACGTCCAGAGCCATGCATGTGGACGGTTCTCAAGCACAGGTCCAGCCTGATACGCACATAGACGCGCAGACATGCACACACACACACACGTAGACATGCGCAGAGGCACACACGCACACATGCAGACATGCACATACACTGGCACACATTCACAGGCACACACACAGAAAAGACATGCAGTCACGCACAAATACGCACACACACGAAGATGCAGACACACGTCCACACACTGCTAATCCAATCACCCATCCCCCCCACACCCACTTGGCAGACCGTCTGCCCCCATTCCCCCCACACCCACTTGGCAGACCGTCTGCCCCCATCCCCCGCACACCCACTTGGCAGACCGTCTGCCAGCAGGCGGCTGCTGGTGCGGCGGTGGCGGCGGCGGCGGCTGACTGGGGGGAGGCAGGGCCGAGCGCGTAAAGCGCGTGGCCTGCCTCGGAGGCCGCGCGGCCTGCTTCTCTTGCACCTTGGCCTTGGACGCAGCCATGAGGCGGGAGCTCTGGCGCTCACCCTGTGCATGGAGTGCGGGGGACAGCATGCAAGCCAACGTGCAAGTTGACATGCGGGGGCTCAAAAGGGCGTGGAAGGATGTGAAGGGTGCCTGAGAGCCACACAGATGGGTATAGGGTGAGCTGCTGGGCCGCCAAAAGGTCTGTGGCTGGCAAACCCATGCTCACATGGAGTGCAGGCCAGGGCGGGTGTGGGGCGTGGGGGGAAGGGGGGCTTTGGCTGGCTTGCCCTTGGCCCCTTCTCTGCTGCTCAGCGCAGGCGGCCTGATCTCAGCCGGCAACAGCATGGGCTGCGCTGGCAGGGCACCCTTCCATCTCCACACAGCATGAGGCACCCTTCACGTGCACGCGGGGACTGGCGGGGACCAACTGGCGGGGACCAACTGGCGGGGACCAACTGGCGGGGACCAAGGCGGAGCAGCATCCGCCTGCTCTGTTCCTTAAAACTGGGGTGCACACTCGACACAGTCTGGCCTGCGGCTCTCTGGCCCCATGGCCTGCATTTTTTTGGAGTTTGGGCCTCAACAAACATTGTGCTGGGGAACACATGCGAGCGCCATTCAAGCCAGCGTGCTGAGGCGTGTGACCCAGAACAAAACATTGCCCCTGTATGCCTCTCTTATACCTGCTCTTCAGGTAACGGCGCACATAAAGTGACAGATCCAGGAGGTCTAGAGATCATAACTAAATTATCATGAATGTTATAGCCAGTCTGGTCAGAGGCATCTGCATGGCTGTTCCCACCCAAAGAAATGCATTGTCTGAGCCGAGCTAAGAGGCTTTGTTGAGACTTATCTGTTCAAACTTCCCTGTCCTACATTTGCCTTGAAACATTACATGCCAGCTCCATCTTGAGCGTGTGGAATAAATGACAGGAGGACGCTTTGCAGTTAGCTTGCAGAGTGCCAATTGATCAAACAAACAATGGCTGAACGAGCTCATTGTATACTTGTATGTGCCTGTGCATTGGTTGTGTGTGTTTTTGCATGTGCATGCGCGCGTTTGCATTTGTGTGTCACTAGGTGCCGTGTAGTGAACATATATGACGTACGTGCATGTGCAAGTGTGTTGCAAGTGCGGGTGTATGTGTGTGTCTGGCGTTAGTGCATGTGTGCATGTTTGTGTCTGTGTATAGGTGAATGCATGTATGCGTGAGCGTGCATGTGTGTGTATGTGTGTGCGCTCGTGCGTTGGTGTGTATGCAAGCATGCATGTGAGCATTTAGGGGGGAAGAGCGGGGGGCGCATGCCTTTCGCAAAAAGTGGCTTCTCCGCCAGCATTCACCAATGCATGAGCTCGTCTGCTTTACCTCCTGTGCAGGTGGCCTTGCAGCTGCCAACCTACCCGCCTCTGCTTCCGCCTCCTCCTCTGCCGCCCCCCACTGCTGCCATCGTCGCTCTCATCACTCTCACTGCTGCTGCTACTGCTAGCGGAACTGCTGCCCTCCCTCCAGTCCTCTGCATCAGGCTGCCATCCTTCCTGTTCTGAGTCCTGCTCCTGCATCTCCTCGTCTTCCTCAGAGCTGCTCTCCGGCATTCCAGCTTCCTCCCTGTCGTTCTGTTTCCGCAGCTGTTGCTGCTGCTCTGGAGCGTGGTGAATTGCTGAAACATGCGGATGGGCTGTAACATGGGCTGACTGCGGTGGCACTCTGTCAGGAGCCCCTGTTTCTAGCATGTGACCTTCTTGCGGGCGTGGAGGTGGGCCCTGCTGTTCTTGGGGGCCTTCCAATCCCTCCATCCTTGATGCTCAGTTCTGTTCAAATTTTGTGGGATGATGCAAGGCATGCAACAGGGGACAAACTTGAGTAACTGGGGCTGGATGGGGCTTGGCAGGGAATGTCTTTAGGAATGTCCTAATCGTGATCAAAGGTGGGCCAGCCCAACAAACAGGAAACTCAGTAAAACTCTCACCTGCACAAACCAGGCTTTCAGGTTAACTAATTCCTTCCACTCACGGACTTTTGACCCTGATTGCTGATTTCAAAAACCACAGTCCTTCAAATTCACGAACGACCCGTACCTGCCCGATTTAAAATTCATTTGAAAGTTGAACAGTAGTTCATTATATCGCCGGGGCAAAAGGGAAGTGTGCTTGCATAAATTAAGGCCTGGTCAGATGATGGCAGCAAATGGGCACTATTTTTTGTCCTGTGCTGGGCTTACTCCGGCTCAAGTGGGTCTTCAGAGATAAGGATCTTTTAAACTACATCCAAACTTTGACAAACTTTGTCAACGGTTTGTCAAACTTTGGAAAATGAAAACTTTGACATCCAAGCAAAAAAAGAGTACGCACAAAAGAAGAGAAAGGAGGAGATCGCAGCTCTGCAACCTCTTGTAAATGAAGAAGACGAGAAGAAGAAAGCCATCTGTAGAGGTCTCGATCCAGGTCGTGTAAAGCCCATCTGTCCACTCAGCTGGACCTCCACGTGTTTTTTGGGAGGCATTTTGATCTATGTGTAGGCACCCTCTCCTGTATATCCACAACCACCCCACCATCCGAGATTCCGAGACGAGTTTTGTCAACCAGTCTTCAAACATAAACACGGTTGTGAAGTCAGAAAAGAGTTCTGAGCAACTCGGTCCTGGGGTTGAACACCACGACTCAAGGTTTTAAGCACGCTTTAATTTTGAAAAGCGCGCTTTATTCAAGTCAAAGCGTTTGTTAAAACGATTTAGTGTTTTTGAAGCGCGTGTTAAAGCGCTTAAAAGCGCGATTTGAGCCAAATGCTTTACCTAGACTAATCAGAAAGCGGTATATATCGCCGCACCCTACTAGTTAAGCGCCACACAAGCGCCTTAAAAGCGTTTGTAAAGCGTTCCTGTTGGAGACAGTGCACAGCAACCAAAACAAAGCAAATGCGAAACAGAACAGGCAGAAAGGATAATGAGTTGGGCTGTTAAGAAGTACTCAGATCAGAAACTTCCACGATACATGGCAAATATCAAGTGTTGATATGTTGCACACAGCATAACACTGCGAAGAAAGAAATAGAAAAGTGGCAAGCAAGCCCGCAGTGTACGAACACGATGCACTGCTAAGCCACATGCATGAAGGATTGCAAATCTTGATTGGCTGTAACTAACTGCTCACGCTAGGCTCACTCCCCTCTTGCTTCATGTAGTACCAGCGAGATTCCAGCATATTCAAGAATTCCATATAGTCACACCAGTGATCTTTGCATGGGCAGTGATGCAAAGCTACGAAGGTGCCACCACCCTTGTGCCAGCACAGCAAGCGCTCGTGTCGTGACACGTTGCCTGTGGCCACCCACAAATTATCATAGTGGCTGAGCTCACCCGCAGCATGAACCCTATCCTTCCAAGACACAACTCTCCCTGCTGAGCGCACAAGTGATTGAAACCTTCCAGCCACAATGCGCGACACCGATGACAGAATAAGGCCTGAAGCCAGCGCATTTTCTGTGACAGAGAAGGAAATGTCAGGGTCGCTCAGAACTTTGAACTGCGAAGCTTCCCCTGGAAGGCCTGGACGGACAGCTTGATATTCTACCTCTCGGTCTCCATTGCGAAGATGTGCAGTGCAAGGTGGCAGGTTAACCACCATAGTGCTCGGGTTGAGCATCCGCTTTAAAGCTGCCTCTGATGTGGCCATGCTTCAGGTGTTTGCAAGGGACTGCAAGAGGCGATAGCGAGGCCAGCTGCTGTAGCCCTGCTTTGCCAACTCACTGTCGCTGATGGGCTGTGGGGGAACGCACCTACCCAAGAACAGCTCCTTAAATTCCTCAAAATCCTCTTTGGATAGCCCGTAGCTCTTGGCTTCGTCAAAGCTCGGGAAATCCTCCGCCTTGTAGGTGGCCTTGGTCGACTGATTGGGAAGTGCCTGTGGTGAATCAGGAGGGTCGGGCATGATAAACGTGGCGATTAGGAAACTCCTGCTGTTTCAATGACTTGTGCCTTTAAGTTGAATTGCGAATGTTTGGATGCGGAGTCTACATGGGGCAGGGAGGCCGTGAGCGGAGGGGCTGCATGGCTTTTATATGCATGCACATGTGGCATGGTGCGCATTACCCACCATGCCCTTTAAAGGCAGGCGACAAGGGTCATGCATGGCTGTGCACGTGAAGGAGGGTGGGGGCACGGTGGCATGCTTTGCACTCGTCTGCACGCAGAAATTGTCAACTTGAAATTTTAACCGGCGCTGACGTGACGAGAATACACCTGCATTGCTTTGTCTGTTTACTATCAAGGCACGCACAACATCGCCAAAGGAGCAACAGCAGCACGAGAAGAGGAAGCACGCGTGTATGTGTGTGTGTGCGCTTGAACGCGCGCACCCAGGCCATGCAACACTACACCTGAGGCCTCAGCCGTACCAGCTGCAGCATAAGCTACCGGAAGGGGGCTGTGCTCTTGCTGGTTGCTTTTGAGCACACAAAAACATGTGCATGCATGCATGTACACGTGCCGCGCCACATCGTGATGCACCACACCAACTGCGAGACCACATCCCATCAGACCTGACTGCACCATGTTTCTTTGCTTGTGTGCACGTGCATGTGCGTGTGCGTGCCCTGCTGGGTTTGCGCACAAGACGAGTAGGTGTGTGGCTTACACACACATACACACACATACACACACAAGCCATCAGTGAACCAAGCAGTGAGGCAAACAATAAGCAAGTTGCTTTGCATGGAGATTTCCTGTGCTTACCACACACCTGCTCAGCTCCCTTCCTTCCTTTTTTAGGGCTGGGTTGCTCTATGCTCAGTGCTGCGGTTGATCTCTTAACTGGTCCAGGGCCAGGTGAAAAGCTGTTTTGGAGTGTGAGAGAAGCGCGGGGCAGGGGAGAAGGTTCGGGAGGAGGGGCCGGGGAGGATTGCCTGGTACTTCGTTTTGGAGCAGCGTGGCGCATGCCTGCAATTCAGACAGATAGCATAAGCTGCAGGGCTCGTGTAGCAGTGGCTCCTATCGGTATGCACAGTCACAGAGCGGCTTGCTGAGAGAGAGAGAGAGAGAGAGGCGAGTGGCTGAACAGGTAGCACCAGCTGCACATATTCAAACCACATGCAGCCAGCCAGGAGACGGACCTTTTTTATTTTTTAATATTCTTTAAAAGACGAATTAAAAACCCGTCGGTTACGCCTAGTGCGAATCCGACCAAGGCAAACATGACTTCGAAACCATGAGACAAGAAGTATTTCATTTGGGCAGTTACTACATAAAAGCCTTGGCTTGCAGTTCTGTACGGACGATTATATTGGGAGGTCATAAGTCATTGTGAATCAGCTGATTGGTATAGCAGGACTATGTTATAAATATGCATATATTCACTGCAGAAGATTGTGAAGGGGCATGCCAGCAAGGAAGAAATGGCAGCACACTTTCTCCCTCAACAATTGTCTTGCATGCATCCATGCAAGTATACATACGTATGTATACATACTTGCACAAGTGTACACATAAGGGTTAGCCGCTTGCCAGATTTATCTTGGTGACCTCATATTAATATATGTGCTAATCAGAATCTGCTGAATAAGGCATCATGATCCTTGAGGTCCATTGAATCTGAGATTGAAAGAAAGAGAAAGTTTTGAAGCTCTGAATTATAACTAACTGGGCGGCTAGGTAAAAAAATAAGTGCAAAAATTACACTTGACAAAAGAACTTGAAAGGGGGGGGGGCTGAAATTTCATTTAAATGAGCATTCCTTGCATGCAGCGATTGCTGGGGATTCTCAGTCCAGACAAACATGACAGACTCGCTCTAGAGCAGATCTGCACAGAGTAGCAGTCACAATGTCCAGCTTCACCCACCAAGCAGATTTGGTTTGCAAGAGTAGAGTGTGCATGTAGCAAAAAATCACTTGCAATCTGCATGACATGCTCGGCTGAGGGGGATTGAGTACAATTGCCTCAGGGGCTCAAGACAGGCACCGTCATTCAGTACCTTTTTCCTTCCACTTTTCAAAAGATCCTTGCTCTTATAAAAGGCTGCCTACAAGATTGTATGCAAAGGCCAATACACACATATGTGAGTTCAAAACTTTATAGATGGAGCTGGAAACTAATCCTCTTTCTTTGCTTTTTCCTTCGTTGGACATGTTTCTTTCCGGGGAAGCCCCTGGGAGAAGGGATGTACACGCCCCTCCAAGGTGAATTGAGTAAATAAATGCACAAATACCACCAGGGGTTTGGCTATGATACATGCAGATTTGACATGAGTCTGGTGAGCTCGATTTTCGTAAAATTTGGCTGAAGCTATGCCAACCAAGTATGTAACAAGGAGAATTCCACAAGTATACCTTGCAGGCTACCTACTAGTGCTTGGTGTGACTTTTCACAAAGAACCACGCCTAACTGGGCTGTGTCGCGAGAATGTGGACAGGAGCCTTAGCAATTTTATTTGTTCCGCGCTGCTGCCAAGTTTTTAAACAGACAAATGTGGCTTGCATGATGTCCTTATTTTATGCCCTTGCTAGCAAATGTGCTATTTGAGAAGGGAATTTGCAGAGCAATTTGCAGATTTTACTGGTGCTGATAGAATTTACAGTAGAGACACGAGAGCATTTTATTTTGACAACATCAATGCTGAGGATGTGAAAGTGTTTCTCTTGAAGCAGGCATATAAATCGCATCTTCTCCTTTATGAGACTATGGATATTTTTGTCTGGCCGGCAGTGCCCAGAAAGCCCAGCAGCCAACCCATCTGGCTGAAGGTCTAAACCCGTAGTAACTTAGCTACTAGGTAGTACCTAGAAACCTTACCATTCTACAAGACTTGTTGAGATAATATTATGCCATGTGGGTTTTATTGGGTAGAATGTGATTCATAATGACTACAAACGAGCAAACCAAATTTCCATGACGTATCATTCGGTGCAAAAGTGCATGCACCAAAAATGCCGATCAACTAGAGGTTACCTCAGGCACGCAGGCTACTACTGGTCGTACAGAGGCCAGAGCTGGAGGAAGGAGGCCTGCGCTGGTTACAGGGCGTGCTGCGGACAACCTCCACGTTGGCCTGCAGACCTGCAGGTATTTACTAGTCAGAGAAAAGAAAAGAAAAGACTACGCTAACAAGGTAACCCCTGTTTGCGTGAATTAAGGAAGAAGTTTACATCTGGTGCAAGCACCAGGCAAACCTCCACCATCAAAAGAGGAAGAAGGTCATTAGTGGGGGTCGGGAGGGTTCTGAAAAGAGCCATATGTTCTTTCCTTGGTGTTTTTCAACCTTCTACTTGTATTTGTGATCTTTGTCGCGTATTGAATAGAATGAGTACTCAACACTAGCGTTTAGATCGAGATTAAGTTTTCTTACTCTGCACTGGTCTAGGCCAAGCTTACTGAGGGGTAGTTCAGTATGACATTTATAGATGGTTCCCATCAATCCAATCAGGATGGTATGTAGACTTACTTTGTGGCATTGCTGTGCAAGGGCGTGTTTCAATCAATCCAACTAGTCTGAGAGAATAGTTTTCTCAGAAAACCCATTCTGTCTTGGTCTAATTGTCTGGATTTCATAACAGTGAGGCCCTGGATACGTTGGTGCCTTATATGCAAGCTAGGAAGCTAGGAAATGGAATGTGGAGGAATAGCTACTAGCATATGATGCAATCTGCTTGAAGTGGTGTAATTCACCCAAGCATCATTTAAGGAAAGGAATCATCAGAGGTCATGGTGTAAAGAATCAAGACGGAAGAGGCATGGAGTATGGTACTTCTGTATTGTAGCCAAGGCCTGAGGTAGCCCCATTTGCTTTTTTTGATTGGATTGGGACTGTTTTTACTGTACGTTGTTTTTGCCTTCTTTATTTCTAATCTTTATTGGATCGAGTTGGCTCAGCCAGCTGTCTGAAATGTGTTTCCAAATTCTAAATTCTTAATGCTCTTACCGTAAGATACTTGGTGACCGAGTTATCCCTTCAAGGGAGTAAGGAAAAGTTTTCCTTACTATGGGTGCTTCAAGTGATTCAATTGCCTGCTCAGTTCTTTCCTTCTCTTCTTTCTATTTGTTGGGTGTAATTGGCTGAGAATTTGAGAAATGGCCATGCGTTCATGGATCGCCCTTCAAGGGCGTAAGTTATGGCAAGTTATTCTTTGCAAGAGCTATCAACGTTCAAACTTTTGCCAAGTTGGCCCAAAAGTTCGGACCCTAAAAGCTGGGATTGGTGCGCCAAGAGGCTGCGGCAACCAAATCACCTCGGGCATGGACATTTGATGAATTATAGCAGATACAAATGTGGCAGTGCGCAAACCTGGTCACCATGTGCACAGAATTTCCCTACGGCAAAGTGTGACAGTATGTTGGTGGCAGAAGATGAAGGTGAGGGACAATGGAGGACACTGTGCTGCTAGAAGTGGCTTGGCGGTTATCAGTCACTTTGTGTCCTGGGGCTGAGGCTTCCAGTCACCAGTCCCATTTTATGTTATGATGGATACATGAACCAACCATTTGCTGTAGACAGTTGCCATGGCATCCTGGGCAGCAAGTGCTTGATGGCTGATTTCGAATAGTGATGAATTTTATTTGGAGCCGCTTCACGATTCATAATGATCTTACGGAGCAAAAGTAAACAATACAACACATTGATGCCGCAACAGGAATGAGATGGGAGAGCACGGCACACACTAGCTACTTGAATTGAGAGAAGCAGCACACCCTTCAAAGTCATTGAGCCAATATGCTGCGAATTTTCTTTGCAATGCAGCCAGATATTTATCCTGTTCTCTAATTGAAGGTCGCAAAAACAAGCAATGAGAAAATGTACATGAGAGATTCCTTGCTAAATGAACATCACGCCACAAGAGGCTGGCTGGAATGGAGGTACAAAAGAGTACATGAAAAATGTTTGACTTGCGTGTCAAGCCCTTGGTACAAAGTCAGTCCGTGTACAATGGAAGGTGGCACGGCAACATTTTCTTTGCATAAGTGCACAGCAAATACATTCCACCTCAGAGTCTTAAGTGCTGCTACTTGTACCTTCAAACTTTGTGTGTCATCGGCTTGAAAGAAGAAACGTAGTTGCTTGCTAGCACACTCTTGCTAAAAATTTCAGCTGCACACAACCTCAAATTACGCACCCACATGCAACATGCACAAGGAGCACCAGAAAGACCCTGGCGCAGAAAAAATAATCTACAACAGCAGCTACAACAATCAAACGGCCAAGCCCATGCACTACAACTGGTGCTTGTCTGCCACCATGCATCATCTCCCGCTACGCTCCTACATACCTCACGCACCCCATCCTGCTCTCCGAGGACCAGAGCTACCCCTCCACAGCCAGGCCCCCAGTCACTGTGCTCCACTTGCACCTTAGATCTCACTTCCTCTTGTGCTGCTTTCTCCCTCCCCGGCCCCGTCCAAGTTTGCCCATCTGCCGCTGCGCTTTTGCCTTGCTGCGTGCTGCACGCTTGGCTGGCTTCTTGTGCGCTGTCTTCTTGGCAGGCCTGCCGGTGCTCTTTGCTGTGGTTGCCAGCCGCGGCCGCTTGCTGCTGGGCGTGGCCTGCCTCGCCTGCCGCGCGTCTGCCTGCACCTGTCTGCTGTGATGAGCAGTGCTGGAGGCTGCTGGCGGCGAGGAGCCCTGTGCAGGGGCCGCAGGAGCTGCAGGGGCTGAGGGGACAGAGTCAGGAGGGTTGTAAGGAGTGGGGGCGGCGTCACCTTGCGCGGCGCGGCTGTTTACACCTGCCGCATCCTTGCCGGCCACGTCTGGTGCGCCATGTAGGCCAGCCACACGCGGCAGTGCATGTTTGCTGGCAGCGCCTGGTGCGCATTTGCCGGCAGCACCCAGCCCACACTTGTGGGTCATGCTCGATGCAGGCTGGCTGGCCACCAGGGGGACCTGGCGGACCCAGGCGCAGCTGCTGCTGGTGGGGGATTGAGGCACGGGCTTGAGCCTGACATGGGCCAGGGCCACGGCGTGGTGGCTGTGGTCCACCGCCACAAGCGCACGGCTACTGCAGTCCACCGCCACAAGCGCGCGGCTGTCCAGCACCTTCGCATCTGGCCGCACGCGGCCACTCTGGTGCGCAGCCGCCTGCAGTTGGTGGCCTGCGGTGCACAGAAAGAGGCAAGGCAGGTTGGCGGCGGCCTGAGCACAAAGTGCATGCCTTGCGACAAAAAGAGCACAGTGCAGCTCACAAACGTGCACAAAAAAGCACGCATAATGTCTGCTTCCCCACAGCAGGCGCCACACCCGCAGGCGGGACAGCGCGCCATTTGATGCTGCCCACCCCTCATTTGAGCCTTCCAACGAGCTGAACAAGCGCATCCCTGCCCGGGGCCCTGCCTCACCACGGCGCACTCCGTGCTTCCTGTCTGGCCCCATGTCTTCACAAGCGCCTAGCTGCCTGATCGGCTAAGCATGCCAGGCGGTGGGCACAGTAGCGCC
>LFCJ01001355.1_pt1 | contig 16938 bp, 16 predicted proteins | sample 643141 | NCBI WGS metagenome assembly LFCJ01 (sample SAMN03766243, study PRJNA286221) | soda lake metagenome | biome: soda lake; feature: Kulunda steppe; material: water; isolation source: sample B1-Br-g2 brine of Lake Bitter-1 | place: Russia: Kulunda steppe | collected 2010-07 | reverse complement strand
CGAGTACAACGTCATTGGGGGGAACTGGGCGACAGTGACACCTAAAAGCCTCGGGACCGGACTATCCTCCGACTCGTGGGATGACACACGACTCACTGGCGTTCGTCGACGTAGCGGGCACGATGGGTAGTGGCGCTTGGGCTTTGAGCTACTCTCTGTTTCGCGATCATGTCTCTCATAGGTCTGGTAGGAAGTTGCTGCGCTGTTCGGCCTGTTCGCGATCGGACCGGCGGTCGTAGTGACGATCGAGGATGTCCTCGCTCGCGTTGAGTCGGTCCTTGACGACCCGACGGGGAACGTCCTCTCGACGATAGTAGGTCACCCGACCACTGCGAACGTCGTGGGGAGACCGTGCTGACGGGCACTTACTCGCGTAGTCCAAGTGCGTGGCGTCGCACTCCTCGAGGTCGCGATCGTGCGGGCACGGTTCGCTACGCCAGCAGGGGCGGGTGATGCGGTACAGCGTCTTCCGTAACGTGTTGCCAGCCGGACGACCGTACTCGGTAGTGATCAGCGGGTTCCGACCGTGGTCGTCGGTCACGTCGGGCCTGTGGTACTCGATGAAGTCCTCGATGTAGCGAGATGCCGTCTCACTGATTCGGTTCCACCGAGTTCCTTTCTCCTGGTTCTTGAGCGGTGTGCCGGTGTCGGGGCGGTGAACGAACTGAACCGCCGGACCCGAGAAGCGTGGGTGGGAGCCGTCGAGGTCGAGGTCGCCGAGATCGAGGCCGCGGACCGCACCTGTGCGGGCACCGGTTTCCCACAGCAACAGCATGATAATGTGGTCGCGGGTGCCCGGTTGGGCGGCCTCGAGGTATTCGAGAATCGCGATCGCCCGTTCCGGATCGAGGGTCGAATCCGACACGTCCTCGCCGTTTTTCATCACCGGCAGAGTGACCTGCTCGTACAGCTCCGGATCTACCGCGTCGATGTTGGCGGCGAATCGGAGGAACCGGCGGAGGGTCGCCAGCTGACTTTTCAGGGTGACGAGCTTGATCGGTTCGCGATCGTCACCGTGGCCCTCTCGTCGCCACGTCCGATAGCGGTAGATGTCCCGACCGGAGAGTTCGTTCAGGTTCTCGATCTCGTGTTCGTCGCAGAACTGGACGAACGCCCGAAGCCGGTGTTTCTCACTGTTTTGTGTCGACTCCGCGTGTTCGTCCCGCATCGCGTCGTGGAACATCTCGGCAGTCTCGTGTGGCGAGATTGGTTCAAGGCCTTCCCTCATCGGCCACCTCCATCCGAGTCTCTACCTATCTCGGACAAGTCCTCGAATCGTTCGAGGGTCGAACTTCCACAGTGATCACAGCCGACAGCGATGGCCGAAGCGTCTCGGCACGTGATGAAATGCAGAGCGCCACAGTCGAGACACTCCCATTTCGTTTCGGTTTGCTCGGTCATCGTCGGTAGCTCACCACCGGCGTTTCGCTCGGGTGTTCCCGGTCGTCGCACTCCTCACAGAGCCAGCAGGTGCCGTACTCTCGAGTGACCGCCAGGTGAACGTCGGCCAACTCGAGGCAGACCGTACAGCGACAGCTCACGAGTCGACACCTCGCGCTCGAGCGCACGTAAAGAGAGAATGCCTATTTATCGGCGATGCGTCTTGTCGTTTGTGGGGTGAGTGCCCCACATCGGTTCCGTCGATCATGGTGGTCCACGGAGCCACATTTAGGGCGGCGTCCCAGCGCCGCCCGGCCCTATCTGATCAAGAGCCATAATGTCGAATTTATGACTCCGCGAGTAGGATTAATGAACTCTGAATACATATATGTAACGAGCTTACGTTTAAGTAGGAAGACAAACAGAAAGGTATGGCCTCAACGTATCACAGATAATGAGAAAATCAGGAACTTGGATGACAATTTGGGATGACCGTATTCTTGAGTACCTACAGGAACACAACGGAGGTACTGTAGGGGAACTCTCGAATGATGATCGTATTAGAGTTTCAAACGCCCATGTTTCCAGGCGGTGTAAAAGACTAGCTGAAAACGAATTGGCACGGCCGATCGGGAATGGTGCGTATGTAATAACTGAACGGGGAAGGGCATATCTTGATGGAGAATATGATGCAGAAAGCCACAGTTGTATTAGTTGTAGTAATAGCACTCACTAATAAGTTCGTGACTGCGCTGCCCATACGGGATACTAGAGTATATATACCATACAGAGGCCAGAATTCGCAATGCTCCCTAATTCCCACCCCCAAGATGATCTGTTGATCGTTGAGGCACTTATTCAGTACGCTACTCATCATCAGGAGGTTGAACCGCAAAGGGCTGACCGCGCAGAACAACTTGCTGTTGAGATCACCAACATGCACGGGTTGTGTATAGAAGATGCAATGAGACAAATCGACTTTGAACAGTATGACCCACGCCCTCACCCCCATTGAGGGGGTTCGGGCTGGGGGGTCGGCTCGATGATATATGGAGTAATGACCGGTGGGTTGATGTAGTGTTAGTATTCATGTATTTGTATGGATGATAGAAGGTCATATCTTGGTAGCCTTGGCGCATTGATTTCGGTTACTCTGGCAGGTTGCTTAGATGACTTAAATCCCGGAGAAGACGATGAAGAGTTAACAGAAGCCCAACTGGAGATGCTGGATAAGTATGAAGAGGGACACACAGAGTTCGAATACGCGATAGAGGACTTCGAACGGGGTGAAGAATTGTACGAAAAAGAAGACTACTCTGAGGCAGAGCGGTACTTCCGTGATGCAGAACGGGGTTTTGAGTCTGCAAGTGATCAGATCGGGAATGCGGAGCGGATATTAAACGAAATCGATGACCGAGGGAAAACAGATGAAGCAGAAACGAAGATAGAAGATGCGTGGGAAATCTCGATGACCTTCTACGCTGCAGCTGACACTCATCGAGATGCTGCTGTGGATGCACAGGAAAATCCTATGATGGGTGATATGTATTTTGATGCATCACAAGAAACGATTGAGCAAGAAGCCAGCACACGGAGTATTCCGGACAATCTTGACATAATATCAGCAATGACTGTCTCAGAAGACGAATAGGGCAGCGTGTCATAGAATCAGTCTCAGCCGGTTAGTAGAACTGCGTGCTTCGCGGCAAAGGAGCTACCAGATTCAATTAATATCTGAGATGGTATGCAAGATACAGAGGATTAGTGCAGCACGAGACTCACGTTCGTTTCAACGCTATTTGGCATGAATGTACCATTCACACAAACTATACGTACTAAATACTCTTACGGTAGCTCCCCCTCTGGAGAGTAACAATTGTGCCGGTACTCCGTGGTGTGATGGACCCCTCCGTCAGGGTTGTGTACCTCGATAGTGAGATCAGCATGGTGTGGAGGTGGACCAAGCGTGACTGCATATAGTTCACCATCTGACCTCGGTAAGTTTGGATAGTCGTCGGGATCAAGACTACTCATGCCTCGATTGTCTCGAAGTGGGATATCTGCAACTAGGTCCTGATCCCGGTTTCGAACGACAATTGAATCAAATTCATTGCTTGTCGGATATTCTTCGGGGACGACTATGCCAAGGGCGAGTTCCTCATCACCATCAATTCTCCCAACTTGGATATCAGCTGCTGCTTCTTCCTGTCCCTCTATCCGTGCTGAACACCGGGCTAATGTAGGGTCATCACCAACACATCCGGTCAAAATACCGATAGCACTACCTGCAATACCACCCAGAATCTTCCGTCTCGTCGTATTGGAGGGCACATTATAGGCTAGGCTCACCACTGATTAAAATCTCTCTGAATTGTTCTGCATATTGAATTATTTTGACTGATGATCTGTTCTGACCGATCACTAGTCTTCGTTGGGTTCAGTCCGTGCGAGATGCGCTGTGTATCTTGCACGCGGATCTTGACAAGAGTCGGATAGACAGGCCGTGCGAAGTTTTCTATGACACGCCCGAATAGGGGGTTATTCTGTAATCGAAAAGGTAGCCTGCTCGTCGGGGTCGTAGTCACCATCTGGCTGTATCGGCGGCACCGGAAGCTCCATCACCTGGTGCTCGAGGTCGCCACGATCGTCGTCGAACTCCTCGTACAGCTCGACGAAATACTCGTCCTCCTCGAGGTCGTGTTCTTTCCGGCGCTGCCGGAGGAAGTACGTCGCGTGCTCGCGGAACGCTGGTGCGCTGTCCCGAACGTCCTCGCGGTGGAAGATCGGGAGCAGGCGAAGCCCGAGTTTGGATTTGAACGTGATCATCTCGTAGAAGTGCTCGTTGACCTCGTAGTTCGCAGTTTGGGCGTTCGCCTGCGTCGATAGCTCGTCGATCACCGCGATCACGTCCTCGTGGTCGTGGCAGACGGCCTCGAGTTCGCTCTTCGATTCGACGAAGTGGGTACGCTCGTTGAGTGTCGGTTCCGTCCATTCGAGGGTAGTAACGTTCGTCGCCAGCTGGAGATCGTCCTGGTCGAGCATCGCGAGGAGTGCGAACCAGAACGCGGTGTTGGTCTTCCCGTTGTCGGTCATTCCGACGAACAGACCCATGAAGCCGGGCCGACGGAGTTCTTTCACCAGCCGCATGATCGTTCTCGCCTCCGAGAGAGGAACTTCTCTGTGGGTCAGACCGGTGAAGTAGGAGAGGACCTCGAGTTGGCCGTGTTTGACCGCTCGACGCGCCTCGAGGGAGCCGTGGGTCATGACCAGACGCTCGCAGTAGCGGGTGGCCTCGAACTGGCGAGGGAGATCGCCGTTTCCGTGTTTCTCGTCGAGTTCGAGGATTCGGTCGTACCGGTTCTTCAGAACGATGTACCGACGGAGCGGCTTACCCTCCAGGAAGGGAGCCAACGGGTAGGACTGTCCGCCGTTGTCGGTCAGTCGACCCTCGTTCACCTCGCGGAACTCCGCAGCAGCGAGGGCGTTTTCAGTCATCCGCGATAACACCTCCGTTCAGGTTTCGCTCTTCGGGTTCGACGGAACCCATCAGCCACTCGGTCGGCGTGATGTCCGGTTCGATGTCGGCATCAGCCTCGCGAACGAGGTCGCCGACGTCCTCGAGGAGATCGTCGCGAACACCGAGGTCGTAATCGAACGGATCGGAGCCCAGGTGGACGAACTCGTCGTATTCGGCACCGAGCAGAGTCGCGTGGGCGAGCCGATCGGCGTTCTCGAGAGCCATCATGTCGGCGGCGGCTCGAGCCTTCGCGCCGCTTTTCGCGAGGGGGACCAGTCGCTCGCGTTGCTCTTGCAGCGTGTTTCGGTCCTCGATCAGTTGCCACGGGTCGGCTTCGGCTTCCCAGGTCGCGACCAGCGTCGGCACGGGAACGGTCTCTTCTTCGCCAGTCTCGGGGTTGACCTCGGTCTCCTGTCGGACCTCGTAGGATCGGGCGATGTAGACCTTACCAGCGCCGCTGTCCCGATCGGACAGTTCACCGCCTTCGACACTGAAGGTACGGAAGTAGTCCTTCGCAACGTCCAGGAGCCCGATGGACTCGTGATCGTCGTCGGCGAGCAGGACGTACTGGCGCTGTTCGGAGTCGATGTACCAGATGGCACCGAAGATGTACGCGAACGCGAACGGACCCACGACTGCGAAGATGATCGCAACGATGCCGACCTCGCGATAAGGAACTCCGAAGATCGCCATCGCGAGCAGCGTACCGAAGGCCGCGAAGGCGAGCAGGAGAATCCACCACGTTTTGCGTAGCCACTCGACGAGGAGTTCGCCGGCACCGGGGCGATCACCGAGTTGCACTTCGTCGCTCGGGTCAACTTCCGAGGGGCCGGGGTGGCCGCCGTGATCAGAAGACACGCCGGATCACCCCGCGCATTCGTCTGGCTCCGAAGTACGAGATCGGGACAGCCACAACGAAAATCGAGACAGTAGTTGCAGTTGCGACCCATATATCAGACGTCGAAGCCTCACCCGGAAGCATCGTCCTGGGATCCGCTTCCTGGAGTTCTTGACCATACACCGTTCGGTCTGTCTTGATACCAACTCCCGCCTGACCGTTTTCGAGAACCGTCACAGGCAACTCCAAAGTCGTTCTATCGCCTGGATCAAGCACGTGAGTGCGCTGCTCAATCTCACCGCCCTTGAAGAAGCCACCTGCGTCGTAGATTAAGACCGATTCTCTGGAATCAGCATACAACTCCAGAGTAGCAGTCCCGTTTTCGAGAGAGGCGCTACAGAGGTACACCTCCTCATCAATCGCCTTACAACCATCAGACCCCTGCGGTCCACTGCTTTCGTTATTCACGTCCGCAACAGCAACACCAGTACCGACGGCCAGCGTGGCCACTACAAGCACGGCAAAGATAATAATTCGTCTCATGGCTAGTCACCCAGGAACGGGACGATACTGGTCACGGCACCGATCACAGACAGGGCAACCAGCGCGATGATCCCGAAACCAAACCAGTCGTTTGATTCGAACTCATCGAATGAACCGGGCAAACCTGGCAACCCGAGATCGTCGTCGTTCTGTTCCCCATCGAGTTCGACGACAATCTCACGCTCTTGATCCTCCAACTCCCGCTGAAGATCGGCGACCTCCTCAAGCGCCGCAAGAAGCTCATCGTAATCGGTGGGTGCCTCCGTCGTTGTCTGATTATCCCAGTCAACTTCATCGACAGGGACAGCCTCACCGGTCTCCTCGTCGATAACCTGCCCCTCGAGGACAGTAAACGGTTCCGTGATCTCTGTCGTCTGACTGGACTGAAACCCATCGTCATCAACGACGTGGTAGGTGTACCAGATCGTCGTATCTAACTCGTCAGGGTCGTAGGTCTCACCGACTGAAAAGCCACCCGACGGCATGGGATGGGCAAAGAGGTTCCCAGTCGAAACCGCAGGTTCACCAGTCTCCTCGTCGATTGTCTCCGGGAACTCGAGTTTGACGGTTTGCTCGGACATCGGAACGCCAAGACCAGCCATCGCAGAACTAGCGAACGGGAAAGTCTGATTCTCAGCCGCAGAATGGGCCAGCATCCCGGAAGTCATATACTCGGTTAGATCTTCGTCGCCATCGCCGAGATCGTCATAAATCCCCTCGATAAACTGTTCTACCTCCGAGAGTACGTCATCCGCAACGTCGTAGATCGCCTCGAGTGAGTCGATCCACATCTGTGGGAAAAGCACCGGCGGACGCTCACCGAGAAACTCATCCCCAGGGCGATTAATCTCGTCTCGAGTCTCCTCGTCGAGATCGTCGTACTCGTCTTCCGGCCACTCACTGACAACAATATGAGGAGCGTCATCGTGGAACGTCTCCCCCTCATCGTAGAGGAGCTCACCGGTGAGAACATCATCATCATCGTCGAAATCAAGATCCACGTCGACGACGTTCGCACCAGCTTGGCCGTCACCGGGAGACCCAACAGCAGGACACAATACGCCCTCAACAATGGGATTGCTCATCCTGATATGTTGTGTCTCTCGTGTCAGAGTCGACCCATCCAACAGTTCGTATTCGACCGTACAGTCACCGAGCCAACCGCTATCATCAGGGTTAATGTCATCAAACTCGTTTATATATTCTTGCGGGTCCCACCACTCGATTAATTCGCAAGGGTCAAGATCCTCAACCATGAGAGCGTCATAAACGAGGTTGAGAAATCCGGTGTAATGGACGTGCGACTCTTCTATCACGTTCAACTCCATACCGACGAGGATGTCCTCAACTCGACTCTCTGCTGCGTCGACAGCCTCTTCGAGAGATCCACCATCATCAACAACGGATGCGGCTTCGAGGCCAGCCTCGTTGAACAGATGCGCCTCACTAAACGTCGCGAAATCGTGTACTGTGGTGGCGAGAGCTCTTTCAGTCGAAGAAACCCGCAATGTCGTAGACACTGCGTCGGCCCAGGTAGAGAGCCGATCAATCGCGTCGTATTCAGCTGCGCCACGATCAGGAGCTTCGTCACCTTGCCCGAGCAGGTAGTGAGATCCTGCAACGAGCCCGAGACCGCCAGCCATTCCGGCACCAATCGCGACAGCAGGATGTGCAGTCGCTTGACCGACAGGGGAATACTGCGGGGCTACTCTTGAACCAGCACCACCGAGTAAGGCAACCGACGAAGCCGCGAAACCGCCACGCCGAAGCGCTTCCCGGCGAGTGAGTTCATTGTCTCTCTGTGTACTCATACTCTCACCTCGCAAGAATCGCCGTACCGACCGCCATCAGCAACAGACTGACCATCGAGCCAAACGGTTCGTAGCTTTCGACCAACTCGACGAACGGAGGCCACGCGAACATCGCCATCAGCACCATCACGAGCACGACGTACGTTTTCTCAACACTGTGGTACTGACCCGGATCCCGTGAACCAGACGAGAGGAACGCGATCGCCATCAGAAGATAGCTGATCGCGAGCGGGAGGAACCGGTGGGCCTCGAGAAATTCCACGATGTTCGACGCGAGTCCGACCATGACGATCGAGACCATGAAGAACGCGCCGAGCGCTGTCGCTGCGATGATATTCAACCGGTTCAGCGCCTCGAGTGCGCCGGAAAGTGATTGATTTTGCATGGTTGTGATGAGAAGGGGGTTTACTCAGCGACGAACACGGCGTAGGAGACTCGCTCCTCGCCATCGTCGGTCTCGAACGTATCTTCACCCATGATCGCGATCTCCGAACCTCGAGAGATGTCGTTTTCTTCGAAGGTGGCGTCGATCCCGGCAGTCGACCACATGGAGACGAGGGTACCCTCGTCGTGCTGGTTCGTGTCTTCCGTCAGGCGCATCTCGAGAACGGTCGTATCGTAGTCGCCGCAGTCAGGAACGGTCGCCAGCAGGGTGCCCTGGACGATCTCGCCGTAGCCAGGCCGGTCCTGCCATTCGGTGTCGTAATCGGTTTCTTGAGCCGGTGCATCGACTTTCGCGAACCCTTCCGGGATTTCGGGAGTATCAGTCGACATTACATGCTAGAATACTAGCTTTCTAGTAATATAGAGGAAAGGCGTACGTGAACCGCTACGTGATAGAGTTCTCTAATTACACACCATCATCGTGTCATAGAATCGTTCACAACGATCAGTAGAGTTGCGCACTGACCAGTGAAGGAGCCACCAGATACGATTGATATTCGAAGTGGTATGCAAGATATAGAGCATCTATCCATCACACAAATATGCATTCAAATGATACTCGATTACACAGGACATGACTGGAGAATAAATATTTTCCACGAATCACGCCAGCCGTTGTTGGTAAGAGGACGACTGGTCGATGCGAACCTCATAGTGCTGATCGTCAACGACGTGTAGCCCAGCAAGGCACGGTTGCGTGTCGCCCGCTGGGAGGTCCGAACATTCATAAATACTGTATCGAATGGCATCACTTACCGACTGTGCCCGGACATAAACAGGCACAACCCGATCAACAGCGAGCGACAAAGATGTTCTTGCGGCGAGTACAGGGTAACCCAACTTATGCTTGGCCAGTTCTCGTGGTGCACCACACTTTGCCTCAACAATCAGTAAAATTCGCTCACTATCCCGACGGGCCACAATAAGAGCGTCAATTTCAACTTGACCGCCGTTGTGATGAACGATGGTCGGTCGGTTGGGATGCGGTTCGAACTCAAAGTCGAATGTGGACGCGATCGTCGTCGGAGCGGTTTCTATTTGTTCAGTATCAAGATCAAGCGCTCGCGAGAGGATTCCCGTTGACAAGGCGAAGTTTACGAACGAAGTCTCCGAGAAGGTCGGAAGTGATCGGTAGACTTCGAGCATATCTTGAGCACTCTGTCTGAGAGCAAGCGCTTCGTCGCCTCCGGAAGAATAATCAAGAACCTGTCGGTCATCCAGATTGAATTCAAACTCATCAATGAAAAAATCATCAAGCTGACCGGGCACGTTGACAAGAGTAAACTGTGTCCCGGGGCCGTTTGACGCTCGCCCCAGACGTAGAACCATCGTCTCTTGTTCATCTAACCGATCCGAGAGCTTTACGCGGGTGTCTATCGAGAGTTCGTCTGCTGTCCGGTACTGGTTCGGGTCTCGGCCAATACTCTGCAGATAGCCAATAAAAGATTCTGGGCCATAGAGACCACTTTTCGAATCCTGTAGTGATTTCAACGCTGGATTCCAGTGACTCATTATTATCTTCGATTACCCACGTATCATATAAATATGTATCATACCCTCAGTTGAACCGATCAAGGTGAGTTTTTATTCCGTTCTCTTTCATATTGTGTATCATGAACTGCACCGATGACTGTGTGTTCTGCGACATAGTTGACGGTACCCGCGACGCCACAGTTCTCCTCGAGTCCGATAAATACCTCTGCTTTCTTGATAAGTATCCCGTAACAGAGGGGCACGCGCTTGTCGTACCCAAAACTCACGTCCAGTATCTCGACGAAGCCGACGGAAACGCCCTGTATATGTTTCTTGAACGGTCAATTACGAAGGTTCGTCGCCGCTACGAACCCGACGGCATGAATATTGGACTGAACGACGGCCCGACTGCTGGGCAGACGATTCCACATCTTCACTGGCACATCATTCCGCGGTACGAGGGCGATATCGAGAATCCGACTGGCGGTGTTCGTGGCGTAATCCCGACAAAGCGGATGTATTAAGACGCTTCGCCGATCCACGGTGACAACCCGCCAATGGAGTTCTAAGTCAAAACTAATCGTTTTCGTACAGGCAAAAATGCATATAGGCAAAGCTAGAAATCACCAAGAGATGAATTTTTCCCATCGTCGCGATTATCATCCTCTGTTCCCCGCCGGAAACTACGGGTACCAATTTCATCGAACTCATCAACATTCTTAACGAGGACGTTGGCTTCTTTAGCACTCTGTACACGATTTTGCGTTACGGCTTCTCGCATCTCTTTGAGTTTTATCGGATCAAGATTGGCTCCAATTGCCTCAAGTACAGCGTTGTCAAGCCGCACTTGGGCATTTTCCTTTCCATTGGTGAGGTCTCTGTAAGCCGCTATAATATCCTTCTCCTCGCTCTCAGAAATATTGGGGATATTAGCGACAGGTATCTCTCCAAGCTCGTATGTCATAATTTCGAGCGAACCTCCACCTTCGTTGCGACCCCAAAATTCAAGCAGAGCTGCGTGAACAGTGGAATTCAAATACCCTGCGAACACCTCAGAATTAACTAATGTATCTACATTTATGCACTGTACTCTATTCGAAGGAATAAGATCATCTTCGTTTAGTGCTACATCAACACGTTCATTAATACCATAGGGGTGAACCAGTTCCGGTGGGTTGAGTTCCCCCATATCAAACCAGACATTACGCGCTTTGAGGGTAGAACGCTCATGATAGCCCTGCTGTTCGCCATGCTCGATATACTCTGCAAGCACACTGTAACCATCATGTTCGAGGGCCTCTTTGACACGCTGAGTTATGTCGGCATTTGAAGCGAGCCCTTGGGTATCCTGCTTAATTTCTTCTACATAGTCATGGACATCTAGAATGTAAAGGTCTGTTTCTTCCTCCGTGACTATCTGTCCGCCTACATCCCGATAACTCTTCAATGCCGGCCGATAGAAGCGCTCATCAAGTGGCCATGTATCGAGGTCATCTTTCTTTAGGAAGAAAAAGTCGTTCGCGCCGGTTTTGTTACCATATGTGACATCGGCGAGATTATCAAGCGAAACCATATTTTGGTTTTCACTCAATTCAATGAGGTCTTGTGGTGCCTTCAGATAATGTGCTACCTTTGAAGATTCCCTGTCTTCGAGTGATGGCTGTGTTACAGCCACAATTCGGTAATTTGGACGGTTTCGTACTATCATTTCATCATCATTCTCAACATGGAATCCAAAATCAACAGTATCAACGATATCTTCAGGTTTCATCTTGTTCTTAATCCTGACGAACTTTGTAGTGGTGCTCCGGCGTTTAGTTTCATCATCACATTTTTCTATGAGAAGGAGCGCTGTGTCTACAAGAGCATCTTCAAAAGCTCGTGCAGAGAATCCTACTATAGCATGGACTTTATAATGGTCGTAAAGGAAAGTCTGGAAGCTATTACCATAGCGTGTCATCATCCATTTAGTTGGGATGATGTATCCGAGACGGCCGCCATCACGTAGGAATTGAGTGGCATGGGTGACAAAATAAATATAGGCGTCACATTTTTTTGAGAGGCTCTTACTTCCGTCGTAGTACGTGGTGCGGTCACTTCTGCCGAATGTCTTCAGATGCTTGCGAAAATGCTCTTTGTTTGGATATAGGTTCTCATGGCGAATATAGGGGGGATTTCCAATAGCAGCATCGAACTTCCCCATTTGTTGTTCTGACTCTCCTTCAGGGCGATCGTCAATGCGCGAGTCTTGAAGGAAATTAGTGTCTGGGTCAAAATTGAAGAAAGAATCATGATACGCATGGATAGTGTCGGTCTTTTTGCTGATGTTCTGGCTCGCTAGATTGAGAGCAGTGAGATGAAGTGGGAATCTGTTAACATCTATTGAGATTATATGATTGATAAGGTCTTGATGTGATTCTGAAATAGATGTGTTTTCTAGGTGTTTATATGCTTCAACACTGAACGTGCCACTTCCAGATGCCGGGTCAAGAATGCGAGCAGTATCATCGTTATCATTGATGCCAAGATTCTCAGATTTATCCTGAACACACCATCGAGCGATTGTTTCTGCTATCTTCGGGGGTGTATAGAACTGACCGAGAGCTTTTCTTTCGTCTTGGGGAATTAGTTCTTCGTAGACTCCTCCCACAAGATCCTCATCAATAGCACCAATGGCTATGTTTTCAATATCTTCGACGAGGCTCTGGATATCTCGTTTGGTCTTTTTGTTCTCCGGAAAATTCTCAAATAGGCTACTATCGTTTTCGAAGATCGGCCTGTAGTCAATTTCTTCTACTATGCTATTGAATTTCTTCCGTATGTGTTCGTCTAGATAGTCAACTGTGGTAACGCCAGTAAGGGGGTCTAGAGCGTGACCACTCAGAGTAGAGATTTCGTCCGGTGTTCTTTCACGAACAACCTCATAAAAGAGAACTTTGTTTGTGAGGAGATATGCATGTTGTTTAGCAGCCAGTTCGAATTGTTCCTCTTCATCAAGACCCGCATAGTCGTTTTCGTAAACCCATGTATCAAAGTCATTGATGAACTGCTCGTTGCTGTCGTAGGCGCGTTTGGCCTCATGTTTGTAAGCTGGCCAAATAGACGAATGAAAGGAATGCAGTAGATTAACGACACGGTCACGCTCGGTCTGCCGGGGAAGTTGACCCTTGGAATAAAGATTTGAAACTGCAGTTAGAATATCGGGAATATATTCTTGAAGCGATTTATCTGTGAGCTTGAGAGAATAATACGGAATCTCAGCCGGGTCAATCTGGCCGCTGTAATTGAAAATGAAGAATGATTCACTATTACAAGTGGCAAAGAGGTCTGCACCGAGGTCTTCCGCGTAGTCACGAGCCTGCTTGATCACCTCTTTACGGCGTGGAAACACATCATCCCGCTTGACCTCAATAACGAGACTTCCATTAGCAGGACTTGGAATGAAGATATCTGCTTTTCGGCCATTGACGTCCTGCTCTGTGACCGGTTCGTCAAAAGGAGTCTGATTCTCATCAATATAGTCCTTCAACCGTGTATATAACAGACTGTGGAACCGCGCCTCCATTGGGGAGTTCTCACTCATAGATAGCTACATAGCACATCACAGTTTGACAGCATAAGTGTTCGGACTTATTGTACATTTCGGCTGATTGGAACTGTTTTACGGAAAAAGAGATGTGTATTGCAGTTGCTAACTCCATTATTAACCAGACAATTGCGGCACTAATTGGGGCGAAAACAACAGATTTGATAATCAGATGATAATTAGTCCACGCTTCTAATGAGCGAAAGACATGAGTGAATCCATCCCTCAGTTTTTCTAATTACTTCAATAATATTACTAGAGCCCTTTCTTGAGGTTCTTTGAGGGAATAACTGTCAGAAACACAAAAAATAATTTCTCGGTTTCATTTATACTCGTTCTATATTTGTCCGATATTAACAGCTATAGGATCATCAGCAAACCCACAGCAGAGTCAACAAGTATCCTCAATCGGAGGAGGTCGGTCACCAGTCGACGCAAGAACAACAGGCTCTTGAGGATCGTTCACCGCACCCTCGAGCACGTCCGGATGAACACGCCTCTCCGGTGATTCGGGAAGGTCCTCGAAGTGGTACGCACCGAGGTATTCGACTTGAGCGAGTGTCGTTGAGGTCGTCGACGCTTCCGTTGCCTCGAGTTCACGCTCTGCGACGAGATCGCGGACGAGCCGGTGAAGCTTGGACTCGGCACGGTCGTGGTCGAAGTCGGGGTACAGAGCGTGATCGTCGTCGACGGCCTCGGCGTGGTGGAGCAACGAGGTCTTCGTCGCCTCGGCTACGCCACGGCGGATGTCGGCACGATCGTCGTCAAGTTCGATGTCTCGCCGGATCGTCCTCGAGGGCGACCAGAACCGTCGTTGGGTACACCAGTAGAGAGCGAGTTTCCACCAGGAGGACTTCCCGGGCGTCTCGATCGAGCCCTGGAAGTCCGGATCGTCGAGGCTATCGAGATCGAGCAATAGCGCGTACGTTTCACTCAGGTACTTGCCGATGTAGGAGCCAGCGGTCTTCTGCATTGGGTTCTCGTCGGAGCCGTCGAAATCGATTTGGCCTTGCTCCTGGTGGAAACGCACGCGATCTTCGACCCACTCCTCGGAGTGGTCGTGATCGCCGTAACGGTACCAGCTGACGAATCCCTCGTCGGTGTTGAACTCGGCGTCGTCCAGCTCGTCGAGATCGTCGCGGAAGACGAGCGGGTAGGCGTCGACGATCTTTCCCTGTCCGGTTCGCGTCTCGGTGTCCTTGTTCCACTGGTAGGAGAGTTCGGCCTTGTCGCAGAGCCACGGCATACCGTCGCTCTCGCGAGCAGGCGGATCGAAGTACAGAACGTGCAGGTGTGGATAGCCTCGAGAGGTGAACTCGAGGACTTTGACGTACTCGAGCTTTTCACGCGGACGACCAGTCACGGCGTCGTCATCGGGACCCTTCCAGGCGCGGACGTCTTCGCGGCGGGTGTCGAGTTTCGTCGACGGGTCGGACTTGAGCCACTGGTTCAGTGCATGGAAATTCTCGTTGATGGTGACGATCGCGTCCCACAGGCTATCGAACTTCTTGGGGTCGGTGGTGAGCGTACAGAAAACGGCGGTGTCGGCGTGTTCGGCACCCCATTCGAGCGAATCCTGAAGCATCGCGAACGTGCGATCGACGCGACCGCGGTCGCTAAAGCGGGTCGCCATGTGAACGTCGAAGGCGAGCCGGTAGTCACGAACACGCTGGATGTAACGGCGAAGCGATTGGGCCAGCGTCTCTTTCTGTGCATCGGAAAGCGTGAGATCACGCGAGCGCGTCGTTTTCAGGATGTTCTGGCAGAATTCGCGGTCGTAAACGAGGTCGTCTGATTCTGTGGGTGTTTCAGTTATGCCTGCTGAAATCAAGTCAAGCAGGCGGTGGGTCGGGTAGACCCAGCGCCCACGCTCGTCGTCACGATCGACGTGTTCGAGGCGGATCAGCCCGGTTTCGGCCTCGAGGTCGTTGATGAAGCGGTTGAGGAACTGGTAGTCGTCGTCGGAGCCGTCCAGGGCAACCCAGTCGTTACCCGTGTAAAAGTGTTCAGCAGCCTCGTCGTGACGCTCGAAGGCGTTACCGGAGAGATCGTACAGGCCAGTGTAGTCGTTCGGAGAGACGCCTTTCAGAACGAAGTGACAAAGCGCACTCTGTGAAACACCTTCCGGGTGCCGTGCGAGGTACTTGAGAACGCGAACGCGGTCGCTGTTCCGGTCGGTCAGCGCGTCGGGATCGCGCTGACCGTATGCCATCAGACCGCGGTCAGCCAGGTAGTCTACTATTCCCGATGTGTTACAACCCTGGCTGGTGCCAGCCAGGGCCGCCATCTACCTGTGTAGCGGACGGTCGTGGTATGCACGAGTAGCAACGTCGCGAGTGTGGCGGCGTGCCTCGAGTTCAGCGACGGCTGCCGCCTGGATGTCACCGACATCTCGTGCGTCGACGTGCACGAGATCAGAGATCGTCTCGAGGAAGGCGGCGTAATCCGTGTCGCTCATTCGCGGTCACCCCCCTCGTTAATCTCCTCGAGGTGACCGCAGCGATGTGCCCAGATGGGAACGAGAACAACGGTTTCGGGAGTGTTGAGGAACGGCTTTCCGTCATCCGTCTTCGCATCCGGACCGAGCCAGTCTCGCGGAACGACGTGGTGAACGTCGTGCTGGTCACCGAAGACATCGTGCGGATTAGCACCGGCAGCGATGGCACAGAGCTGATGGATGTAAACCGTATCGTCGTGATCGCCACGCTGGCACCGGACGTAGCGGTAGCCCTGTCCGGTTTCCGAGACCTTCGGCGGCTTGACCTTCGGCTGGTAGACGACGGACGACTCACTCGTGACACGGCCACCATCGGTAAGGATTCGGCGAGACGATTGATCGGTGTGTGCGTGCGATTCACTGGAACTGCAACCGCACCGCACGGGATTTCGCGCCCCGCGGGGGCGCGAGTGCGCGACGGCTTCCGGGTCACCCCGCAAGGGGGTGCTTCCGGCAGACCGCGCAGGGCGATCGCCTCGGGGCACTCGGCGATCGCCGAGAACCTGCGCGGTCTCTCCGTCGCTTTTGATGATAGATTGGCCGAGCCGAATGAGGACGAGAGACAGAACAACGAAAAACGGCAGAAGGCGGAAGGGGGCGTTCAACTGTTGAACGGAATCCAGATTCGGAGAGTGAACGAGAATTCGAGAATCAGCCGATTTCTGACTACAGCAGTCTTCTCGATCGGTTTCTCTGAGAACTACGAAACCGACGGTTTCGGTACGGGCACGATGGGATTTGAACCCACGACCGTCGGATTAGAAGTCCGACGCTCTTTCCGGACTGAGCTACGTGCCCTCGAGTGTGTTTCGACGGTGAACCGGCATAAGCGGTGGGGATTCGTCCCGG
>LFCJ01001354.1_pt1 | contig 16942 bp, 6 predicted proteins | sample 643141 | NCBI WGS metagenome assembly LFCJ01 (sample SAMN03766243, study PRJNA286221) | soda lake metagenome | biome: soda lake; feature: Kulunda steppe; material: water; isolation source: sample B1-Br-g2 brine of Lake Bitter-1 | place: Russia: Kulunda steppe | collected 2010-07 | reverse complement strand
TCGCTCCGAAACGTGAACGAATCCTCGTGGATGCCAACCATCGCCATATCCGAGGATATCTCCAATTTCGTCTGGTGTGACCGAGATTGGCTTGTAATCAGAGATCGTGTAGATGAGCGAGCTGTTGTCACTATCCCAGATTGTTTCGCCTAACAAGGCGTCTTCCACAGTTGCTTCGACACGACCTGACGCAAAGAAATGACGAGGACTCTTGTTCCATGGCCGATTCGAATTCCTCCTTTTCCTCTTGCATTTGGTCTATTTTTTCGCCAAGAAGAACACGAGCCACGTCTTCATTGATATCACCACGGCTGTATTGTTCGTAGACTGCAATCTCGTCTTGTTCGTCCAACGAACGGCGGAGCATCTCCACTAACCCTACTCGGGCAAGCTCGCTCACGTTAACACCTCCAATATGGATCTCATCGAGTACCTCCGCAGCCTCCTTTTCTGCTCCGGCCCGGAACTGAATCGTCTTGTCGTAGCTTGATCCACTCATACATTGTTGTTCACTGAGTAGCAATTAATATGTTATGACGCGTAGGTAAGTGTCATTACAAAGCTAAGGTTAGGCAACAGACTACCTAAATGCCTAGTGAAGATCTGAATGAAACCACGAGACATTATGGGATGAGAAAGCTGACATGCGAGACTGCAAGCGCAAGTCATGTAGTTCATACCCGTTAGACCAAATAATGATAATCAGGAGATTCAATAGATACAGATTGATTATTTTGTCCCATATGAGGATCTTTATTTATCAATAATACAAATATAAGACTGTAGAATTACTTTTGATATATGGTGACGAATTATCACTAATCGTGGTAGCTCCTCTTAGGAAATTCTTATGGCAACACTACGAAACAAGTCGACAAATGAAGGAGTAATCGTCCTTTGGACACCCCATCCTGAACACAGTCGACCAAGCACATATCAGGTGACTCCAGACGCGGTCGGATTTCTGGCAGCTATTGGCTACAGCGTCCCCGCTACTGGGGACGAGTCTGAAATACCATGGGAGATCTGTCGACCACTACGTGTCCTTGGTGATCTCTATTTTAAGTCAGAGAATCCGGGCGAGGTGAATTTTGATGGTACCCGTAAACAAGAGGATTATTCGTTGGTAGCTTTATCCGATGAACAACGCGACGCGTTGTCTGAATACATCAGACAGCATCCAAACCATACAAACGAATTGCAGAATGAGTTACTCGTTGAAACAAGCACTACAAGCGAAAACGACTTACAAAACACCAATTTGGATACAGAATTAGAAAGCGGAGGTGAAGAATTGGCGGAGACAGAGTCCGGTATCATTCCACAAAAAAACGTGCACATTGGGAAAATCCATCGGTTTAGTGGGAATAACAATGCGATGATTGACCCGATCAGTGATGATGCTGAACAAAATGTTGGAGAGATTCCGAAGTCTACGGAAGGTAAGTGGACAATTCATGCACGATACGGTTCCATGGGTATATGTCTTACACCTCAACTTTGGAGTGATAGTTATCGAAGTCTAATCGAAAAAAACATCGACGAGTTGGAACGACGCATTGGTATTAATTCATTAAAAGATCTACTTCGTATTAAACAGCGGTCCTACCCTTCTAAGATTGACCACGACTCTACGTCTATATATATACTCATTTCTGGTGATGGGTATGGTATCGGCTACAAAGGACCGTGGACGATTGTCGTACTCAGCGATCTCGCAACTCATGGTACTGAAGTTGTCGTCGAGATTACAGACAAGTACGGCAAAGTCCTGATCGGCAAGCCAACAACCAAACCAATTTCCTCAAACATGTATGTCGGGGATGAAATTATTGTTGACGTAGTAAAGGTTGACTCCAATAAAATTATTGGTAGTTACCAATCCAACTACGTCGAGATTCCACGCACTTCGGCTAGTCCTAGTTCACGATTAAAAGTCAGTGTCACAAATATCAGGTCGAACTGCATTCACGGAACCGTCTCTAGTCTATCGAAAGAAAGTGTACCTAGACCCGGTGACGAGATCACGTTGATTAGTGGGAAAGCCTCTAAGTATCCTCATCTCCCCGTTATCATCCCAGATTCGCTTCCAGCGACTGCAAAAAAACTTCAGCTCGGAGTTGCTGAGGTTGTTACGGATGGAATTCGTGTATCAGTAGTAAGTCGCGGGGGTCATCCACCAGTTGTCCAAGGTCAAGTCTTAACAGAAACCTTTACCAGAGTTGATTCAGGACCGTACTTGTCTATCCAAAACGGGTTCCCTATCCAAATTGAGGGTGTTCGCCACATACCGGGTTATCCGATTGAATTCAAAATTGACAAATTTAATGGAGGTTTTGTCACAGGGATATTCACGGGTGCATCCACAATAGAATCGGTCATTGGTGAGTACGATGAGCATATCGAAAGTGGAGTTGATTACTTTGCTCAGGGGCAAATTAAACACGCAACAGAACAATTCATTCATGCGACGGAAGTCGCCAATACTGCGGAAGAGATCCGTATAGCTCAATTTTTAGAGATTTATGGCCTCAGCCGAAAGTTACTCGAAGAAACGGATGTCGATGAGGCGATCCACTTCTGCAGAGCACGTCTCAAGTTGTGGTCGCAGGAATCTGAATTAGAAGCTAATCCGTTCCGCGGTGATGTACAGGCAATTGAATCGGCTCTCTGTGCGCTGAATTCTGCAATCAAACTGGAACGTACTGACGACCGAAAGCAACAGACAACTCTTCGCAACGAAATTCAGGACAAACTCTGTGCTGCTGTCGATGAACTTTCTGATAGTGCTTGCCGGTCGGTAAGCTATGATTTTGAACCTCTATTGAGTTGGATTAACAATATCATCATCGAGAGTTCTGACCATCTTATCATTGTGCCAGATTCTGTGGGGGAATACATCGAGAATGCCCACACAGTGAGTTCAATAACTACGGGCAGACAAAATTCCGGTTCTGAGAAACAGTCACCATCAGAGGATCATGACCAAATTCCAGAGGACACAAATAAGGCGTTCGGGGACCGGAAAGAGCTGGATAGCCAGACAGGGGTATCAAACGATAGTTCAGCAGAGACACAAGAGTCTCACACCTCTGACCCGAGCCCGAGTAATTCAAAGAGCGAAAGTACCTATACAGACCCAGCAACTCAGAATTTAGTCGAAGCGTGGGAATCTGCTATTGAGGCTGGTACATCCGGTGAGACAGAGATTGTGGTTTCCGCCCAACAGAGTTCGTATTCCCGCTCGAAAGCGGTCCAAAAATTTGCACGACTTCGCGCAGACGGTCATTGTGAATATTGTGGTAAGAAGGCTGATTTCGTCAGTAAAACTGGTGAACTCTATCTTGAGGTTCATCATATTGACGAGCTTTCAGATGGTGGTGCTGATCACCCTAACCGCGTCGCAGCTCTCTGTCCGACTTGCCATTCAGAGATTCATTATGGCGAGTACGGAGATCTGCTCAATGCCCGAGTAGATAAGATTCTCTCAATGCATTTAGCCGATATCGGACGATCAACTGAATAGAAAGTATTTCGGCTTTGACGAATCGCCACGATGTACTTGATTCCTGTATCTCGCAAGGCGTCCTAACAGAAGTTGGGGGGAGGTGTAGACCGAATCTTGTTAATGAGAACCCTTTACTGACCGTACTCCGTTCTGAATGTGTCACTTCCAGAGGATTTCAACAAGGCCTCTGATTACACTGTTATCTCCCTCGTTGTAACGTACGCTCCATACACTATGAGTAGAATCAAGATATCAACAATACGTACGTAGATACAGAATCACGTTATGGATATTCCAGAGGAACTCGCGTGTTTGTTTTCAGCGGAAGTAGAAGCCCAAGACAACTCGTACGTCATCGAAATCCCAAAGAACGAAATCGAAACCGGGTACGTCAATCCAGACCACAACCACCAACTCGCCGTTTTGTCACTCTCGACTGAGTCGAACGATACAGTCAAACACAGTCCAGATACAAGCCAACCTTCACAGCAACCGCCGATGAGCAAAGGTGAGACTCGAACCGTTGAAATCGAAGACATTGGAGATCAAGGAGACGGTCTCACTCGTGTCGAACGCGGCTACGTTATCATCGTCGCTGACACCGAGAAAGGAGAACGAGTTCGGATTAAAATCGACACCGTCCGAGAGAACGTTGCATTCGCAAATGTGGTAGAGTGAATCAGTTACTACGACTAACCTGAATAGGGCTCTGTGAGTGGAGTGCTTTTTATGTGAACGACCCACCCTCAAGGAGCGAGCGGCGCAGGCCGTGATCGAGTAGCGTGGGGAGGAAGTCACTTCTACTACAAGTTGTCAAAGTCTATCTTTGCAAGCCGATATATCGAGTTAAGATTTGATGTGGTCGACAATGATTTTCAATGCAGTTACGTCGTCGGTATTGTACTGTTTGAGTCGATCCCAGTCCGGTTCTTCACCGTCGAGAAGGTATCGCGTGTATTTACCCCCAATCTCAAAGCCATCTATAGTCGGATCTTGATACTCAAATCCGAGTGCATTCGCTACGACATCCAATTTGTGACGGCCGAAGGGTCCGAAGAGTTCTTGTTGAGCAGTTATCCCGAGGTCATATGCGCGCTCCAAATGTTCGAGCCCCTCAGTAATTCCATGTTCTTCGAATCTTCGATGTAGGCACTGTTCATCGAAATTGTTCCCTCCATAGTAGATAATCGGCTCGGAGCGATGATCATCGAGGTACTCAGATAACTCATGAAAAAGTGCTGCCTCGTCATCAGGGTCAAAGAATTGTTGGAAAGCATTCTTTTTGTAGCTGTAGGTGCCTACCAGCCAGATCCGGTCTTGCTGCAGGTCCGTCTCTATATCTAAGAGGATTGGATTCGCGTCGTGAAGTACGTCGAAAGCAGACTCGTTTAGAACCACGACTTCTTCATTATCGAAGGCCTGTCGGTGAGCAATCCACCGGTCGACGTGCCACGATGAGGACCCAGGTAGAGCTTCAAGCTCTGCACGCCGTTCCTCGGTGATTTCGTCAGGGCTAGTGATACCTAATTCACCGAACTGTTTCACCCGTTTTCTCCCGACTTGAACGAGATTAGTTAATCGACTCCCCGCCAGATAGCGGGTGTCGTGAAACTCGTGCTCGATAGATTCGTTCGAGGTGTCAATGGTGATCTGTGCGTATCTTCCTGGGTCCTTTGGACCGTCGTGTGACGCGATGTTAATGATGGTGCAGTACTCTAAGGTTTCTGCTCTGCCCCCGAATTGGTGGCAATGACCGCAGATAGTGAGTAGAGGTTGGAAGTCATTATTGAACGTCCTGACTGCTTTCGATCCGATGTGTTGTTGCCCGAATCGTTTCCCGATGTCGAGAATACCGAGAGGTGGGGTGTGGGTGACGAAAATAGGGATTCGATCTCCACAGGCAGTACGTTGTTCGGATAGGTGCTGTTGGACCTCGTCTTCAGTATAGGTGATGCGGCCGGGTCCCTGGGTTGATCCTTCTTGACCGATGAACACGATGTTCTCGTAGGTGTATGGCGTCGTATGGAGGTCGGTGGTGTATTCTGTATCGAATTCGGGCCCGATGGGTGGTGGAAAATCATCATTTCCTCGGACATAGAGTGCTTGTTGGTGTTTTGTGAGGCGAGCGAGTTTTGCAAGATGGTCTGTGTCGGTATCAGAATCTTTGAAACGGGAGAGATCGTCTCCGGCATAGAGTAATAGATCTGGAGTCGGTTCTACGGTTTCAAGAATGGTGTAGAGATCGTCGATGGGCTGAGAGCGCCAATCAGATACAGCGAGTATGTGAGTCATTTTGCGTTATCGTAGATAGCGTAATATTGCCTGCTAATTGTTTAGGTGTACCGTGTTTCACTTTCGACTACTTCGAGAATAATCGACTTGGTTAACCAGTTTGTTGCTGCAGTACTCACCTGTACATACGTGAACCTGAGCCAGAGAACGGCTATCGAACGAAACCAGGTTCTTCACGCCATTTTTCTGAGTTGTTCGGCAAGGGATTCGAGCTCGTCAGCCTGTTCAATAGGGTCAAGCCATCGGTTAGGAAGCGTCGACGCCCCAAACCGCGCACCAGCGATCGCACCCGCAATCGCGCCAATCGTATCGGTATCACCGCCGCGGTTGACAGCCGTCACAATTGCCTCCTCGGCACTTTCTGCAAATAATCCATCGTGGAGTGCTGTCTGCAGCGAATGCACGACGTACCCTGACGTTTCCAACGTGGCGGGTGACTCACCGTCAGCGAGTGGTTCGAGCGCCGCTACAAGCTCGTCAGGTGCATCCGAACCGACGTAATCAAGAGCATCTCTCAGTGGCGTCTCTGCGCCGACGAGCAGCCCAGCTATCGTGAGATTCAGAACCACGCAGCCGTACGTGCACCGCGGATCAGCGTGCGTGATTTGTGATGACTGCCGGCTAACCTCGACGAGCAGGTCCCAGTCAGTCGCGTACGGAATGGCAAGCGGCGGACACCGCATTACGCTCCCGTTCCCTGCGTTCTGGCCTTCTCGGCTTTGCTCCCAAACGTGTTGGCCTGCCTCGTTCCACGCCTCGCCGTGTTTGAACCGGCTGAGCGACCGCATCGTCATCCGCCCGATGTCAAACGGCCCGCTATCATACCATGCGACAAACCGGTCAGCGACATCCGCCGGCTCGAACGCGTGATGTTCGACAAGACTCCGAGCAATACACAGCGCCTGTTCTGTGTCGTCCGTGATCGTTCCGGCGGGCTGGTTCCACGTTCCGTACCCAACCATCTCATCGAGTCGCCCGTATTCGCCACTGATCTCTGACGCAGACGAAAACTCAACCGGCCGGCCGAGCGCATCCCCGCACGCTAACCCCGATAAAGCACCACGGGCCCGATCCAAATCCATACGCCACTAACGACGACAATTAAAATAAATGTAGGGTAGCAGTCAATCATCGGGATTCGCTCCGGTGCCGAGGTTCTGCAAGTACTCAGCCCACGTCTGGTACATCCTCACTTGTTTCTCTTCCGCATCGTGTCGTGCTCGTCCGGCTCGTAGTATGGGGGTTCGTTCTTTTCTGGGCACTCCAACAGCTGCCCCAGTGGGTTGAGTTACTCGTAGTCGTGTTCGGGCGCTTAGTCTTCGCCGTGCTTGTTGACGGCTTGCTGCATATACGGGGCAGCCGCCAGGCACTTACTGGAAAGTGTCCCAGTCAGTGGTAGTTGTCTGATCCGCACGTTCAAGCGTTAGGGGTTAGGCGCCGGTGAATTTCGTGAGCTCGTCCTGATGTGTGTCGTTTACAACATCAAGCAGTCGCTGAAACCGTGAAATTAAGCTATGTCTGACGATTCATCACGGTCAGATTCGGTGATTCAGAGTCGGTTTTGAGTAGTTGAGATCGCCTGTCGTTTCTGCTGTCAAAGTAAACTACATAACCTCTCATGAGATACATTACCAGAAGCGTATACATCAAATTTCAATATGGTTCGTGATCTCGATAAATTAGCTGATGACCTAACACGTGGAATCCAATCAGCGGGCGAAGGGTATCATGATACGTTCTTGATGAAGCGGCCGAAGGCTGAGTGGTCGCCGTATATTGATGAGACGGCCAAAGATATCTCTGCAGGGATTCAGATAGGCGAATTTGACCTTTCGAAGAACAACTTCGGTCAGGAGATTGGGGAGTATTATCGACGAGGTTTGGTGAAGACTACGGGTCGATACGCGGATTTGCCGTCAGTACTTGAACAACAAGTCAGTGACGCGATGCTCGGGTTACTAGCGTATCAGTTGAACGAGTTGAGTTACGAGATAACGTCATCAAACCTTGGAATTAACGACGTTCGAAAAGCAACTGAGGCGGTCATAGAGAAGCTGCTCACCCGGCATGCAGGGGACGGTCTGACCAGTTCGATAGAAGTAACCGGGGGAACCGTTGCGGATATTGCGACCCAACTGTTCAAAAACGAAACCGTCGCATCGAATCTTGATGTCCTGTTGCGTGAGTTTGAAGAGAGTGCGTCGAAGGGGCTGCTTGCGCTGATGGACGAGCCGCAGATGATGACGCCGTTGTGGGACCATCAGCGAGATGCGCTTGAGAAGTGGTGTGAGAACAGCGGTCGCGGATATGTGGATATGGCTACGGCGACTGGAAAGACAGTCCTCGGATTGGCTGCAATCGCGCTCCGGTACGGCGAACTACACCCTGATGATCACGACATCGAATCCGCAGTTGGGGTTTCGAAACCCAGTGGCAAGGAGGACGTGCTGATAGTCGCTCACAGTGACTTGATTCTTGAGCAGTGGCGGCGTGAGTTTGATCGGCACCTCAATATTCCACAGGAGCGAACTGCCGGGGCTGAAGACATCACGTTGGAGTGGGGAACAGTACATTTCCGGACGCCACAGACGCTGGTCAATGAGGACCAAGTGGTGTATGACCTCGTGTTACTCGACGAGGCTCATCATTACGCTACCGGGAGCGAGTGGGGATCGTTGCTGGATGAGTTTGACGGCTCGGTGTTAGCGATGTCTGGTTCCGTCGACGATGCAGGCAGCGACAGTGACCGTATCAAAAAACGGCTAGCGAACAGTATCGGCAAAGAAGTCAAGCGATACACGATTATCGACGCGAAAGCCGAGGGTGTTATTCCGTCGTTCGATTGGGAGGTACAGTACGCGCCGTACGATGTCGTTAGGGACGATTTGTCGAAAGTGTCGGCGCGGGCCGAGCAATCGTTCGGGGCCTTCCAGCAAAAACTACAGAGTGGGGAAGTCTTACTCAATACGGACCGGCGTCTCGAAACGTATGAGGATTTACGGCGGTTCTCGCATACGACGGAAGGGAGCGAACTAAAACAGCGAAACGAGGAGTTCCGGGAACTGGTGACGCGGTTGTTTTCCCGGCGTACAAAACAGTGGAACCTGTCGCCGATGCTGGATGCGGTCGTTGATTTGGTAATGGAGCACTGCACGACTGAAAAAGTCGTGGTGCTTGCTGACAGTAATGCGCAAGTCGAAGAGTTAGAATCGCGGTTAGATGAGCTGGTGCCGGATGCGACGTCGATCCACGTCGTGTCGAAGTCACAGAGCCGTGGCGATCTACGGGACACGATCGATGCGTTCGATACGTCCGAGAACGCGGGAGTGTTGCTCGGAACCGGTGATTTGCTTGGTGAGGGCGTCGATATGCAGCAGGCATCGGTTGCAATAAACATGGCGACAGGGGGCGTGAATCCGGAACTCGTCCAGCGAATCGGTCGCGTCCTCCGGAACCCATTGGATACGCCGAAACACGCGATGTTCTACAACGTTGTCGGTACTCCACCGACGATCGATGCGGCTGTCCCGCGAGAGGATGGAAAACGGATAATCGAACAAGCGGCAGGGTTCTGCGGGTTGGGCGGTCGATTCAATAAGCTACCCGGCTTTTCTACGTCCGCAGCATTAGACAAGGATGCTTTTGCAACGTTACTGCGGGAAGGCGCATCGCAAATCCGCTCGCTCGATGCGGATAGGACATATGAATGGAGCAACGATACAATTGAGGAAGAGGACCTCAAAGCACTCATTAATGCGGTTGAGAACAGCGCCGGCGACACAGACGGTATCTTAGGCGAGTGGGAGGAGTACGCATGGGAACACAGCAAAGATGACCACCGTCAAGTCGATGTAGCTGGACAGTTCGAAGATGACTTACAAACTTCGTCAGGTAAAGATTCTGTCTCCCGGTCGGAACTTATCGACGAAGTGCAGCGGTTAGCAGCGGCCTTGGATGAGACACCGACGAAAGCCAATATGCGAAACGATGGAGCGTACGCCATCACGGACTACGAAGAGGAGTTCGGAACATGGTCAGACGGGATTAGGGCAGCTGGTTTCGAACCACACGGCGCAACACAGCGGAAATACTCACGGCAGGAGGTTATCGATGGATTGCAGGAACTCGGTGCCGAACTCGGCCAGCCGCCGGGTGTAAAAGACATTAATGAGGGTGCACCGTTCAGCGCCAGTACCGTCTACAACTACTTTGCTTCCATTGACGATGCGCGGGGGGCGGCAGGGGTTGCCCAAGTAAGCACCGTTGGATCGAGCGGTGGCGGCGGTGCCAGGAAAACCATAGAGGGGAGCGAGGGTGAATACGAGACACTGAGTGCATATTTCGAAGGAACGGGTGCTCCCGAGTCCGCGCAGGACCAGGCTGAAGATGCTGTACTGCACGGATTCACTCGGATTGAACAACTCATCAACGAGTATGAGCTTGGCAACTTAGAGACGCCGTCCGGCAGTACCTCTGCTCAAACACTCGAATCGAAGGTTGAAACGATAATCGAGCAGTTGCAAACAACTATTTTGGATATTCTTGAGGACCACTTTGGCGATGGGACTGTCGAGCAGCCGTCCCCTGACGCTATTTTCGCTTATGCAGAAACCGTCGCGCCGACCGTTACGGAATCGTTCGCTGTGTCGGATGGAGAAGTGAAGCTAACAATGGATCAAGTACACGAACCGGGCGCTGAGAGTTCTGAGAAAGTTGAGAGAGACAAAATCGTAGCGAATCCACTGGGAGAGTACTACGAGATTTTTCGGGTCTTCGAGTCACTGTTAGACCGGATTGTCGAGTCTGACCAGACCACGTACGAGCCTGGCAGTGATGATCCAATGAACCAGTGGTACGGGGCTGTCCGAGACATTGTGTACGGTGACGGGCGTGGGTCTGGGCCTAATTACGGTGCACAGCAAGCGAATCGGAATCCGATGACGATGTCGGCGTATCGTGATGCGTTCGGGAATGGGGACACAGTGACCGAGTACACGTGTATCCCGTCTGCTGAGCTGAGTGATAATGATAAACAGGGCCTGGTGAAACAGCGAATAATTAACTCCAACGAAGAGGTTCATATCCCAGTATCGCCCGAAACGAACACTCCACTGCCGATAGGGATCAGGTCTGAAGAACAGTTAGGGGAAGCCAAACAGCTACTTGAGGAATTCCCGGTCAAGCCCGCTTTTGCCCCGGGCAAAAAGCAAAAGAGGCCGACGGGCACTGGTGACGGTGCCAAGGATGACGGGCCATTTGGTGGTCAGGATACCAAACCGCCTGCCAACGATGATAACACCGATGCAACGGAGACTCCCACTAGTCAGGCAAGTGGGCCTGATGAAGAGATTTTCTGGAATCAGGCTGTTGATGTGATTACCGAGTACAGCGACGAGGACATCGAACTGGACGACGGTTCACATACGAATCGGGATGCACTGGATAAGAAAATCGATGAGTGGAAGTCACAACTCTTGGATTTGACCCGGCGGAATAAGCTCATCGCGTTCAAACCGACGAAGACGAAGTCACTCCCTTTCGACGGTGCGGACCCAGTAACGGTCGCTGGTAAGCTCGACTCGAATGAGGAGCTGTACATCAGGAAGCGCCCGGAAAACGAAGACAACGAAGACCAAGCAGTCCAACTGGAAGAGGTCACAGATCTCGATCGGAACGAGCTTCTGCCGACTCGGCTCGCCGATGAGGCTGAAAAATCGTTGAACAACATTGAACGGAATAACAAGCAGTACCTTCGGGAGCGAGGGGTCGATACGCTGTATCTGTCTTTAGGAATGTTACGATGGTACGAGGCCGAGCACAGCGACACTGCTGAGAGGTCTCCACTGTTCCTCGCACCAGTCGAACTAGTAGAAGGTACACAGAATGACGCAGACCGGCATAACTACCGGCTGGAATCGAAAGCTGAAGGGGTACGGTTGAATCCGGCTCTACGGAAAAAGCTCGCTGCAGAGCGTGACATACGGCTACCAGCAGATACCGCGTTGTCGCTCGATGAGATCGACGCCGCGTTCGAATCAGTATATCAAGCGGTGCGGGGATTCGACCGCTGGACCATCCAGTCGGATGTCGTCTTGGGAATCTTTGATTTCACCAAATTCAGTCTGTACTCCGATCTTGAGCGGAACCGCCCTGCAATCAAGAGCAACCCCATTGTTCGAGCGCTCAACGGCGACATGGGGCCAATACAAGAGGCAGAAGGCGATATCAAGACGCCGTCTGCCCACGAACTGGACGATGCTGTTGATCCAGCCGATACGTATCAAGTACTGGACGCCGATTCAAGTCAGCAAGAGGCGATTGAAGCCGCAAAACGCGGAAAGAGCTTCGTGCTCCAAGGGCCACCCGGAACCGGGAAGAGCCAGACGATTGCGAACATCATCGCAGAGAAACTCGCGGAAGGTGAGCGCGTACTGTTTGTCAGTGAGAAACAAGCTGCGTTAGACGTGGTGAAAAATCGACTCGAAGACGTCGGTATCGGTCGGTTCTGTCTCGAAGTACACGGCGAACGAGCGAACCACAACGATGTTCTCGGGGCCCTTGAGAACGAATTGAAAGCCGGGCAGGTCAAATCGGCAGACAACCGTGTGCAGCGACTGCGGAAACTCCGTGAGCGCAGGGATACGATCAACGCATACGGCGATGACCTGTTCTATTCACCGGACGGGTGGGATCTCACTGCGTACCAAGCGTTCGGGATTGTGAATGATCACATGGACGCCCCCCGGGTGAGCGTGGGAATCGACCTGCCAGTGAGTATTGGGCAAGACGCTCTGTCAACGGCCATCGACGAGCTGGAGACACTCGCCCGGTTCGAGTCCGAGATTGACACCTATGAGACGAGTCCGTGGCGGCATACGACGCTATCGAGTTGGGGTGTCGATACGGCCGATTCCATACGTCGGTCGCTGGACCAACAAATGGAAACGCTATATGAGTTGGAGCAACTAGCGGCGGAGCTGGAATCAGCACTGGACATTCGACCCGAGTCGCTCTCAGGATTCCGCCGCGTTCGAGCGCTCTTGAGACATCTTTCGGATCGACCGACGATCACCTGGCGAGAGGCGTTCTTCGACGAATCGTTCGCCCAAGAAGGAAGCCGGTTGGACGAGCTGGCGGAGCTTGAACAGGAGCGAGACGAACTGATAGAAGCGCTTTCTGAGAACTATGAGCGGAGTTTCTTCTCGTCGAACGGGGCCGAACTCAATAACGAGCTTGCGTCCCACGGAGTGTTGAAAATCCTGAAGCCGAGTTACCGGTCATTAAAACGGAAAGTCACAGCGCACACGAGAGAAGAGTACGAACCAGGGTACGACCAGCTACTCGAAGATACGCGTATGCTAGCCGAAGTACAGCGGATCGAAGACCTCCGCGACGATTACCGAGGTATCATCGAGCGCCTCGGGCCACTGTACGAAGGGAGCGATACGGATTGGGAGACGTTGGCCAGGGTTCGTGAGTGGGTCACGGAGCTCAGCGAATTCGACCAGCGGTACACTGCTCCGATCACCAACCGGCTCTTGGCAAACGGGCTGCAAGACACCAGCTCACTGCGTACCCGTACCGAGGAGCTCCTCGACCAATACAAGCGGGCAGCATCGTTCTTTGATGACGCGATGGCGGTTGAGCAGATGTCGGTCAACGGGAAACCGATTCAAGATGCTCCACTGTCAGAGTTCACCGAGAAGCTGGAAGAACTAGAGCGTGCCGTACCGCAGTTACAGCGACGGGTTCAGTTCGAAGCACAACTTGATGATGTCCGTAACACGGTCTGTGAGGACTACGTCAATCGCTTCCTGGAGTCTACGTACGATGGCGAATTCCTCGTGCCAGCGTTCAAAAAGCGGTTCTACACGAAGTGGCTCAACGCCATCTACGAGCACACCGACCTCGGGTCGTTCAATTCGGACGAAATGCAGCGGTATCTCGAAGATTTCCGGCGACTGGATCAGGAACAACAAGAGTTAGCTAAAATCGAGGTTCAACACAGAGTCACTCAACACCGGCCGTCGCTGAGTTTGGAACACGCTTCGAGCTCGGAGCAGGTACTGGTCCGACGGGAAGCCGAAAAACAGCGCCGTCACAAACCACTGCGTAAACTGTTCGAGGAAGCCGGGTCCTTCATCACGGGGCTCACACCGTGTTTCATGATGAGTCCGCTCTCCGTAGCGCAGTACCTGAAGGCAGGGTCCATCGACTTCGATACAGTGGTGTTTGACGAGGCATCACAGATAATGCCGCAGGATGCGGTCAGTAGCCTGATTCGAGCAGACCAAGCAATTATTGCTGGTGACACGAAACAGCTCCCGCCGACGTCGTTCTTCCAGTCGGATGTGGAGACCACCGAAGACGTACGTGAGGACCTCGACAGTATCCTCGAAGAAACGGCGTCAGTGTTACCCGAAAAGCACCTGCGATGGCACTACCGGAGCAAAACGGACGAACTCATCGAATTCTCCAACTACCACTACTACAACAACAGTCTTCAGACGTTCCCGGAGAACAACCCGGACGTTGAAACCGGTGTGTCCTTCGAATACGTCGCCGATGGTGTGTACGACCGGGGCGGGTCACGGCAGAACGAAATCGAAGCGCAGCGAGTCATTGACTTAGTCAAGGAACACGCCGAAAATCACAGCGACAAGAGCCTCGGAGTGGTCGCGTTCAGCAGCGCGCAGGAGCAAGCGATTCGTGATAAACTCGAAGTACGGCGCGAAGAAAGTAGCGTCCTCGATGCCTTCGTCAGTCAAAACGACGTGTTAGAAGAGTTCTTCATCAAGAACCTGGAAATGGTTCAGGGTGACGAGCGAGACCGGATGATATTCAGCGTCGGGTATGGCCCGGCCGAAGACGGGACGATATCGACGAACTTCGGACCGATTAACAAGTCCGGTGGGGAACGACGACTCAACGTAGCGGTGACGCGCGCTAAAGAAAAGGTAACGGTGGTCTGCTCGATGCAGCCAGGTGACATCGATCTCTCAGGGTCACAGAGTAAGGGTGCGCAGCATTTCAAAAACTACCTCGAATACGCGAAGAAGGGGAAGCGGGCACTTGAACGGAACGATAGGGCCACACAGACACTTAATTTCGATTCTAGGTTCGAAGAGGCAGTTTACACCGCACTGGAATCTGAGGGACATGACGTGGTCTCGCAGGTACAGAGTTCCAGTTACAGCATCGATTTAGCGATCAAGCATCCGGACCTGCCTGGTAAATTTGTCCTCGGCATCGAATGTGACGGGGCAGCCTACCACTCCTCGAAGACAGCGAGAGACCGCGATCGGACGCGACAGACGGTTCTGGAGAGCCTTGGGTGGACAATTCACCGGATCTGGTCACCAGACTGGACATCCAATCAAGAGCGTGAACTCAGGAAAATCAACAAGAAAGTTGAGGGAGCCATAGATGGGCAGACGCCCTCTACAGACGACCCAGACATCCCCTCTTACGACCCTGAGATCATCGAAGTCGGGTCGAAGGTTGAACACGATGAAATCGTAGAGTATGAGGAACCCTCGCTTGAGTGGGACGAGCAATATAACCCTGATAAACAGGGGATGCACCAGGCAAGCCGGAACTCAATTCGAGACACTGTTATCCAGAATGGCCCAATCAAATATGATACCGCGATTCAGACGCATCTCAGCGTTTGGGGACAGTCACGTGCCGGGCAGAAAATCCAACGGATTTTCCGAAATCGACTTGACGAACTCAAGAAACAAGGTCAGATCTACGAACATGGTGAGTTCCTGTGGCCACCACTCGCTGAATTAGAGTTCAAGATACGGATTAACACAGATTCAGCTACGCGGACAATCGACAAGATCCCACCTGAAGAGATTGCGAAAGCAATCACTGTCGTTCTCCAGGAAGGCGGCGAAATCAAGGTGGACGATCTCATCCTTGAGACAACTCGACTGATCGGCTACCAACGCCGCGGGAACCGGATTCAAACCCGCATCAGCGACGCACTATCTCTCCTTGAGGAGGAATCTCTCATATCGACAAATAAGCGACTTTCACTAAACACAGCGAAAGACCCAGACACTGTTCTCCTTTCTCGAATATACCCGTCTGTTTCCGCTAAAGCACCGACTCAAGCCCCACCAGAACCGGATTCAGACAGTGAGGTTCTCCTATCCCGAAACGTAGATCATTTCTTCTCCCAATCCCCCAAGAGTAACGAGGAGAATACAAAACAAATCTCTGACCGAATTAATCACCTCTCAGCCCTTTTCGAAAATCACTTACAGCGAGACAAACACTCCGACCACTGGATCAACCTAACATTCGAGAACAACAGAGAGACCAACACTCACTATCAATACCTCAATGGCGCACACAATCTGACTGGGCTCTCTCCCTCACAGAAGGAATCCCTCGAAGACGCAGTAGACCAGTATGATCTCACGATAGAGGCCGAAGGAGCCACCTATACCTTTGTGACAAGTGGAACGCGGCAGTCCGACGCTGAGGTAAACCTTTGTCTCAATCTACTGGATGCGGTATACAACATCACAATTGAGGATATTAAGCAGGCCGCAGAACATGGAGACGGATTCGAAGCATGGTGATTGAAGTAGTGCAGTAGTAGTATCTCGAAAATTGAAACGGCGCCAGGTACTGTTAGCCATCGGCAGCATGAGGCTGTTACAGCACATTATGTACCTCGGGCTACGGATTCCAGTCTTCGGTAACTCACTGGTCGTATTACCGATTGAAAGAGCGACTATCTCTTGGCTGTCTTCAAGCAGTTCAGTCATCCTGGATATGCGCTTGTATTTGGGTAGTTCACCAAGGTCTCCGCTTCAGGAAACGGTATTTCACTCATTTAGATATTCTACCTCGGTGGGGTACTGTCTAAATGGCTTCCTTAATTGGTGTTCGTCCGGCAAGAGCTTGATGCGGTCGATGAAAGTTGTAGTATTGGAACGTTTCTATGACACGCTCGGCTCATTAGAGAGGGGCTTGAACAACACCTAACTGCAGTGGTTACGCCGAAAACCTGTTCGACGACGGTTGGTTTGCCCAAGCTGTGGTCATTCAAGCCAAGTTTGCCACAGTCGCCGAAACGGTCGTCAAGTTCGACGACGTTCTTGGCTGGCGAGATTTCGACACTGT
>LFCJ01001352.1_pt1 | contig 16947 bp, 13 predicted proteins | sample 643141 | NCBI WGS metagenome assembly LFCJ01 (sample SAMN03766243, study PRJNA286221) | soda lake metagenome | biome: soda lake; feature: Kulunda steppe; material: water; isolation source: sample B1-Br-g2 brine of Lake Bitter-1 | place: Russia: Kulunda steppe | collected 2010-07 | reverse complement strand
CTGTGACATCCTGTTGAAATCATCGGCCAGCACGAGTTAGCCGTTCGCCTAATGCACATAATCTGTCGTTCCGAACTCCTGACTACGTCTCGTCCGGCGACTCTATTTCATCAAGAACGTCTCTTTCGGCGATACCAACGAAATGGCTGCACGGCGTGTCGGTGCGTCTCAGCCAACCAGTGGACGCTGGCTCAAAGGCTGGAAAAAGGGTGGAGTCGATGGTCTTGGGTGATTGGGGTTTCGTTTGAATATTCGCTTTATAATCGCCTGCTCGAGGAGTTGGTGTACGATGCCCTGCAGAGGACGCTATATTCATAGATGGCACTGACCACTCGTGCCAACTCCGGGAGCAGAGTTTCTCGTCGTCGTCTTCCTTCAACTGCGAGAAGCCTGTTTTACTCATCCACCGCTGGTTGTGGTCCTCGTTCATTCAGGCGTTGTGTGCCTTCTGTAACGGTATTTGCTCTCTGTGCTTGATCAGCGGTCGCGTTGACTCTGAGCGAAACACTTCACGGAGTTCATACCACGAGTAGTTCGCATTAGCGGACAACACACGCAGGTCTTCCGCCGGAACGCGGAAGACCTGCATCCCAATGTGGCCGTCCCACGCCTTCTGCGTGATGAAATGAACGTTTTTGATTGCTAGTGAGTCCACGTTGATCAAGATCGTCGTCTTCAGCGACTGGAACAAGTAGTTCGCGCGGTCGTGGTAGTGGTAGCTGCTGGTTTGGTCACGCTGGAGGCCACTGGCGTCAATTTCGGCTTCACCACTCCAGCCCGCCTGCTCCGCGCTGCAGCGGAACAGGCGGCGGAGGTCACGCATTCCATACTCGTTTTCCCACCGGTAGAACGAACTGTAGTGCGGTGGCTCGTCGGGTACAAAAACGACGAGGACGCCGGGTATCTCGTTGAGGTAGTCCTCCGCCTCACTGAGGCTTTTCTCTAGTGCTTCGGCAAGCCTGAACTGATGGGTCGAACCAGTCGGCGGGTATCGGTTCGACCCATCAGTCGACGCTTGGCGGAGTACTAGTTCAACGCAGTACAGAATCAACGCGATAATCATCCACTCGGCGTACCCATCCGCGCCGCCCAGCGCAGCAGGTACGTCCGGCTTATCAACATGCTGTTTGGCAAGATCTCGACACATCTGCGCTAGCCGTCTGAGCGATGCTATATCGCCAGACTGTGTACAATTCCGGGGTAATCTGACGGAAGAACCTCGTGAGAGCGTCTGAAGCTACCATCACTCGGCGGCAAAACAGGTCATTTCAAGTTTAAAGAGTTCGACAACCAGAGTCGACACTTGAAAACAGGGCATCCAGGAAGCGTTGTATCCGTCACCAATGTCGTAAGCTAGTCTCCGCTGTTGGATATCCGTTATTTCCACATCACTCACCAAACGCCTGGAGTGGTGGGTAGTAATAATTTATTGTCATTTTCCAATTGTTTGTTGTATAGAGTAGAGCGTTTATGTAAGTTACTACAAGAACTATATGGTTCGACTCCTACTGAAAAGTATGGCAATTTGGCCTAACAACCTCCGGCCACCAACAGTGGAGGAACTGCAGACGATCAGCGAAATGCATCATTTGTCGTTGACAGATGAAGAAATCGAAGACTTTCGTGAGCTGATTGCAGAAAAGATGGGGATGTATAAGCGGTTGGCAGAACTTGAGGCCCCTGAACCGAAGACCGAGTTCACCGACCGAAAGCGGGTTAGTGCAAATGAATCAGACCCTCATAACGCGTTCGTAACAAGGTGTAAAATCCCTGGAGCTGATGACGGCATCCTCTCCGGAATGTCAGTAGCAGTAAAAGATAACATTGCTGTCGCTGGTGTGGAGATGACCAATGGGTCTATTGTTCTCGATGGTTACGTGCCAACTCAAGATGCAACAGTCGTTGACGCAGTTCTCAACGCAGGTGGTACCGTCATTGGAAAGACGAACATGGATAGCTGGGCGGTGTCGGGGACTGGAGAACTCAACTCGTATGGCCCGATCACGAATCCACACGACAGTGACTATCTGGCCGGCGGATCGTCCGGCGGATCGGCAGTTGCTGTCGTCGAAGGAAAAGCGGACCTCGCACTGGGGACAGACCAGGCCGGATCGATACGAGTGCCCTCGGCATGGTGTGGCTGTGTCGGATTGAAACCGACGTTCGGACTCGTTCCGTATACCGGTGCCGTTGGCATGGGATATCGGTTCGACCATGTTGGGCCGATGGCTCGAACAGTCGAAACTGTCGCGACCGCAATGGATGCGATTACCGTTCCCGACGAAGGCGATCCTCGCCAAGGGCACCTCCCGGATACCTCCTACCGTGATGGGCTTGATGCCGAATTTGACGTTCAGGTCGGCAGACTCGTCGAGGGATTCACTGGTGGTGAGGATGCGGTCAACGAAACCGTCGCGAATGCACTTGAATCGTTTGAAGATGACACCGTGAGCATGACTGAATCATCGGTACCGCTTCACGAGGACGGACCGCTCATCCACCTCGGTGTTGCCACTGAGTCGATTACCGCAAACGTTCGGGACGAGGGCGTTGGTCGCTACGCGAGGGGCTTTTATGACACACAATGGCTCCGGGAGTTTGCTAACACGCGACGAACCCGTGCTGAGGACTTCCCGCCGACGCTCAAGCTCTCAATCCTTACTGGCCAGTATATGTCTGACCGATACAAAAGCTATTACCACGCAAAGTCACAGAATCTCGCCCAACGACTCACCACGGCCTACGACGAGGCGCTGTCAGAAGTCGACGTGCTTGCTATGCCAACTACCCCTGTCACTCCGTTTGAGTACGAACCCGGCCTCTCAGGGAAAGAACTCGTTCGCCACGCACAGGGGAAAGAGCAACGTGGAAAGAATACGATGCCGTTCAACATGACGGGCCACCCGGCACTGTCTGTTCCCTGTGGCACCGTCGATGGGTTGCCTGTCGGTGTGATGTTTGTTGGCCGTCGAGGAGAGGACGATACCGTCCTCGATGTCGGTGCCCGATTCGAAGAAGCGATCGACGTATCTATGTAAGCCCACGGCGAGCGACAGTGAAAGGAAACGGGTTGTTCGTCATTTCGGTGCAGATCGGATTCGTATGAAACTGGTCAGTGACGATGACTGACAAACCGTAGGGCGCAGGGTATCTCCCGAGGACACGTTCACTGCGGGGAAAGACCGGCAGATTCTGCGATCTCTCTGGAGACGTTCTCAACCGCAGGAAGCAGATCAAGTTCCCTCTCGATCGGAGTCGTGTCGGTGTTCCCATCCAGCACGAGTTCACCGTTACAGATTACACTCTCGATTTCGTACCCTTGAGCCTGGTACACGATTGTTGAGATCGGGTCGTTTGTCGGTTTGAGATGTGGGTAATCTAGATCCAACATCACGAGATCTGCTTTCTTGCCGACCTCGATGGACCCCAATTCGTCCGCACGGTTGATCGTCTTTGCGGCGTCGATCGTCGCCATATCGAGCGCTTCTTGTGCGAGGATAACGCCGGGATCTTGTTGTGCCCCCTTGGGGAGGAGTGAACTGAAACGCATGTCGTTCACCAAATTGACGGTGTCACTGAGCATCGGATTGTCCGTACCAAGTCCAACGTCAACGCCGGCACGGCGCATGCCCGGGATCGGCGCGATTCCGCTGCCGAGTCGGAGATTCGACATCGGATTATGAGCGACATTCGTGCCGGTTTGCGCGAGCAGACGGATATCCCGGTCGTTTACGTGGACGCAATGGGCTAATAGCGCGTGTTCCCCCAGGTAGCCGATGTCATGTAGCCGATCGATACACGACCGGTGTGCGTGTTCTTGAATCTCGTTTTCCGAGACGTGAGTCGTCGTCATGACATCGTACTCTGCGGCGAGTTCGTAGGCTCTCTGCAGCCCTTCTGTAGACATCGATTCGACGACTGCGGGGGCGGGCCAGACTGATTGCCGGCCGTCCGCAGTGTCGTGGTACTCCTGTATCGTCCGTTCGATCGTTCGAATAGCAGTGTCGGTTTTCTGGATGGCACCGTCGGGGTCAACATCGACCACCCCGTCGGCGTTCGCAATGATCTCTTCGATGTGTGTGCTGATTTCGGGAACTGGGGATTTGTCAATAAACGATTGCGCATACACATTTCTGATCCCCGATGTCTCGTAGACCTGCAGTTTCTTTTCGATGATCGCATCGCGGTTGGCCCCCCCGCTGCTTGCGTTTTCTACGAACGTGGTGATGCCAGATCGGATCGCTTCTTCACAGTAAAGCGCCGAAGCTACGGCATGATGACGCTCCTCCATAACCGCTTCTCCTGGGATCTTTACTCTATAAAGCCAGTCGAACAGCTCTGAATCCGAGTTGCCGAGTCCCCGAAACAGAATGTCAGGGACGTGTGTGTGCGTGTTGATCAACCCGGGTAGGACTGCGTGACCGGCAGCGTCAATTACGGTTCCAACGTCGGTTCCCTCAACGATGTCTGAGCGCCGACCGACTCCGACAATCTCATCGTCACGAATTGCGACTGCGCCGTTTTCGAGTATCCGTCGGTCCGAGTCCTGCGTAATAATTGTGCCGTTTACTACCAGTACGTCTATCACACTCGTGGTATCCGAACCCAGTATATAAAAATCTTAACTAGCTATCGGACCCCATACTGAACGGAACTTAAAAACGAGCAGTGTTTCACACTGACATCAAAAAATGTGATCAAAACGAGCCCACTCCGTAAGGTCTGTGAAGCAACAACGAGACAGGAAGACGATCTATATGTGTTGGATTGGTTACTCCTCTTCCATCCAGACCCACTCGAAGTACGTCATCAGGTCCAGGTGCGCTTCGATTCCGTGAACGTTCGTTCGCGCGGCCTGAATATCCGGAGCGTGGTAGGAGAAATACTTACCCGCGTCGTCCAGAATCTCCGCGTTCATCTCTTGGTAGATCCCTTCGCGCGTCGACTGGTCGACGTGTTCTTTGCCTTCCATGAACAGTTCGTTAACTTCCTCGTTATCGTATCCGCCCCAGTTGAAGAACTCACCACCCCAGGCCATCGTGATGAAATGATCCGGATCCCAGCCGCCGGACCAGTTCATAAAGGTGAAACCCCAGCCGTCGGCATCTGCGTTCTGGGACCGCCAGCTCTCGTCGTCGAGGGTTCGTAGCTCGTAGTCGATCCCGAGTTCGTTGGACACACTTTCGAGGAGTGCTTCCTGAGCGAGTCCCGACTGGTCGTCGGTCTGGGTGAGGATGTTGGTGAAGCCGCTGATCTCATCACGGCTGTATTGAGACTGTTCGAGTTCAGCTTCAGCAGCCTCAACATCGACACCATGATACGGGTTCTCTGCACCGTTGTCCCAGCCGGTCGCCGGTGGGGTTGCCTGGACGTATTCGCCTGTCGGTTCGGCGACTCCTTCCCAGATCCCCTCGGTGTATGATTCCCAATCCATCATGTGCAAGAAAGCACGCCGAACGTGGACGTCGTCGAACGGTGGTTCGGTTACATTAAAGTGCACGATACCGCGACGGGCCCCCGGTTCGCCGGCGATTACGTAGGTGTCGTCGTTATCCCCAAGCCGCTGAATGTCGGAAATCGGGAAGTCGTCGATGAAATCCAGTTCGCCCGCCTCGAGTGCGTTAACCCTTGGCGGATTCTCATCGAACAATGTCCACTCGAGCCGATCGAGATACGGAAGTTGGTTTCCTTCATCGTCTGTTTTCCAGTAATCCTCGTTCGCCTCCATAATAACCTCGTCATCGCTTACGTCTTCGAGAACGAACGGACCGGATCCCATTGGGTCAAAGGTTATGTCTCGTTCCTGGTCAATATCTTTGTGTACGATCCCAAGGGTGTACCCGAAGGAGGCCTCAAGTGGACCGAGCGGTTCATCGGCGTCAATGAGCACTGTATGATCGTCGACCTCAACTGGCTCCATAAGATCGAGAGGGAAATCATCTCCGACCGAGTATTCTGGAGCATCAAGAGATTCTATCGTGTGGACAACATGGTCGGCCGTGACCGGATCCCCGTTCCAGAAGGTTGCATCTTCGTTTAGTTCAATGACGAACTCGGTTTCTTCTTCCCACCCCCATTCCTCGGCGAGATCCCCTTCGAGGTAGTACCCGTCTTCTTCCTGTCGCCACTGGAGAATCTGGCTGTACAGGTTTCCGAACGTCATAATTGAAACGAGGCCACCGTACGACCGGGGGTCCATCGTTTGAAGACTTGGGTCGACACCGATCCGGAGAGTGCCTCCCTGCACTGGTCCATTGTCGGGTTCATCTGGGCGGTCATTGAGCACCTCGTCGACGGAAAGGTCGTCATCGTCATCGCCATCGCCGCCAAGGCAACCTGCCAGGCCGACCGCCGACGCACCGCCGATCATTTGTAATACCTGTCGCTTAGTAAATGGTCCTTCACGTGAGTCGTTTAAGCTCATCTACTCAAGCGATCCCATTTCCAATATTTAAGTCAATTCCTTTATCAAAGGACATATGTGCCATAGTACTCCCTTGAATTAATATTGTTTATACATACTAGTCCGATAATGTTGTATTTCGTGAGTTGACAACAGGCCATAGATTGGAATCTTATTTGTTCTGACGAGAAATGTGAAATCATATATTCTCATGGCTGGGGCAGGGATTTGGCGCCACCAGACGTGTACAATTGACTCGACTGTCAAGTACCTCGGGGTTCAGCCCCCGAGGCACTCTCGCTGTATCACTGTAGAACAGCAGAAACAATGATTGCCCAGTGCCGCTGTTGTCAGCGCGTAAAACCCGTGGTTGTCTCCTCTGTCATTTCGGATCCCCAGTGGTGACAGGCAGTCGACCGTTCTGGCCCGGCAGATTCCGGGCCAGGTTTTTCGGACGCACACAGTTCCGTTGCGTATGGGCACCGCGGGTGAAACGAACAACCGCTGGGTGGGTCGAGTGGCGACGGCGGTTCTTTTTCGATCAGCTTATTGTTCGGATCCCGTGGGGGCATGGCTTCGATGAGAGATTCCGTGTACGGATGCCGGGGCTGATCGAACACCTCGTCAGTGGGGCCGGTTTCTACCATTTCACCGAGGTACAAAACCCCAACCCGATCACAGAGGTTATCGATGACTCGAAGATCATGGGAGATTAGCAGGTAGGCGATGTCGTGTTCCTGCTGGAGGTTTTTCAGGAGTTTCAGGATGCGAAACTGAACGCTCTTATCGAGTGCCGATACGGGCTCATCAAGCACGATGAGGTCAGGGTCGACGGCGAGTGCCGTTGCGATTGAGACGCGCTGTAACTGTCCCCCAGAGAGTTCGTGTGAGTAGTGATCCGCATGTTCTTCTGAAAGACCCACTGTTTCAAGCAATTCCAGAACGCGTTGCTCACGTTCGTCGGCGTTCATATTAGTGTGAACAATAAGTGACTCTTCGATCCATTCCCCAGCCTGGTAGCGTGGATCGATGCTTCCCGACGGTTGTTGAAACACCATTTGCATGGCCTGTCGCATCTCCTTTTCACCCTCAGCCAAGTAGGTGCTGGTGTCCACGCCGTCGAAGACGATTTTTCCTGATGTCGGCTTGTGAAAACGGGTAATGAGATTCGCAATAGTCGATTTCCCGGCACCGCTCTCTCCGACCAGCCCAAATGTTTCACCATGGTCAATCGTGAAACTAACGTCACTAACGGCTTTTACTGTGTCTGGCGTTCCAAACAGTTTCTCTAGTAGTCCTGCGTCGATTTCGAACTCCTTGGTTACGTTTCGAACTTCAAGTAGATCCATTAGTCATCACCCGTCATTTGTTGGGGGTCGTATAGGTGACATCTGACCCTCCGATCGTCGGTCGTATACTCCTGTGGTATGCCACCCGTTTCACACTGTTCGCCCAGAGACTCCGGACAGATGTTGTGGTACGGACAGCCCGAACTGGCAGCCCCTTCAAGTGGTCCCGTCACCGAATCATCACTCTCGAGAACATCTCCAAGGGTGGATGTCACCAACTCAGCAGTGTAGGGGTGTTTCGGATCGTCGATGACAGCATCACACTCACCCTTCTCGATGACTTGGCCATCGTACATCACGACCACCTTATCACAGATATCCCGTACGACATCTATATTGTGAGAGATGAACAAAATCCCCATCTCTTCGGTCTGGTTGAGCGTTTCGAGTTGGGAGAGAATCTGAGCCTGGACTGTCATATCTAGCCCGGTCGTGGGCTCATCGGCTATCAACAACTCCGGATCACCGGCGATTGCGATCGCGAGCAACACCCGCTGTAACATCCCTCCAGAGAACGAGTCCGGGTAGGCATCGTACCGCTCTTCTGGGCTTGGAATCCCAACATCCGCAAGTAGTTCGATCGCCTGCTCGCGTGCTTTTGATCTCGTCACGTCATGATGTTGTTTGACCATGTCGGAGAGTTGCTTTCCTACCGGTGAAACCGGGCTAAGGCTTGCGTGAGGATCCTGAAAGATCATACCGATTCTCGTCCCCCGTACCTCCTCCGACAGGATCGATTCGGGGATATTCGTGAGGTCGAACTCGTCGAAGTGAATGCTCCCCCCCGAGATCTCCCCGTTATGATCGAGGATCCGTATGATTGACTTCGCAACTGTGCTTTTCCCCGAACCACTCTCTCCAACGACACCGACGACTTCGCCTGGAGCGATCTCGAAGGATGCACGATCAACGGCTGAAACCGTTCCTTTTTTTGTATGGTATTCGATACTGAGATCTTCGATTGCTAGCTGATTCATTGTTGACTCCGTGGATCGTATTTATCCATCAGTGCCTGTCCGATCAGGGTTGGTCCAAGGACAAGCAAAAAGAGTGCGATCGCTGGGAAGGCACTGAGCCACCAGGCTCGGCTGACACGGTCGGCACCATCACTGATCATCAACCCAAGCGAGGGGCTAGGCGGCTGGAGACCGACGCCGAGGAACGAAAGCGTCGCAATGACAATAACCATCGTCCCGTAGCGCAACATCGCCTGTTCGCCCAGGGCTGTCGACGCGTTGGGTAACACGTGACGAAACAGGATTCGGCGGTTTCCAACTCCTTTAACCTTTAACGCCTTGATATAAAGCTCTTCTCGGATCGATATCGCGGTGTTCCGTCCCATGCGTGCAAACGCTGGCGCAAATCCAATAATGATGACGAGCGTTAGCACCTCGCGTGACGGGCCGACCGCAGCGACGAGTGCAAGGCCGAGAATAAGCGACGGGAATGCCATCAGGGCGTCCGTGGTCCGCATCATAACGTCATCAACACGGCCCCCGTAGTAGCCGGCAATGAGTCCCGCACTTGCACCGATTGTAAACGAGCCAATAATTCCAGCTGTCGCGATCATCAGATAGTTCCGGTACGCGAACATTATTCGACTTAACACGTCACGCCCATTTTGATCGGTTCCAAGCAGGTGGTCCGACGACGGCGCGGCAAGTGTGTTCAGTACATCTCCCTCATTCATTCCGTATGGGGCGATGTACGGAGCTAATAGCGCGATTCCAGCGGTGACACTGAATAGTGACAGCCCACTGTATAGTATGAACTGGTTTGCAGTTATATCGAAGATGTTGGTTTCGGGCCGAAGCGATCGAAGTTTTCCCTCTTCTTTCGATCCCTTTGTGCTACCCTCGTTTGATCCCTGCGTGTTGGTTTCCGTGGCCATCAGTTATCACCTCGAATCCGTGGGTCGTAGTGCTCGACTAACAGGTCAGTAATCAGATTGATTATGATGAACCAGAGAGCGATGACAAGCACCGTCCCCTGTACCACTGGTATGTCTCTTGCGGCTGTGCTTCTAACGAGCGATTGTCCAATACCGGGAAGCCCAAACAACTGTTCGATGACGACCGCACCAGCAAGCATGTACCCGAAGTGAATCCCCAAAATCGTCAGGATCGGCACCATGCTCTTTTCAAGCACGCGTCGGTTAATGACACGCTCACGCAGACCGTTTGCCCGATAGAACCGGGCGAAGTCCTGCTGCAGCGACTCCCAGAACGTACTCCTAGTCATGCGCATGACAACCGCGACTGCTGGCACCGTCAAGGACAGTACTGGTAATGTGATGTGACGGAAATAGTCGACGATGCTCTCGGTTGGCGAGACGTATCCCGACACAGGGAAGATACCGGTCCCGAGCCCGAGGATTTGTAGCAGAACCACTCCGGTGACAATTTCGGGGAGGCTGATACCCATGGTGGTAAAGAAGACCATGCCGTTGTCGAACGGTTTGCCCTTCCTGAGCGCACTGTATATTCCGAGAGGAATGCTGATCAACACGGTGAGAAGGAACGTCCAGAATATAAGGTGGAACGTGACACCGAACCGGGTGATCAGCAGCGACATAACCTCCATGTTGTTTTGATAGGAGTAACCAAGATCACCGACTAGGAGACCACTCATCCAGTCAAAATACTGTATAGGGATCGGTCGGTCCAGCCCCAACTCACTTTCAACTTGCGCAATCGCTTCGGGATTGGCCTGTGTCCCAAGGATCGCTCTGCCTGGTGATCCGGGAATAATATGCACAAGCATAAACACCGCGAGAGTCACGATAAACAGCGTCGGTACTGCGTGGAGAACCCGTTTCAGAGTGTACTGATAATCAATTCCCATGCTCACTGGTTACCGTTGTTCTGCAAATCCGGGGTGCGATCTTCTTTGCTGTCGATCCAATTCTGTCTAAGACGGCTAGTACTGATTCTCTTTATCAACCCATTCACCGTATTCATTACTTATGTAAGCGCAAATCGCGTGCCATGATAAAAGTTTTGTTAGCTACAACGGCAGTGTCTTAAAGGTATTAAAATAGGCTAAAGCAGATTCACTCGTCGTTCATAGATATCGCCCAGGGGCATGATTTATCACCAAGCTCTATTAATCGTATATCAATTGTCAACCACATTTGTGAGTTCCGGTCAATCGTCGGTGTAGCTAACAACCGTCCGACCAGCTGACTGGCGCCAGAGCAGGGCATACACGCCAAGGCCAAGGGCGATCTGTAGAAGGCCGAAAAACAGGATCAAGGATCGGTAACCATTGATTTTGGATGAAAAGCCGACTTCGGCGACAAACGTGAACGAGACCGGCCCAAGCGTCTGTCCAATCCGTAGCATGCTTGTGCGCATCCCTATCACCCCAGCTCGCAGGCGGTCAGAGATAAGAGCCACGACCATCGTGTCGATTGATGGCATTATGAGGCCGAACCCAACACCGAAGACCAGCAAAGAGCCCCCAACATACACTGGCGACGGCGCAACCCACACCGACAGAAGACTCGTCCCTGTGACTGCAAACCCGATTGGTACCAGTTTTAATGGTGGTACACTTCCGGATATCCGGCCAAACTGTGATGATAATGTTGCACTTGCCACCGAAACCATGGCCAGTGTCAGCCCGATTTCGCGGCTGTTGAGTCCGAAGTCATCAGTGAGTAACAGCGGCAGTGCGGTCTGAATCGCGCCGTAAAACACAAAAAAGATCATAAATGCGGCAAATAATACTGCCATTGCTCGCTTTCTTCGTGCCACACCACCTAACTGCCGAAGATACGTACGAAGAGGAGTCGATTGCTGCCCGCCAGGTTCTGGCAGGGCAAATAGGGCAACGAGTCCAACGGCGATTCCAACGGAATAGAACAGAAATGGGGCGTTCCACCGGATCCCGGCGAGAATGCCTCCGATCATCGGGTACAACGCCGCAGCAGTTCCGATCATACTCGAGTTAATACCCATAACGGCGTTCTGCTGTGGTCCCTCAAACAAATCGCCGATCAAGGTCACCGAAAGCGTAATTAGTGCACTTGCACCTCCCCCTTGGAGGAAACGAAGCAACAACACTTCGGTGAAGCTCTGCGCAAACGCAATCCCGACCCCTGTGAGGCCAAATGTGAACAACATTGGAATCACCACCCGACGACGGCCGAACCTATCGGCAAGGAGTCCAATAAATGGCACCAGTACGATCCCAGGAAGCGTATAGGCAGTGATGATGAGGCCGACTTGAGTGTCAGACACGTCGAATATGCTCCGCAGTTCCGGGAGTAATGGACTGATCAATGTGACACCCATAACCCCCATCATCGAACTTGAGAGGATTACATAAAGCGTCATCGAGCGCCATGGAACTGTTCCGTCCCCGTTTCTCTCACCGGACATTTGAACAGGGGATCGGTTGTCTCAAACAATCTATCTGTCGACAGAATGGTTTCAAGGGAAGCAACACAGTGGACCGACCGTGTCGAACGAGCAGAGACGAAACTGCCACTGCCCGGTATAGACTCAAACAGGGACAGGACACGATAGGCGACATGACGTATGTAATAAAGTTGCCGGGTCAGTGGAAGCGGTCTACCAGTGGTGCATCGTCTTTGTGGGTCACTTCCGTATCGAGCAGTGCGCCACATTCCGGACAGACGAATGTCCGGAGAATGAACTGATCGTCGCTTTCACGGTTTCGACCCGCAGTTTCGATCGGGAACTCCCCGCGGATGGCTCCCTGTTTCCAGTTCCCTGTCGCGTCACCGATTACCGCCCCACAGTCCTCACAGGCGAAATATGTCCCCTCGCCGTCGACGGGTTCGACCGCATCGAGAGCCGGACCAAGTCTGTAGTTGCCGGCGGAGACGGTCTCGCCGACATCGGGACGTTCCTCGGCTGGAACGCCCTCAAGACGGCCCTCAATGAATTCCTCGCGATACGCGTCTATGTCTTCGGTGAGTTTGCCGGCGTCATCGACCGGCACGCCGTAGACATCACGTGCCGATTCTGGTGAAACAGCACCAATTTCCAGGTCCGAGAGTACCCGTTCCGAGTCGCGGCCAAGGGGGTCACCGTATCCGCCACTGCCAGCGGTCGTCACGTGTACAACGTCGGTCGTGTCCATCTCGAACAGTCCCCACTGGAAGTTCTCAACAGATTCGCTCTCAATTTCATCTCTGCCCGCCGGCAATGAGGTGCCCTCGTCCAAGACATCTGCCGACCGATGCAGGTCAGCCGTGATCGTACAACCGGGGTACCCGCCGAAGATGCCTGCTGATTCTGGGACCTCGGTCCCGTGCATGAAGCTCACGATTGAAACTTCCGCATCTTCATCCATAGGGACGAATGCGTACTCACTCGCGAGTCCGCCGCGATTTTCACCGGGTCCACCGGAGTCGGTGAGGAACTTCCTGAACAGATACATGATCGGAATATCTCGCTCCGTTCGTTCGACGTTCGCCCAGCGCGAGACGATATTCGCGAGCTCCCCACCAATGTCGATCCCATCGTCGAAAGCTCGTCCGCCACCGGAGCCGGCCAACGAGTCGGTGATGCCGCCAATTTCGGTCTTCCCGTCTTTGGTCACAGAGAGTTTGTATGGCGCGAATGCACCGTTCCACATCCCGGTTGCGCGATCGGCGTACTCGTCGTGTGAGCCGAGCATCTTCGAGACGACCTGGGAGGACATTGCGTTACACCGCTTGATCGTCGCGACCGTCGCAATCGACACCGGTGCTGGCGATGTCGCGTTGACGATGCTTCCTTCGGGTGCCGACAGTTCGACGTTGCGGATGATCCCGTCATTCCACGTGAGATCGTGACAGAGCAACGGAAGTAAGGGGGCAAGAACACCCCCCAGGGCAGCCCACTTCGTGGCATTCAGCCCGTACTCGCTCTGTTCGCTGGTTCCCGAAAAGTCGAACGTCAGCGAGTCGCCCTCCTTGATAAGTGTGAGATCCAGCGTGAAGATTTTATCCTCGACAACTGATTCCATATACTGGCGGCTTCGCCATCTGCCGTCCGGCAGTTCCGCGAGCTTGTCGATAAAGCCCTCTTCGGAGAGTTCGATGAGCCGTTCGCTCACCCGTCGGACCACATCTGGGCCATACTCCTCGAGAAGTTCGGTGATACGATCGCTGGCGACGTTGTTTGCAGCGATCTGGGAACGAATATCCAATTCGACCTGTTCCGGCGATCGGCTCATGTTTAAGATGGTGTCGAGAACGTCCTGACGCTTGTCACCTTCTTCGATTATCTTCAGGCCAGGGGTCTGGAATCCCTCCTGATAGACGCTTTGTGAAGTCGGTGAAAATCCACCAGGATCAGCTGCTCCAATGTCTCGGACATGGACAAAGTTCGCCGAGAACGCTCGCAGTTCCCCCTCGTAGAAAATCGGTGTGACGATGTAGACGTCTGGAGCGTGCAGCGCCGCCGTGTAGGCGTCGTTGAGCATGAACACGTCGCCGGGATTGATATCGCCCTCAAACCGATCGAGCAGATGTTTGACTGCTCTCGAACCACCGACGTAGTGGTGGAGAAAGCCGACGCCACCTTCCATGAGGTCTCCTTCGGCTGTGTACAGCGCGACCATCAAGTCGTGCCCTTCGTTGGTCGTCTGTGACCCCGAAACGCGTTTTAACGCTGTCACTGCCTCGTCGGTCACCCGGGAGAGGCGGTGTCGAATAATCTTGAATGTGATTGGATCAAGTCCCGAGACCTGTTTGATTTGACTCATGCTGCCCCCTCGATGTCGATCGTCAGATTTCTGTGGTTGTCCAGTTCGGCGACATCGCCGGGGTTGACGACGATCGTAGTAACCGGGGTAACGATAACGGCAGGGCCGTGCAACTCCTTCTCGACGGGGAGGGCTGTGAAATCGTAGATCGGTGTTTCGGTCCAGCCGTCCGTGGCCGCGAAGTGTATCTCCTTCGTATCGATCTGAGCGTCTTCAGTGCCGAAGGTGGTATCGATCCCCAGCTCCGGATCGGGGAGGTGTCCGATTCCACGAACATGGAACCCTGTGAGTTCGATGCCTTCTTTCTTATACTTCGATCCGGCTCCGTATCGCTGCTCATAGCGTTCCTCGAAGCGGTCGATCGTCTCTTCGATGTCCGTCTCGGTCGGTGCACCCTCGTATTCGATTGGTGTCCGAATTTCGTGAACCTGTCTTGCGTATCGCATGCTTATCTCTGTCTGGATTGTGATATCCGATTCGTCGAACTCGTCCTCAAGCAATTGCTCGCGCACGTCGGTGACGAGTGGCGAGAAGCCTTCAGCGACGTCCGTCGGGTCGAATGGGGTCGTCAGTTCCCGCATCTGTGATCGTTCGTAAGTGAGGTTCGTCGAAAGCAGCCCAAAGGCGCTGTGAACAGACGCCGTTGCCGGGATCAGGACGCTCGGAATATCGAGCTTCCGTGCAATTGATGCCGCATGCATGCCGGCAGCACCGCCGATCGACGATAACATAAACTCACGAGGATCGATCCCCTTCTCCACGGTCGTCTCGCGGATGAAATCCACAATCATCGAATTCGTGAGATCGTATATTTCAGCAGCCGCAATGTCAACGTCCATGTTGAGTGGCTCGGCAATCTGCGTCCTGAATGCGTCCCGAGCAGCTTCAGGTTCCATGTCGTGGTCGCCGCCGAGGAAATGATCGGGCGAAAAGTATCCCTTTATGAGATCCACGTCTGTCACCGTCGTTCGCTCACCACCCTGGCCGTAGCACACTGGGCCGGGATCCGAGCCGGCGCTTTCCGGACCGACGGACGGGATGCCGTTCTCGTCGAGTGACACAATGCTCCCGCCGGCTATTGGTATCGAATGAACGTCCTTTTTCGGGAATTGGTAGTGGTGACGACCGACCATCGGGTTCGAAGCTGTCTCGATTTCCCCATCGTTGACGACGCCGACTTTGAACGTCGTTCCCCCCATATCAACAGAAATGACATTGCGCGAGCCGAGTTCTGTTCCGACGAACTCGCTGCCGATGACCCCACCAACTGGGCCAGACTCGATCAGTCCGATCGGTTTGTCGATGGCGTGTTGAGGAGTCACGACGCCGCCGTGGGAGAACATAATCAGGAGTCGACCCTCAAGCCCGCGCTTGACGAGTTCGTCGCGGAGGTTCGTGACATAGGTTTTCACCGATGGCGAGAGATAGGAATTGAGGACCGTCGTCGATGTACGTTCGTACTCACCGGGGGTTGAAGACACTTCACTTGAAAGTGAGACGTCCAGTTTGGGGAACTCCTCTTTAAGTATTGACCCAACTGTCTCCTCGTGTGCTGAATTCATCGTGGACCAGATGAAACAGACTGCCAACGAGTCAAGATTCTCGTCCGCTAACTCCTCAACAGCCCCACACACGTCTTCCCTGTCGACATCGATGACCGACTCCCCCCGGAACGACCGTTCGTTCACCCCTTTGATTCGCGTATCGGGAATGAGCGGTTCTGGCTTGTCACTTTTCACGATATCTTTTGTCCGCTCAAACGAGAGTCCCGACCACCGACCGTACCCTCCTCGTGTTGCGTGTAGTGTATCCTCGAATCCAGCAGTCGTCAGCAGGCCCGTTTCGGCCCCATCCCGTTCGAAGATAGTGTTTTCCCCGACGCTCGTTGAGTGGATAAATAACGTCGTCGACTCAATTAACTCTGCCAGCGACACCCCGATTCCATCAGCGGCGTCCGCCAGCGAGTCGAAGATCCCCTCAGAGAAATCTGGATATGTCGTGAGAGCCTTTCCAACGTGCGTGCCGCCACCTTCAACGGATACAACTGTATCAGTACATGTACCCCCAATATCTGTGCCTATTTTACAATGCATATAAACTTCTCCGTCCTATGGGTTGATAAACTAATACCATCCTGCGATCTTTGTTTGATACGACAAAGTTATATCTGTCTGGACAGTCATCAATCGGCGATGCCTGTTTTCACCAAACACGCTATTTCACGAATTATCCGCCTTCACGATATCCTCAACTGAATAAAATACTTATTCAAAAATCTAGAACAATGAAAAAATTAACCTATGACTCATTCACTGGCCACCATGTCGCAACCACAAACAGTTGACTTCGACAGTTCGCCTGAGTGTATAACGTTTGCGTAAGTTAGCGGTGCCTGGGTAGAAATAAGAAAGTTTTATTTCCAGATCCCACAATCCTCACATAGATGGGATTTCGACCCACACTTGAGGGTGT
>LFCJ01001351.1_pt1 | contig 16950 bp, 24 predicted proteins | sample 643141 | NCBI WGS metagenome assembly LFCJ01 (sample SAMN03766243, study PRJNA286221) | soda lake metagenome | biome: soda lake; feature: Kulunda steppe; material: water; isolation source: sample B1-Br-g2 brine of Lake Bitter-1 | place: Russia: Kulunda steppe | collected 2010-07 | reverse complement strand
GCCCCCCCACTACGCCCCATACATGCCCTGGCACAGACCCTCCCCCGCCCTCCTGCCATGCCTGTTGCCAGCATGCAGCCGACATGCGTGCTCCGCCATAGCTCCATTGCAAACCCCTTCCCTGTCGCCAACGGCCATTTCCCCCCACCGCCTCCAACAGCGTGCCCCTGGTTGCATGCAATAAGCCACCCCTCCCTCCAACCTCCAAGCGCACGCACCCCTACCCACCGCCAGCGCACACCAACTTGATGCCCCATGGGACAGCACAGGAGCCTCTGATGGAGGGAGTGCGGTATTCCTCTCCATAACTCTCGGCTTTGGCATGCGTGCACGCCTCCTGTTCAATTTGCGCTTGCACGAGGAAGGCCTTCCTCGTGCAAGCATGCATCGCCCTTGACCTTGCGCTGCACTCTCCTTTCTGCATGCACCCCAACTACCGACAACCAACCAATTACTTCTCAGCAAAGTAAGAGACCTTCGTACTGTCCCACAAGGCGTCAAGTGGGCGTCCACCAGCGCAAACCCAAGAGGTCTCCCCCGCGCGAGCATGTGGCCCCTACAATTACTCGCCCCACCCCGCGCACGCATGTGCCCCCCCCCCTCTCCCCCTTCGTAGCGTACCTGCACCGCCTGGAAGGATTCTCCGCTGCGGTCTGGGCGCACCTCGCCCCAGCGCCCCAGCGCCCCCTCCTCTTCGTCCGCCTCCCCCTCCCACTCCGCCTGCTTGATGCCCCACAGGCTAGGTGGGAACGTGGCGTAGCCACCTGCCACGTTGGGCGGCCCGATGAACGCGGGTGGCTGGTAGCTGCCCTCTCCCTCCCTGCTTGTGCACGCGCACAACACAGGGGGTGTGCGTGCGGGAGCGCTTGCGTGCATGTGGGTCAGCACCCGGCACCCGGCGCCGTGATGAGATGGGTGAAACTTATGGAGATGGTGTGGTAGCAGCTGCGCAATGCTGCAAAGGGTTCGCAGGCGCGGGAGTAGGGTGCACAAGGGAGGCAGGGGGCGGACGCATGCGTGAAGACAGACAATCTCATGGTTGCCCGCACGCCTGCCTGGCCTACCCTTGCACGTGCACGCGACCGCATACACTAGCATGCGCGCTCCTGAGCAGGGCTTGGTGCACATGCCAGGGGTAGCGCGGTCAACAGCGCCTGAGGCAGCAGCGTTGACTCCGCGCTGCCTCTCTCGCACAGCTTCAGCCAAACGCGCCTCATGCAGCTTCCACACCAGAGGGCCGCACCTGGTGGCGCCCTCAAGCTTCTTGGGCTTCTGGGCGGCGAGGTCCAGCAGCCAGTCCAGCAGCTTGGCCAGCGGCCAGGACACGGGGGCTGTGAGGGTCATGAGGACGGTAGCCAAGCCGGTGCAGGCCTGCGAGATGGCAAGTGCGTGCCTGCGGGGCGCGGGGGGCGCGGCAAGCGGGTGTGGGTGCGCAGGGTTAGACGGAGCGGGAACAGCCTGGGCCGCTGGCTGCATTAGATACCTAAGGTTCCCCGGTGCGCACAAACGCTGTGCCACGCGCGCACGGCTGCCGCGGCCCAGGCGCGGCAGCTGGGGCTGGGAGCGGTTTATGAGGAAGGGCAGCACCTTGGCGGCCATGCTGTGCTCGCGCTGTGTGCCCGTGCGCCTCAGCACCTGCCGGAAGGGGAACAAGCAATCAGGCGGGCTCCAGCAGAGGCTAGCCATGCAGGCACTTGGGCTACGCAACGTGCAGGGCCTCTTGCGGGCACAGACGCGGCCTCGGGGCTGCAGGGCCTAAACCCATATGAGCTGTGCCTTGCTGCTGCTGCTGCTGCTGCTGCTGCCGCTGCTGCTGAGGGCACTGCGCACAGGCTCTGCGAGGCCCCACGTGCGCAGCAAGCTTGGCGGTAGGTGGATTAGCCGCGGCTCACCTGGCACACAGCGCCTGTGGCAGGATCTCTCCAAAGAGCAGGACACCGGTGACGCTGATGAGCTGCAGGCAGCAGATGCGGGGGAGGGGCGTGGGGTGCCACTCCCGAAAGCAAAAGGCTGGAGGCAGCGGAAGGCAGGCACCGCAGGCGGCGCAGGGGGGGAGTGGCGTGTGGGGTCCACGGGTGCTTATGGGTCCGCAGTGTGAGCTAGTGGCAGTGCAGGCTAGAGGGAGGATGTTGCTGAGATGGGGAGGAGGGGGCGGGGCTGCCACTGCGCGCCACGCGCGCCTCGGCAGTGCAAGGGGGCAGGTGGGGTGGCAGCCTGGCCCTGGGGGACAGCCTAGGCCAGCAGCCTGTCAAACGGCATGGCACGCTCCCTGGCTGCTGGGCGGCCAGCTGTGCCCTGTGTCCCCAACAGCCGCCGTGCCCCATGCACCCCTCACACGCCCGCCCCAGCGGCTGCGCCTCCATCAGCCGCCATGGCCCTAACGCCCCACGCACCACAGCGGCCACAGGGTCCACAAGAGGATTCAGCACCAAGGGCAGCGCCTCATTAGCCACGCTGTTCACCATCAGCAGCGCGACAAGCAGCTGGTGCTGGGAGCGGTTGATGAGGAAGGGCAGCACCTTGGCAGCCATGCTGCGCTCGCGCTGTGTGCCCGCACGCCTCAGAACCTGCCGCAAGTGGGAACAAGCAGGGTCGTTTCCGCAAACCAGACACCCGGCAACAGGCACGCCTGCTGTGGGTTTAGGCATGACTGCTGTCGTAAGCTGTTAGCCCCGAGGACGGATGCACACGTGCCCAGTGCGTGCGCTTGGCGCCTCAGCACCGGCGTGCCACATGCGAATGGCCACGCAGGCGCAGGGTTTCATAGGGGCATTGGGCTGCCCACATTCATGCGAACTGGTCCGTTCTTTTCGCCCCGACGCCTACAAGCCCGTGTGCATGCCTGCCTGCCCAGCGGCACGCTGCATGAAAACGTTCTTTGCAAGGTGGCAGTGCAGTATGTCAGGATTGCAGGCTCAGCAGGGTTCATATTGTCAGGGACTCAAACATCCAAAGGACCATGAGATGTTCCAGCAGGCAGACTGCACGTCGCACATGACGCGGGCAACAACACAGTGTTTCATCATGCTTGACCAAATTAAAGCCTACCTCCAGCTCCAGCAGGTCAAGGGAAAAGAATGCCAGGGTGAGCCCAGATGCCACTCCAGCCGTAAGAATGAAGCCCAGGGCACTGAGCCATCTGAGAAGGTCTGCCGCTTCCTTGCCCTGGTCAATCATCAGTGCATCATGTACCACCCACGCATTCTCAACAAGCACGCCCTCCTGCTGTTGCATCCGATGTTCCTACCAATTAAACTTGATCATCCAAACACGACAACGATAAGAATGTTTAATTAATCGCATTTAAAAAAAATTTAATCGGGTTCAGAATGACTTCTTCTCATTCTAATCTCTTCTTAATAACTTGGTTCAATTTTATGAATATACAATTTTGATCTTTAATCATTATATAGTGTATATAGTGTTATGCAAAAGCCGACAACTTTCCGCCTGTGCTTGCTGCGGCATGGCGAGTGAGTCAGGGCAGGGCCCCATCAAAGTCCTCAAGCCTGCAGCATTAACATACTTTAAGGAAATTTCAGATCAGATCAAACTGATGGAACTGGTGAATTGTTGCCACACAAAGCTCTAGATCTGCATTAATTTGCTAAGCGTGGCTGCAACGAAAAAGGAAAAGTGATCATGTTTGAGCTGCAAAATCAGTGATACATTTTTGTTGATGGTGTCAAACAGATTTCTTGCTTAAAATGCATCCGCCGCAGAGCCCATGCTTGATCACACACTTGAGGAGGAGTTTGCAGATCTGAAACCCCTGATCCTTTGCTCGGAAAGTGCAGATTATGTTCAACCTTTGGATAAGGTGCTGTGCTGCGCATTCATTGGTGGCCCTGGGTACTTAACTTGCGCCGGCTGTAGGAGCAAGTGGAACCAGGCCAACCGCTTCACTGGCTGGACAGACGTGGACATCAGCCACGCAGGCCACCTTCAGGCACTGCGCGCGGGCAACATGCTGAAAGCACACGGATTTGTGTTTGATGTCTGCTTCACCAGCGTCCTGCGTCGCGCAATCAGGACCCAGTGGGTCGTGCTTGAGGCCATGGACCTGCTTCACTGCCAAGGTACGCCGGATCTTATTCACAGGCAGGCTATCCATGCTTTGCTGATTAAGTGTGTATCTGGGTATGCAAGCGTCATCGCAGGCATCGCGCAGCTAGACATGAAAAATGCAGCATACACATGCTTCAGAATTTTTTTCAGGTCTTGCAGTGCAGCAAAAGGTCTACACACTCCTGCCGAAGAAGGCATGTTTTTGCAAATTCCTACGTGCTATGCATGTTGGGGTTTTCATGAAGGGTTGCCACAAAGACTACGGCTGCGCAGTTTTGACATCCCTTGGCCACTTTGGCATGCTTTGGATTGGGATGAGTTGTTCACATAAGTTTGCTTGTGGCACCTGTGATTGCTGCTGGAACGTCAAGCTGCTCGTGACTACAAGGCGTCCTACTGTGCATGCTTGCTTGCAGACATCAAGTCATGGCGCTTAAATGAGCGACACTATGGCGCGCTGCAAGGGCTGGACAAGGAGCAAACGGCAAAGCAGTACGGCAGCAAGCAGGTGCAAGTGGTGGTTTGTGTCAGGGATCTGATGCTGCACCAGTGGACGCCTGCCTGTCCACATCTGCTTGTGGCCAGTGATCTAATCAACACCAGCTCAAAGGCTCTTGCCCTCACATCAGGGCCTGCTCTGGCTGTGCGCTGCCATACCCTTGGCCTACACCACCCTGGTTGCTGTTCATACCAATCCATGGGGAGGGCATCAGGTGCAGCTGGCAACTGCACTGCATGTGCATATGCCGGTGCCGTGGACATGCGCAGGTCCAGGTGTGGCGACGCTCCTTCGCTACCAGGCCACCTGAGTTGCAGGCAGACGACCCTCGCCACCCAAAGTTTGACGTGAGGTGTGCTGCTGCTGCTGCTGCTGCTGAGGCCAGGTGGGGGATTGCGTTTGGTGGCACGTGGGCTTTGGTGTGTCAGGACTGGAGCACGCAATCGATGACACACAAGGAAGGGGAGAAATTTGTAGCTGAAGCTCCCAGGGTCACTAAGCCTACATCCCTTCCTATCGGCCGGTTTTTTATTTCCGGGGGAATCACCTCGTGGGCAAATGCATCGAATGAGGCTGAGGATGGTGCACATGCGTTTGTACTGGGCTGCGCGCTATTTGCTGGGCAGGTACGCCCTTCCCGAGAGGTTTGACCCCCAGGACCCGCTGCAGCGGCAGGGTGTGTTTGCGGACTACCCCAGTCCATCGGAGCTCCCGGCCACGGAGAGCCTTGAGGACTGCGTGGCCCGCACGCTGCCCTTCTGGTGCGCTTGTCTGTGCATGTGTGGCCGGCTGCCTTGCCTGCTGTGCAGCCTGCACCTGCTGCCTGTTGCTGCAATGCATCCCATGCTTGCTCCAAACCATAAGGCAGATCCTTGGCTGCTGGCTTGGCTGGCTGCTTGTTTTTCCAAGCACAGGATCACTGTTGCGCATAGGAGTTGCATGTCCTTGCTTGCAACAGATCTGTGTTTGAAACACACAGCAGATCATCAAGGCCCATGGCTGCAGCAAGCGCATGGGTGCCCTGACGCCAAGGCCTCATGAACCTTGTCAAAACTTGTTACCGTGCAATGGCCCCTTGCTAGAATGGCAGCTTGAATTGGTCAAAGCATGCAGCTTGATCTGTGATCTGTGCTTGCCGTGTTCTTGCCTGCAGGCACGCAGCCATTGCACCCGCTGTGAAGAGGGGGGAGTGGGTGCTGGTTAGCGCGCACGGCAATAGGTCAGTGCCCCAAATGCTCACAAGTTTGAGTCACAAGCTGATCAGGGAAACAAGCAAAGCACATGCTCGTCCACCATTCATGATGATCATGGTGCTACGTGCTTGGCGGAGACATGCCGCACACAAATCTGGCCTGGCATTGTTCTGTATGCAAGTTGTTCATGCGCAGGCGGGCATGGCTTGTCAAATCTGCAGGCAGGCAGGCATCCTTCAACTGCCGGCCTGCATCATGATGATGACTTTTCGGTGCGCTCATTCCCATCGCAGTCTTCGCGGCATAGTCAAGCACCTCGACAACATTAGCGACGAGGTGTGCACCAGCTTTGTGTCCGCCATTCTTCAGGCTCTATGTCTTTGCTGGTGATCACTGCCGCCTACAAGGATACAAAAGCAAGTTTGTCTGCTGCTCTTGAGAGCCGATCCCCTTACAAACGTGCTTTTCTGTCACTTCTTGCTTTAGATCTAAGCGCCCTGAGCGCTCAAAGGAAGCAAGATCTTGCACTGATGTTCTGAAGGTTCCAACAAAAACAATAAGAAGCAACTCTCCAACAAGTGCAAATGCACAGGGCATTGTGGACACAGAGATTCCTGTGGGCACTCCACTCATCTACGACCTGACTCTGGTGGATGGAGAATTGAAGGCTGAGCGCCACTACTATCTGGGGGAGCCCCAGGTCATCAGTCCACCTGGTGTGTGTGTGCGTGCGTATGTGTGCGCGCGAGTGTGCGTATGTGTGTCAACTTGCATGTGTATGTGTGCAAAGTTACGCATACACACATCCTGTGTATGAGAATGTGCATGCGCAGACACGCGCATGTGTTGCCATTTGTGTATGCATATCTGTGTGTCTGCGTTTGGCTTTGAGCTGGGAGACACACCATGGCGTGGCCAAGTGTAACCAACCAGCTTGCTGGCAGGCTTGTTGCTTGCAGGCAAGCAATTGCACCCTGGCTGCACGCACACAGTGTAAACTGTTCTGCATGCCACCACAGCGCGCCCAGGGCTTTCATTGTGGCGTGTGTTGATATGAAGAGCAAAAGGTGGTGCTGTAGCTACATGCACCTGCGTGCTGGAAAGTTTTTATCAATGACCAACCATGTGCAGTGCAAGGCTCAGCAGTGTGCCCCCTGCCCCCTGCCCCTTGCTGCCTCCCAACGCTCAGGCACAGCTGGTGCAGGAACAGGCAACCTCTGCCGCCCAGCCACCTTTGGACTGCTTGTTACAGCCAGGTGTGGCTCAAGCCTGGCCCTGTTGGCATGCATCACGGCGAGGAGGTCTCTGCCTGGGCAGTGGACAGCAATGAGGGGCGTGCAAGAGGGGCTGCATGCTAGTCTTCACTGTGGTTCAAAGCCTCACTGATCGGCACTTTATAAGAATCTTTCAGTCAGAGCATGGGCCACTCTCCCATGACTAGCAGACCGGAATCCAGCTGAACCTGGGACGCGCACGCCAACACGAGCAAACACACGCACAAACACATGCCAAACACATGCGCACACACACACATACGAACACACACAAACATGCACACACACATACACGCACGCAAATTTGCACACTCACACACAAATATGCACACTCGCACACAAATATGCAAACATGCACGCACGCACGCACCTACCAACCCACACCCACTCACACGCACACGCACACACAGCCATAAGCATCAATCCCGCTGCCTTCAGAGATATGAGCAGTGGAGTTGTGGTGAGCAAGGAGGCTGTGGCGGAAACAAGTGTGGCACCTGCCTCAAATGTAACTGCCGTGGATGGTGCTGTAAGAGGTTCCCCTGGCCAGGTGTGCAAAGTGCGAGCCTGTGGCTGCGAGCATGAGATACGCAGTGCACCTGCATGCGAGCAGTGTGTTAGGTCTGCTTCTAGTCCAGTAGTATCTGTGCAATGAGGTGTGCCGTGTCCTTCCTCAGCCAAAGCATGCCAGCAATTCATATGCTCGCATCTCAGTCTGAACCTTACAAGCACTCACCAGGTCTCCAATGACGCCCTTAATACGGAGAAGAACTTTGAGTAGCACAACTTATCTGCTTGTCCCACCTGTTGCATTCCTTGCTTTGCCACGCCTTGCAGGTTTGCAGCGAGTCGGGCGTGTGTGGATGGCTGAAGGATCTCAAGAAAGTGGGCCTCGTCTCCAAGCCTCCTGGCAGCGTCAGCGGCATCATCCAGGCAAGCGCTGCCTCTTTAACAGACTGTAGGCGTGTACAGCAGCGTTGCGGCTGGGCCAGACCACAAACACCACCTTTTATTCCTGTGATCTAGGCCAGGCAGGTAGGCCTGACTAGTGCACCTGTGCTTGAGGTGTTTCAGACATCCTTTACCGGTGGATACCAAAAGTCTTTGGCCCACTGCTCCTAGCAGAGTCTGCACAGCTGCCCTGCTGACCATGACTTGTCGCCTGGAGCACACCGTTGACCCCCAGTCGCCCAGCATTGCCCAGCAAGTCTTGACAACCCTGACATGCTTACACCCAGCAAGTCCTGCATGCACCCCCTCAGGTAGCGCCGAGTGGTGCGTTACAGCAGGCCGTGACTTTGATGCCCACGAGCCAGGCTCGCTCAGACAGCGAGAGATCGGAGCCCCTGGAGAGCCAAGACCCCACCTCTTCGGCCCTCCGAGCCTCAGTGGGTGCACCTTTGCGCATAGCTGAAGCAACCATGGACTTGCCCCAGATCAATGCCGCAGCGGCGGAGGCAATTGCGTGGCACAAGATAGATGTCAGCACCCATGGGCCCTTGCCAGTGGAATCCTCAGTCTACGTGGAGAGCGTGGCAGCAGTGCTCCATCACACCAGGTACTGCATTTCTGCTGCTCCAAGTTGTAGTGCGTGCAACACAGCCCTGGCCGTCGCACTGCAGTTGTGTGATAAGTAATGTGGCCTCAAGGTGTGACCCTGACAATGATAAGTAATGTGGCCTCAAGGTGTGACCCTGACAATGATAAGTAATGTGGCCTCAAGGTGTGACCCTGGCGATGATAAGTAATGTGGCCTCAAGGTGTGACCCTGGCGATGATAAGTATTGTGGCCTCAAGGTGTGACCCTGACAACGTGCTTGCTGATTGCCTGCAGCTTCATTCTGGTAGATGCCACGCCCAACCTTCCCGACCAACCAACTAAGCAACCCAAGCCCGAGGGCACGGACTCCCAGGGCCTGCCCCCCTCAAGGGATGCCTTGCTTGGCGCCCTGCTGCCAGGCCTGGATCCTTCGCAGCACACGCTGCTGGCAATGATTCAGGTGGGCACGCATCGCTGATGGTAGGGTCCTTGAGGTTGCACATCGCAGCAGCTGCAGTCCATGTGGGAGCACTCTCCAGTGGCTGTGCTCCAGGTAGGAGGGCACCAAAGGCCATGGCCTCACACAGCATCCACTTATGCTCAGCCCTGCACAGACGTAGGATGTCGCATGCAGCAGCCTTTTAGCAGACGCACAAATGCCCTCTCACCTCCCATGGAGGCCACTTGGTGCGCCTCTTGGCATTGAGGGGGAGCGGATGCAGCACCTCTCGCCAGCAGCCTCCCCTGCAACCAACCCACAGGGCCCACTCGTTGCGCCATCCTTGCCTGTGCGTGCGCTGCTCCTACACCCACCTCCCCAGAAGGCGCAAGGCCCACGCTGCGCTCGTCCCCCCTTTTCTGCAGGCGCGCCCCGGGCAGGCCCTACAGCAGAGGCAGCAGGCCAGGGCAACCATGGCGGTGGCTGCAGAGGGCAGGATGGCTTGCGTGTCAGGACTTCATGGGCCTCAAGCGCCTGCTGTGCCTCCGGACTTGGTGGAGGCGTGGGGCGTGCCAGAGGGGAGCCATCAGGAGCTGCAGGTGGGGCGTGAGGTTGCTGTGCAGGCTGAAGCGCGATGCAACAGGCTGCTGCTGCGTGCTTGGGCGTGCAGCGGAAGTGTGGCGATGCTTACATGGGAGCGCATGGTGCAAGAGGGCGGTGCAACGAGCAGTGGCAGCGCAGGGGCTTGGGCCGGGCGCTTGCCATGATCATCTTATTGCATCGTAGCACCGTGATGAGTTGCACACACGATAAGTACGTGCCGAGGGATGCAAATTGCCTCTTGAGCAGTGATTGATGTTTGATCTATGGCGCTGCTGGAAAGTCTCTGCTCATGATTCTTTAGAGGGCCTGCAGGCCCTGCGCTGTCTGGCTTGCAGGCCCTGCACTGTCTGGCTTGCAGGCCCTGCACTGTCTGGCTTGCAGGCCCTGCGCTGTCTGGCCTGCCAGACTCTCGTCACCTGCAGCACAGGTAGCTGCCTGCAAACCTGCATGCAGGGCGTGGAGGAAATAATGAGGGCAGTCCGATCAAGCTGCAAAGTCGTCGCCATCCGCATGCCACCCTCGCCACCGCCCGCCACCCCAGGCATCGGTGAACCGCAGATGGCTGATGAGCCTGCAGGGGATGAGGGTGTGCCAACCGTAGCAACAGCGGCACCAACAGTAGCTGAGCTGCAGCAGCAAGCCGTACGCGCCCCAGGCGTACAGCACGCAGTGGAGAGCTGGCAGGTCATGGCTTTTGGTGAGTTGGGATGAAAGATTTCAGGCGCAGGGTCTCTGTAGGGGACCTCCAGGGGTCCCAGCAGAGTAGAAAGTTGGTTGGACGGGAATATGGCGAGCCCCTTATTTGTAGCAGAGGTGGAGCACATGATGCAGCTACATGATGCAGCTGTGCCTCAGGCACAGGTCTCGCAAAAAATCGTCTTTGAGCAGCGTTGCAAGGCACCATCTTGGCACACTGGGTGGATCTGATGTTTATTGCTCTTGGCATATCCAGCTCGCTGATCCATGCAGATCACTTTTGAATGCAGCAAGCAGCCCGTTTTGAAACCGTCTCCTGATCCAAGGTTTGTGGACTTGGACTAATGTCCCCCGATCATGTGTAGTCATAGACGGAAGATGTTTGCCCCCCTCTTATCCTAGACATCATGCACAGAGAACACGGCCCAGTTGATGGCGCAATCTGCTTGGCAACACCTTGTTCCGCAGGCAGTGCAAGGGCTGAGGACGCAAGGCGTGTGACTCTCATGCTACAGTACACGGGCAGGCCCGCCATGATTGTGGAAAGAAGCCTGAGGCTCTAGCGTGTGTTTAAATGTTTGAATGTTTTGACTTATCTGATGGTAACTGCCGGACAGCAAGTTTTAAATTCTAATAATTTTGATCTGGCTTGCCTAAACTTCGATCACCGCGAACATTTGCCAGAAACAAATCCTGCAATTTCCACGTAAGATTAGGGACGAGGGAGCTCGGTAGCCGCACGCTCTTCTGCGAGAGGGACGATGGCGGTACGTTCCTGATTTCCTTACGCTGACTGATGGACCCTCCCCAGTTTGCACGCCCTGGGCGCTCGCCGTTGTTCGCGTGTTTGCAGACGCAGATGCTGCTGCTCTTCTGGTGTGTCCACACGACAGTTCTCCTGAACAAGCGCTGTCTGCCCCACCCCCCCAACCCCTAATTTGCACGCAGGAACAGGAGGTCCAGGAGGTGTCGGACAAGCTTGCCGATGCGACCGGTGCGCTCGAGCTGTGTGTACCTGTTTGATTCACACTGTACGGGGACTTAAGTCTTTCAGGGCTTGACGGCTCTACCTTTGCTGAGGCAAGAGCATGTGCGATGGTGGTGCTCCCATATCAATCTTTTGTCCTCTCTCCTACCTGCAGTTGATGATGAGCTGAGCCTGGACCTGGGCAAGAAGAAGGTGAGCAACAGGCAGCAACAAACCCTTGAAGCTTCATGGGCGTGGCGTCCCGGTTGTTCAGCCCTCTGCAGCTGCTGCCCATGCTCTTCTGGCACTGCGTTGCTCACCCATGTGCTGGTCCCTGGCTTCATCCTTGTGTTCGCGCAGAAGAAGAAATCCAAGGCGCCAGCAGTGGTGGGTGCCACAGTCAGTGCCTGCATCTGTGGAGCATGCGCCAGGTTGCCTGGGGCAGCATGTTCATGCTTGTGCTTGTTCACATGGAGGGAATGTGAAGTGAGGGGAAGGCCATGAATTAGCTCTGTGCCGATAATTCTCTACCGTGCTGCCTGCCCTGGTCGGTTGAAGGAGGATGAGGAAGCTGCAGGGGGCGCAGGCGCAAACGAGCAACCACCCCCAGAAGGCGATGTAGATGAGCTGGAGTTGGGCTTAGATTTGGCAAAGAAGAAGTGAGTGGGTGCCCACTCAATTCTGAGAGGGAAGGGCCAGCGGTTTGCTCCCATCTTGCTTCCATCCCCAGCTTGAACAGTTGCTGCTGCACCTTCAAGGCATACTCCCCTTTCACGTGCTGCTCTGACAACCTGTCTCTTTATGGCAATGCATGCCCGCAGGAAGAAGAAAAAGAAGGTAGGAGAAAGTGGCCTCCATGTCTTGCGGCTGTGCTCCGGATGATGTCCATGGGGCGGAATTGTTTCTCTTGTCTGCGGGTCTGGCAGTATTAGAGGCATGCTTCCAGACATCTTCTCGAGGTCTTCTCAAGGGGAATGGGTTTGAGAGAGGTTGTCTGCAGGAAACGTGTGCGCACATAAGCGCGGTATGGCGCAGATGCAGTTGGCAGCGTGCAGCGCCAGGGTCAAAAGCTTGTACTCATGTTGGCGCGAGCACAGCTTGCACAGTACTGTACGAGCCAGGCGGAACCCAGCCTGAGGCATGCATTTGGGGTGAGCCGGTGAACCCAGCACTGTGGGCATATGGCCCAGTTTCCTCTGGTCCTCTGCCGTACTCAGCATGCTCCATTCCCCTGGACCTGCAAGAAATTTCTTTTCCTTTCCAGCTTAGCCTTGGGCAGCACACGCACGCTGGTGCACCTTGTTGGGCTCGTGCTAGCAAACCTTGCTCAGCTCACATGCATTCACTGTTCATCCCGCTTGCGGTCTCGAGGCCTGCCTGTCTGCACGAGCGCAAGCATGTGCACACGAGGGGAGCGCACACAGATGGGCACGAGCGCGCACATCTGTGCATGCACGCTTGCAAGCGCGCACGCATGTACGCATGCGCACACTCTGCATGTACACGCATGCCACGCACATCTGGGCGCATGCAGGCGCGTGCCGCGGAGGACTTTGGTGACGAGGCGGGCGAGGAGGGGACGGCTGGGCCGGATGGCGACTTGGAGGCCCTGGCAGAGCGAGACGCTGCAGCAGAGCGCAAAGGGGCCGGGGAGAGCAAGCTGCCCTGGGAGGGCACTGACCGCGACTATATGTATGAAGAACTTCTTGGTGAGGCACCCCGCGTCGGCCTGGTGATCAGGGCTGAAGGAGGAGGGAGGAGTGGGGGGGGCGTTGAGGGTACTGGCGGGCACCGAGGAAACTTCTCATCCCCTTTCTCCCCCCTTTACAGAGATTACTCACATACTCATCATTGCAACAGACCAGATCTGATCGTTCTGGTCTGATAACGGTGAGCATTGAGGCATGATTTACTGAGGGGGAGGGGAGAGGGGGGCGGTCAGGGGGCTTGTAAGGGCAGCAAGTGCCCTGGCTGGCAGGGTGCGTCGGGTGTGGGGTGAGGCGTTGTGGGGCGCAGCGGGCTCCTTTTGGCAGAGCGTGTAGGCAGGTTTGTGCTGCGGCACGTGGACGTCCCATGGCACCATGGTATGCAACGGGGGGCAACTCATCATGCTAACACTAAAAAGCAGGAGCGGTGCGAGGTGTGGGCAAGAGGCCTTGTGGGGATGTTTTGGCGAGTGACCCTTGACGAGCTTAACACACCCCTGGGTACATAGTCTTGAGCGTGTGGTCGTGCAAGGAGGGGCGAGGCGGGGGCTGCTAGCCTGCCGCAAGTCACACGCGAGTGGTCATGCAAGCAGCAGGTCCTGCAAGGACACCGCTTAATCTTGCTTTCGGCGGGGTGGGCGAGCCTACTGTGTACTACTGCCCCTCCCCTTCACCCACTCGAGCATGCGTGTCGCCAGGTTGCTGGCGCCCTGCGCAGCCTGCCTGAGCAGCCAACCCGCATGCCCCTACCCCCCTGCTGGTGCTGGTACTGGTGCTGCCGCTGCTGCTCACATGCTGCTTGGTGCGCGCGCGCCCGCTCCCGTGCACCTGCAGAGCGTGTGTTCGGCATCCTCCGTGAAAAGAACCCTGAGCTAACAGGAGAGCGTCGGCGGACAGTGCTCAAGCCTCCGCAGGTTTGTGGGCAGCCCCCTAGTGTGCAGGCCGTGTCCAGGTCAAGCCTCCCCAGGCTGGACGGTGCATGCGCCTCCGCATGGTTGGGCCTGGGCTGAGCAGGGCTTGAGCTCCTACATGATGACTGGGCTGTACAGTGCTTGAGCTTCTGCATAGTGATTGGGCTGGACAGTGCTTTTGCTGTTGCACGATTGGCAATTGATCCAGCATGATTGGGCTGGATGTTTGAGTCTCTGGCTGAGAGAGACAGCGCGTCAGCCTCCGTTGGAGTGGGTGCCTGCCCTGTGTGTTGTACCCCAGACACATGCACGCTCAGCCCGGCCTCCGCGCCACTTGGCACTTTGTTTCCAGTGCGATAGTGGCGTGCAGCGCTGTTGCTGCAAGCATCTAAGCATCACGCCTCGCTCACAGCGCATGGTGATGGCGCATGGTGATGGCAGCGCATGGTGATGGCGCATGGTGATGGCAGCGCATGGTGATGGCACCCAGCGCCTTGCGCACGGGGCGGTTTTTGACAGTGGGCTGTGGCCTCGCGCGCTTGATGCGCAGGTGGCGCGTGAAGGCACCAAGAAGACAGTGTTCACCAACTTCATGGACCTGTGCAAAGCCATGAACAGGCAGCAAGAACACGTGTCCATGTGAGTGCTGCCATGCCCTGTGCCGCCCTCGTGCCCCGTTGGCCGGGCTTTGCACGTGTGCGCAATGTCGTTGCCTGACTCTTACTTCTAGAGATTCGGTTGGCTTGGTTGCACAACCCAGCTGGATGCCCAGGCTGACAAAGTCTGTGCACGAGAAGCTTAAGTCGGCCTCTAGCAAGAACATAGAGCTCATTGGTAAGTGGCTGGTCACTGGTTGTTCAGACTTAAGTTGTTCTGGGCGGCCTGTCCAATGGCGTTGTCAGCGCTGTAGGGTGCAGCTTGGCAAGCAAGGTGGGGCGCCCAGGCTGCAGCCTAGACTGGGCCCTGGCAGCTTATACCGGCCTAGGCTTGTCCGTGCGCCGGCTCTCCCTCCCTATTTCAGCTCAGTCAGCAGCCTGATGACCGCCCGGTGGAATGAGCAGCGCTTGCCTTGCGCTCGTCCATAGGGCGGATGAGCCCTCGACCTGTGCTCGTTGGTAGAAGGTGAAACAGTGCAAGCCGAGCATTTAGCAAAATAGTCCAAGCATGGCGCCCGCACGCCCTTCGGGCTTGCATGTTTTGTGTGCAATGGGACTGGCATTGGATGGACGCGACCGATGAGCCGGGACGTGGATGGTGCCTGCAGGTACCTCTTGGCTGAGCTGGGTACCAGCGGGTCCTTGGATGGACAGCAGCGCCTGGTTGTCAAGGGCCGCTTCTTGCCCAAGTCGTTCGAAACCGTGCTGCGCCGCTATGTCAATGAGTGAGTGTGATGCAGTGCATGCGAGGCGGCGCGCTGTGCCCGTGAGTGCGCTACTTGGGGGAGCAGAACAGCTAATGCGGCGCGAATTGAGTGCCTGCCTGCACCCTGTGCCAACGAGTATGCCGCGTCATCTTGCGAGCTGTAACACTTGGCAGTCCAGTGCATGCTAGGCTACACGAGGCAAGCTCGCCTGTAATGATTTAGGTAGCAAGGCTTGCTATCTACTTTGTTGTGGGTTTAGCAAGGAGGGCACAGCAAGGCAACGCCACCACAGCACAGGCGAAAGCGCAATGCAGAGCTGGGAAAATAATGAATTGCTATCGCATAGCCAGGAAATACACCATGTCTTTGATAAATGCAATGTTAGGAAGCCTGAATGCCAGCAGACAATAAGGGATTGTACAAGACACCGTTTACAGCTGACTCTTCACTGCTCCATCCTCCTCTAGCCTGCGAATGGCCAGGCAGTGCAAAACATGTGTGTTTGTGCACACATGAACACGTCCATGCATACACACAGTGTGTGGTTGCTGGGAATTTGCTTCCATCGCTCCGTGTCACTGCTGTCCTTGTGCCCCTGGTCTGCAGGTACGTGCTGTGCCCAGGATGCAAGAGTGTAGACACGCTCTTGGACAAGGACAGTGCCACCCGCCTCATGCACTTGCGCTGCCAGCAATGCGGCGCATCCAGGACAGTCAGTGCCATTAAGAGCGGCTTCGTGGCGCGTGTGACCAGGAGGCAGCAAGGTTGAGCGAATGGACTGGTTGGAGACGTGAGGCAGAAAAACATGTGCACATCCTGCAGGTGTCACTGATGGTTAAGTTTGGACCTCCCTTTTGTTTACTGTTACTGATTGTGCCACATCATGATTGGGCTCGGGAGGAAAACACTGTCAACAGTTCACGAGTTCCTTCACTTGGATCGGTGTGAATTTGCCTGGTGCCCGCACCAGATACAGACGCCTTCCTCACTGCAAGTCATGTCCTTTTGTTAACTAGAAAGACAATTTGTCTTGAAGTATGATAAGTTATCATGATACTGGTGGCATGTGGCTAAAGAAAAGAAGATATGACAGCATTCCTATCCAATAACGAGAACGTCAGACATTTCCAGGCTCGGTTGAAATGCGGTAAATGCGGTTGAAAGCAGCTGCGGTTGCAGAGCGGTTGAAAAATCCTTAAACAACCGCGCCTTCTAGCTGAAATTTTTTCAACCGCACGGTTGAAATCTCTTGCAACCGCGCGGTTGCTTTCAGCCGCTCCAACCGCAATTTTCAACCGTGAATCCAAATGCTAAAGCAAAACCTCTGAAAGTTGTCTCGTACGTCTCGCTTTCAGTCTTGATCATGAGTCTCAACTCCATGATCCTTCACCTGACCAGGCTAGGTTCTTCGCGCTTAAGAAGATTTCTTTAGTGTGCAAAGACTCTACACGCACAAGTGTGTATGAGTGTGCATGCACTCGTGGTCATGCCTTCTGTATTTCATGATTGGATACGCTCACTTATGGACATATGCAAATCTGCATGTGTGCACATACACTTGCGTATGTGTGTGCATAAGTGTACTGATGCTCGAGTGCCCTTGTGCAAGGGTGCCCTTGTGCAAGAGTGTGCGATGACATGTGCGTGTGCATTTGTGTGCGTGTGCGTATGCGTATGCGTGTGTGTGTGTG
>LFCJ01001350.1_pt1 | contig 16954 bp, 26 predicted proteins | sample 643141 | NCBI WGS metagenome assembly LFCJ01 (sample SAMN03766243, study PRJNA286221) | soda lake metagenome | biome: soda lake; feature: Kulunda steppe; material: water; isolation source: sample B1-Br-g2 brine of Lake Bitter-1 | place: Russia: Kulunda steppe | collected 2010-07 | reverse complement strand
TCAGCTCTTCTTCTACCTTGCCCTCTCATGTCTCTATGCTATAAAACCTGCATGTACGCATACTCATGAATAAACGGCGCCTTGGTCAGCAGATAGCCCCATTTTTGCTGTCTGGAACACAGCAGCACGCCCGTGCCACCTACTACAGTGTATGAATTATCGCAATCCCACCTGGATCAGGGACCTGGCTTGTGACAATCTCGAAGCTAATAAGAAGCACGAAAATGCAAGTAATTTTTTTGTTTCTGTTTCAAAGCGAAGTTTGCTGGTGGAGGGGTCTTGTGACCCCTTTTCCTTAATCAATACAGGAAGTGTTTCACTGCCTACACAATTTTTCTTTTCTCTTCTTTTGCAGTGACTTTCTTTCTGGGAGCCTTTTTTGGCGCATCATTGCCTTTTCTTATATACATATGGGAGTCAAAACCTTTATGTAGGCCAAGATTGCAGGCCTGTTAGGCTTCAGCTGAGCTGCCCATGTTTGGCATTTTAAGCAGTATAATCTTACTGTACTTTTTTGTTTGTGCATGTGCGAGAAAAGGTTTCATCCAGGTGGACACTTGCTTGTGCTGAGAAGACCATATAAACAGCAGTGTTTCCCTAGTAGTGAACACATTTCCATCTTGGCTGTGAGGTGCTCAGGCAGAACAAAAAAGTCTTGTTATGGTGTCTCAATTGAACAAGTCCTAAGTTCTGTTGCGCTTTGAGTAAGCTACTGGTTTTAAGGCAAGGCAAGTGTGGGTTCTAATAGAGGAGCTTACTAAGCTCCTGGTGTACACACTGGTGTACACCAAGAGCTTAGTAAGCTCCTCTAGCAGCAGGGCCCTCTAGCAGCTAGAGAGTGTTGAACCAGACCATGCTCGATTTTCTAAACCCTCTTGTAGTGCTTGTGCTGCTCCTCGCCTATAAGTTTTCTGTGTACCACATTATTTGCCTCCCTCACTAAGAGTCCCCTTACAGGGGAGTAGTACTCCGAGGAGTCCTGGTGACCTCAGTGTGTAAGGTTCGGTGATCTCGTCTTTGTGGGTCCCCTCGTGGATTTGATGCAGTCGAGCACTGGCAGTACTTAGTTGAAAATGTGTACTTGTCCCTTACTGTGCTGCGGTGCCAAAGTAAATAAAGAGAAAGTATGCAAGCAGCAGAAAAGCTGCCCACATCAATTAAGGAAAAGGGGCCACTGCAGCGTCAAACAAAACAATGTGCCTTTTATCCCTCATAAGGTTTTTTTTGTAGGTGCAGTGCAGTGCTTCGACAGACAACTCAATTTTCTTCACATTTATTCCATAGCCTTGCAGTTGTACTGTTTTGACTGATGGCTCTTCTTAATCTCCCCGTCACCTTACCGCACTTCTTGTGCCCTCGCCAAAATCAGACCTCACAGACACATGTCGCACGGGGATGCTGGGCCCCTGGCTGGACAGCTGGTGCCTAAGAGGGGTAGCCAGAGCCCATAAAGAAAGAAAGCTAACAGTATGCAAGCAAGGATTACCTTCCATGTATGGGTTAAGGGAAGTGCAATCTAAGGGTGCATGGACCATGTGATGCACCCACCACCAAGGGAAGCAAGGTAACCAATCAAGAGATACCTTGTTACAACAACCAACAACAATTACCTGAGCACCCCTCAAAACACAGGGACAATGGTTCAGCAATACCACTAATCTGGCACAACGACTACGATATTTTAAGCAATTCATTCAAAACCGCGCTTTCATTCCTCCTCTCTTTTCTCTATCCACCGGGGGGGCAAGCCATCATAAGCCTTTTGCATGGCTTGACACTCACAGCAATACTCAAAAGGTGCTCTACTGTGGCTGCTCCACAAATGACGACCGCCTAAAATATGTTCTCATGACAAAATTGGATTGCCTAGATCACATAACTGTGCCCTGGCGCACAAGAGCCTGCGCACCCCCCTCCAAGACCTGGAATGTTGCACCCATATCAGGACACTGTGTAAGAGACATTCTTGCCATTCATCTTTGACGACCCAATGTAATCGCCATGTGCACCTCCAAAGACGCGCTTGCACTCCCGCTCTGCAAAGACTTTGCTTGGGTCCTTCCCTCGATAGTACCAAATTGAGTCCACAACCTGCGCACCATCACAGCATTCAATTGGCTCAGAGACTTGAGCAAGTTGACGGGCTCATGGCCCTTGAATCCAAGCCTGTGGACAAGCACACGTGTACTACCGCTGGTAAGTTGAGCACGGGCTGCCAGGACTCGCAAATCCCAGCCAAATGTTTTAAAGCCAAGTGTGCCTATGAGAGGGTTTGTGCTGCCAGGACTCGCAAATGCCAGCCAAATGTTTCAGAGTTAAGTATGCCTATGAGAGGGTTTGTGCTGCCAGGACTCGCAAGTGCCAGCAAAATGTGTTAGAGCCAAAAATGCCCATGAGAGGGTTTGTGCTGACAAGCAGCCTCGACACTTGCCAGGGGTGCGGCCTGTATGTCAGGACACGGAGGAGAGGGAAAGATGCACGGCAGGTAATGCAGGCTCACACGCACTTGTTCCAGGGTCATGTAGTCCGTCCAGTCGGGGCGCTGGACCACATGCATGGGGCCGCTCTTGACACAGAAGACATCATTGTGGATAGCACCGCCTTGGGGGCACGCCAGCTGCATGGCCTGCAGACAAAGGAAGAGGAGAGGAGTCCCTTACCCCAAAGCAGGACACTCGCGTAGTTGGGTAAGTGCAGATCATGGAGCACAAAGCATGCCAAGCCATGGAACGCCGGTGCACATGCTGTGGCTTGAGTATTGCAAGGGGAGACAAGATGGAATCAGATACAACTTGACACTGAGCCAAAATACTGACGCACCCACCTTGTTGCGAGGGCCAACCATTCCCGGGCCTCTCGGCTGTGTGTAGGCAAAGAAGTACCACCTGCATAGAGGCACGAGGATTGCGATTAAGTAACCCCGCTCTTTGGACACAATGGCTATACATGCCACCCGGGTCAAAAAAGCACCCATGCCTCTGCTGCCACCAGAGCAAGCGCATCCAGATGAGCCCCGTGTTCCAGAGATCGTCTTGTGCAGCTGGACCTCACTGGAGTTTGTTGCCCAAAAGTGTCACTCACTGGCATTCATCAGGCCCATACCACTTGGCCTCCCCAGTCTTTCCGACCCAGCCCATTTCTCGCTGCAGCTGTGCTGTCTCCTTTGCCTGCTCAGGATGAAGGGCAAAGCACAATCTCTTAACATCGCGACGCCTGATCCTCAGGACAATGTCTTGCATTGCCTGCCTTGGCCGTGGCAATGCCACGGTCTGCATGCAAGGTCAGTCTGATGGAACACGTGCCAAATTGTGCAACGAACAACCTCAAGCTAGGCAGCACACACAAATTGATTGGAAGATCTAGCTCACATAACAAAGATGCCTGTGATGTGCCCTCCCTGCTTACATTATTATCGCAAACGTACCTCATTGCCATGGCCAGAAAACTCGTATGGCTCAATGAGAGCTGCCAGCTCTTCTTTCGTGGAGAACGGACCTGCTCGTATTCGCACCGCCTTTGTGCGAGTCCTGCAGTTGAGTGGAGGCATAGGGTTCAGCGCCCAAGCTGAAGCGTTGGAGCTGATGCAATGCAGCTATATTCCCCGACTCGCAAAAGTTTGGGAAGCTCTGAAACAGGGCAAGATAATGATGCAGACTTCCTCACGAGGGCATCAAGGGGCAAGCAGAGTAGGTCAAATAGCTCTTACACTCAAACTCACCCGTGCTTTTTGGTATCTGACATGCTGCTTGCAGGTGCCTGCTTCTGCAGAGTAGGTGCGCGCAAATAATACGTGTGTCGTGATTCCTGACTTCAACTCTCTCTCTACTGATACCTCTGTGGATCTATTTGCTGCACTGCACTGCACGTGGAAATCCTGTCGACATTGTCTTAGTTTGATCCAAAGTCAGTGTCTAGAAAGCAGGTATACACACCAAACATACAAACATGATATTTCTTTGTTAATATTGCTGGGCACCACAATGATAGGCACCAGAAGGCAGGCTGTCCCATCAGCACTCACCACTTTGGTTGTGCCTTTTGCTTTGAGTGCAAGGTCACGCCTCATGTGCCCCTTCTCCCAGTCGGGCTTTAGCTCAATGCATTTTTCAGCTGACTGCAATGCTTGATCTACATGTCCAGCCTTCAGATGGGCCGCACTCAGGTTGCTGCAGCAAATTTGAGGAGCAGAGCTTTCTGTCATCGCAGTCTACCCAAGACGCAATGACAAAGTACATCTTTTGGGTCAGTGTAAGCAGGGTATTTGTGCACAAACATAATTACGCCATGGTCCTGAAGTAGACTGTCACTGCCTTTCACTGAGAATCTCAGTCAATCCAATTACATGATGGAGATAGCAGAGATGTGGACCATGCAATGAAACTGGTTACCTGTAAAGGATGGCATCATCCTCAAGTGCCAGTGCTTCAGTGTACTTGGATATAGCTTCTTCAAACTGACCAGCAGCAAAGAGCTCATTCCCTTTGACTTTCAGAGCCTCCATCTTGACATTTAAAGGATATGCCCGTGATGAATGCTTAGCTTGTTGTATGGCGTATCTATCAAATGTCGATATGTAAACTGTAACGACGCAGGTCGTAATAAATTAGAAGAAAGTCAGTGAGAATCAGATATAATTCACTAATTGCACGTCAGTGTGCTGTTAATCCGATGTAAACCTATCAGGTACAAATACTCAGAAAATCGGGGTTTTCAGTATTCTATTTGTAATAGCTTGAGATACTTCAGTTCAGTGTCCCGGGTCGAAATCCGGATCCCCCAGTTGCTAACATCAATATTTCGTCCAGGTAAGGTCATACGGATCCTGTGCTCTCACATTTTGTGAATCTGGTTGCATCAAGCAGTACGGTGGATCTCCGCCACCCAGCCCAACCAAGCACAGCTGACAAGGAGGCGTAGGCCTATCATCTAGCCTGTGTCAACCACATTGTTTTGGGCATACTGGTACGCAGCACGCACATCTGCGCGGTTGCTTCCCAGTTGCTTCGCAATTTCTGGCTTGCTTTCCAAGTGCGCGACGACGCTGCTAAATCTGTTTAGCAGGCCTCTCTGTTGACGAGAACAACCTGTTGTTCTTTGGTTGCCTCAGGCGCACCATCCTAAGCAGACCATGATTTCTCATCCTCTGAACCCCTTTCCGACTGGGAATGACACTGATATGGATCAGCCTAGTCCTCAGCACACTGAGCCTGCTGGCCATCAGCCTCCTCAGATTGCCCCTGAGATTATGATCATGCAGTAGCAGTTTCAGGCGCAACAGCAGCAACTTGCTCAGCAACATCAGATCATTCAGCAGCAGCAAGCTGCAATGGCAGCACAGCAGCCAGTGCATCAGAGCGCTCCAGCTATGCTGACCGGGAATCTGCAGACCGGTGCTGTGCCATTGTGCCCTCTCCCCACCTGGTGTGGGGGCAGAGAGAAGGGTGCTGAGACCATGATCACCCTCCTGGACTCTGCTCTGGAAGCCTATGGGGCCCTCAGTATTCAGCAACAGCCGGCACGATACGCAGCTGTGCTCCTTCAGTGCTGCTCCAGAGAGCAGAAGGCACGAGAGTTCCTGACCAACCTCAGAACGACCAGCCCAAACAGCTCTGTGCCAGAGATCAAGCAAGCTTTCCTTGAGCGCTTCCAATCTGAGGTACGCACTCAAGCTGCGAAGGCCAGAGACGCTCTGTTTAACAGACAAGTCCGCATGGTTGGCACTATGTCTGTCCAGGACTATGCCAATTTGTTCAGACAACAGATCGTGCATATTCCAGGAATGCACGAGAATGACTGAATCCGCTGGTTCCATGCTGGCTTGTCCCCTCAACTCAAGCCTCAGTGCATTGTTGATCAGTCTGGCTATGATTTCAACTCAGTTGAAGCCCTGATCAAATTTGCTGTTGGTCAGGAGAGACGCAACGTTGTCATTCAGCAAAACACACCTCGCTCTTTCTCTTGTCTGTCTTTTGCCCAGAGTATGGCTGTAGAGGATCAGCCCCCAGCCAAGCTTCACAGGGGTGCTTAGCAAGCATCAACTCTGCACGTGGCAGGGGCTCCATCCGTGGGGGCTCCTCTAGCCGCGGCAAGGGAGACAGCCAGCCACTCTCTGCCACACTCAACACCGCTCCTGCTGGCCGAGGTGCTGGTATCTGTGCCCATGGTGATGGCAGAACACCACCACCCACACCGGGCGCTCAGGTCCATCAGGGGACGCACGCAGGGCACCTCGCACCACAGCTCAAGACGCCCTGACCACTACCAGGTTCAAGGACCTCAGCGGCCGGAATTTATCTCAGGCTCAGTGCCACATCCTGAAGGCCGAAGGTTTCTGCTTCAATTGTTTTCAGCAGGGCCATCTGATCAAGCAGTGCCCAGGGCCTCCCAAGCCCTATCCAGATGACCCTCCTGCGGTCGCATAGGAACTGGCCCAGAGTACTTCAGTGTGTGGCCAAAGACTCTGGGATCCTTTGCTGAACAGTGCCTGCCTTAGTTATCTGAACTGTTTTACAGATCTGAACGTGGTATCTGAACCGCTTATGTTAGATTTCATAATTTCTGGTGGGCCAATGGTAAAGGTGAATGATCAGTGTCCATTTGCTCAGCCTTATTCTCTGCTCAAGGCACAACTTGCAGGCCACACAACTCTGATCTGTCTTCCTGAAAATCAGAACCAAGCTGCTAGTATTGTTCAGCAATACGCAAGGGCAAAACAATCAGCTCCTCACAACACCGCTGCAACCTTCATCACTCCTTGTTTCAATCGTTTTCACTCCACTCTGCTGGAAAACAAGGGCATGCAGCGTGAACGAGTTCTCAGAAAGGGTCTGATAGACTCAAACATCCATGCCCCACTGCCATTCTCAGTTGCAGTGTACTCTGATGGCAAGTTGCCTCAGCCAAGAATGTCTTCGCTTGATACTATGGTAGCTTTTTCACAGGTTTTTCATGGTCAGCTATTGCCCTCCTATGCTCATGTTACATGCCTTGCAGATTCAGGAGCAACGCACGCATTCTGCAGTCATTCTTTTGCTGTCAAGCACAGGCTGCGCATGCGTCCATCCGGTGCCATGCAGACAGTTAGATTGGTAGACAATTCCTCTTCATTGCACATCCTTGGATCAGTCAACACTCAGCTTCAACTTGGGGATGCTCGTATCAGTTTTGAGGCATTTATCTTATCAGGTGAGACCGCAGCTTTTGACTTTATTCAGGGAGACACTGTTTTCAGTAAATATGGGGCTGCTCTGCGGTACAATCCCAAGGTGCTTGAGCTCAATGTCAAAGGCCTAAAGCACCTAGTTCCCAGTGCAACTTATGCTGCATGAAAAAAAGGCCAATGCTTGTCTTGATGAAGGGGCAGATGTTGCACTGATGTGGATCCGTCCGCACTTTCATTCTTCTCCTCCTCAGCAAGGCATGAATTCAGTCTCTGCTACTCAGACCAACCAATCAGTTAATCAACCTGGTTCCTCAGAGGACCTTATTCCTGAAAGTGAGCTCAGAGAAATTTTGGATAATTTCAGAGATGTACTTTCTGATGTTCCTGCTGGTCTGCCTCTTGACAGAGGAGTTGGCCACACTATTCCGCTTGAGCCTGGCTCAAAGCCTCCTTTCAGACCCATCTACAGACTCAGTCCAAAGGAGCTTGAGGAGGCCAAGTGACAAATCTCTGTTCTGATGGATAAGCAATGGATCCGCCCATCTGTATCTCCTTTTGGTGCACCTATTCTGTTTGTATCCAAAAAGGATGGCACACTCCGTATGGTAATTGATTACAGATCTTGAATGCAGTCACCATCCGCAACAGGTATCCACTTCCGCGTGCTGAAGACCTTTTTGATCAGCTCTCCAAGTCAAAGGTATCTTCCTCGATTGATCTGCAATCAGGTAACCATCAGATCCGCATTGCACCTGAGGATGTTCCGAAGACTGCATTACGCACTCCATTTGGACATTATGAGTTTGAGGTGCTGTGCTTTGGTCTGACAATCGCACCAGCTACCTTTCAGTCAACCATGAACAAAATTTTTGCTCCATACATTGGCGAATTTGTTGTCATTTGCATTGATGACATTATGGTGTTCTCCAGATCAGTTGAGGAACACAAACAGCATCTGCAGCTCGTTCTTCCGAAAACTGAGTCAGATTCTCCGTGAGCAATGCTTCTATGCCAAGTTGCCCAAATGCGAGTTCAATTGCTCAGAACTTGAATTTCTGGGTCACATTGTATCTGTGCATGGTCTCCGTGTAGACCCAAAGAAAATCAGAGCAGTCCAAGAGTGGCAGAATCCATCTGTTGCCACACAGATCCATTCTTTTCTTGGACTTGCAAAGTATTTCCACAAATTTGTGCAGGGGTTTGCAGCCATTGCTGCAGCTCTTGTCCACTTAACTCGTGCAGATGTTCCTTGTCAGTGGACTCAGCAACAAGAGGGTGCTTTCTGCCGCATAAAGCATGCACTCATCTCAGCACCTGTTCTCAGACTCCCTGATCTGCCATATGAAGTCATTGCAGATGCATCCATCAACGGCATCAGCGCTGTTCTGGTGCAAGAAAGCCATCCGGTTGCCTACTACAGCTGCAAGTTTTCTCCTGCGGAGAGGAACTACACAACAGGTGAGCAAGAACTGCTTGCTCAGCATGATGCACTCTTGCAATGGCGTTGTTATCTGGAAGGACCAGAAATTATCCTGTTTACAGACCATAATCTGCTGGTCTATCTGGTTTCTCAGCCACTTCTGTCACGCAAACAAGCGAGATGGCTGAGTTTCTTCTCCTGCTTTAACTACAGATGGGTATAACGCCCAGGCAGGGGTAATGCTGCTGATCCTCTGTCTCGCTACTCAGCAATGACTCATGAGTTCGGAACTCAGTAATTCTGTTTAATTTCAGCAACCCTCAGCATACTATCTACAAAGCCTTTCTGCAAGGCTATGAGCTTGATGAACACTTTTTGGATCAGAATGCAATTGACCAACTGTCGGGGCTCCCTGCCAGTGAGCCTTGCATGCAAGGTATGCTGCTTCCGCATGCTTCTGGTCCTCCTGCCCCTGAGCCAGAGCGCCTTTTGCCGACCTTTTTCAAGGTTGTACTTGAGTGAGCGAAGAAAAAGCATGGCTTTTAAACACTAGAAAATAACTTTTGGGCCCTAGAAATGCTTGGCGTCAACACTATCCAATCGACCTAGTAGCACACCCCTATCCCCATTCCAAGTGTTTGATGCAGATTTGCCCATGTGGACCTAAGAGCTAAAATATTTCAGCAGTCAATACCTACGGATCTGTCCAGGCCATGCGATCTTCCCAAACTGCCTGGTACCTGCCTGGTAAGTTGCTGTGTCTTGTCACATGAGTACGGATGATTTGGAACTGTTTGGACTTCCACTGGACTTGCCTTAGTTTCCATAAGGGTCCCTGACTGTCCATCCCTGTGTTTAAAAATCTACTCAATTGTTTGAATAATTTGCTCTTTTCCATAATGGAATGGCAAACATACTTCATGCATGGCACTCCATTCTGCGCGGCAGTTGCTGCATGCTTGCAAGCTTCACGTACACATCGGCGCACCAGTCGAGATATCTGAGTCTCACACGCACACAAACTACAGCAATAACAATGATGTCTACATGCATGTCTACATCTAAGTACGCGTACATATACGCCTACATACGGACCGCATCAGACCCGCACGCTCTGTTTCCTACTCCGTTGTTGTTTGGTCGCAGGCCGCAGCGGGGCAGATGGGCTTCGGGATAATCCTTGCATGTATGCATCTAGATCACGCTTCCGCTTGCCGACTGGTTGGCGTGCGCGAGCTGCGTAGGGGCCTGGTCTACCTTGCGCAGCCGATGGCCTGCTGCCGCTCCAGGCAGTGCTGCTGGGGGGGATGCCGCGCCCAAAAAAATCCTCATCTTTAAGCTGCCAGTCCCGGCTGTAGCTTTCGGCCCCCCCTGCTAAGCACTGCACAGCGCCGCTGGTGCTGCTGGGGGTGGTGTTTGTGGTGGTGGTGCTGCCTAGGCCTTTGTCCCAACTCAGTCCTTGGGTCTCTGCTGCTGCAACAGCAGCCCTCTCCGCCATGTGTAGGCGTGGCCTGAGCAGCCGCTGCCCAAGGCTCCTCCTGTGGGGCCTCGCATGCTGCGCTCGGCCTGTGGCCGCTGCCCGTCTGCCCACAGCGCTACCATGCTTCCTCAATGGCAGCGTCCCCTCTAAGGCCTGTAAGGTCCGTGCATCCTTGTACCTGCAAAAGCACGGCAGAGACATGCTAGCCGTGGGTCGCACACGGCTGGCAGACGCACAAGCGGTGTGTGCACCCAAACCGCTCACCAGCACCACCTTGCTTCAGCACTTGCCAGCAAACACCACGGCAAGGTGCCTTGTGCTTGCTCTGAATGGGCACACCCCCTCATACAAATGTGCACAGCTGAAGCACACTGCAGCGCAATGAAGCAAGTGGAGCGGAGATCCCACGGATGGGCATGGCTTTGCTTCATTTGCCATCCTTTGCCTTGCCGTGCACAGCCATCTCATGTGCAACACATGCAGCAGTGACGTGACGTACATTAGTAGTTTGCTGACCTACCAGGACTTGCAACACTGCTGCCTGAAAAAGTCAACAATCAGGACTACTCGAGCCATTCTGCTACTTCAGCATTACTACTAGACCAGGCCTTCAACCTTTGATCCCTGCCCTCACGCAAGCTAGCAGCTCTGGCAAGCATTTTGACGAGCGGATGCCCCTGGCTTGGCGCATTAATCACAGCATGAGGTGCAAAGATTTGGCTTTATCAGGGTTCATCAGGGTTCATAAGGTTTGGCCCAATCACAGCATGAGGTGCAAAGCTTTGGCCTATTGAGTGCATGTTGCAGCTGCACAAGATCACACACAAGTGACCCAGGGGTGCAAGGGCGTTCCCCCGCCACGCCCAGCCTGGCATACGCATGGCTAGTGGGTGCATTGGCATACGCATGGCTGGTGGGTGCATTAGAGCCAACAGCCTGAGAGAGATGTGCAAGCCCCAATAAAGCACATGCTTCTTAGCTTTGACAAGGTTCCCCCAACAAGGCATCAGTACAAAACATGTGCTTGGCCCAGCAACAAGCGTGGGCTTCCGAGTGCGGCCACAGAGCCCCGCACCAGGTCCCGGAGCGGCATGGCATGTCCCGCACCTGAGCCAGTTTTAGTCCCGCACCTGAGCCAGTTTTAGTCCCGCACCTGAGCCACTTATAGTCCCGCACCTGAGCCAGTTTTAGTCCCGCACCTGAGCCAGTTTTAGTCCCGCACCTGAGCCAGTTTTAGTCCCAAACCTGAACCAGTTATAGTCCCAAACCTGAGCCAGTTAAGAGTCCCGCACCTGAACCAGAAGCGCAGTGGCGTGCCTCCCAGGCCCAAGGCCTCCCTGAGTTGGCTGGACAGGAACTGTGGGAACGTGTCGTCCACCGCCTGCGAGCCCGCCATGAAGGCGACGAACGTGGGCGGCCGCGTCTTGACCTGCAGAGCACCGGCGCAGGGCCAGCAGCTGGTGACGCCTGAGCTGCTGGCTTGGGCTGGTGGGGAGGGGTGACACCCAAACTGGTGACACCCAAGCTAGTGGTTTACGAGGCGCAGGGGCTGACAGTGCCCAGGCTACTTCCCGCGGTCACATGGTATGGCTGGTATGGCTGCATGGTATGGCTTCCCGCGGTCGCATGGTATGGCTGCATGGTATGGCTTCCCGCTGTCGCATGGTATGGCTGCATGGTATGGCTTCCCGCGGTCGCATGGTATGGCTGGCAGGCTGCCCAGAGTATGCGCTTACAGCAGCAGGGGCGGGCGACATGCACCCCGGCAAAAACTGCAGGGGCGCAGCAGCCATGATGCGACAACCCAGCACAGCAGCAGGCAAGGTGTGCAGTCGATCAGGGTTGGATTTGAGCGTCAGCACAGCCTTCTTTCTTCGCGTGTGAACACGTGCACTGTGCAGGATGGGGCGGCGTGCAGCCAGCTTGGCTTGTGGGTTTGCAAAAGTTGAATGGCAAGCCATTCATTCCCAGAGGTCACTCTCTGATCAAAGCTGCTGCTTGCTTACCAACACTGAATGCATTCAAGAGTGCGCAAGTGCGTTTGAACAGTGATTGAGGATGCATGTGCGCTTGCGAGCGTGTGAACACGTGCGTGCTTTTGTTTGTCTGTGTGTGTGTGTGTGTGTGTGTGTGTGTGTGTGGTGTAAGACAGGCTGACTCAAATACATGTCTAGCCCTGCCTGTGCGCAGGTAACCTTGCCAGCAGACACCGACTTGATGCCTTGTGGGGCAGTACATAGGCCCGATTGCAGATGGAGTGGATAACACACACACGCGCACGCACACACATACGTGCTCCAATGACCTGGGAGGGGCATGGGCGGAAGTGCGCTGTGCGCGCTTGCATTTGGATGTGGTATTTTGAATCCACATGCATGTGTGGAAGGATTGACCACACACCCCATAAGCAGCCTGGCATCATTGCGTGGACGCAGGGTTGTGCTTGCGTGGCACAAAGGTCGCTTCATCGTGCAAGCGCTTGACCTTCGCGCTGCACACTCCCGTCTGCACACCCGCATCTTTGCTGGGACGGTGTGACTGCACCACCTATACTTACATACACCTGCTCTGACGCCAGCGCAGCGCGACGATTGCAGGGTCAGGAGCGCAATTGCTTTCTTCCGCGCTAGCTTACTTACTTTTGCACCGACCCCCGCGGGCCATCATGCGCTGCTCGTTCACACTGCCGCAAACTCAGTATTGCTGCAAAATGGTATTATTGCGCCCCCTTTGTTCACTGCTCCAGTCGGTGCACCGTTGGCCGGTAGAGATGCAGCCTGCTGGCATAGCCGCCAGCAGGATAAGCGTGCCAACCGACTCACCAACAAACTCCTGACAAGGCGTCAAGTCAGTGTTCGCCAGCGTGCGCAAGCGAGCAAATCTCGATCAAGCACTCAAGCTGCACAGCCTGTTCCTTGCCAGACGCACATCTGCATGCAGGCCTTTGTGCCATTTGGCCCATGCACACATACACACACACACAAACACACACCTGCGTCAGGTACTTGAGCCGCGCCACCTCCTTGGCCGTCCCACCCCCTCCAGAGATACGGGCTCCCAGCTTTGCCAAGAAGCGGTTCAGCCTCCCAGTGCTCACCCTGCGCAGCCACAGCACACGCGCATGCCTTCCACATGAGCCATCCACTCATGCCTCCCATACATGCCAACCAGGGCTCACCCTCTGCGCAGCCACAGCACTCACACCCAGCGTATGCCCGCACTAGTACCACTCCGGCTTTGTTGCGCAATAAAGCCGGCATCGTGCGATAAATTTGACACTGTGCAACAAGTCTGGCAAGCAAGGGAGCGAGCAGCTCAAGGGGCTGGCAGGCGCCGCAAATGAAGTGCACCAGCCCAGTTGATTGAGGACCAAAACGCACGCAAGGCATGCAGCTAATGGGAGAGGCAGGTGGTGCAAGCGTAGTGCAGCAGCCTGGTCAGTTGAGGACCAAAACACAATGATGCAGCTAATGAGGCAGGCAGGAGGTGCAAGCGCAGCAGTGCACCATTCTGGCCAACTAGAGCAGAACGGCAGGCATGCGCATTTGCATGCACCAGCCCGCTTGCCCACATGCGTGCTGATGCTCGTGGCACCGTGCAGCTGATGCTCGTGGCACCGTGCAGCTGATGCTTGTGGCGCCGTGCAGCTGATGCTCGTGGCGCCGTGCTGATGCTTGTGGCACCGTGCAGCTGATGCTTGTGGCACCGTGCAGCTGATGCTCGTGGCACCGTGCAGCTGATGCTCGTGGCGCCGTGCTGATGCTTGTGGCACCGTGCAGCTGATGCTCGTGGCACCGTGCAGCTGATGCTTGTGGCACCGTGCAGCCGATGCTCATGGCGCCGTGCTGATGCTTGTGGCACCGTGCAGCTGTGGCACCGTGCAGCTGTGCACAAAGCCCAGCCGTGGCACCGTGCAGCTGTGCACAAAGCCCAGCGCGCACGCACAGCGCACCTCCTGTCCCAATCTGTATATGCCTGCAGCACAGCGTCGAGCAGCTGTGGCACGTTCGTGCCGCTACGTGCGGCCAGGGGCACCACGGGCGGGATACCTGCATCCAGCAGCCGCTCCTCCTGTGTGCACGTGCGAGGCAGGTGCAGATGTGCGTGTAAGCGCGTGCCCACGCCCACACTTGCACCATTGCCATGTCCAGCAGCTGCTCCTCCTGTGGGCGCGCACATATGCTGGGGACGTGCAGATGTGTGTCTGCGCGCGTATGCTGGGGACGTGCAGATGTGTGTCTGCGCGCGTATGCGCGCATTCACAGCTGTTGCAGCTCCACTACATTCAAGGTTTACAAGGATAAGGCCTTCAGTCAAGAATTGCGACTGCTAGCCTAGCTCCACTACATTCCGCAGCTGTTCCTCCTGCGCAAGCCCCCACAGGCACTGTTCCTCCTGCAGAGGCGCAAGCCGCAACAGAGGCATCTCCAAAAGCACCCCAAATCTGAGGGTAAGGGACAGTCAACCAAAAGGCGACCGCCACACTTTTTTGCCTCGACTGCTTGTCCTTCCTGCATGGCTCTTCACTGCTGCTGCAGACATTCCAAGCATGCCTTGACCCCCTTTGCTGCCCGCCCTCACTGCGCACCCATACCAATTGCCTTTGTTGCACACCCGTGTCTCCTGTTGCTGCTGTGCAATCCAGCTGCATGCTTCTGCAGCACGCTTCTGCGGCTCAATTAAGCAGCTCAACTAAGCAACTCACCCTCTCCCCGCAAGCCACACAAGCTCGGCACATGATCTGCTTTGTGTGAAGCTGGTGCACCCTGTTTTGCGTTGGGCCTCATCTGCAGATGAAGTCCATGTCTTCGTGCACGGCTGTGTTGGATCTTAGTGCACTAAGAGACAAGAGTGAACCCACTCCAAACAACCAAGCATCATCCTCTGATACTGTGGCTCTATCCCGCGAGTGCAGCGCACATTTCACCCTGACGACCAAGCATCATCCTCTGATACTGTGGCTCTATCCCGCGAGTGCAGCGCACATTTCACCCTGACGACCAAGCATCATCCTCTGATACTGCAAGTATCATACGTTCACACTTTGACTTGAACCACGCAAGTGAAGCGCATGTCTCACCCTGGCCTGTCCTTGTGTGTCGGGGGGCGCAACCTACCAGGCATTCTCGCAGCGTCTTCAGGTACAGCTGGCGCTCCTCTTGCCCAGGCAGGGCATCCATCTTGTTGGCAGCGATGACCAGGGCCTTGCCATTCTGCAGCACGTACCGGCTGACCAGTGACAGCTCCCGGGCATTCATGACCTGCGTGCGCGTGCGTGCGCAGCAGGGCGCAAGGACTTGACTCGCCGACACGCACACGCGCCTTGGCAGCTACTGCTGCTGCTGCTGCTCCCTGGTGGATGCAGCCAGAGCACTTCCACAATGAGCCGCTGCACCTTTGCATACCATGACCTCTGCACACCATGACCTCTACACACCATGACCTTCGCACACCATGACGATGCCAGACCTTTGCAACCTTGACCTTTGCACACCACGACAACGCCAGACGGCGCGGCTGCAGCGGACTACTAGGGGGCCAAAACCCTTGCACTGGCCAGGCAGGCTCTCATCAGCGCAGCCTTGCCTTTTGTGACCTGAGCGCTTCGGCCACGTCCAAGACAAGGACCACCACGTGCGCGGACGCCATTGCGCTGAGCGCCGCGTTGCGCGCGATGTCGGCCACTTCACCCCCGATGTCGTCGTAAGAAGCGACCTGGGAGACAAGGGGGAGTGTGCGTGCAGGCTGCTTGCATTGTGTGGTTGGGCTCAGGAGCATCGGAGGCACTGGGTGGCAAGGCGGGCAGGGTGGGCGCCTAGGCAGCCTCTCCAACTGACACCAGTCTCCCGATCGGTGTGCTGTGGGGCAGGTCCATGCATGCGCGCCTAGACGACATCGGGCTGCTCACGCAGAAACGGGGGGGGCAGTGTGGCCCAGCGACCCACCTTTGTAGCGCCGACGTACCCGGCGGTGTCAATCAGCTCAACCTTCGTGCCCTGGTGGTTGAGCGCCGCGCGTATCACATCTCGTGTCAGTCCGGGCTCAGGCCCTGGAATGTGCACACGCATGTGTCACAACGGAGTGTGGTGTCAAGCAGCACCACCCTGCTCCATCGGCGCTGCAGCTTCAAGCAGGCCCACCCACAGCCACCCTCGCTGCCCTTGCGTGCCCTCTCATCCAGTGCTGTCTGCCCATCCCTTGAAACTCCGGTCTGTCAGACAGCACATGCGCCCCATGCTCTGCAAGCAAGGCTGCCGCCCGCAGCAGACTGTGCTTCCTTGCCCACCCACCTGTCAGCACGCGTTCTTCCCCCAGCAGTGTGTTCAGCAGAGTCGACTTGCCCTGTGCCAGGTAGTGCAGGCACAGCATCGTCAGCCGCTGAAGCCTGCAAGCCTGCAAGCCGCGCTCTTCCCCATCAATAGGCCCCCCGCCAGCACAGAGGCCAGGGGTTCAGGTTCAGGCTCGGCTCTGAAGGCGCACGCTTGCAGACGCGCAGGCAGGGAGCTGATGTGCTACAACTTGGAAACGACCGCGCACAGAGAAGCTGGCGGCTGCCCAAGATGGGTTCCCGGTTCCACGGGCGCTGAGGCACGGCACTTGCTCGCCCATGCGTGCACGTGACCACGCCACTCTCAGCAGCACGCGCAGCAGGCCAAAGCCGCACTGGGCTGTGTGCTCCAGCCCTACCGAGCAGAGCTCATTAAGCAAGGCCGGCCAACAAACGCAAGAGTGGCTTCATGCAGCCCATCATGCGCTTCCCCCTCCCAACACACAACACACACGCACGTCACCTACCACGTTGGGCAGCCCCACAATCGCCAGCCGCACTGCATGGGACCCCTGCAGCTCTTCATCCTGAGGCTGTCCCTGACCCTGGAGGCCCAGCCCCCCC
>LFCJ01001348.1_pt1 | contig 16959 bp, 20 predicted proteins | sample 643141 | NCBI WGS metagenome assembly LFCJ01 (sample SAMN03766243, study PRJNA286221) | soda lake metagenome | biome: soda lake; feature: Kulunda steppe; material: water; isolation source: sample B1-Br-g2 brine of Lake Bitter-1 | place: Russia: Kulunda steppe | collected 2010-07 | reverse complement strand
GGGGGGGGGGGGTAATGCACAATGCTCTAGTGCAGCACCTGCAACATTTCTGGTTCTATGCGACTCTATTCAACAACATGCACTCAATGTGGGTAAGCTGGTGCTTCACGCTCAAAACGACGATGATGCCACGTATGCTGCAGGTCTGGGTATTTTTAATTCATGCGCACGCATGTGTTTGATTGTGTGTGCACATGTGTGTGTGTGTGTGTGCGTGCGTGTGTGCATATGTGTGCACAAACCTCTTCTTTTGCAGAGGCATGGGCTTGATGGTGCATGCTGCACGTGAAATATCACCTCACACTTGCCACCCGCCTGCCCATCCTTTTGCGTGCCTGGGGCTCTTCTTTGGGTCGTAACTGCCTCAAACCTACTTTGGGGCCCCTCTGCTATACAGGAGATGACCATGTCCACAAGTGGCCGCAATTGGGGCGGCGTCGCTATCAACGGCAAGAGCCTGATGTTCATGGTGGATGGCAAGCCTGCCTTTGAAGTCCCCTTGCCAGATGTTGTGTCGGTGCGTCTGCAGGCTTCCTTTGGGGCTGCCTAACTCTTCTGCTCGTTCAAGCCCTCGCATTCTCTTGTGTTCAAGCCTTCCCTCGAACTCATGTTTTCTCTCATGCTCAAACCTCCTTTCTTGCTCGTGCTACTCTTCCTTTGGGGCTGCCTCACCCGTCTACTTGATCAAGCCCTCGCCTTTTATCATGCTCATGCTTTCTCTCGTGCTCATGCCTTCCCTTGTGCCCTGCCCGCCCAAGCACCTGCCCATCCCCTCACCAGGGGATGCACGGCCCGTGGGAAAGGCGCTCTCCCCTTCTCGGGTCGCGCCCCCATCCGGCGCTGCGCGGCCAGGCACATCCTCAGAACGTGTGCAACCGTGGTGGCATCCTGACATGCACACCCAGGCCCAGCAAGCAAAGGACGACGTGATGATGGAGTTTAACGTGGACGACACAGCGGCGGACGAGCGCGAGGACATGCTGGCGGAGATGGCCTTCCATGTACCTCAAGGCCACCCCGAGCTGGTGTCGGAGAATGCCGAGGAGGCGCCGGCCAAGGTGGGTGCAGGCGCTGCCGCAGCACCTGCTGCGTCCATTGCCCATTCACGGCGGTGCGCGGTTAGCGCATGCGTGCATGCTGGTGTGCATGTTACTAATGTGCACGCGTGTGTTCATGTGCGTGTGTTTACGCGCGCGCTCGCGCATGCATGCATGCATGCATGCATGACCGTGAATTGCCTGCAGTAGCAGTGTCCCTCGGTTCATCTCATTTAGTCTTTCATGTCATGTCATCGGTGACAACCTGACAGTCTGCTGGCCGTCAATGTAAACCAGGGCACCCGGGCGTTTAACCTAAAAATGGGACTCACATCTGAAATGCAACAAGCCTTTGGGGGAGGAGGGAAGGATGCACAACAATTGGGCGATGATGAAGCTCTCTAGCGTCACGTAAGCCAGGCAAGGCTCACTGTCGTGGGGGATGGGGGCAGGGCTGGGCGTGCGAAAGCCGTTGCATGCCTGTTTGGGGCGTTGCTGCCCTGCTCCCTCGTGTGCAGGTGCTGCTGGACCAGGTCCTTGCCCACACAGACACGGGGGCCATCAGCGGGGACGAAGCTGTGGCGCGCTTTTCTGACGTGCATGTGCTCGCGCCGCGTGGCCGCTTCGACGTGGACATGTTCCACGGGCACGTCAACCTTGCAGGCCAGGTGGGCGCTGGTGCAAAGCTGTGGGGTGGTGAGTGTCCCTTAATGGTGCAGCAGGTACGGGGGCGTGGATGTGGATGTGCCGTTGGCGCACACGCAAGATGGGATGAGGGCGGAGTGTTCAGAGGCGCCTCCTGCAGGGTGTCACCATGCTGGCATGCATTTGTTTCGGTGCTGATGGCTCGTGCAGGCTTGCAGTGGCTTCTTTGTCACTTGAGGAGCACCCACTTGAAGTATTTATGCACTACTTGCGCTGTGTTAAGTTGGTGAGATAGACACGAGCAAGAGCATAGCACGGTTGCTTGACTGTTTGGAGGGCGGAGGCTGCAGCATGAGGCGACATGCTGTTTGCTCCTTGGCACTCTTCTGCATCATGTGGTACCTCAGCAGTCGCCATAATATGCTACCTCAGCCGTCGCCATATCAGGGAGCACCAAAATGCTGCTGCTGCTGCTGCTGCTGCTGCTGCTGCTGCTGCTGCTTTCTTTCATGAGTGTGGCTATTGTGTGCTACTCATGGCTTTTTTTAAAAGTGCTGTGGGCTAGCTTGGGCCAGCTTGCACTGGGTCGTTAGCCCAGCCCTCTCCTTTCAGATCGATTCAAGTCCTCTCTCTCCCTTGCCAACATGCAGACCCAAGACTTCAAGATCAGATTTGCCTCAATTCAGCGGATCTTTATCCTGCCCAAGAGCTCCACCCCACACACCCTGGTGGTTGTGTCCTTGGATCCGCCAATCCGCAAGGGGCAGACTTACTACACACACATCCTTTGCCAGGTACTCATGGAAAGGGGTTTACAAGCCATGACATGTGTAAGGGCATCAATTTTGACTGAAAAATGCGTGCACAGTGGGGGAAAAGTCCATACAAACGCGCACAGCAGGGGAAAAGCCCACACAAACACGCAAAGTGGGAACAAGTCCAGCGCGAGTCCTCGCACGGCAGCATGCAGGAGCCTTATAGTCTGAAAATGGAGGCCTTACAGTCTGAAAATGGAAGCCTGCTCAATGAACTGTACGCACACTCCTTTCCGGGCTTCCCCCGCAAGCTGTAAGTGTGCTTGGTTGTGAATCCTCAGTTTTGGGTAGAGCAGGGCACAGCGGGAAGGGAGAGGGGGGGGGCATAGGAGGGCGCTGTAGCTGTTTTGCAGCAAGGCATGTTGTAAATGAGTCCACTCTGCACAGAATATTGGGTTGATCTATTGTGCCTCTGTGTGCGGACGTGTACATATTCGTGTGTAAGTGTGTGTATTTATTTTCGCATGTGTGTATGTTAACTAGTGCCTGAGGGCACCCACCGTGATCTCAATTCATGAGATTCTCATCCTTGCCCAAACAGAGTGCGCACCATGCTTGTCTTTGTGCTGTGCTTGCGTCCTAACCCCATTCTTGTTGTTGTGAGTGCTGCAGGTGCCTCGACGTTTGCGCTTGGTGCCTTAAAGTCTTTTTGTTTTCAGCCTCAGGGGTGGGGGGGTTGCCAGGGCCCACTCGATGTGGCATATGAGATGGCCACCTTATTTTTGCCACCTTATTGTGGCCACCTTATTGTGACCACCTTATTGTGCACGCTGCCTTGCGATCCCTCTGATGCAGCCATGTTCCCTCTGATGCCGCCTTGTATTGCGTGTTGCGACGATCCCTCTGATGCAGCCATGTTCCCTCTGATGCCGCCTTGCGTTGCACGTCACGATGATCCCTCTGATGCAGCAATGCGCGCGCTTGCCCGCTGGCTCCTGCAGTTTCCTTCTGAGGAGGAGGTCAGCATCGAACTCGACATCACCCCAGAGGCCCTGGCTGCCAAAAACGAAAAGGTGTGCATGCCCAGTGCTTGCGTATGTGCGTCTTCATCGGTTTATTATGTAACCCCTGAACATGCAACCCAGAAAGCTAGCGCGCCCTGCCGCATGGGCACTGGCATGCACTCTGTTCATGGGCATCCAAGTGCGCTGACAACTGACAACACTGCAGGCCACACAAACAAAAGGGCGCACGACCTCATGCTGCTCAGGCCGTAGAAGCAGCTTGTGGGAGCTCAGATCTGACTCAAGTGCACGCTGGAGCATGTTGCATGCCAGATGACGGAGCACATTGCATGCCAGATGACTGGACTGGAGCACTGGACTGGAGCGCATTGCATGCCAGATAACTTGCTGTCCTGTTACTTGTATCCTCGATGCGCATGCCTACGTGGCCCTTGATCTCGGCGCTGCTCCCTGGCGTGCAGTGCGGGGGCAAGCTAGAGGCTAGCATGACTGGTCCTGTGTTTGAGGTGTTTGCGCGCACACTGCGGGGCCTGAGCGGCGCCAAGATCACGCGGCCGGGCGCCTTCAAGAACGCAGCACAGGATGGGTTCGCGGTCCGCTGCTCATACAAGGTGCGGGCTTTGCATGTGTGTGTCATGTGTGTTGTGCACATGCGTGCGTGCACGTGCCAGGACCCTTTCTTGTACACTTGCTGCCTCGCCACACGTTTCACTCAAGGGGCCTCCTGGCCCGCCCTTCAACTGCCCTAGACCCCTGCCTCATGCAGAGAATTGCCTGCCTCGGGCCTACCTTGGGCGGTTGTGCAGAGAATGGGCCTTCCTCAGGCAGTCTCATGCAGAGAACTGCTTGCCTCAGGCAATTGCTGGGCAGTGCAGCGGATGGAGGTCTAGGGTGGGCTTTACGGACTTGCGCAGTGTGAAGTAGTTGTGTGTATGTGTGTGAAGCGCGCGAGCCTACATGCGTGTGTGTGTGTGTGCACTAACACGGCGATGCCTATGTTTATGGGTTGCCATCCGTGCCGAGCATGGCCTTTGCTCCCGTGGCTGCTGTGGTGCAGGCAGATGATGGCTACCTGTACCCGCTAGACCGCGCCTTCTTCTACATTCAGAAGCCGCCCATGCTCATCCCCTTTGATGAGGTTGAGAGTGTGGAACTCACGCGCTTGGGCGGCAACACCGTTTCGTCCAAGACATTTGACCTGGTGGTGCGCACGCGCAGCGACGTGGAGCACCAATTCAGGTGTGTAGGCGTGATTGCCATTTGCTGCAGGTCCCCTTTTCAGGATGCAGCAAGTGTAGAAGCTGTGTCATTGTGGGAAGGGGAGGGGGAACTGCAAGCAAGCGCGCAGGTGGGCAGAGATGCGCGGCACGCTTAGGGCTGGCTTTTGCCCGTCGGTGAGCTTGGCCGCCACGACCACATGCTGCCTTAGTACACTGTCACTCACTGTCACTCACTGTCACTCACCGTGCTAGGGTGGGCCAGGGTTTTCACCATCCTGCTGGTCCAGCAAGCCTCTCTGCATGCCTCTGCATGGCCCACAGCAGAGCTGCCTGCACTGCAGCCAGCTGCGCCTCCTGCATGGCTCGTCATGGAGACACGGGTGTCCACCGCTGTGCTCCCTGCTCTGCCCTGGCTCACCCTGTATGGCATGCATGCTTCACCCACGTTGCCCCGTGTGCCTGCCTGACCCCTCGCTAACAGCCCACGCTTGCGCGCGCAAGCGCGCCAGCCCGCCCTTCCATCGCAGCAGCCACGCTCAACCAGCCGCCCCACCAAGGGCCTCTGCCTGCCGCCCACGTACTAGCACACCGGGTGCCTCTGTGTACCACGCAGGAGCATCCAGCGCAGCGAGTGGCAGGTGCTGCTGGATTTCTTCCAGGCCAAGCGCTTGCGCGTGGAACGGCTGCGCGAGGCCCAAGCCGGGCCAGGTGTTGCCACAGCCCGTGCCGCGGCCGCCATTGACGATGACGATGACGATGCAGGTGGGCGCGTGGATCAGGATATGCGCGGAGGTGCTGCAGCGACCCCCAGGCGGCCTGCAGACCTGCAAGCTCTTTTGAGCCTGCACCCCTGGATGCCCCAAAAAGCTCTCGAGCCTGCACCCCTGAAAGCGCTTGAGCTCTTTGGGGAGGGCGCCGCAGCGCCACCCGCTGGGGGGATGTGCGATGACTGCCAGCTGCAACCCACTGCTCGCGTACGAAGGATGAGCTGGCTGCACAAGCTATGGAAGCTGCACCATATAGGTGCATCAAGTGATTGGGATGACCTGAACTGTGTGGCCGCAAGCCGTTTTTGGGCGGGTGGGAGGAACAGGTAGGAACGATAGGGACTGGAAGTGTGGTTTCAAATCAGCCCAGCCTCTTGCTATGTGGCTGCTCACTTTGTCATGCATGTTGAAGGTGTCAAGGTCTTCAACGTAAGCACAGGGAGCAAGCATGCATGCCAGCCTGCACGTCTGACATCCGGCTCTCCCTGTAGGCTTGCGCCACGCTGAGCATGGTGTAGACGAGGATGAGGACGATGAGGACTTCACGGGCGGAGACAATGACAGCAGCTCTGGCGGTTCGGATGACGACTCAGGAGATGACTCGGGGGATGCTGAGATCATTGAGGAGGAAGGTGCGCGGCTCCTGGGGCATTCATCTAACTCAAGGCATTGGAGGTCCGCAGTACATTGTGTGGCTTGCTGTCCATACCTGCGCTCATGTCACAGGCCATTTGCCACCTTGATAGCTAATAGGTGACAGCATCTGCTCGGTAAGTCCCCATCTACGCCCAGATCGTTTTCGATGCCCACATTGGCCGCATGCGAGTCTGTTGTCACAAGCTGGCTATGGTAAGTGCATGTATATGAGTCAGTGAACTTACAATTGCCGCACCCTAAGGGTATCACGGAGGCAGTTGGGAGTCGATCGAGGACGGTCACAAGGGTGCCTTGGGTCTCAAGGGTCACAAGGGTCTCAAGGGTCACAAGGGTCTCAAGGGTCACAAGGGTGCCTTGGGTCACAAGGGTCACAAGGGTCTCAAGGGTCACAAGGGTGCCTTGGGTCTCAAGGGTCTCAAGGGTCACAAGGGTCACAAGGGTCACAAGGGTCACAAGGGTCTCAAGGGTCTCAAGGGTCACAAGGGTGCCTTGGGTCACAAGGGTCACAAGGGTCACAAGGGTCTCAAGGGTCACAAGGGTCTCAAAGGTCACAAGGGTCACAAGGGTCTCAAGGGTCACAAGGGTCACAAGGGTCACAAGGGCCACAAGGGTGCCTTGGGTCTCAAGGACGGCCCTTGAGTAACAGAACCTCAGCCATTGTGGTGAGTGTCTTGGGGATGTCCTTGTGTAAGGATACCGCCATTTATTGCAAGTTCTGTTTCCACACAGCCAAAGGAAATCCATCAAATTATTTTTCAGCTGATATGACTCTGTCAGAGGCTGGGCTAAGTTTAAGCATCTTGGCCAGCTGCTGCGCAGCACCACTGCCGCCTCCATCTCTTTGACCTTGCGCAATTAGATGATGGAAGGCGTTGTAGGCTGAGGGCAGAGTAGTGACCAGCAAGTCCAGCAAATGGCCTTTGGAGTAGCCAATCAGGGGCCAGATTTCAACCTTGCTTTGTGATAGTTCACCATATTGCATTTGCGACCTAGCTCCACCTGCATGCAAACTTACACACCCTCTTAGCAGTACAGCTCCACCTGCACACAAGCACACACAAACCCTCAATTGCAGCTCATGCAGCTCCTCTATGCTAAGTGCACTGCTATGCACAGGCACCAAGTGGGTTGCGCACCAGAGTAGCAGCAATGGCAGTGCTCTGTCTCAATTGCAGGCATCAAGGCAAATTCAATTATGGACCAAAAGAACAAGAAGCGAAAGCAAGACGAGTCAGAAGAGGACGGGAGTGTATCGGTAAGACAACTTAGCTCTTACCTTGCTCCTGTCTTAAAACAACAGCTATTGTCATTGCTACTGCCATTGCAGCTGCAGCTGTACTGCTGCAGTCACCAAATATGCATGTCCATATGTGTGAGCATGTGCATATTGGAAGCATGCGTGCATGCTGCTTTGCGAGCGCACCTCTGAGAAAACTCGTTCGTATGAATTGGCGTTGGTCTGCAAGTGAGGGCCATTCTTTTTGAAGTTTCCTTTTCCCAAACTTTTCTTGGGCCCTAAAGCTGCACCTGTTTAGGTATTCTAGGCATGCTCATCATTTGCTCACTTGTACAAAGTAAAAAAACCATCAGGCAAAAAGTGCCCTAGGTCAGATTCAGAGGGCTGGAAGCTTGGGAAAGCAGTATTTCTTGCATGCAGGCTAGGCCCAAGGAGCCCTGATGGGCGGCCATTTTGCACCAAAAGTGCATCATTGTGGACCCCTGTGCAACCCTAAGTTGGTTTGGGCAAACAAATTTAGGTCGGGGAGGGTCTGGTTTTTGCCCCTCTTAGGTAAACGACCAAAACACACTTCTCCCCAACCCTGCACCAATCCATCACAAATCCTTAAGTGCGTACATGTATATATCAATGCTCTGAAGAAGAGAGAATGGTATAGTTTAGTGCTGTTTGTGATCCACAATGCCGATATTTCTTGTATTCACTGCCTTACATCAACCCCGCACATGGCAGGTTGTCCAAAGCGTGCCAGGACTCTTGGTATTGAGCTTTCCGATGAATCGCCCAGCATCCTGGCACGCTTTGGGTAATCTGCTCAAAATGCGCATTTAGTTCCACACGTGTGTGACACCCCCCCTGAGTTGGTGCTCCAAGATACTTGCATGATCACTGAACCTCCTCTTCCCCCGTCCATCAGTTGGTACCACAATTTTGCATGATGCAGGAATTGGGAAGTGTGAAAACTCAAACAATAGTGTATCAGCAAACAACTTTTATTTGTCTTCCCCATCCACGCACGCACGTGTATGCGTTTTGTTTGGGTGGGGTCGGCACTGACCCGCTCCAAAAACTGGGATTCAGGGTAACTGAATACATTTCTAGGAGTGAGCCTTCTGATGTTGGTATGGAAGCGGCATTGGCCCCGGATGGTTCATTGAGGCTCATAATTGGAGCATTCAGGGCCAATCAAGGCAGAAGATGAAGGGCTGTACACTTACCAACGCCCGAAGGGTCTTTTATTTCACCTGGCTTTGACATGTCTTGAAATATATTTGGCTGGTAACAAAGAAAAAGCATGCCAGAAAATTTGCTTTTTCAGCCCTTGTTCATTAGATACAGTGTGTCAAATGCACTAATAAGGACTCCACCACATCTTGGTGCATATTTTAGCCCTTATTGCTTAGCCTTTAATGTGTCCATGTTCTCAGGATGAAGAGAAGTCCGCCAAAGCCAAGAAGCCTAAAGCAACAATGGGCAAGAAGGAACCCAAGAGCAAAGATGTAAGTTGTTCATACTTGCTACACTAAGACCTTCTGAAGTAGGCACGGAGGTCAATGAGGCGGTAAATATCAGGTGACTGGTTATAGGTAGAAGTGGCTTCCAGGCAAAAGATTGCTGCTTGTAAGTGATGATAAATGAAGATCTTGCATGTGAAGCATTTGTAATTTCAGGTCAAGGCCCTTTGCTTGTGTCACCGGCAAGCATCAATGGTCGTCCCCACAAAGAGCCCACTCCAAACCGTCTCACAAACCTTCCAGAGCCGCTCCTCATGTTCTGAGCAGCTAGGGGGGTTGAGGGCACCCCAGGGGCCATACCTGAGGCGTGAGTCTCAGCCTGCTATTGCTTGCTCGCCCGATGGAATCTCAGGGCTATCAGATTTTGCTGCTTTTGCGCGAGCGAGCAAACCCAAGGTATTTTATCAGTTAGATGACTCAAGTACCGGCAGACAGATGCTTGCATTCTGTCACATCCGCTGACCCATATAGAATTAGTCTGGTTGTTGGAAAGAGGCTGCTGCATGGGAGGGTGCATGGGAGGACTAAACAGCCTGCTAACAACTGACCCTGCCGGAGAATCGGTGAGATTTCATTCAGCCAATGCCTTGCCCCTGCTCAATCGCAAGGCCAAGTACTCATAGCACGCTTGTCTGGGGTATAAACAGCCTTCTTATACAAAAGAATGAGGTCAATCAATGGCCTGTGCGGATTTTTGGCAAGAATTCTCAATCTCCTTCTGCAGGCTCTCCGGGGCCCTTGCTTGCCTTGCCCCAAAAGAACACCTGATGTGTGGGAGTGAGTGCTTGATTTTTAGGACCGAGTGCCCGATTTGGAGATGCGTGCGCGAGATGGTGGTCTGTCCCCCATCTCCCCCCTGCCTGCACCCAACACCCTGGCCTTCACTTTAGAACCCCTCCCTGCCTGCTTGGCATTTCCAGATGCAGCAAAAAAAACAGCTTTCTAGTGCACTATCAGGACAGAATCGTGTAGGGGTTGCAGAGAAGCTTGAAAAGCAAGTGCGTGTGCTAAGTGAGACAGTTGAGCTGGACGAGGGGTGGGCAGTTCGCGGGGATAACCCAATGTTTGAGTATGCATGACTGCACTTTTAATCGGGATCCCTTGGCATGCTCCACTCTTGGGCGGCTAGGTGCGTGCATTTGCCACAGGTTTCATGTCACATTGATTTCTGTCATCCTCACTTGAGAGAGAGCTCCAAACAACGCCCAATGGCAGCCACTTGTCACTCATTGCCAATTTCAATGCTTCACTGCAACAGTAATTTTAAACAAACAAATAAGAGCAGCAAGAAGTGCAACACATGCAGCCCTATCCAAGAGTCAATCCATGTACTCCTGAGATCGTATGGTCTCAGGCTCATGCTGCTCTCTCATGTCCCAGATCCCAAGTATACCTTTGTCCTCTGCTGCTCTTTGCTTATCCAGGCCCCAGACAAAAAAGCGCGCAAGAAAAAGGACCCCAATGCGCCAAAAAGGAACATGACAAGCTACATGCACTACAGCAACGCAATGCGTGCCCAGGTGACATTGCCCATAGATAGCAAGCAGAAGCATTTGCGACTGAATGGTCTGCAAAAAAAACATGCCCAGAGTAAGCAAGCCGTTGCCTTTCAGATGAGAGCTCAGAAGCTATGATGGTGTGTTTTGTGCATGATAGCTGTGATGATAGCTGCACTGTCTTGCAGGCAAAATTTGCCTTGAATATCTGTGCTACTGTTGCTTTTGGGGGGTGTCAGTGATCCATTAGGCTTACCTGCCAGGCCCTGGCCCTTCATTGCTGCAGCTCAAGGCAGAAAACCCCAATGCTTCGTTTGGGGAGCTGGCCAAGATGGTGAGCGAGCGCTGGAAAAGCCTCAGCACAGAGGAGAAGGCGCCCTATGAGGCCGCTGCTTTGCAGGTACGTACAGTAGTGCATATACTTTAGACAGAAAGCTAGGTGAATCGAGCTGTGCAAGAATGGGGGATAGAACGCCATAAGGCTTAGGGTTAGATAAAACGCTAATTTGCACCAAACCTGACTTCAATTATCCAGATGGGCATGGTCAACACCTAGAAACACAGATTTGCAGCCTGCTTCATGGCAGTCTCACTCCAGGGTATTGACTATGTTAAAAAATGTTTTCACACATGTATTTCAGTTCTGGGGTGCAACCTAATTTCATTTGTGTCAATTTACACAATGCTGCTGTTAAGGAAGTAAGGTTATTATTGAGACATTCCATTTTTTTTAAGGTCGACAGGGGCTTGTTAAGCTGCCGGGATTTTGCGCGTGATGGAATGACAATGCAGAGAGACTGCATACAGTCCCGCTTGGCTATCCCGTTGAGCGCTCCCTGGACTGGATGGTTACAGAGGAAATCAGCTTGCTTTGCAGGGTTGCAGCTCAGCCACAGTGCTACAGCAGTGTACTGCAGGGCACCACAGAGCTGCAAATGTTTAAATGTCTGCTTTCACAGGCAGAGAGAAATTGAAAGCCTTTCTTGGCAAAGCCCCAGTAACGGGGCGTAGCTCACTGGCTTACCATGTTCCTGGCAAAGTTCACGGTGGCCCACCCAGGCCAGCCCAGGCCACCCCTTGCCCTGAGACTTTGGATCCCCCCAAATTATTTTGTTATTGAATGCGTGCAGCGTCAGGGGGGCAGGAGAGTAAGTGATTGGCGCAGCATAAACTTTCTCAACAACAGGGGCAGGAAAAAAAACCTGACCAGGTAATAGTCAGGAAAAAAATAGTCAGGGTGATAGTCAGGAAAAAAATAGTCAGGGTAATAGTCAGGAAAAAAAATAGTCAGGGTAATAGTTAGGAAAAAAATAGTCAGGGTAATAGTCAGGGTAATAGTCAGGAAAAAAAATAGTCAGGGTAATAGTCAGGCAGCCCTTGACTATGGCCTGAAATTTAATGTGTTTCTAGCAAAACTTTTAACCGGGGATTCTAAGTTTTGGTAGCTGCAGGTCAGCGTGCAGTCAGAACAGCCAAATGTTTTGCAACTTTTGAGCTTAACCTTTGCCAGCCAGGCCAACCCATGTCTCTAGACGCCTGCCTGATGTTGCAGAATCATTAAACATGGCTCCCTGTATTACCAGGGATATGTGCAGGGGGGTAGTCCTGGAGGTAATTTCTATGTGCGCCAGCAGGGCCCTTCCTGCTCGTGACTGTGTGGACAGTTTGCCATATGTCAAGTTGCATTGTGAAACATGTTATGTTAATAATGTGAGCAGTATAGCTGCGGGCTCTGCTTCAGGTATGGGCTTCGCAAATTTTAAGCGTTGCTTACAATGGTCCCTTGTCTAATTGCTCTTGTTTGTATCTTAAGATGCTGGGACAGGTGCCTGGTAGCTCAAGTTTGAGAGAACGGATCCCCAGGGGACTCACATAAACTCGCTACATAGTACTACTGTCATCGACCTTGGTCTGCAAGCTAAGATTAGATGTAATTAAGCAGGGTTAGGTCATGCGTCCATTTGCCCAGACCAATGCGCGTACGGTACGAAAAATGCGCGTATTTAACATGAATGCGTCCTCGCTCAGGGGTCATTTTTGAAGGTAGAGGTTTGGGGGGTTAGATGGGAACCTGTGCGCCCCCAAATGCGCTCTCATCTACCAATCAGCACCCTATTCTTGTATATACCTACATCCAAGATGCCTAGAGAAAAGGGGAAGGAGTGGAATCATGTCACACTTGTTGAGGTGAAAGACAGGACGCACCAGCACAAGTTGGAGTGCAAGTACTGCAAGCATGTCTTTGTAGAATGTACTTCCCGCATCAGGGAGCACTTTCTGCACATTAATCCAACTTGTGGGGTCGCAAAGTGCATAGCAGATGGGGCAGTCCTGCAGCGTGTTCTGGATGAGATGGGGGCCATCGATGCTCAGAACAAGGCAGCAGTAGAGCAGCTCCAGCTCGACAGAAGTACAGCAGCAAATGCGACCACCTCCTCGGCACCTGCTAAGAAGCAGCGGACGCTTGCAGTGAGCAAAGGAGAAGTGAGCAGACTTGGCTGAGCAGACCCAGGTCCTCGAGCAAGGGGCTCGCTCAGGCACCAGCATCAAAAGTCTTCAGCGACAACGAAGATGAAACTACCTTGTTTCTCTCAATTTGCTTGCGCCACGTGAAGCTTCTGAAAAAGGAAAGGAGCAGGAACGAAGGAAAGGCCAGAGGGGGGGGGCATATTGGAACCCGCATTGTAAACCGGGTTTCTTCAATTTGCAAATTTTAGCCTTTTTCACAATGCGTAAGTGGCAAAATAGGTATGATCCAACCCTGTAATTAAGTGTGAGGCGGAACAATGCCTGCTTCAGCCCATAGGTCCAAAGCAGCATGCATGCAATGTTCCTACTGAAGCAATTCCCAATGACAGCAGACTTCCTTTACCTTTTCCTGCAAGTAGCCTACACTTGACCACCATTGGACTAAGCTCCATGGTGCCTATACCAAGTTCATGGGCATCAGGAGGTGATCATGCCTTTTGGGGAGCAGCTGAGGTCTTGAGATCAGGGGTGGAGTATCCCCCGGGCTTTCAAACATGTATGCGCTGTGCACAATAGGGTGGATAGATGGGGATGGGATCAATAGGGTGTCTCAAAAATCCAAAGAAGCTCGTCGTTCCTCTGCAGAGCCTCGGCCTATGTAGAGAGGGCCTTGTTGATGCATTGTCGTAAGAAAACTGCTTTTCAACTGCTTTTCACAGACACACTCAAACGCCCTGAGACTTTTCATACGAGTTTGATGATGCTAAAAAAACATTTATAGTTGGACCGGCCCTCCTGGAGACCAGAATAAGTCAGGAGAAACCCGAACACCTGGTCAGAGCCCCCGCCTGTCCATCCCCCAAGCTACCCCACTAAACAGCGCTGTTCAGTCCAAAGTTCCACATTTTGTTTACGCTGCTTCCTGGTTGTCCTCCTTGAAGAGCTGCAGGCTGCCTCAGCGCTCTTGCTGCACTGCCTGCTGGTGCAACGCACGTAGATCAGCTCCCATGCACACCAGAGTGAGCCTGGATCGAATTTTGCCGTACATAAGCCCCCAAGCTGACCAGTTGCGCTGGCACGCGCACAGGCTGTTAAATGCATGCCACAGCAACTGCACAGCAAGCGCGCTGCTACTCCTGGCAAAGCTGGGAAGCTCTTTTTTCCACAAGCGCGAGATGTTGACATGCTCAACGACGGGTTTCAAGCTGCCATCTACTTTAAGGAGGAGCCCAGCGGCCAGCTCACTCAAGGTCTTCTCAAAGAGCGTCTTCTAGGCACGCCTGCATAGACCGCGCAACACCCTCCTTATGTGCATGGAGCCCACACAGGCAGCAGGCACTTGGTACTGATGCTTAAACACACCCTTTCACTTATTTTAATGCACATGCAGCATACATGTGCACATGCGCATGTGCATGCCTCCTCCCTCACCTGAGCTCCTCCTTGAAGGCCTGCATCTCCTCTCAACTGTGCAGCTGACCTTCTGGCAGCGTTGCCTGGCGTTTAAAGCTCATGCTGCTGATGCTGCCTCTTGTTTGCCCGGTGCTGCTGCTGGCTGCTGCTGCTCTTTGGGAATCAGACCCTCCTTCACTTCCAAGTGATGAGCCATGCACAACGTGATTTTAAGATGCGTCTGGCGCATTATGGGGTTGGGCTAGGCTGAGCTGTTGCTTGCTCAGCATGCACTGTAACTTGCTAAGGACGGGGTCTGCATCTCAGCTCAATGCCAAGCACCACACTCATGCGTTGCCATTACTAAGGCTTCCCTTTAGCCTCCTAGCTCCTCACTGTTTTGAAGACGGCATCTGCCATCTCTCCACCCTGCCCAGCAAATCTTTGTGAGCCGAGGCAACTGCACCCCACATCTGCCATGGCCCCCTTCAACATCATCGCAAAAAATGTGTGGGCATTTTCTTATGTAAAAATAACTTTAACGATTTTATCTGAATTTCTTGGAAAAAATGAGCATGTCAAAGTACTGTTCCAGTGAAAGAGGGTTACCGAGGCTTTGGCACTATTGGCATAGAGGCTCCTACCCTAATGCACAGTACAAAGTTACATACCAAGGAAGTTCAACCCGGCCAGGCCCCGGAGGTATCGACTAAGCTTTGGCCCGCGCTGAAGGTGCCCTTCCGGGCGTCCAGAAAGATAATAAATTGACTTCAGGGCAGGTGAAGTTAGGTAAACATTGACGAAGAAAGGGCGAGGGAGAGGGAGAGTAAGAGGGAGAGGGCCTGCCCAACCTGCCTCCTCCAGGGATTCCTTTGATCTCCCTGTTGGTTACCCGAAAAAGAGGGCAGAGAATGCTGCTACATGGTCTGGCTTGACGATCTTCTTTCCGTTTGGTGTAGGGGCCTCCTCCTCACAGGGGCCACAGCCTCCTCCTCCCAGCTCCCAGCCCCCAGCCCTCAGGCCCTTCTCCTCCCAACCATCCCACAAAGCCTTGGTATAGCCCTGAGCCCTGGATCTAGAGTGAATGCTGCAGCATCCAAATCCCACTTTCAGGCAATTACTGGAGGACTTGTTTCTCTCTTACTACATACTATTCAGTTTTGAAATTCAACTTAAAAGGTCAGATTTATCCAACCTTAATAGAAGTTATTCAAGCACGATATAAGAAGTGATTGATTGGATTAAACGCTCACAGATTTTACGTATGCACATATCTCGCCCTTTTGGTTAAATCCAGGATAAACAACGCTATAATGCAGCAATGGCTGCCTACACTGCTGGAGGGCCAGGAGCTGACACTGTGGATGACAACGGAGAAGAGGAGGAGGATGAGTGATGCCTTCATGAGGTACATAAAATAAACTAGCAGGATCAAGCTAATCTTGTTGCAAAAGGGTTTCTTAACTGCTGTTGTGTGTCATTTTAATCAATCATTGTCTTTAAAGGCAAAGGTAGGGCTGACGGAAGCTCATAGAGAGAACTGAGTTTGATGCATTGCTTGCATTGGCGCAAGCAGCTTAGGTAATCCTTTCATCTGGCAGGCATAAAGCTCATTTCAGCATGATGTCTACCACTCCAAGTCACTTCAAGGTGTTGGACCTTGGAGATGCTGACCCAGGAATATCATGTAGACGCAAGTCAAGTGCAGGCCATTTCCAAATGACTATGTGCTCTGTGGAAGAATGAGGTTAGTGTTTCACCTGCCAGCTGGAAAGCATACTGGCCATCGAAGCAACAGTCAGGCTTCACACCTGTTGCGCTGGGATGTGCACCTCGTTCAAGACATATTGTGACGACACACAGCCAGAGCCTACATATGATCCTGATTGGAGTGATGGGGACCATCTATAAATGTCATATTTAGCTATCGTAGCTAGGGTTGACCCTTTAGTAAGCTTGGCCTAGCCTTCTTAAGAGAAGAAATTACTGAACCTAAACACCAATTCAAAAGAATGAACAAGAAAATATGTAGGCATTAGAGTACTCCCTACATCAATTAAGGAAAAGGGGTCACCCAGGGCCTAGGCTTGTCAAGCCCCCTGCACCAGCCTGGTCTGAGAGAAATAGAATCAGGAGAGCCTGAGGTCAATCGGGATCAGGAGGATGACTACTAGTAGCAGTACCCCATTCCTGCCAGGAAGGTCAGTGACTCTGACTTGCAAGTCTCTCAATTGAGAGGCCATGTCAGTATCCTCAAAAGTACGGGACTCAGGTTATCACAATCAGGTCAAGCCTCCACCCAAAGCCCCGAATTCCTTTCCTAAAAAATCCTTGCAACCCTGTAAAAAAAGTATGCACCCCAAAAGTTCACAAACAAGAAAGTCATAAAGTCAAAGACTTACTCGTTTGAGCCTGTAGAAAGAACCAACAATTGGTGGTGCTGAAAAGCACCTTTGGTCCAGTATTGTATATACTGGAGGTTGTTGTAGCACGCGGCTACCTCCGCATTAGTGAGATGCGGGAACCTGGAGTTGCGCGCTTGGGGAGGCCCAAAGCGGTCTGACGCGAATTGTCTGGGTGTCTGTGGGCCCTGCACAACGGTCTTGAACGTCTTCTGCGTCTTGGCAGGTTGGCCTTGAGTCTTGTCTGTTGCGGGTCTCTTGGCAGGTCCCTGGTGTGGCGGGGGTCCCCCTCCCCCCTGTCTGTCCTGAGGCCGCATGTCTCCCCAGCGTTCCAGGAAGAGGT
>LFCJ01001347.1_pt1 | contig 16963 bp, 16 predicted proteins | sample 643141 | NCBI WGS metagenome assembly LFCJ01 (sample SAMN03766243, study PRJNA286221) | soda lake metagenome | biome: soda lake; feature: Kulunda steppe; material: water; isolation source: sample B1-Br-g2 brine of Lake Bitter-1 | place: Russia: Kulunda steppe | collected 2010-07 | reverse complement strand
GGATCACCTCATCGCGTGGTGGGAGCCCGTGTTTTCCGATCGCCGCGTGGCGACGCTCGCAACGCATTCGGTTGGTGGGTTTTCAGGTCGCAATTCGAGTTCGCAATCCAGTAGCGAGCTGCGGGAAGTCGGGACGAATCTGTGGCTGTGGCAGCTCCAGACGGACGCCTGGTGTCCCAGTTCGCGTGGTGCCGCCGAACCCGCCACCATTTGGGATCCACCGCGGCGGCAGTCGACTCCCTTCACCATCGGCGAACAATCCCTACTGCCGATCCTCGAACGTGGCCTCGACCCGGCCGAGTACGAGGCCCAGCCACTGCTCGAAGACCTCGGCATCCGACGCCATCTCTCATCAGAGACGTTTACGCCCGTCGACGCGCGCACCGTGTGCGAGGGACTGGCCGACGTCTGCCGCACCGGCGACATCACCATTGCGGAGTCGCTCCGCGACATCCAGCCGATCTACAGACAAGTGCAAGATCTCGCGCCACCGGTCGACGAGCCGCTTCCGGAAGACAGCGCGTGGCAGGACGCGACCACCGAACTCGCGGACTGCGTCGTGCTCTGTCGAGTGGACGGTTCGTTCGAATTTTGTGATGCACAAGACGCTTACTTCGCCCGCTCCCCGAGCGTCAGGGCGGATTATCCGTTCGACGATCTCCCCTTCTTCGTCCTCGAAGAGCAGCGATCCGCGCGGTTCGGCCAATATTTCGGCCTTCGCGATTTCACCGACGCCGTCATCGAAGATGGCGAGCCGATCACCGCCCGGGAAAACAGGACGCGGGCGGTCGCCAACTATCTCGAGTCGTGCGCCCCACACATCCTCTGTCGACTCGAAGCAGAGCGCCCCTCCCAGCGGCTCATCGACCGTGACCGCGACAGAATGCGGTCGTTCCTGAACTCGCTGACTGTCGTCGAGGAAATTCAAGTGACGTACACGCTCGATCCGATCGGTGACGAGACAGAGCGGAAGAAGACCACGACGGCGGAATTCTACGTCGAGACGCGATCGAACGGAGCAGTCGAAGAGCGATTCCCATACGTCACTCATCGCGAGCACGAACGGGAACAGTGGCAGCTGTTGGCCCGCGCACTGTGTGCATATCTTGACGTGACGCAATTCGAAGGAATCGATGCTCTGCTTTCGGCCTCCACGGAGGAAGAGCGTCGCCAGTACCTCCAGTATGCGAATGCACCGTCGTCGACGGATGCGATTCGCCAGAAACGATTGCGGCTCGATGAGTCCGAGGAACGGACTCCAAGAGGGACGTTCGGAGAGCCTGGACCGGTTGGCGGGCAAGGCGAGGACGCGGATCCGACCGGATACGAAGAGGAGAACGATTCGGAGACAGACCAGACGGAGACTTCCGAGCAGTCAGTCACGAGCGAGGTGCGGTCACCGCCTGCGGAACTGTACGATGCCTCCGAGCTTCGAGTCGGAGGCGAGCCGATCCGGGTGACGCCATCGTCGACAAGTGCGATCGATTCGGCGTCGGAGTCCGACCTAGAGTCGATCAAAGAAGGTGGCATCGATTCGGAGGAAGCGGCGTTACGGGAGACGTCGCCAAGCGACCACAGGCGTGATCAATCCCAGTACGACGTCGAAGATCTGGGGGCCGCTCTCGTCGAAGCGTGGGAAGCGACGCGGCTACGAAGGGAATATCCGGACTGTGCCGATCCCAGCGAGTTCGTGTTCCGAACCGATGAACGGCATCTCGTGGATGCGGCGCGAGAGTATCCGAACGCAACGCGTGCGTTCGAGGTGCTGGAATCGAAGGCAGGAATCCCGGAACACTTCCCGGGATTCGATCTGCTGACGGTAAATCCGGAGACTGGAGAGCCCGATCGACTTATCGAACTCAAGGCGGCGACGTGCCGACGTCGCAAGCCATCTGTCTCGTGGAACGAGTGGACGACGGCCCGAAACGAGTGGATTCAGAACCGCGACGAGCCACTCTACTACCTCTACGTTGTCGGCCACCTCTCGAAACGAACGAGTCACAACCCCTACATTCGAACGATTCCGAATCCGTTCCGACTGCTGGACGCTCAAGTCGAACGTGAGATTAGCGTCACACAGACCGTCCAGGTCGACGTCAACGCATTCACGAACGAAGAGCCGGTGCTCGAAATCCCCGTTACAACTCGAGCGAGCGAGCGCTAAGATCCCACACACGAGATGAACCGAGGTCTTGATGTCTCGTTATTATAACATAATTGGGAATATTGATCACATTGGGTTACCGAGTAGCGGAGTATCTAATGACGGAGTGGTGGCTTCATTCGCGGCTCGCGGCCGAACTCGGGATCGATCCCGCGGTCAGCCGTTGTGTGGATATGTTGATAGACGCGTCGTATCTCGCGTCGGAACAACCCCAGCATCTCGATTTCGAGTTTCCGCCGAGCGCGTCCCGTCGACAAGACTGGATACTGGACTGTCCGCAAGCAGGCGTGCGAACGTTTCGGGAACAGTACGGCACGGATGGGGCGACCGCCGCGATTCTCCACATCGTACTCGCCGGTGTCGGCGAAGACTTTGAGCAGGGACGCGCGTCCCGGCAGGGGTTGAGCGAGCAGGTCGAATCGCGGTTGCAGCAGTTATCGTCGATCTCCGAGGTGTCACAGCTTGTCGAGCGCGTACGCGAGTTCTTCACACAACACGCCGCCGAGGTCTACGACCTGCTCGAGGAGGGAGCGGACTCGGATGAGGAGACGCTTCGATGCGACGGCTGTGGCGCCCCCCTCGAAGCCGGCCCGACGCTTTCGTGTTCGAATTGCGGCGTCCCGTTGGGCGGGTGGCCACAGATCGTCCACAACGAGGCCAAGCGCGAACGACGCGACCGCCACCTGCAACGGCTCGCCGGAACGGTCTCGCAGCACCACCCGGCATCGAAGTTCGTTGTGATCAGATCCGAATATCGTCCACCGGACTGGCTGGATGATGGGACGTTGGTCGGCTACACGGCGGGGGAGCGAAGCCTCCTGCTCGGTCGTGTAGTGAGCGTAGATCAGAAGGAGGTACACGTCGACTACGGCGACGTCGGGAGCGTCCCCGTCTCTGAGGGGTTGAATCTCGAGTTGTGGAGCGCGGAATCGCTCATCACGACCGTCCTGCAGCAGACCTGGCTGTTCGAGGCTCGTCGCGACTTCGACGGCTGGGAGGAGGTCGACGACCCGGGACTGCGAAAACTCCGGCGCAATTCGATCCCGTTGTTGAACGCCCTCCGACGAACCCGGAAGCCGTCCATCACCCCCGCATCTAACCGATCGATCAGGAGCCTGGATGGGTTCGAACTGGACGATTCCCAGCGCGACGTCGTGAACCACATCCTGGGGATGGAGCCCGGCGACCTGTACACGGTCGTCGGACCGCCGGGAACGGGAAAGACGGAGGTGATCGCGAAGGCGGCCGACGAACTCGCCCGAGCGGGAGAGCGGGTGCTCGTCACGTCGCACACGAACATCGCCGTCGACAACGTCGTGGAAAAACTGGGGGCGAGCCGACCCTATCAGGTCGTTCGGGTCGGACGGCCGGAGAAGGTATCGACGAACGCGAAGCGGTTGATGCTGGAGAAGGTGATCGACGAGTCGGAGAGCGACGAAGTCGGCGCGTTGCTCGACCGACTCGATGCGCTGAAGGAGTCGATCGCGACCCGTCGAACGAAAATCGGGAAGCTCGAGGAGCACCGCGAGTACCTGCGCTCCGAGGTCGATTGGAGGCTCGTCGATCGCGACCGGCTCGAGAAACTCGAGTCCGAAATCGCGGCCAAACGCGAGGAGTTGACCGAGCTCCGCCGCGAACTCCAGGAGTTGTGGGAACAGGCCGAAGCCGAATCGATTCGCGAGGCCGACGTCACCGGCGCGACGATCATTCGCTCCCAGCTCGGCGGACTGCGACGCGTCGAGTTCGACACCGTAATCATCGACGAAGCGAGCCAGATCAGCACCCCCCTGGGACTGCTCGCAATGGCGAACGCGAAGAAATGGGTGTTGGTGGGCGATCACAAGCAGTTGCTTCCAGTGTTGAAGACGGTCCCGAGCGACTCGGGGCGTCCGCCGCGACGCTCGAGCATCTTCACATTCGTTCGCGACCGCTTCGGCGAAGACGCCTGGCTTCGGACCCACTACCGAAGCGTCGAACCCATCATCGGCTTCTCGCGGGAGGAGGTGTACGACGGGCGGATTTCGATACATGATGAGCCGACGCCGTCGCCAGTTCGGCCGCCGGAACGGTTGCGACAAGAAGGGATGCCCGCCGACGAGATTCTCGATGGCCCCGTCACGATGGTTCACGTCGGCGGGCAGGAAACGTGGCGAAAGCGATTCGGCAGTTCGATCAATCGAGCCGAGGCGAGGGTCTGCGCCGCGCTCGTTGAGCGATTGGTCGACGATTACGGAATCGAAGCTGACCGTATCGGCATAATCACGCCGTATCGAGGGCAGCGAAACGTGCTAAAGGACGAACTCGGCCCGGGATCGAATATCGACGTCGAGACCGTCGACGGGTTCCAGGGTAGGGAACGCGACATCATCATCTATAGCGTCGTGGGAACGGAGAGGGGCGGTCTCAGGTTCGCCGGCGACCGGAATCGGTTCAACGTCGCGGTGACCCGTCCGAAGACCAAACTGATCGTTATCGGCAACGTGGACGCGATCGGTCGAAATGCTGCCCGAAGCAACATCCTTCGAGCGTTTGTTGGCTACGCGGCCGATCGGGACCGCTTGTACGACTGGGAGGAGCGAACGTGGGGCGACTGGACCGACCCGGAGCCGCGAACGTCGTCCGAGGACGGGGACGGAGGCGAATCACCGCCGCCGACTACTCTCGAAGATTCGCCCCTCGCCCCCGAGGCTCTCGAGCGACTCGCGGATATCGTCGAGCTCCAACCTACCAGCAACAAGGAGCTGGCGAACAGGTGGGGATTCTCCTCGGGAACCGAAGTCCATCGATACCTGACGAGCACCCTCGAAGCGTACCATTACCGGGGCACCGACGTCAAAATTCGGGCGACCGATGAGGGTGAGGTCTTGGTGGAAGCCCTCCTTGTATCAGAGACCGACGATGCGAAGGAACCAGGTGGGTCGACCCAGCCGGCGACCGACTCGTCGGTGCCCGATGAAGAAGACGGACGCCGGAAGCGGAACGGTGAGACACCGAACACTCAGTCGCTCGATGCCGACCCCGACAAACTCGAGTTGCTCTCGGAGCTCGTCGATGTCTCAAAGAAGACCGGAAAACGCGTCACGGAAGCCGATCTCGAATCGCACAGCCGATACCCGATTGACGCATACGCGGCCGAGTTCGGATCGTGGCAGCGGGCCGTCGAGCAGGCGGGGATGAAGGCGATCGAACCCGGGTGACAACATAGAGAGCGATCCTCGGTGGTCGGTAGTTGCGCCCGACAAGGATCACTGGAAGCCCCAGGCGAGCACCGCCCTGTTCGTTCGCGAGATCGGAATGTCGAGGGTAGCCCGTCACTTTCGTCGATCTGGTATCCCTCGATCGAACCCATCTCAGCGCAGTCGTGTTTCCTCGTAGGACTCCGCGATGGAGAGATCACACTCGAGTTGCGGCTCGAGGGTCGTGCTCCGGCAGTCGAGTTTGAGTCGCTCGCGCTGCCAGTCGAGTTCGTCCTTGCCGCGCCACACTCCGTGGACGGTGACGCCGGGGAGTTCCACGACGCCGAAGACGAGCGCAAGCGTGTAGAGCAGCAGTTCGACCTCGCGCCACGTCGCAGTCGCCTTCCTCGGGAGGTCGCCCGGTAGGTCGATGTGCTGGGCGAGAAGCGTATGGCCGCGGGCACGCTCGACGAATGTCCGGTCGTTGCTGAACAACAGCATTTGACTCCGGCGATCCCGCTGGTAGGCGTCGTAGGCGGCGACGATGGCCTCGTCGCCCGCGTCGCACTCGACCTCGTCGGCCTGCTGGATGTCGCGAATGTTGCGGTAGGCGATCAACCCGAGGCGGCCGATGCGAGCCGACCCGAGCGGTTGGTTCCAGTACTCCTCGTAGGCGCCGCCGAACGCGTCGACGAACGGGCGGGTGTCGTGGCACTTATAATCCCAGTCGAGCTCGTCGCGCACGCCCGTTGCCAGGACGAATCCGTTGACGTATCCGACTCCCTCGTCCGGATCGCGCAGGCCGAGAATTCGATCAATCCGCCATGGCACGAGGTTCGTATCGAAACCGGCGAACACTGGCGGATGGCCGGCCAGCAGGTCGGGATCGCCGTATCGCTCGACGAGCCGGCTGATCTCGTCGACGTTCTCGATCGAGACGATCCCGCTGCTCACCGCGGCCTTTACGTACTGATCCGGTCTCGGAAGGTCCTCAGCTACGGCTTCAGGATGCGTACGACGGACTTCATCGCGGGCGCTCGCGTAGTCGTCCCGTTGCTTTCGAAAACGGATCGTACAGTTGTCTGGCTTGTCGAGTTCGATCGTGAGCAACTCGTCGACCTCGGTCGAGGGATGGCTCACGGTGAATCGTTCATCACCGCGATCGTACAGCCGGTTCAGCAGGAGCGTCAGATGGGATCGCTGGATTCGCATCAGAGGACCTCCGTGAAATCGACGAGGTCGATCGCCGTTCGTGGAATCACCGGATAGCACTCGCCGAAGTACCCACCGTCGAGGTGAATGTAGTAAAGGTGATCGACGTCGTACTTGAGCCCCGCGCGAAAGCTGATAATCGACCAGAACTTGCGCCCTGGGGTGACATCGACGGCAACCTCGGCGTCGACGTCTCGTGCGGCCTCAATGGACTCCTGCAGATACGCGACGATCGCATCGAAGTCGCGCTCCTCGTCGATCGTTTGGACCTCGACTTGCGGCTCGTCACCACCGTGAGCGGTGACAATCGTCTTGATCATCGAGGCAGCCGCGTCGGTAACTTCGTTAATGAACGGGTTATCTAATAAATACACGTCCGTCGGTCGATATCCCTCGCGGCAGGCTGCGTTCAACGGGTTGACGATCGGTGCGACGCTCGTACTCCCGTTCGTGATCCACACACGCTCCATAGAGCAATACACGACTCACGGGCCCAATAAGTGTAATCAACCCAATACACAGGGATACCAGCTCGATTATTTTGCGCTATTCCGTCTCAGAATGACTTGTCACGAGTGAATTTACTCACCCCTCTCTACTGAGAGGGTGTCGGACGAATCCATTGCTGACGCATCCTGACAGTACTACTGTCCGGACGTTATCGACGTGATTCGACCGTTACGGACCCATATTTACGACCCTAACACCAATACAGGGATCCTATCTATCGATTATTATGACTACGATTGACCCGGGCAGTCGAGACATCATATATGCGATTGAACGGCACGATGGCAGCGCCTCTACCACGGAAATACGACGCGAGACTGGGCTCGACAACTCTAGCGTTCGATACCGGTTCGAAAAATTAGAGAAACTGGGTCTCATCGAAACCGAACGAGACCCCACTGCGACACCCGAAGGCGTAGCGCCGATTACGATCGCCAAACTCACGGACGACGCGCGCGAGGAAATCCAGAAAGGACTAATCGTCGAATCCAAACGCCAGCGGGCCGAAATCGAGCCTGTAGACAACGCAGAGAGAATCGAAGAGTTGGAAGAGGCGGTCAAGCAACTGCGCGACCGTGTGAACCTCCTTCAGAGTAATCAAAATTGGATAGGGCCGCGGGTTGAGGAATTGGTAGGAAAGCGATAGGAGCGATTTTCTACGACTCCGTGAGAATCAATCAACCGAATACCGGTCATTCTCCTCGTACCGGTCCCGTTCGCAGTCATAGTGCTGTAGCATGAATTTTTTCGTCGTTTCGAAGTCACACCAGGCGCAAAAGTAAACAACACGTTCACTATCCCGACGTTCAGCATATACTAGATCGTGGGGCCCAACTCGCCCAATTTCTTTTGGCTCTTGCATGAGTGATACCATATATGTTGTATTGCTAAGGTGTTTGGGAGAAATGGGGGTACGTCCACTGCGAAATCGAAGACGACAGAGGAACGAACGCGATGGATCACGTCACACGTCCTCGGCCACTCCCGCCTGCGCCGCACGGTCGGCGAGCAGCGCGCGAGTAAGCCGGTTATCCGACGACCCTTGCGAAATGATAATGAGTCCGTCTGTTCCGACGTACGATGTCTTCCCGCCGACCCGGAATCCGGCGGATTCGACGACCGCAGACGGTAAGTTAATCTGGTACCCGTTGCCACTCTGCTGCACCTTCGAGAACCCCGCGGCTCCTAACGGGTTCTCCGCGCCAGCGCCCGCGACGATAATCTGCGTGCGATCACCATCGGGCACCCGGTCATCATCGAAGACGAGAATAAGGTCCTCTAGCGCGATGCAATAGAGGTTCGCGAGACGTGGCGGCTCACCGCCACCAACGAACTTGCATTCGCCACTTTTCAACAAACGAGTCGCCTGCAGGGCATACGCCTGCCCCGCTTTCTTGATGTTGTTATTACCTTGGGACATTGGAGTTAATACGGAGTGTTAACATAAACTTGTGTCGGTTACCCGAACGCTCTCAAAGCGCGTACTCCCTACACGCCGGGCATCGATGGTCGGCCGGTAGCCCCATCGAGTCGAGAGACCGTCGGCAATCCTCGCACACGTGAACACCGCAATTGTCGCAATTGATATGCGTCCGCCTCTCACAGAGATAGCAATCGGCGGTCATGCTATCCAAACAGCGTGAAGTTCTGTGGCTCGGTTCTGACGCATGCTCCGCTAATCTCCGACCATTGACGAATCTGCCACTCCTGTAGATCCCTGCAGATTTCAGTGAGTTCTGCGGGGTCTGCGTCTTCCCCAGCGGATACGTCGACTGAGAGGGGTCCTGCGGTCATTTTGATCGAGTTCATGGGCATGGGGCTTAGTCCGGTTTGACGACGTTGACGCTGGTGTGGTCGATGTACGCCATGTCATCCTTGTTCCACAACCATTGGAACTCGGTATGGGCGGCCTGACATATTTCTTGGAGATCGGCTTCGGCCGATGAGACGCGGACGTATATCCGGTCCTCTGCCGCGAGCAATTCGCACTCCGAGCCTTTGGGAGTCTGCTGCATTGTGTATCCATCTTATCCGACTACTGTATTATACGGGCGACTATCTTCCATAAACCAATATTGTTGAAATTATATAACTTGGACGAACCATCAGACCGAAAACAAGAAATCCTCGACCAGCATTATCGGCCCGTTGACGATGACCCACACTTCTACCAATGTCTCACGTGTGGCAAGAAGGTGCACGCAGGGGAGCGGGACGCGACAGATTTGGTTCGTCACGAGTTGGAATGTGACCGACAATAAGTCGGTCTAAAAAGAGGATTCGATACCAAAGGTATATAGTCCCGGGCGGATTCGAACCGCCGTCAACGGCTCCAAAGGCCGTTATGATTGGCCACTACACCACGGGACTGCGTCCGTGGGTTGGCCTACGGCGTACAATAGTGTTACTTTTCGACCCCCCGGATCACGGAGTAGGGGGCGGTTACTCCCCCGAAGCTCCCCTCCGTGAGTCGGTTTCACACCATCCCGAGTACGTGTACGATAACAATGTACTCCGTCGGTCAGGTACGGCCTGATGTTCCGTCGATTGCTCCTCGGCGACCGGCCAGCCGGTGACTACGAGTGTCGCGCCTGCGGGGAGCGGTTCGAACTCGACAGGCAGGTGTGTCCGACCTGTGGCTCGTTTCGGATCGCCCGCGTGGAGTACGAAGACCTGCTCGCCGAGTGAGCCACCTGCTGACGAGCGGCCGACCGCGGCTACTCCCCGCCGGGTGCCTCGAGGAAGACACAGCGATCGGCTTCGGCGTCGAAACAGTCCGGACACTCCGGTCGGCGGTCGATGATCGTATCGAGGCGTTCGGCGACGGTGTCGTCGATGACGCTCTCGATCGCGCGGGCTTCCTCCCGGAAGCGTTCGACCTCGAGGACGTTCGCGAGGAACCGTTCGATGATACAGTACGTCTGGAGGGCGTGGTGGGCACGTTCGAGCCCCTCGTCGGTCAGCCGTGTTCCCTTGTACTTCTCGTGGTCGACGAGCCCCCGCTGTTCGAGCTTCCCGATCATCTCGTTTACGCTGGCCGGGCTCACCTCGAGCATCTCCGCGAGCATGCCCGTCGAAGCGGGCCCGTCCTCGAGACTCTGGGCGAGATAGACCGCCTTCAGATACTGATCTGCCGTGTTCATCGTCGATCACCGCAGTTCCCGTCGCGTCCGATCATGCTCGTCGGTCCATCAGCTCGGTCACTTCCTCGGCGCCTTCCCGCTCTTCCTCGCGGATCTCCCGGAGCGTCCGGAGCACCCGCTCGCGGTCGACCCCGAAGGAGACCTCCGAGGCCTCGATGGCCTCGATCAGGTCGTCGTAGAACTTGTAGGCGGTCTCCTCGCTGCACAGCTGATCGTAGAGGACGCCGTCGGTGTCCGCCGGCGGGCCGTAGCGGGCGGCCACCAGGTCGTTGATCTCGTCGTACGGAACCGTCTCGGCGTCGAGCTCCTCGATCAGCGCCTCGAGCCGCTCGCGGTGGTCGGCGGACTCGACGCCCGCCTCCGCGAGCAGCTCCTCTACCTCCTCGTCGACCTCCGCGCGTTCGGACTCGGGAAGCGAGTCGAGGTGGTGGGCGGCGCGTGACTCGACGACCTCCTCCAGGACGACCGCGATCTGGAGCAGCCTGGTGAGCTGCTGGTCGGTCGAGACGCGTTGGCCCAGGCTCATACCACACCGTCGGTGGTCGTGATACTTAACGGTCCCCCTCCGGCGGCGGTCCCCGGCGGGGGTGTCACGCCGATCACCGCGGCCGATCGATCGCTCGACGCACTCCCTGCGGCCGGCCGATCGCTCGACGATCACCACCGACCGGGCGCTCGACGATCACCACCGACCGGGCACTCGACGACCCGGCCACCGGCCGATCACTCCACGATCGCCACCGGCCGATCACTCCACGATCGCCACCGGCCGGTCGCTCGAGAGGAGGACGTCGAGGCTGGTGCTCCCGAGGACGACTTTCGCCACGCCGGATCGCTTCCGACCGCCCATGACGATCTCCCGGACGTCGCGCTCCTCGGCCAGGTCGACGATGTGTGCGGCGACGTTTCCCCCCTCGGTGTGTCGTTCGACCGAGACGCCCGCGTCCTCTATCGCCTCGGCGGCGGCGACCGCGGCGCCGACCTCCTCGAAGTCCTGTGGCGGCGCGCCCGCGTAATCGCGCTGGGGAAAGACGTGCAACACCGTCGCGTGAACGTCCTCCACGGCGTTCGGCAGCGAGGTCACGTACTCCGCCTGGGCGAGCGCGTACGATTCGTTCCTGTCGACGGGGACGAGCAGCTCGTACATCGTCTTTTTACTCGGTGTCGACGTGCATGTAAATTTCTCACCACGTCCGATAACTCCCCGGCCGATGACCGTTTTCGGGTAGTGGCAGTTCGAGCCGTGGCCGGTCCAGAGGGCCGTGGTGTCGATCCGGGACGCGACGACCCGCAGAGAGGGTCGGACCGACAGCCTCTTTCGGGCTCCGGCTCCCACTCCGACCATGACCGACTACTTCGAGGTCCACGGGCGGGACGGGGCCGCCCGGCTGGGCGAACTCCGGCTGACCGACCCCCTGGGGACGCCGGCGCTCGTCGACGACGTCCTCGACGACGCCGGCTCGCTGTGGCCGACCGACCGGGAGCTCCCGGACGGCGACGACTCGCGGTTGACGGTGCTTCCCCACCGGGGGTTTCCGGGTGGCACGGAGGCCCGGATCCAGGAGGCGTTCGCCGTCGATTACCCCGACGTCGACTACCCGAGCGTCGCCGTCGTCTCGAGTGAGAGCCCCGAGGATCACGGCACCGACGCCTACGTCGTCTCCGACGCCGGCTCGTTCGTCGACCACGGCGCGGCGCTCGTCGAGGCCGTCGTCGCCGTCCGGGAGGCGATCCCGCCCGACACCGCACTCTACCTCTCGGGGGTCGCCACGCCCCGGAACGTCGCCCTGCTGGCGTACCTGGGAGTCGACCTGTTCGACACCTCGCGGGCGGTCCTGAAAGGCACGCAGGGGAAGTATCTCACGACGGAAGGCGAGTACTTCCTCGAGGACCTGACGGAGCTGCCGGCACCCCGGACCGCCGAGACCGATCCCGAGGCGTTCGATCGCGAGGACTGTGTCGAACACAACGTCGCCGCCCTCGAAGCCGAGCTCTCGATCGTCCGCCAGCGGATCCGCGACGGCCGCCTCCGGGACTACCTGGAGGGCCAGGCCCGCCACGACCAGCCGCTCACCGCCGCGATGCGCGAGCTCGACGCCCAGTGGGCGTACCTCGAGGAGCGAACCCCGATCCTCCGGGAGGCCGAGCTCACGGCGGCGACCGAGGACACCCTCCGTCGCGTGGAGATCCAGCGTTTTGCCGACCGGGTCACGAGCCGGTACCGCAACCGGTTTTCGAACCCGCTGGTGCTCGTCCCCTGCTCGGCGAAAAAGCCCTACAGCGAGTCGAAGAGCCACGCACGGTTCCACGAGGCGATCGGCTGGCGGGCCCACCTCGTCTCGATGACGAGCCCGATCGGCGTCGTCCCACAGGAGCTCGAGACCACGTATCCGGCCCAGCAGTACGACGCCGTCGTCACGGGCCGCTGGTCCGAAGACGAGAAGTCGTTTGTGAGCGACGTCCTGGGGCGCTATCTCGAGCGAAACGAGTACCCCCGGATCGTCGCCCACGTCCCGGGGGAGGGCTACCGCGAGATCGTCTCCCGGGCCGCCGACGAGCTCGACCTCGAGGTCACCTACACCGTCGAGCGTGGCGCCCACCCGACGGACGGGGCGTCGCTGTCGGCCCTCGAGGAGACGCTCTCGGGCGAGCTGAAGTACTCCAAACGCGAACGCGAGCACAACACCGTCCGGGCGGTCGCCGATTACCTGTTCGGCGACGGGGCCGGCGACGAGCTCTTCGAGGGGATCCGGACGACGGGTCGTCACCCCCGCCTCCAGGTCAGAGACCGTGAGGGGGTCCAGCTGGCGACGATGGTTCCCCAGTACGGCACGCTCTCCTTTACCCTCGAAGGCGCGAGACGGTGGGTCGAGAGCCTCGTGCCGGTCAACCGCGTCGAGATCGACGGCTTCGTCCCCCACGGCAGCGTCCTCGCGCCGGGCGTCGTCGACGCGGACGAGGGGATCCGGGTCGGCGAGGAGGTGATCGTCGACGGACCGAAGGCGTTCGGCGTCGGCCGCGCGGAGATGTTCGGTCGGGAGATGGTCGAGAGCAGCCGCGGAGTCGCCTGCGAAGTGCGCCACGTCGAGGAGAAGTGAGCCGCCGAAACTGCCACCTCGAGGGGAAGCGAACCGTCACGTCGAGGGGAAGGTCCACCACGGACCGACAGGGGTTCCGATCGGTCCGTTCTTCCGAGATACTGTCAAAACGTAAATAAATATTATGCCCTCACGTGACCTCCGTACGTGTGGAGATACTCATGTCCGAATCCACCACGAGAGGTGCGTCGAACGGAGTCTACACGCTACAGAAGGGCTGGCGAACGCTCGCGCTCGCCGGCGGCGCCGTCGCGTTGCTGGGCGTCGTCGCCATCGCGTTCCCGCTCGCGACGGGACTGTCGGTGAGCGTCGCACTCGGCGTACTGCTCGTCGTGGGCGGTGTAGTCCACGGCGTCCACGCCTTCTCCGCCCGGGGCTGGAGCGGCGCGCTCTGGCAGCTCGCCCTCGGCGTCGTCTCAGTGTTCGCCGGGCTGGCACTGGTCGTGAACCCGATACTCGGGCTCGCGACGCTGACGCTGCTGGCGATCGCGTACCTCGCAGTCGAGGGTGTCGCGGAGCTCGCCGCAAGCGTCAGGATGTCCGGCGAGGAAGGACGGCTCTGGATCGCCGCCAGCGGCGCGATCTCGCTCGTGCTCGCGGCGTTGCTCTGGCTCGGCTTTCCGGCCACCGCGGCGTGGGCTATCGGCCTGCTGGTCGGTCTGAGCCTGCTCTCGACCGGGCTCTCGATGGCCCTCGTCGCCGTCGCCGGCCGGGGGCTCGAGGACGTCACGCCGGCGGCCCCCGATCCCCGGCGGTCGTAGGTTGGGGACTCGAGGACGCCCGACTCACTCCGAGAGCGGGGAGTAGTTCGGCGCCTCGTCGGTGATGACGACGTCGTGGGCGTGACCCTCGGCCTGGCCGGCCGGCGAGACGCGGACGAACTCCGCACGCCGTTTGAACTCGGGGATCGACTCCGCGCCGACGTACCCCATCCCCGACTGCATGCCGCCGGCGAGCTGGTGGAGCTCCGACCGGAGCGTCCCCTTGTACGGCGTCGCGGCCTCGACGCCCTCCGGGACGTACTCGTCGTCGTCCTCGGGGTCGTCCTTGAGATACCGATCGCCGTCGCCCGACTTCATCGCACCGACGCTGCCCATCCCGCGGTACTGTTTGTACTTCTTGCCGCTCATCGTGACGACCCGGCCGGGGGCCTCGTCGGTACCCGCGAAGTACGAGCCGAGCATCACCGCGTCCGCGCCGGCTGCGACCGCCTTGATCGCGTCCCCGGAGTACCGGATGCCGCCGTCGGCGATCACCGGCACGTCGTGTCGGCCCGCGACGTCGGCGACCTCGGCGACGGCGGTGACCTGTGGCATCCCCGCCCCGGAGACGACGCGGGTCGTACAGATCGAGCCGGGGCCGATACCGACTTTGATGCCGTCGGCGAAGCCAACGAGGTCCTCGGCGGCCTCGCGGGTGCCGACGTTGCCGACGACGACGTCGGCGTCGACCGCCGCGGCGATCTCGCGGGCGCTGTCGATGACGTTCAGGTTGTGTGCGTGGGCACAGTCGATAAAGAGCACGTCCGCGCCGGCCTCGTCGGCCGCGGCCGCCCGGTCGGTCTCGAACGGGCCCACGGCGACCCCACACCGTAGTCGCCCCGACCCGTCCCGGGCGGCCTGTTTGTACTCCCGACGCTGGAGGATCCCCTGCATCGTCACCAGCCCGACCAGCAGGTTCTCGTCGTCGACGACGGGGACGCGTTCGATTTTGTGCTCGTACATCAGATCGAACGCCTCCCGCGGATCGACGTCCTCCGGTGCGGTGATCACCTCGTCGGTCATCGCCTCGGTGACGGGGTCTTCCTCGTTGACCTCGAGGTGGGGGCGGATATCCGTACTCGAGATGATCCCCAGCACCTCGCCGCGGGTGTTGATGACGGGCGCGCCGCCGACACCCTCCCGGATCATCATCTCGTCGACCTCCCTCACGGTCATCTCCGGGCTCGCGGTGACGACCGACTCGTAGGGGATGATGAGCTCGTCGGCGCTTTTGACCCGCTCGATCTCCTCGACCGTCCGGTCGACGGTCATGTTCCGGTGGAGCACGCCGAGCCCGCCGTGGCGGGCCATCGCGATGGCCATCCCGCTCTCGGTGACGGTGTCCATCGCCGCCGACAGGATCGGCACGGAGACCTCGACGTTCTTCGAGACCCGCGAGCCGAGGCCGGCGTCGTCGGGTTCGACGCGGCTCTCTTTCGGTCGTAACAGCACGTCGTCGAAGGTGAGTGCCTCCGGCACCTCGAGTTTCGAGGAAAACGGGGACGGATCGGGAACGTCGTTCGCCATGTAAACCGTCGGATGTCCCGCGGCAAAAACGTTCCGAGAACGCGCCGTCGGGGAGCTCCGGCGCGGCCCCGAATCCGACCTGCTCACCCCACGACGGCGGCCCCCGGGGGTCGTGTACCCGACTCTCACACAATTTTTATTACCGAACGAGGAGTGTGGGTGGATATGAGCACTGTGAGTGCAGATACGTCCCGAACCGTCGGTCGGTCGAGCGTCGCCGCGTCCACGTTCGGGAAATTTACATTCACAGTGTGGAGCTTTCTCCGGTCGATGGAGAGCGCCGCGCCGGTCGGCCCCGATCGGCGCCACCACCCATCGGCCCCGGGTTACGGCCATCGTCCGTAACGAATGAGCACGTCCCAACACCCGATCGCACTCCGCCTAGAGCGGCTCATCGGCGGCGACGCGCGGCTGCTCGCGCTCGTCATGTGGCTGCCGCTCATCGACGGCATCTTCCCCGCGCTCATCCTCGCGGGGGCACTCGATGACCCCCTGGGTGCGCTCCAGGTCGGACTGCTCATCTTCGGGGGGAGCGCCACGGTCGCTGTCATCCTCGCGGACATGGACGGTACGCCCCGCGAGCAGGCGACGGTCGTCCTGGTGGTCGGCTTGCCACTGATCGTCGTCGCCGCGGTCCAGGCCTCGCTCGCACCCGCCATCGGTAGCGTCCTCGACGTCGTGATCTTCGAGCGGTTCGCTGCCATCGTGATCGCCGCCATCGCGGCCAAGACCGCGAGCGCGACGATCGGTGACTACCTCCCGAGCCCCGCGGTCATCATCGCCCTCGGGCTCGTCGCCAGCCTCGATCCGGCCGGTGCCCAGTTCGTCGTGATGAGCGACCCCGCGCTGGTCGCGAACGCCACCTTCGCCGCGGTCATCGGCGTCGCGTTCGCGCTCTCGATCGCACTCGGCGGACCGTACCTCCGGGAGTACCTCGACATCGACCGGTTCCGGTTCGGCAGCGCCGTCGCCCTCGGCCTCCTCCCCCTGTCGCTTCTTGGGATGCCCTTCGGCAACGCCCCGCTGGCGGTCCTCGCCGTGGCGGCGATCTTCGCGTTCGACCCCGACCTCGACGGATCGCCGGTCGAGGGGGCCGTCGGCGATCCGCCGGAGGACGACCCCGGAGCCGACGACGATGCGTCCGAGGCGCCGACCGACCGCGACCCGGCCGGCGTCGAGGGCTCCGAGGCCTACCCCGGCGACGACACCACCGACACCGCCGGCCGGGCCCCGTGGCTGTAGCCCCGAACCGTAACGCCTTTACTCGGCTTTCGCCAACCTCCCCCCGAGGGGTCGTGGCCAAGCCAGGCATGGCGACTGACTCCAGAGGCACCGCGCCCGGGACGAAACTCCAGACTGATATACTGATCGG
>LFCJ01001344.1_pt1 | contig 16976 bp, 16 predicted proteins | sample 643141 | NCBI WGS metagenome assembly LFCJ01 (sample SAMN03766243, study PRJNA286221) | soda lake metagenome | biome: soda lake; feature: Kulunda steppe; material: water; isolation source: sample B1-Br-g2 brine of Lake Bitter-1 | place: Russia: Kulunda steppe | collected 2010-07 | reverse complement strand
ATTGCACAACCGCCGATGGAAGTCTCGTATCTCATCACGGAGTTGCATGACCACAAGACCATTCCAATCACCCACAGCGAGGAGCAACCCACCCAGCAAATTATAGCGGCTGGCGAGCAGATGGATGTTGGCCAGGCGGTTGCTATCGACCGCGAAGGACGCGGCGAGATTCACGTCCTCCGGGTGGAACCAGACCGCGTCGAAGCGGTTGCGGAGGAACTCGAAGAAGACGAGATGACGTACAAAAACGCTGCCCGATATGGTATCGAGCGGGTCGAAATCCGAACCGCAACTGACCCAAGCATCGTGAGCATTCGATATCTCCCGTAGTGGGGTCATTCGACGGAGAAATCGGCGGTCTTCGCGCCCGTGAGAGAAAAAGCTTATTCGGCGGGCTCTCGGAACGTTCGCCATGGGAAGGCTCGACGTTGAGAAGGTCCCCTATGAGGACTATACTAATCGCCAGCTGGCTGCGATTCCACTGGCAGCACTGGCAATTGCCCTTTTTATTATCGGTGGAGCGTATTTTCTGACCGGCACACCGGTCGCGCTCGGGTTTGAGTTCACCGGCGGGACGACAATTCAGTTCACTGCAGAGGACGCCTCAAGCAGTGACATTGAAGAGCAACTCGCTGAGTTCGAGACTGAGAGCATCCGCTCTGTCGGGTTCGGTGATGATTACGAGGTCCAGACACAGATGGACGACACGAGTGAGATGGAGGACGTGATAGAAGACGCATACGGAGATGATGCCATCCAATCGGTGGAGACGCGGTCGGCGCAGTTTGGTGGTGATACCCAGCAGGAAGCCCTCCTTGGGGTCACCATTGCTTTTGTCGGGATGAGCATCCTCGTTGCGCTGATGTTCCGTAGCTTTGTGCCGAGCCTTGCGGTCGTCGCCTCGGCATTTTCGGATATCATGATTCCGCTCGCGTTGATGAACGTCTTCGGCATCGAACTCACGCTGGGTGCAGTCGCTGCACTGTTGATGATTATCGGATACAGCGTCGACTCGGATATCCTGTTAAATAACCATATCCTCAAACGCCACGGGAGCTTCTATGAGAGCGCCTACCGCGCGATGCGGACGGGTGTCTCGATGACGCTTACATCCATTGCGGCGATGGCAACGATGGCTGTTGTTGCCCGTTTACTCGGTATTCCGCTGCTGGATGATATTGCGCTCATCCTCGTGTTCGGGCTGGCAGCCGACCTAATGAATACGTATCTCCTCAACATGAGCCTGCTTCGCTGGTACAAATTCGAGGGGGTTGCACGATGATTGACGTCAAAGATAACTGGCGTATTTTGTTGCTCGTCGCGCTGTGTATCGTTGCAGCGCTTGCACTGTTCGGTCCGCTCGGTGCAAGCGGTCCGGATATCGATATCGACCAGAACGAAACTGAAGTCGAACAGTTCGAGGATGAGGATATCTTTACGGACCCCACAAACCTGCAATACGGGCTTGAACTCTCCGGCGGTGCCCGAATTCGCGGCCAACTTGTCGGGATGACCGCCGAAGAGGTCGGGCTTGAGGAAGGTGATACGGGTCCGGTTACCGATACGTTAACTGAGGAACTCGGGCTTGACCCAATCGATATCCGAGTCAGGGAGGGCCCTGAAGAGGACACCGTTGAGGTGTTCGATGGGAACGTCACCGAACAGGAGGTTGCCGATGCGCTCCAGGTCGCAGGATTCGATGTTGAGGAGGGAGATGTCAGTCAGGGCGTTACCGATAGCACCATCGATGAGGCAGTTGATACGCTCACCGACCGGCTTGACCAAACTGGTCTCGGTGGGACACAGGTTGCAACCTCAAGCGCAGTCACTGGTGATACCTTCATCGTCGCAGAAGCACCGGGTATCGGCCTTCAGCAGCTTAACGAACTTGTGACGGAGGCCGGCCGCGTGCAGATTCTGGCAGGCTACCCTGGTGAAGATGGCGAACTTGAAATCACCGAGGCGGCAAGCGGTCCTGATATCGCGGCGGTCGATGCGGCACAGCGTGAGGACGCACAGGGGCCAAACCGCGTTCCGATTACGCTCGAATCTGACTCCGCAGAGAGCTTCGCTCAGCTGATGAACGACAAAGGGTTTACCACGGTCGGTGAAGGTGTCGAACGCTGTAATTTCGATGTGGATGAAGACGATGACCCACGCGATGGGGATACCGAAGATTGGGACCAGTGGTGTCTCTACACTGTCGTTGATGACGAAATCGTCTACGGGGCAAGCATGGGTGGTGACCTCGCAGAATCCATCGCCGAACCGAACGAGGACTGGCTGAACAACCCATCGTTCGTCCTCCAGACCGGGACTGGTGACGAAGGGTTCCAGCAAGCACAGAACCTCGAAATCAACCTTCGAGCTGGTGAACTCCCAACCGACTTGAGCGTTGAGTCCGAATCGTTCATCTCGCCAAGTCTTGCACAACTGTTCATCATTTTCGCCATTATCACCGCGCTGATGGCGTGGCTCACTGTCTGTGTCGTCGTCTACTACTGGTACCGTGATATCCGCGTCGCAGTCCCAATGTTGGTGACGGCAGCAACGGAGGTGTTCCTGTTACTTGGGTTCGCTGCAGCGATCGGAATGGCATTAGATCTCTCCCATATTGCCGGATTTATCGCGGTCATTGGAACGGGGCTTGATGACCTCATAATAATGGCCGACGAAATCTTACAACGGAAACAAAAGGTCCAGACTGGGCGGGTATTCCAGAGCCGCTTCCGCAAGGCGTTCTGGATTATCGGGATGGCCGCGGCGACGACTATCATCGCCATGAGCCCGCTTGCCGTCCTCAGCCTTGGAGACCTCCGTGGTTTCGCAATCGTCACCATCGTGGGTGTCCTCATTGGGGTCGGAATTACCCGTCCGGCCTATGGTGACGTCCTCCGCCACCTGATGCTGGATGATGTGAAGCGAAAATAGCGGGCCTGTTTTCACCCCCGCTGGTTCGGACTAACACCCAAGTGCTGTCCACCCTTAGCACTCCCAATGGCACCCGATTTACTCTCGTCTCTGTACGACCCGGTGATGTATCTCCCCGAGCGGAAGTTTCTAACAGCCCACCGAGCGTACCTTGTCGAAGGACTTTCAGGGGCTGTGCTTGACCTTGGTGCTGGAACCGGTGCGCTGTTTCCGTATCTTACAGAGGCAGAGGAAGACCTCACTATTCATGCCATCGAACCCGATGACGGGATGCGAGCACAGGCACGTAACCGACTGCAAACCCTCGATGTTAGCGCTGAACTCGTCGATGCACGCGCTGAGTCCCTGCCGTATCCCGATAACTCGTTTGATTTCGTCCTTGGGTCGCTGGTCTTTTGTACGATTCCTGATGTCGAGACGGCCCTCGATGAAGTCGCACGCGTTCTCAAACCTGGTGGGGAATTTCGGTTTCTGGAACACGTCCGTGGCTCGGGAGCGATTGGAACTATTCATGACAGCGCTGCACCCGTCTGGTTTCATCTTGCGGGTGGCTGTACGCTCAACCAGCAAACGGGCACCCGATTTCAGGAGGATGACCGGTTTGACCTCGTTGCGTACGAACGGTTTGAGGATGGTCTCATCAGAGCGGTTCCGTTGATCCGCGGGCGAATGAAACGGCGTTCGCCGTCCTTACGGGACCGGCTTGGTATATAGACTATTCTACCTCCACATAGATTTATTGCGCTAAAAGACGTAGGTGAAGATATGACTGAGCAGACACGTGGGGTGGATGCGTGGAAAGCACACACGAGTGCATTCGACCGCGTGCAGGCAGTTGCGAGCACCGTTTCCCAACCACGGTCGGCCTCATATATTGCTTCGGAGGCGTTCGTCGCAGAGAATACGGCACGAAACCATCTTGAACGGCTCGTTACACTACATGTGTTGGTGAAAACGGAACAGGACGGTGGCGCACGCTACGCTCCTGACCCGCTCCATACGCGGCTCCAGACGATACGAGAATTACTCGCAGAGTACGACCGTGATGGATTGATTCAGCTCAAAGCCGAGTTACAGACACAGATTGAGGAGTGGCAGAGTGAGTATGACGTCTCTTCGCCTGCTGAACTGCGCACGCTGGCAGCAGAAACTACTACCGAGACTGAAACCCGAGCGATTCGACGAACAGCAAACGACTGGGACCTCCTCAAGTACCGCCTCGACATCGTCGAAGAGTCCATCGAGCGATACGAAACCTACAACAGAGACCCAGTTTCGGTATAATCATGCCTGGGTCACCATCATCCTATGATCCTGCAGAAACGTCTCACCAGGCACTCAGGGGAATCAAGCAGGAACTTAGCAGAAACCCGATTGTTACGACAGTCCAGGGATTTCCGTCTGGCCAATTTACACAGGTCGTTGCCGAGCTAGATGTCACACGGTGGGGAGTTGACCGTGAGGATGCGACGTTGACGGTTCGCTGGTTTGCCGGGGACACCCCGGATTCGAAACCTGAATTCTCGTTTCATTATGGCGATACCCACACTGATTTTGGCTGGCACCATCATGAACAAAACCACGTCGACGGATGGGGTCACTTTCAGAAACGAACCGACAGTGGAGAATACGAATATACAACCCAGAGATACCCATCCTACACTCCACGCCGACTTGTCTGGGAGGTACTGGATTGGCTTTCGACGGAACTTCAAGAGTAACCCTCAACTCAGCCAAAGGACTATTCTCTATCAACCCGCCACGGACCGCCGAGTTCAGACCGATAATGGGTAACATACTCGCCACCCTCAAACAGGGTTACCTGTCCGGTCTCCTCGCTTAGCGTCACAGTGGTGATGATATCTGGGACGAGCGACATCTCGCAGGCGCTCATGTGTCTTGCGCCCATCCAGTCGTCGTACTGTGCATCAGCACTCGAAATCCCGTCAGGAAGCTGCCCATCCAAAAGGCTGCGAAATCGCACCATCTGTTCGAGAATCGTTCCTTCGACCCCCACAACGACGGCCCCATCTCTCATCCGTGAGACCTCGCTGCTCACCTGATAGAATGTCTCGATATCGTCAGTAACCGTCCGACACTCATCCACCGGCCACGTATTTTGCCCCATCGGGTCCGCATACTCGCTCACTGAGTGACCCGCTACCACCGCGAAATACAGGCCTGGCCCTTTGAACGTCGGATCGCCATAGTTATCGAACGACAGGCTAATTGCCTCCAGACAGTCGACGAGGTGCTCAATGAGGCGACGTACGTGAGGACTTTCATCATATGGTACCGTGAGTCGTTCGCTCATTGTATCCGTGACATTCCCGTAGTGAGTGTTGTGAGCGAATCGATTTAATATGTTCTCTGTCATATTCGAGTGACGCAAGTCTTATGTACATCTCTGTCCATTAGTGTTCAATAATGGACGATAGTGATGAGATAGCGCCTGCGGTTCGCTCAATTCTCGCGAGCGCACGAGAGCGCGGGGGTGGTGAACAGCCGCTTTCGGTGACGCCGCGGTCGTTCGAGGAAGCGATTGAACAGGCGGAGGCGGCTGGTCGCGTCCCGGTCATTGCCGAGGTCAAACCAACGTCGCCCACTACTGACGGGGAACGCCACGATGACCCGGTAACGCTTGCAGAGGAGATGGTCGCGGGCGGTGCCACTGCGCTGTCTGTCTTGACCGAACCAGCCCATTTTGGTGGGTCACCTGAAGCACTTGCACGGATTCGTGAGGCTGTTGATGTCCCCGTCTTACGAAAGGATTTCATCCTTCGGGAAGAGCAACTCGATACGGTTGAAGCAGACCTTATCTTGCTTATTGTCCGATTCGTTGATGACCTTGAGACCCTTCTTTCCGCGGCACGCGAGCGCGGCTTTCAGGTACTCGTTGAAACCCACTCCACTGCTGAGGTGGAAGAAGCACTTGCGGCGGGAGCGACAATTATTGGCGTCAACAACCGCGATCTCGCACAACTGGAGGTCGACCTCGAAACCTTCGAGACGGTCGCGCCCACAGTACCTGATGACGTGACACTGATTGCTGAGAGCGGAATCACGACCCCAGCGGATGTCAAGCGGATGCAAAACGCGGGGGCCGACGCGCTCCTTGTTGGGTCGGCGATTATGGATGGCGACGTGCGGGAGAATACAGCAGCACTGGTGAACGCAGGGGCCCCCGAGCAACGGACACAGACTGACGGAGACAACCTATGAGTACAGAAAGCAAGTTTGGCGAGTACGGCGGACAGTACGTGCCGGAGGCGTTGATGCCGGCAATCGAAGAACTCACCGATGCCTACGAGCGGTACGTCCGCAACAACGAGGATGGGTTCATGGACGAGTTCAAAGAGCGACTCGATGATTTCGGCGGCCGGCCAACCCCACTGCAGCGGGCTGACCAACTTTCAGAGCGCTATGGCATCGAAGTCTATCTCAAACGTGAGGACCTCCTCCATGGCGGCGCACACAAACTCAACAACGCGCTCGGACAGGTTCTCCTTGCAAAGTATATGGGCAAAGAGCGCATCATCGCGGAAACTGGCGCTGGCCAGCATGGAACGGCCACCGCAATGGCTGCTGCCCACCTCGATATGCCCTGTGAAATCTATATGGGCGAGACCGATATCGCCAGACAGCGACCGAACGTGTTCCGGATCCGTATCAACGGGGCCGAGGTAAACCCGGTCACGGCGGGCCGCGGAACGCTCAAGGAGGCAATCAGCGAGACGATGCGTGATTGGTCACAGACGGTTGAAGATACCCATTATGTCATCGGCAGCGTCGTGGGCCCTGCGCCGTTCCCGGCAATGGTCCGTGATTTCCAGTCCGTTATTGCTGCGGAAGCACGCGAGCAGATTCAGGAGAAATACGGCGACCTGCCGGACAGCGTCCTTGCCTGCGCCGGCGGCGGGTCAAACACGATGGGCGCATTCCACGAGTTCGTCGACGACGATGCCGTCAGTCTCTACGCCGTCGAAGCAGGCGGTTCATCGCTGGCCGTCGACGAAGAAACAGGCGTCGCACCGAACTCGGCAACCCTCTCGACTGGCGACGAAGGAGTGCTGCATGGTGCACGAACCAAACTCTTGCAGGATAGCCACGGCCAAATCATGGAATCACACTCTATTTCGGCCGGATTGGATTATGCGGGTGTCGGTCCAGAACTTGCGTATCTGGTCGACGAAGGCCGCGTCGAGGCGGTCAATATCGATGATGATGCCGCACTGACGGCCTTCCACCGACTCTCACAGGATGAAGGAATCATCCCCGCGCTGGAGACGGCCCACGCCTTTGGCTATCTGGAAGAATACCACGACTCACTCGGTGACTGTGTCATTGTCAACGTCTCCGGCCGTGGCGATAAGGACCTTGAAACCGTGATCGAAGAGACCGAAAATCGCGACCTTCCCATCGCTCCCGATATGGACCTCTTTCGGGCCATCGGAGGTGGCTCCCTATGAGTCTTGAAGATGCCTTTGGCGATGAACCAGCATTTGTGCCATATCTCGCCGTCGGTGACCCAACCTACGAGCAGTCACTCGAATACGTCGAAGCGCTTGCCGAAGGCGGAGCCGATGTTATCGAACTTGGCCTTCCCTTTTCCGAACCAATTGCTGAGGGGCCAACGATTCAGGAAGCAATCGTCCGCGCGCTCGATGGCGGAATGACTCCGGAACGGTTTTTCGAGTTTGTCGAGGAACTTGATGTGGATGTCCCACTTGTCTGTATGACCTACTATAACCTGCTCTATCAGTATGGGGAGGGCGTTGGTGCACCCACAGATGCTCCCCGTCCGTTCGTCGAGCGAGCAGCAGAGGTGGGAATCGAGGGGTTTGTGGTTCCAGACCTTCCCCCAGAGGAAGCCGACCCGCTTCGCGAGGTCTGTGACGAGTTCGGACTCGACTTGGTCTTTATCGTCGCCCCGACGACGAAAGGCGACAGACTCGCAAAGATGCAAGAGCTCGTCTCGGGCTATGTCTACGTGCAGGCACGACTCGGAACGACCGGCGCACGCGAGGATGTGAGCGACCAGACCGACCAGTCACTTGCCCGCGTTGCTGATTGGGACGTTCCCAAAGCAGTTGGCTTCGGTATCAAAACTGGCGAGCACGCAGAACGAATCGTTCGCGCGGGTGCAGATGGTGTTATCGTCGGCTCAGCGCTCGTCGATATCGTTGCAGAGGGGCATGAACAGGGCGAAGACACTGCGGTGGTTGCCGAGCGACTCAGAGAGAAGGCAATCGAACTTAAACAAGGGGCGCTTGCCGGGGCTGCTGCTCAGTCTCCGTCATCGTAGGAAGGTATGGATTCTCGCCATCCCAAGGGTGGCGAGTATGTTAACCACGGTCGTCCGGTAGGAACAGAGAGTTAGTGTTATACGGCTCCCGTGAGACACCAGTATCCAATGCCACGAGCCACGAGAGATGGAGTTTCGCTCTATTACGAACACGAACAGGCTGCCGATGCTGACGAACATATCGTCTTCATTCAGGGGCTTGGTGTCGGTCGCTGGCTGTGGCACAGACAACGTGAAGCGTTTGCAGATGAGTACAACCTGCTGCTCCCCGATAATCGCGGGACTGGACAATCTGAAGCGGCTCTTCCACCGATTATTCCGAGACTGCCGCGCAAACTCCGGATGCTTTTGTTTATCAAACTCGCTGGCTACTCGATTAGCGGCTTTGCTGCCGACCTTGATGCAGTGCTTGCCGATGCTGGCGTCAACGAGGTCCACCTTGTCGGTGCAAGCATGGGTGGGATGATTGCCCAACAGTATGCCCTTGAGTATGGCCGTGCACAGACGGCAACGCTTCTGTGTACCACCCACGGCGGCGAGGAGGCTGTGCCAATTCCCGAAGAAACCGTCGAGACGATGTACGATGTTCCAGAAGGGGCAAGCGAACGGGAAATCGTTCGCCACCGGATGGGTCCTTCTATCAACGAAGAATTCGCTGAAAACGAACCCGAAGCCATCGAGCAGATACTCGACTGGCGACTTGAACAGGATGCCAGCGAGGTCGCCCGCGAGTCACAAGGTGCTGCCGGGCTGAACTTCGATGTGAGTGACCGCGTCGGTGACATTACGATTCCGACGCTTGTGATGCACGGCACGAATGACAAAGTCCTGCCGGACGAGAATGCGAAACTCATCGCCGAGAAACTGTCGAACGGGCAACTCGGACTGTTCGAGGGTGGCTCTCATCTATTCTTTATCGAAGAAAGCGAGCAAGTGAACGAGCGGATTGCCGAATTTATCGAGAATCACTGACTCCGTTCAGTCATCACCTGTTGCTGGCGTCTCCCCGTCGGATGAAGACAGTCGTTTCTCGACACCGGCAGAGACGTATTTGGCGAGCGAATCGGTCCCGTAACGATTGCGAAGCGTTCCGAGCATCCCAATCGGCACGTAGAGGACGAAGATGATGAAGATAATTCCTGCATAGAAATCCCCGTGGCCGGTCATGAACGCGCTGAGCGCTTCGTTAATCGTCAGCCCGAGAATATCCGTATCGAGAATTGCCCCTGGCAGATTCTGTTCAAGGAACGGTTGCAGTCCGCCGCCACCTCCCTCACGGGAGAGGAACTCCTCGACACCTTCGAGGAAGATATACCCGAAGAACGGACCGGCGAGGGTTCCGAGGCCGCCGATAATTGCGGCGACAAGTGCAAATCCTGTCACCAGGAAGAAAAACGAATTCTCGGGGTCGATTGCCCCTTCATAACCCACAAACAGCGCACCGGCGACAGCACCGAAGAAGGCGCTAATCATGAACGCACCCATCTTGTAATAGAAGACGTTGTAGCCGATGGCCTTCGCTCGCTCTTCGTTTTCGCGAATGGCAATCATCACGCGGCCAAAAGGCGAGTGAATGATTCGTTTCATCGTCAGATAACAGAGCAAGACAACGGCCCCTATCATGAGATAGGAGACAATCTGTGGGTCGCCGACCGCAATCCCGAATATCTCCTCGTCGCCAAAGGGCCCAATCTCGACCTGCAACGACTCGACAAACGGGACACCCAGCGCCGGCTCGAAAAAGCCAATTTCACTCGGCGAGCCAGCGGCGACACCTTCGGTTGGGTCGGACTCACCAGGGGTCAAAAAGGCCCAATTGTTCGAGGCGACATACATCATCTCGGCGATACCGAGCGTAATCATCGCAAAGTAGACGCCGCTCAGCCGGAACGAAATCAGCCCAATGAGAAACGCAGCGACGACGGCAATCAGTGCGCCGATGAGTAACAACAGCATGAACGAGGTTTCCGCCGGAACCACCGGCAACTGGCCGTTGTGCCCGAGGAGGACCAAATACGCCCCGATACCGAAGAAGGCCGCGTGCCCGAACGACAGATAGCCAGTATACCCACTGATGAAATCGAACGACATGGCAAAGAGTCCGAGCGCAAGAATCGTCAACATCGTCCGGGTCCGTGGCAGTATCATCTGTGCCGTCAGTCCAAACTGTCCCGTCAGGAAATCATAGAGGAATGGATAGACGGCAAACAGGACAACGATAACTGCAAGGAGCAGGTGGTCCCGGAGATACTGGCCAATCCAACTTGGGAACCGACCGCTGTCTACTTGTTGTGTCTCGGCGCTCATCCGTGATCACCCTGTCCTTTGACGCCAAAGAGCCCACGTGGCCGCAAGATGAGCATCACCACGAGGATGGCAAATATCATCAACTGGTCGATATCGGTAAACTGGATGACGCCGGTCTGGAACGCCCACGTTCCAAGCGCGTCAATAAGACCGACGAGGAATGAGGCAACGACCGTTCCCTTGAACGAGCCCAGCCCGCCGACGATGACGATAACGAACGCAGGCAAGAGGACGGCAAGCGCCAGTGGGACGTTGACATCCCAGAGCGGGTCCCACATCAACATCACGCCGGCCATACCCGCAAGGCCAGAGCCAACCGCGAACACAGCTGTGAACGTCCGGTTGATATCGATACCGAGGGCTCGTGCCATCTCCTCATCCTCGACACCTGCGCGGACGAACAACCCGTAGCGAGTCTTGTTGAGAAACGCCCAGATGCCGACAAGTACGGCAACACCCATCGAAATCTGCATCAACTGGAGGCCGGTGAAGTTTACGAACCCGATCTCCGTTGTCCCGCCGAGTTCTGACGGGAGCGACGACTGTCTGGGAGCATCCCAGCCAATATCCCATTGCCCGCTGTTGATATCACGGAATTCGACAATCATCCGCATCAGCTCTTCCATCGTAATCGTGATTCCGAACGTCAGTAAAATCATGAAGATTGGTGGATACTCGTAGAGCTTACGGATGAGCGTCACCTCGAAAATCACCCCAAGCACGGCGAGTAACACGAACACCGCGATCATGATAATGAAAAATGTCCCAAGCGCACCGACAAAGCCCATAGAGCCGACGCCGAGTGCCAGCACGGCGACACCAGCGATATACGCACCGTACATCGTAAATGCCCCGTGGGCGAAGTTGATGACGTCCATCAACCCGAAAATGAGCGTCAGGCCAACGGCAATCATCAAATAGAGGCTGCCTTTCGCAAGCCCCTCGATGAGCACACCGGTAATATCTGATGGTGAAGTCAGTAAGTCGACTGTCTCTGCAAGCGCCAGTGGTGTGAGTACATCTATCATGCTGAAAGATACCTCCGTAGCTGTTCATCTTCCGCCGTCACGCCGGCGGTATCTCCTTGGTCGATTATCTCCCCGTGGTCCATCACATAATAACGGTCGGCTAGGTCGAGTGCAAGTCCAAGCTTTTGCTCGACAAGCAGGATTGAAACCGAATCAGATGCTTCGAGCAACGCTTCGCCGACATTTGCCACAATCTGTGGAGCAAGCCCTTCGCTTGGCTCATCAACGAGCAGCAGGTCGTTCTGTCCGATAAGCCCGCGAGCAATCGCAAGCATCTGCTGTTGCCCCCCGGAGAGGTCACCGGCGCGCTGGTCGGTTCGCTCCCGGAGAATCGGGAACGTGTCGTAGGCGAATTCGAGAGATTCGTCCATCTTGCTCGTATCGGGGACTGATGCACGGAGATTCTCCTCGACAGAAAGCCGGCCGAACATCCGCCGCTCCTCCGGAATCCAGCCGATGCCCGCATCGGCGACTTCGTAGGTGTCTTTCCCGACTAGTTCTTCGCCCTGGAAGCGAATAGTTCCCTCTGACGGCGGTGTGAGTTGCATAATCGAGCGAATCGTCGTTGTTTTTCCGACGCCGTTGCGGCCAAGCAGTGCAACCACTTCACCCTCGTCAACGTGGAGGTCAACGCCTTGGAGGATGTGACTCTCGCCGTAGTAGGTGTTGACACCTTCCAATTCGAGAAAGGTCATGCAATCCCACCCCCATCAGCCTTGGTTCCGCCACGTTGGCCGGATGCTTTCTCTTGCCGCCTCGCCTCTAGGTCTCCGGCCTCATAGCCACCGAGATATGCCTCCTGAACATCCGGGTCACCCTGAATGTTTTCGGGCTTATCCTCGGCGATGACTGCCCCCTGGTTCAGGACGACAATCCGTTCTGAGACATCCATTACGATATCCATGTTGTGTTCGACCAGCAGGACTGCGTGGTCGGTCGCAACGTCCTCGATGATTGCTTTGACGGCGTCGATATCCTCGCTGGAGACGCCGGCGTTTGGCTCGTCAAGCAAGAGCACTTCTGGGTCGCCGGCCAGTGCAATGCCGACTTCCAACTGACGTTTTTCACCGTGGCTGAGATTCTCCGCTGGGACCTCCGCTTTCTCGGCCAAGCCGACGCGATCCAGAATCCCGTAGGCTTCCTCGTAATGCTCGTCGAAGGCGTTGACGTTTCGCCAGAACCGAAAGGAGTTGCTACCGTGTGCCTGTGCGGCGACACGGACGTTTTCGAGTACGGACGTGGTTGGAAAGACGTTCGTAATCTGGTACGACCGATGGATTCCCATCTGTGCGGTCTCGTGGGTGTCCATCCCGGTGATATCGACCCAGCCGCCATCTTTTTGCAGTTCGACTGTGCCTTCGGTGGGGGTAAGCGCACCCGTCAAGAGGTTGAAAAACGTTGTTTTTCCCGCTCCGTTGGGGCCGATAATCGAGGTGAGTTTATTACCAAGCTCGAAGGTCACCTCGTCTGTTGCGGTAATCCCGCCGAACCGTTTCGTGAGTCTGTTAGTACGTAGCATAAATAACTGAGAGAGGGCAGCACTCAGGAGAGGTCGCAGGTCATCTCGTCAGCCGGGGTTGTGACGTCCTCGGCTGCGACCCGTTCGATTGGCTCACCCGGCATGATGGAGGCTGGCCAGTACTCCTCGTCATCGGACGTCACTTCGACGGGTGCCACGGTCATTTCGGAGCGAGCCTGATTGTTGTATTCCTGGAACTCGTAGCCGTTTTCGCCTTTCGGCGTATCTTCGACTGTCATCCCACGCATCTGCTCGACAATGGCATCGCTCGATGCTTCGCCGGCCTGCTCGAAGGACTGGATGACTGCAGATGCAGCAGTGAATGCGCCGCCAGTGAACAGGTCAGGAACAATATCGTAGGTCTCCGTGTGCATTTCGACAAACCGGTCGTTGATTTCGTTGTCGTACTGGTTCCAGTGATAACGGGTTGTAAACGGACCAAAGGCAGCGTTTTCAAGTCCCTCGTTGGTAAACTCGTCGCCAAGTACCTGTTCAAGGGTTTCTCCCACTGGGACGAGCGTGACACGGGAGGCAAATCCGCCGAACAGTTGCAGGTCGTAATCGCCTGTCAAGAAACTCGAGGCGAACGGAATCAATGCCTCGGCGGTAAAGCCACCAACCATTCCTTCGGCGCCTGCATCCACTGCCTGGTCGATCAGGCCGTCCCATTCAGCGTAATCGCCAGGGACGAACCGCTCCTCGACGATGTCGACGCCGCGGTCTTCGAGTACCTGTCGATAGCCGTTGACAACCGACCGGCCGAAGTCATTGTCAGCACCAAACAGCGCAATCTGGTCGACATCGGTCGCCTCAGCGATGTAGACACCGCCGCTCCGTGCATCCATTGCTGTGTTTTCATTCGCACGGAACACCCGTTCTCGACAGGTTTCGTCTTCGTTTGTAATCTCGGCTGCTGCCGCAGGTCCTGCGATATATGGGATTTCTGTCCGGTCGACGACGTTCGTGATGATTCGGTTTGCTCCGCCAGAGCTAGCACTTCCATACAGGAGGTCGACCTCGTCGGTTGTTGCGAGTTCCTCAGCGAGCTCCTGTGCCTCGCTTGGGTCGGATGCAGAGTCACGTACGAGCAGGTCAATGTCAACGTCACCGACCGAATATTCGTAAGTCCCTTCATCCACGGAGTCAGCAGGGAGCGGGTCGTCGTCGGCTTTGTATGCGAGTCCGCTATAGAAGCCAGCCGTTCCCTGTGCCCCATAATCGGGCAGCGGCCCCGAAAAGTCCTGGAGAATACCAATACTGAACGTATCATCGATATCGTCGACGGTCGCTCCGTCAGCAGCCCCGTCGTCGTCACCGTTTCCGACACATCCTGCAAGTGCCACTGCACCAGCTGCTCCGAGTCCTGTCAATACGGTTCTCCGAGAGACATTTTCATAAGACATACCCCATACATCAGTACACTCCCGGATAAAGCGGGTTGTTCATATATTAACATCAACGTCTGGCGTCGCCGGGCAATTCGGCTCGGAGCCTCTTCTTTGCCCACAGCGGAAAAAGTAATCAAAGGGCGCTTGTTCGTCTGTAGCCGCTTACTCGTCGATGGTTTCAAGCGTTTGGACCGCACTCCGCATAATCTTCTTTTGGCCACGACGGATATTTTTCGAAACCGCTGGTGCGCTCACGTCGAACTCGTTGGCAAGCGCATCGAGCGTTGTGCCGCGTGGCGTCTCAAAGTACCCGTGCTCGACAGCCGCTTCGAGGGTTTTTTGTTCAACATCGGTCAAGCTTCGACAGGCTGAAACGAGGTCAAGGCCCGCGACAACGCTTCTGATACTTTCTTGTGTTAGGACGTCATCAAGCTTTTCTCGGGAGATAATGCCGAACTCGTTTTTCCGGTCCAGTTCGGACAGTGTTTCATCTGCATCCTCGCCTGAATCAAAGCCGACGTGCCAGAGCTCAGAGCCATCTTCGATATAGAACGGACCAGTAATGTAGCCACCATTCGAGCGTATCCGCTCCATTGCGTCGGTCTCGTCGATGTTTGTTCGTATCTGTGCTGTATCCTTCCAGCGTTTTTGGAGCCGGAAATCGTACATATTCGGATGGTCCCTGAGCGACTGCAACCCGTTGTTGAGTTCGTTCGGACTCTCCGCCTGCACGACCATCCGTGTCTCTAGCGTTCTGTCCGCTTCATCGAACGTCCAGTGCATCGTCGAAAATGCAATATCGTGGTCCAGCGTCGTATCAATAAACGGACAGTCATGCTGTTCCATGTTCATTGAGATATCTATCATATGATTCCCACCTTCTCACGACCAATCGCTGTTACTCTCTAATAAATGCTTGTTTCTCTCTATCATTGATGTGTATATAGATTGTTGGATGGAAACGAATGGGTTTGTATAACATTATATGTCGTGATAACCCTCACCATTGGTTGAGAGGTCATTAGATAGTTAACCCCAACAACAATAGGCCATCCACACGCAGTTTTTGGCAGTCGTGACCGCTGGTCCGCAGAGTCAAAGCGGAACGAGTATTGGCCGCTCTCGGAGCCTCACACTCCCTGCCTTACTCTTCCGGACCATCGCACTCAAAGGGACACGATAACCCATAGCGAAGGAACGATGACCGTACACTCACACAGTAACCGGCCGTACGAATGGATTGGCTCGCTGAGCGAACGGCGCGCACAGCTTTCACCCGACCGCGTAGGCTTGATTGACGGCGACACTGGCGAACAGTACACCTACGCTGCACTCGATAGCCGGGCGAACCGAACCGCTCGCCTGCTTGATGCAACGGATGTGGGTCATGGAGACCGCGTTGCCGTTGTCTCTCGAAACCGACCGGAACTTATCGACCTCTACTTTGCAACGGCAAAACGTGGCGCAATCCTTGCTCCCCTGTCGTTTCGCCTGTCCTCTCGCGAACTCAGCGCGATGCTGTCGGATATCAACCCGACACTGCTGGTCGTCGAGGAGCCGTTTCTTTCGGATGTCGAGGCCGCGCTTGATACCGATGGTGGCTGGGCCGACACACTGAATACCCTCACACTTACCGACGAACAAGCCCCTGACAGGGAACGCTCGTGGACAACGTATCGCGAGGCGCTCCCAGACGACTCATCCCCGGTTGAGACCGTCACCTCTGCACTCTCTGACCCGCACCTCTTTTTGCACACGGGCGGGTCGACCGGCCTCCCGAAACAGGTTGTACAGACACACGGTGGCATCATGTGGAACGCGTTCAACACGATTCTCTCGTGGGGGCTCAGGCCAGATGATGTAACGCCGATGGTCTTTCCGTTCTTTCACACGGGTGGGTGGAACGTCCTCACCATTCCGCTCTTTCATCTTGGTGGAACTGTCATCATCGCCCGGGAGTTCGACGCTGGACAGGTCCTTTCACACGTCGAATCCTACGACGCGACCGTCCTCGTTTCCGTCCCGGCAATCCTCAGATTCATGGTCGAACACGACCGCTGGGAGCAGACGGACCTCTCTTCCCTCCGTATGGTCAAAAGCGGCGGCGGTCCATCACGTGAATCGGTTGTCGAGGCCTGGAGTGAGCGGGGAATCACCCCATCACAGGGCTACGGACTCACCGAATGTGGACCGAACAACTTTGCGATGCCCGATGAGTTCCCTCGGGAAAAAACCAACAGTATCGGCATCCCGTCGCTCTATGTCGATGCCCGCATCGTTGACGATGACGGCCAAGAACTCCCCGCAAACGAGATTGGCGAACTGGAACTCGCAAGCCCACACACGGGCGACCGATACTGGGACAATCCCGAAGAGACCGACGCAACCTTTGGCGACGGCTGGGTTTCGACCGGCGACCTCGCTCGGAGAGACGAGGATGGCTATTTCCATATCGAGGGTCGCAAAAAGAACATGTTCGTTTCGGGTGGAGAGAACGT
>LFCJ01001339.1_pt1 | contig 16988 bp, 14 predicted proteins | sample 643141 | NCBI WGS metagenome assembly LFCJ01 (sample SAMN03766243, study PRJNA286221) | soda lake metagenome | biome: soda lake; feature: Kulunda steppe; material: water; isolation source: sample B1-Br-g2 brine of Lake Bitter-1 | place: Russia: Kulunda steppe | collected 2010-07 | reverse complement strand
TAGACGTTGATCAGGTCGATATCGCCGTTCTCCGCGACGATGGTCTTGAGGATATTGGTGTAGGTGATCAGTCCCCAGGCATCGTGGGGATCCTGCTGTTCCACCACCAGACACTTGAGGTTGTGTTGCTTCATCAGTGCCAGGGCGTCCCGCAGGGTGGCGAAGGGTGACACCGTCACCACGTCGCGCATCATGATGTCCTTGACCAGCATTGTCTCTCTCCGTTGGGTAGGGGCCGAGGGGCGATCAGATCTCGTGGCGGATGCGCTCTTCGAAGCGCTTGACCTGTGACATGTCGATGCCGCCCAGATGCTCGATGGGCAGGGTCATCACCAGGCCCTTGGAGTCGTCTCCGGTGGGGTTGACGATCTGACGAATCGCCTTGAGCACCTTGAGCGACAGTCCCTTCTCCAGGGTCATCAGCATGACGCTCTGGCTGCCCTCGAAGGTCAGGCCAAAGAAGGTCTTCTTGCGCTCGCCGCCGATGCCGCGGCCGGACATCAGGGTCATGCCCACGGCGCCGGTCTCGGTGGCGGCATCGATGCACTCCTGCTCCAGGTCCTCGGGCACGATGGCCACCAGCAGGGAAAACTTCATGGTCGCTTCTCTCTCCAGTGGGCCACCCGTTCCATCAGGATGGCATAGCTCATTACGGTCACGATAGGGAAGATGGAGGCGAAGGCGATCAGGCCGAAGCCGTCGATCAGCACGTTACGCCCCTCGATCTGGCCGGCCAGGCCGATACCCAGGGCGGTCACCAGGGGAACCGTCACCTCCGAGGTGGTCACCCCGCCCAGGTCGAAGGCCAGCGCCACGATATAGCGGGGCGACAGGGCCGTCAGGGCGATCACCAGCGAGTAGCCGCCGATGATGTAGTAGTGGATGGAATCGCCGCTGATGATGCGGTGGACGCCGATGGTGATGCCGATGGCAACGCCCACGGCGACCAGAATTCGGATGACGTTGCCCTGGATCTTGCCGGCGGCGGCCTCTTCGGCCTGCTGGCCCACGGCGATCAGCGCCGGCTCCGCCATGGTGGTGGCGAAGCCGATGGCAAAGGCAAACAGGTAGACCCACAGCCAGCTGTCGAAGCCGATCAGCTGTTCGGCCATGCGCTCGCCGATGGGAAAGAGCCCCAGCTTGAGGCCCACCACGAAAGCGTAGAGGCCGATGATCACCAGAGCAAAGCCCACGCCCACCTTGACCGGGTTGGCCAGCGGGCGGCGTAGCACCCCGAACTGGAAGAAGAGGATCACCAGGATGATGGGCAGCACGTCGCGCAGCATGCCGAACAGATCGAGGATCATCACCAGGGGGCCGGAGGGCGCATCGGTGTCGCTGTCGGCGACCAGGGCGGCGCCGTTGGCGATATCGCCAGGGTCGGCGTAGACCAGGATCCCGTAGAGCTGCACGCTGATCATCGGCACCATCACGGCCAGCGCCACCAGACCGAAGCCGTCGAGCAGCGGATTGCGCCCGCGAATGGAGGAGGCCAGGCCGATGCCCAGGGCGGCAATCAGCGGCACCGTGACGATATTGGTGGTCACCCCGCCGGAGTCATAGGCGAGTCCCACGATCTCCTCCGGGGCGAAGAAGGTCACCAGCACCACGGTCGCGTAGCCGCCAATCATGTACCAGTGAAGAGGATGGCCGAGGATCACCCTGAGCACCCCCACCGCCATCACCAGGCCCACCGAGCCGGCCACGATCAGGCGCAGGGTGAGGGCGTCGATGCGTCCCTCGCTGATCTCGTAGGCCTGCTCGGCGACGGCGATCAGGGCGGGCTCGGCCACCACCGCCGAGAAGCCGATGGCGAAGCCGAAGGCCATCAGCAGCGGCATGGAGCCGCGCCGGGCAAACTGGTTGGCGAGCCGCTTGCCCACCGGGAAGATGCTGAGCTCCAGGCCCTGGAGGAAGAGCGCCACCCCGATGGCCACGATCAGCAGGCCGATGGCGATGCTCATGCCGCCCTCCGGCCACTCCCGGAACAGCAGGGCCTGAAAGGCCACCACCACCACGATGATCGGCGTCAGATTGCGCAGGGCGTGGAGAAAGGCGTGGGCGAAATCCCTGAGTTGCTCGGCCAAGTTCGGCTCCCTGAATCGTCTCTGCAAACACCCGATGGCGACCCCGGAGCGCTGGCCTGCTAGCCTTGAAGCTGTCCGTGCCTGGCCGGGACGCCCCGATGATAGCATCAACCCCCTGTCACGACATGACCCTGCTTGCATGAACCATTCTTCTCACGACAAGGAGTCGACCATGTCACTCTCGTTGGTCCTGCCGCTGGTGGTGCTTGGCCTGCTGCTGGTCTACGCAGTCTCCATCTACAACCGCCTGGTGGCCCTGAAGAATCGCTACCAGAACGCCTTCGCCCAGATCGAGGTTCAGCTCAAGCGTCGCTACGACCTGATTCCCAATCTGGTGGAGACCGCACGCGCCTATATGAGTCATGAGCGTGAGACTCTCACTGCGGTGACCGAGGCCCGCAACGGGGCCCTGGCCGGACTCCAGAACGCCGCGGCCCACCCCGGCGATCCCGGTGCCATGGCGCAGCTGGCCGGCGCCGAGGGCGCCCTGGGCTCGGCCCTGGGGCGACTCAACGTGGTGATGGAGGCCTACCCCGACCTCAAGGCCTCGGAAAACATGCGCCAGCTCTCCGAGACCCTGACCAGCACCGAGAACCGTGTGGCCTTCGCCCGCCAGGCCTTCAACGACGCGGTGATGCAGTACAACACCTACAAGCAGAGCTTCCCGCCGGTGCTCATGGCGGCCTCCCTCGGTCATCGCGACGACGCCGCGCTGCTGGAGTTCGAGGACAGTGCCGAGATCCAGGCCGCGCCACGCGTCAGTTTCTGAGCGGAGGCGGCCCATGGATTTCTTTACCGCCCAGGATCGGGCCCGGCGTCAGACCGGGCGTCTCGTTGCCCTGCTGCTGCTCGCGGTGGTCGGTCTGATCGTGGCTGCCAGCGCCCTGGTGGCCCTGCTCGTGGTGCTGATGGACGGCCAGTCGGGCGGCAGCGACCCGCTGGCCCGTGCCCTGGACCCTGTGCTGTTCGGCTGGGTGGCGCTGGGGGTGGTGGCCGTGGTGGTGGGCGGCGCGGTGATGCGCCACCTGCAGCTGCGTGCCGGCGGCTCGGCGGTCGCGGAGGCGCTGGGCGGCCGACCGCTGAATACCGACACTCGGGATGCCAATGAGCGCCGGCTGCTCAACGTGGTGGAGGAGATGGCCATCGCCTCGGGGCTGCCGGTGCCGGCGGTCTACCTGCTCGAGGATAGCGCCATCAATGCCTTCGCCGCCGGACACGAGCCCCACGACGCCGCCATCGGCGTGACCCGGGGCGCCATCGAGCAGCTCGATCGCGATCAGCTGCAGGGCGTCATCGCCCACGAGTTCAGCCATATCCTCCACGGTGACATGCGCCTCAACCTGCGCCTGGTGGCGCTGCTGCACGGTATCCTGATGATTGGTCTGATCGGCCAGACGCTGCTGCGCGGTGCGGCCATGACCGGGCGCCGACGCACGTCACGCCGCGGCGGCGGCGCCCAGCTGGGGCTGATGGGCGGCGGAGCCGCGCTGATGCTGGTGGGCTATGCCGGCACCCTGTGCGGCAACCTGATCAAGGCCGCGGTGAGTCGCCAGCGGGAGTTTCTGGCCGACGCCAGCGCCGTCCAGTATACCCGCAACCCTGAAGGCATCGGCGGCGCCCTGCAGACCCTGGCCGCCTATCGGCCCGGCTCGCAGCTGAAGGCGTCCCAGGCCGAGGAGTTCAGCCACCTCTACTTCGGCAGCGGCGTGCGTCAGCTGAGCCGGCTCGCCGCCACTCACCCGCCCCTGGAGACACGCATCCGCCGGGTGCTGCCGGGCTGGGACGGGAAGCTGCCCGAGCCCATCGCCCCCGCCGCGCAGGCCGCGTCGGCTCAGGCGCCGGACAGCGCCGCGCCTCGCGGTGCCGGTATCGGCGGGAGAGTCGGCGGCCCGGGAGAGGAGGGGCGTGGCGCCCTGGCCGGCGTCGCCCTGGCGGGGGCGGTGGTGGCAAGCGTCGGTCAGCCGGACCCCGAGGCCCTGGCCGCGGCTCGCCGCCGCCTGGCCGGCATCGACGCGCGGCTGGTCGAGGCCGCCCATGATCCCTTTGCCGCCCGCGCGCTGGTCTACGGCATCCTGATGGGGGCCGACCCGGCAAGCCGCGAGGCCCAGCGGCAGGTGCTGGTCAACCAGGCGCTGCCCGAGGTGCTCCGCGAGCTCGATGCCCTCGCCGCCCCCCTGGCGACGCTGACAGCGGGTGACCGCCTGCCGCTGATCGAGCTGGCCCTGCCGGTGCTGCGCCAGCTCTCGGCGGCCCAGTTCGCGCGTTTTCGTGCCTGCCTCGACGCGCTGATGGCCGCAGAGAACGCGCCGGGCGCCTTGCAGTGGGCGCTGCATCGGCTGGTGCTGGTGGGCATCGAGGGGGAGCGCCGGGCGCGGCGCGACCGGCATCTCCGCGATCTGGCGGGGCCGCTGTCGCTGCTGATGTCGACCCTCTCACTGTCAGGGCAGGGAACCGTGGACGAGCTTCGAGGGTCGCTTGAACAGGCGGGCAGGGCGCTGAACGTCTCGCTTCACCCGGTGAGCGAGGCCCCCTCGGCGGCGGAGCTGGACTGGGCCATGGAACGGCTGGTGCGACTCGTCCAGGCCGAGCGCGGGCCTCTGCTGGCGGCCATGGTCTGCTGCGTGGAGCAGGATGGCCGAATCGCCCCGCAAGAGGCCGAGCTGCTGCGGGCGGTGGCCTGGACCCTGGGCTGTCCGCTGCCTCTGCATGATGGCCAGCGTGACGACTAAACCGGGTTCCTGCTTGCGGGAGGCTATCCGCCTCTGGTGCAATGTGTCCCCTTCAGAATTCCGACGTGCAGGAGCATGCACATGCAAAAGACACCCTGGAAACCCGCCCTGCTGGCGGCACTGATGGCCCTGGGCCTGGCCGGCTGCGGCAACGGTGACGAGCCGACGCCGCCGGCGGCCGAGGAGGCCGCGGACGAGCCTGCCGAGCAGGAAGCGCCCGTCGAGCCGGCCGAGGACGAGCCCGAGGCGCTCGACGAGGAGCTGTCACCCGAGGAGCAGGCGGGGCTGGCCGAGGAGGAAGCGCCCGCCGACGAGATGGCCGATGAGGTGCCGGAGGAGATTCCCGAGGGTGAGACCCTGGGGGAGTCGCCCGCCAGCACCCTGGATGAAGGCGCGGCGCTGCCCGGCGAGACCACCCGCGACGAGATCGACGCCATGCTCGAGGAGACCGAACGACGCTTCGATGAGGCGCAGCGGAGCATCGAGGAGCAGTTCGAGGAAGCCGAGGGTGAAGCTGCCGTCCCCGACCCCATGGAGGGGGACGACGCCTATGATGCCGGGATGGACTTCGACTCCAGCCTGGGTGATGACCAGCTCGATACCGGCGGGCCGAGCAGCTCCGACATCGATACCATCATCGAGGAGCAGGAGCGCCGCTTCGAGGAGGCCCAGCAGCGGCTCGAGGAGCAGTTCGATGAGGTGGAGCAGGAGCTTCCCGAGTTCGAGCCCATGGAGGGGACCGATGATTTCGAGTTCGAGCCCATGGAGACCGAGGCCCCCTGAGGCCTTTCCGCCGATAGGCCCAACACAAAAAAGGCCCACCGCGAGGTGGGCCTTTCCTGTTGCTGTGGCCACGCCAGGAGCGCGTGGCCAACCGCTCGCCGAATCAGTCGGCGACGCGGATGTTGGAGGCCTGAAGGCCCTTCTTGCCCTGAGTCACCTCGAAGGAGACCTTCTGGCCGTCCTGCAGGGACTTGAAGCCTTCAGCCTGAATCTCGGAGAAGTGAGCGAACAGGTCATCACCGCCGTCGTCCGGAGAGATGAAGCCGTAGCCCTTGGTGTCGTTGAACCACTTGACAGTGCCAGTTGCCATTGTCGATTTCCTTAACATACTGTAATGATCGTGCCGGGCTCGCCGAGGCGAGATCCCGATATGCGTGGGCATGACAAGAAGAAGTGCGCACTGGGTGCATCGAAGGGTTCGAACGACAACCGACGACTTGTTTCCTGTTGACCAACGCTGCGGTACGGTGCCGAGACACCCTGACGGTTCGCCTGTCAGCGACGAGGCCGCCACCCGCAGAACCACTGTAGATCGAATCCCCTCGGTCAGCAAGCCCGCCAATCGACGCAAGGAATGCCTGCTCCCTCATGTTTATCGACGCTCAGTTCTGGCCCTTCCTGGTGGCCATTACCCTGCTCTCGCTCAGCCCCGGAGTGGATACGCTGCTGGTGATACGCAACACCGCCCGGGGCGGGGTGCGCGACGGCGTGCTGACCAGCCTGGCGATCTGCTGCGGGCTCTTCATCCATGCCGCCGTCTCGGCGCTGGGCATCTCGCTGATCCTGCTGCAGTCAGCCTGGGCCTTCGGGATGCTGAAGCTCGCCGGCGCCGCCTATCTGGTGTGGCTGGGTGCCCAGAGCCTGCTGGCGGCCCGGCGGGGCCAGGGGCTGCCGGTGGCGGGGGTCGCCGGTGAGCGTCGGCCGGTTCCGGTGTGGCGACCGCTGCGAGAGGGGCTGCTCTCCAACGTGCTCAACCCCAAGACGGTGGTCTTCTACATGGCCTTCCTGCCCCAGTTCATCGCCCCCGGTGACCCGGCCCTGGCCAAGTCGCTGTTCCTGGCCGGGGTGCACTTCGTGATCGCCAACCTCTGGCAGATCGCCGTGGCGGTGATGGTGGGCAGCGCCGGCCGGCTGCTGGCCAGCCGCGTCTTCGTCCGCGGCCTCAACGGTGCCACCGGGGCGGTGCTGGTGGCCTTCGGCATCAAGCTGGCCTTCGAGCGCCCCCCGGTCTAGAAGCTGGAAGAGCGTCGCTTCGCTCCTGGACGCTTGAAGCTGGAAGAAAACCCTCCCCGGCTTCGCCGGGAGCTGGAAGAAAAAACTTGACGCCGGGTTGGGTGGCAACAGGCTGCCTTCCAGCTTCCAGCTTCCAGCTTCCAGCTTCCAGCTTCCAGCTTCCAGCTTCCAGCTTACGACGAATCCCTGGCCAGCAGCGAGCGGTCGTAGCGCATCGATTTCTCCGCCGGGCTGAGCATGGAGACGCCTTCGCTGTTGCCGCCGTTGGCCAGGCTCTCGAAGATCGCCCGGTAGGAGAGCACCGCCTGCACGTAGAGGCGGGTCTCGCGGAAGGGAATGCTCTCCACGAAGAGGTCGAACTCCTCCGGCGCATCGGCGAGCCAGCGGTCGACCCGGCTGGGGCCGGCGTTGTAGGCGGCAGCGGCGGCCAGGCGGTTGCCGCGGTAGCGGTCGAGCATGTCGCGGATATAGGTGCTGCCCAGGCGGATATTGAGCTCGGGATCCAGCACGCCATAGGGGCCCGGGTCGCTGATGCCGAGCTGGCCAGCCAGCTGGGTGGCGGTGCCGGGCATCACCTGCATCAGGCCGCGGGCGCCGGCCGGGGAGACCGCCTCGGGGTTGTAGGCGCTCTCGCGGCGAGTGATGCCCATCAGCAGGTAGGGGTCGACGCCCGTCATGCGGCCCCAGTGCAGGAAGTGCTCGCTGTAGGCCTCCGGGAAGCGCCACTCCAGGGCGTCCCACATGCGCCCGGTGATGGTGGTCTGCACCAGTTTGGCGTGCCAGCCTTGGCGCTGGGCGTAGTCGGCCAGGGCGCGCGCCTCGCGGGGGCTGGCGCGCTCGATGGCGCCATACCACTCGCTGGCGGCCAGGCCCGGCTCATCGATGCGCAGCAGCGCCTCGGTGCGCTGCACCACGGGCCAGCGCGCCACCTGTTCGCGGGTGGCGTCATCGAAGCCGTTGCGCTCCAGGCTCAGCGCATAGGGCTGACCCAGCCGGTCGGCGGCGGCAAAACCGAAGAAGCTGCGCCCCTCGGCGGCCAGGGCATAGTCCTCCTGGCCTCGGGCGTCGTCGCCGAGCTGTTCATGGGCGCGGGCCGACCAGTAGTGCCAGCGGCTGTTGTCCCGGGTGTCCGGCGCCATGCGATCCAGCCAGCTCAACACCCCCTCCCAGTCGCGCTCGCCCAGGGCAGCGCGCACGCGCAGCTCCAGCAGATCGGCGTCGCTGCGCTCGGCCAGGGCCTGGTCCACCCAGCCGCGGTGCTGGCGGACATCACGAACCAGCGAGTAGAAGATCAGATCGTGTTCGATGGCGTGGCGCTGTTCGCGCTCGATCGGCAGGTGTTCCTCGATCTTGCGCCAGGCCTCCACGGCCGCTTCGGTGTCGGCCCGGGTGAAGCCGTGCATGGCGGCGGCGAACAGCGGCCCGGAGCCGCGGCACTCGGGACCGATGCAGGTCGGCACCCGGGTCACCGCGGCGAAGTCGCCCGAGAGGCGCTCCATGACCTGGCGCGGCTCATCCCAGCGGCTGCCCAGCTGGCGTCCCAGGTAACCGACCAGGCCCGCTTCGCCGGCCTGCCAGGCCAGCATCTTGCGCTCCCAGATCTGCTGCTCGCCGATCACGCCGCGGCTGCGCAGGGTGTCGAAGAGGGTGTCGCAGGCGCCCGGCTGGGAGCGCCCCACCTGCCAGAGGGCGAGCCCCCCCTCGGCGGCCGCGGCGGGGTCGCTGCCCAGCTGGGCGGTGTAGTAGTAGCACCGGCGGGCGGTGTCGGCCGGTTCGCCGTCGGCCACGGCGCGGAGGTAGGCGTGGCGATTGGCCTGGCCATAGCGGGTGATGGCCTGGCCGCGCATCCACTCGCCCAGCGGCGAGTTGGCGTGACGCTCGATGAAGTCGAGGACCTCGTCGGGCTCGGCCTGGGGCAGTCGGTCCCGCAGGCGGTGATACTCCACGTAGCCGGCCAGCGAGTGGTCGGCGATGGCATCCTGGTCGATGCGCTCCCACTGCTGGCTGCGGGCTGCCTCCAGGGCATCGCGCATCGCGCGGTCATCGGCCTGGGCCAGCGGCAGGGAGAAGGGGAGCGAGAGTGCCAGGGCAGTCAGCAGCGAGCCCAGGCGTCGGGCGCAGCCGTGCCGGGCGCCGCGCTGGGGAAGGAAAAGGCGATGGCGCATGGCGGGTGTTCTCCGGGAGTTGACGTCCGATAGCGCCTATCGTGGCCCATTACGGGGCTTCTGGGTAGGGGAAAACGGCAACCGACGGCGCGGCGGCGGTGCGGGGAGGGCGCCTTGTGCCCCGCCGGGCGAGGGGCTAGTCTGAAAGACCGTTTCAAACGATTGTTGGGAAATCAGGAGATACACCGGCGTGACATCCTTACCCGAGCGATCCACCGAGGCCTGGCGACGGGCTCTGTCCCGCTTCGTGCACATGCTTCCCCACACCCGTGAGCTGGGAATCGAGGTGCTGGCGGTCGACGCCGATGGCGTCCGCATGCGGCTGCCCTGGTGCGACGACCTGCTGGGCGATGCCTCCCGGGGGCTGGTCCACGGCGGGGTGCTGACCATGCTGCTGGACTCCGTCTGCGGCAGCGCCGTGCTGCGCGGCCTGCCGGCGCCCGAGGTGTGCCCGACCCTGGACCTGCGGGTGGACCACTTCCGCCCGGCGGTGGCCGGCCTGGCCCTCCACGCCGAGGCCCGGGTGATCCGGGTCACCCCCTCGGTGGTCTTCACCGAGGGCGTTCTGTGGCAGGAGGCGGGACGGCCGGTGGCCAGGGGGATCGGCAACTTCGTGCGGCTGGAGTCGCGCAGCACGCCACCCGGCTTCGCCGAGGCCCTGTTTGCCCATGAGCGCGTCGAGGAGGCTCGACATGCCTGAGGGATTCGACAGCGCGGCGTGGCTGGCGCGCACGCGCGCCGAGGGCGATGTGGCGGCCTGGCTGGAGCGGATTCCCTATGCCCGGCGCATCGGGGTGAGCGTCGAGGCGGACTCCGAAGGCGGAGGACTCTGCTTCCGCCTCGAACCCCACGCCGGCAACGTCGGCAATGCGCTGCTGCCGGCGCTCCACGGCGGCGTGGTGGCGGCCTTCATGGAGACCGCCGCCACCCTCGACCTGATGCTGGCCGCCCGGGAGGCGCGACTGCCGCGCATCGTCGACCTTTCCATCGACTACCTGCGCACCGCCCGGGCGGTGCCCACCTTCGCCCGCTGTGAGCTGCTGCGTGAGGGGCGTCGCCTGGCCAATGTCCAGGTGACGGCCTGGCAGGAGAGGGAGTCGGTGCCGGTGGCCACGGCGCGGCTGCACTTCATGCTGGGGGTGCCAGGTGGCGGCGAGGCGTGAACGTCGACAAGGCTTGAAATGCGTTTGCGGGGCCCCATATCGGCGACAGTGATTCAACCCGCGGCACCGCTTGCCGCAGAACATGTCGACGAGGTTCAGGACAGATGACCACCGCTACGCATGAAGAAACCCTTGGCTTCCAGACCGAGGTCAAGCAGCTGCTGCACCTGATGATCCACTCGCTCTACTCCAACCGGGAGATCTTCCTGCGCGAGCTGATCTCCAACGGGGCCGATGCCTGCGACAAGCTGCGCTATGCGGCCCTGGACAACGATGCGCTCTATGAGGGGGACAGCGAGCTGCGCATCGAGATCGAACACGATGCCGAAGCGGGCACCGTCACCGTGCGCGACAACGGCATCGGCATGAGCCGCGACGAGGTGGTCTCGAACCTGGGTACCATCGCCCGCTCAGGCACCGCCGACTTCCTCAAGCAGCTCTCCGGCGAGCAGCAGAAGGACGCCCGCCTGATCGGCCAGTTCGGCGTCGGCTTCTACTCCGGCTTTATCGTCGCCGACGCGGTCACCGTGCGTACCCGCAAGGCGGGCAGCGACAGGGCCGAGGGCGTCGAGTGGCGTTCCCAGGGCGAGGGCGAGTTCACCGTGGCCGACGTCGAGCGCGAGGCCCACGGCACCGAGATCGTCCTGCACCTGAAGGAGGACGCCCAGGAGTTTGCCGACGACTTCCGCCTGCAGAGCCTGGTGCGCAAGTACTCCGACCATATCGAGGTGCCGGTGCGCATGCCGAAGGTTGAGAAGGCCCGAGACGAAGAGGGCAAGGAGATCGAGGGCAGCGAGACCGTCTCCTGGGAGACCGTCAACGAGGCCACGGCGCTCTGGTCGCGCCCCAAGGGCGAGATCTCCGACGAGGAGTATCAGGCCTTCTACAAGCACGTGGCCCACGACTTCAGCGATCCGCTGATCTGGAGCCACAACAAGGTCGAGGGCAAGCTGGAGTACACGAGTCTGCTCTACGTGCCGGGCCGGGCGCCCTTCGACCTCTACGAGCGCGACGGCGCCCGGGGGGTGAAGCTCTACGTGCAGCGCGTCTTCATCATGGATGACGCCGAGCAGTTCCTGCCGCTCTACCTGCGTTTCATCAAGGGCGTGCTGGACACCCGTGACCTGTCGCTGAACGTCTCCCGCGAGCTGCTCCAGCAGGATCCCAAGGTCGACAAGATCAAGTCGGCGCTGACCAAGCGCGCCCTCGACATGCTCAAGAAGCTGGCCAAGGACAAGGAGGCCTACCAGACCTTCTGGAACACCTTCGGCAGCGTGCTCAAGGAGGGCCCGGCGGAGGATTTCGCCAACCGCGAGAAGATCGCCGGCCTGCTGCGCTTCTCCACCACCCACACCGACAGCGCCACCCAGGATCAGTCCCTGGCCGACTACGTCGAGCGCATGCAGGAGGGCCAGCAGAAGATCTACTACATCGTCGCCGACGGCTTCAACGCGGCCAAGTCCAGCCCCCATCTGGAGATCTTCCGCAAGAAGGGCATCGAGGTGCTGCTGCTGCATGACCGCGTCGACGAGTGGCTGATGAGCCACCTGAACGAGTTCGACGGCAAGGCCTTCGTCGACGTGGCCAAGGGCGAGCTCGACCTCGGCGAGATCGAGGGCGAGGAGGAGAAGAAGGCCCAGGAGGAGACGGCCAAGGCCAAGGAAGACCTGGTCAAGCGCGTCAAGGAGGCGCTGGGCGACGAGGTTCAGGAGGTCAAGGTGACCCACCGCCTCACCGATTCGCCGGCCTGCGTGGTGCTGCCCGAGCACGAGATGGGTTTCCAGATGCGCCGCATCATGGAGGCCGCCGGCCAGCCGATGCCTGAGGTCAAGCCGATCCTCGAACTCAACCCCGAGCACGCCCTGGTGGCCAAGCTGGAAGGGGTCGAGGGCGAGGGCTTCACCGATCTGGCGCGGGTGCTGCTCGACCAGGCGATCATCGCCGAAGGCGGCCATCTGGACGATCCGGCGTCCTATGTGAAGCGGCTCAACGCCCTGCTGACCCGCTGATCGATACGGCCATCATGTCGTGATCCGACGCCACCCTTCGGGGTGGCGTCGTCGTTTCCGGGTGTGGCATCCCGTCGCGCGGCGAAAGCGGCAACGGACGATAGTGCCGCCGTGGCCTAGGCTAAGGGAGTCGGCGAAGGCTCGGGCCTCGCCCAGCGATGGAGAGAGCGACGTGAAGATAGGAGCACCCAGGGAACAGGCGCAGGGCGAGGCGCGGGTCGCGCTGACCCCGGAGAGCGCACAGCAGATTCAGAAACTTGGCCATGAGTGCCTGATCGAGGCCGGTGCCGGCGAGGCCGCCGGCTTCGACGATGAGGCCTATCGTGCGGTTGGCGTGACCGTCATCGAGGGGGGCGAGGCGCTGTGGCGCGAGGCCGAGGTGGTGATCAAGGTCCGCGAGCCCGACGAGCAGGAAGCCGGCTGGCTGAGGAAGGGGCAGACGCTGATCAGCTTCTTCTGGCCGGCTCAGAGCGAGGCGCTGCTGGAGCGATGCCGTGCCAGCGGGGCCAGCGTGATCGCCATGGACATGGTGCCGCGGATCTCCCGGGCCCAGAAGATGGATGCGCTCTCGTCCATGGCCAATATCGCCGGCTACCGGGCGGTGATCGAGGCGGGGAATCACTTCGGACGCTTCTTCACCGGCCAGGTGACCGCCGCCGGCAAGGTGCCTCCGGCCAAGGTGCTGGTGATCGGTGCCGGGGTGGCGGGGCTCGCCGCCACCGGCACCGCGGTCAGCCTGGGGGCCGTGGTGCGCGCCTTCGACGTGCGGCCCGAGGTGGCCGAGCAGATCGAGTCCATGGGGGCCGAGTTCCTCTACCTCGACTTCGACGAGAGCCGGGACGGTGCCGAGACCGGCGGCTACGCCGCCCCCTCCAGCCCCGAGTTCCGCGAGAAGCAGCTCGCGTGTTTCCGCGAGCAGGCGCCCGAGATCGATATCGTCATCACCACGGCGCTGATTCCCGGCAAGCCGGCCCCCAAGCTCTGGCTGGAGGAGATGGTGGCGTCCATGAAACCCGGTTCGGTGATCGTCGACCTGGCCGCCGAGAAGGGCGGCAACTGCGACCTGACCGTCGCCGACGAGCGGGTGGTAAGCGACAACGGTGTGGTGGTGATCGGCTATACCGACTTCCCCTCGCGGATGGCGACCCAGTCATCGCTGCTCTACGCCACCAATGTGCGCCATATGCTCACCGACCTGACGCCGGGGAAGGATGGCGTGGTGGTGCACGACATGGAGGATGACGTGATCCGCGGCGCCACGGTGACCCACGCCGGCGAGATCACCTTCCCGCCACCGCCGCCCAGGGTGAAGGCCATCGCCGCGGCCAGCCCCAAGCCCCGGGAGAAGGAGGCCACCCCTCAGGAGAAGAAGGCCGCCGAACTGGCCCTCTTCAAGGCCCAGACTCGGCGCCAGGCCATCATGCTCGGCGTGGGGGGCGCCCTGATGCTGCTGCTGGCGCAGATCGCCCCGGCCTCCTTCATGCAGCACTTCATCGTCTTCGTGCTGGCCTGTTTCGTGGGCTTCCAGGTGATCTGGAACGTCAGCCACTCGCTGCATACGCCGCTGATGGCGCTGACCAATGCCATCTCCGGGATCATCATACTCGGCGCCGTGCTGCAGATCGGGTCGGGCAGCGGCATCGTCATGCTGCTGGCGGCGATCTCGGTGCTGATCGCCACCATCAACATCGTCGGCGGCTTTCTTGTCACGCGCCGGATGCTGGCCATGTTCCAGAAGTCCTGATCACGGAGAGATGAGATGCTGAGTCAAGGATTCGTATCCGCCGCGGCCATCGCGGCAAGCGTGCTCTTCATCCTCTCCCTGGGGGGGCTGAGCAATCAGGAGAAGGCCAAGCGGGCGGTGTGGTACGGCATCATCGGCATGGCGCTGGCGGTGCTGTTCACCGCCCTGGGCCCTGGGATCGGCGCGCACTGGCTGATGGTGCCGCTGATCGCCATCGGCGCGGCGATCGGCTGGGTGGTGGCCAAGCGGGTGGCGATGACCGAGATGCCCCAGCTGGTGGCGGCGCTGCACTCCTTCGTCGGCCTGGCGGCGGTGTTCGTGGCCTGGAACGCCGACCTCGAGCGGCGCCGGGTGATGGCGGTCCAGGCCGCGGGGGGCGCCACCGAGCAGTTCTCCGCCTTCGCCGCCCTGGTCGCCACCAAGGCGCCCGACGAGCTCACCTTCCTGCAGCTGGAGGTGGTGTTCGCCATCTTCATCGGGGCGGTGACCTTCACCGGCTCGGTGATCGCCTTCGGCAAGCTGGCCGGCAAGGTGGACGGCAAGGCCAAGCAGCTGCCCGGGGGGCATCTGCTCAACGCCGGGGCGGCGGCCCTCTGCCTGATTCTGGCGATCGCCTACGTCGGCGGCGCCGGCTTCTGGACCCTGCTGGCACTGGCCGCCCTGGCGTTCTTCATCGGCTATCACCTGATCATGGGCATCGGCGGCGCCGACATGCCGGTGGTGGTATCGATGCTCAACAGCTATTCGGGCTGGGCCGCCGCGGCCATCGGCTTCACGCTCTCCAATGATCTGCTGATCGTCACCGGGGCCCTGGTAGGCTCCTCGGGGGCGATCCTCTCCTACATCATGTGCCGGGCGATGAACCGCAACTTCATCAGCGTGATCCTGGGGGGCTTCGGCGGGGCGCCGGCGGGCGCCGCCGCCGAGATCGAGGGCGAGCAGGTGGCCATCGATGCCGCCGGGGTGGCGGCGACGCTCAACAACGCCGACAGCGTGATCATCGTGCCGGGCTACGGCTTGGCGGTGGCCCAGGCCCAGAACGCGGTCAGCGAGCTGGTGCGCAAGCTGCGCAGCGCCGGCAAGGAGGTGCGCTTTGCCATCCACCCGGTGGCCGGACGCCTGCCGGGGCACATGAACGTGCTGCTGGCCGAGGCCCGGGTGCCCTACGACATCGTCATGGAGATGGACGAGATCAACGACGACTTCCCCGGGACCGACGTGACCATCGTCATCGGCTCCAACGACATCGTCAATCCGGCCGCCCAGGAGGACCCCGCCAGCCCCATCGCCGGCATGCCGGTGCTGGAGGTCTGGAAATCCCGGGTCGTCTTCGTCTGCAAGCGGGGGCAGGGCACCGGCTATTCGGGCATCGAGAACCCGCTCTTCTACAAGGAGAACACCCGCATGCTCTACGGTGACGCCCGCCACAGCATCGATTCGCTGCTGTCGCTGATCGACTAGATCGACCGCGCCGGCCGGCAGGGTCGGTCACAGGGCCCGAATCGGCCGATGATTCGGGCCCCTTTTTCGCTACAATCGTGGCTCCATTCACACAAGCGGGGCTGATCATGGCAGAGGAACAGAGGAACGTGGCGGTGCTGGGGGGCGGCAGCTTCGGCACCGCTCTGGCCAGCATCGCCGCCGACAATGGCGCCAGGGTGCGCCAGTGGCTGCGCGATCCCGACCTCGCCAGGCAGATCAATCACGAGCATCGCAACGGTCGCTATCTGCCCGACTATGCGATCAATCCGGCGGTGGTCGCTTCCACCGAGATGGCCGAGGTGCTCGAGGGAGCCGGTCTGGTGCTGGTGGCGATCCCCTCCAAGGCCTTCCGCGAGGTGGTGCGTCAGGCGCGCCCCTGGCTGAGCCCGGACCAGATCCTGGTCAGCACCACCAAGGGCATCCAGGAGGAGGGCTTCAAGCTGATGAGCCAGATCCTCGAGGAGGAGACCGGCTTTCCCCATATCGGCGTGATTTCCGGGCCCAACCTGGCCTCCGAGGTCGCCCAGAAGCAGCTGACCGCCACGGTGATCGCCAGCGACGATCCCGAGACCCGCACTCGCGTGCAGACGGCGTTGGGCTGCGACTACTTCCGGGTCTATGCCAGCAGCGACCGCCACGGCGTCGAGCTGGGCGGGGCGCTGAAGAACATCTACGCCATCGCCGCCGGCATGGCCGCCGCCCTGGGCATGGGCGAGAACACCCGCAGCATGCTGATGACCCGGGCGCTGGCCGAGATGAGCCGCTTCGCCGTGGATCAGGGCGCCAACCCCATGACCTTCCTGGGGCTCGCCGGGGTGGGCGACCTGATCGTGACCTGCTCCTCGGCCCTGTCGCGCAACTATCGGGTGGGCCACGCCCTGGGCGAGGGGCGGACCCTGGACGAGGCGGTGTCGGCCCTGGGGCAGGTGGCCGAGGGGGTCAACACCGTGCGCCTGGTGCGCGACAAGGCCCGGGAGGACGGCGTCTACATGCCGCTGGCGGAAGGGCTCTATCAGGTGCTGTTCAAGGGGGTGCCGGCCAAGGAGATGGCGCGCATGCTGATGCTCGGCGAGCAGAGCAGCGACGTTGAGTTCATCCTCTCCCGGGAGGACGTGCGGCAGGAGCACCGCGAGCGTGGGACCGGCCATGAGTGACCGGCTGCTGATCCTGCGCCACGGCGAGGCGGGGCCGGGTATTCCCGACGTCGAGCGGGCGCTGACCGCGCGGGGCAGACGCGAGGCGGCGTCCATGGCGGCCTGGCTGGCCGGGCGCGACGACCTCGCCGGGCTGCGCCTGCTGGCCAGTCCCTATCGCCGCGCCCGGCAGACCGCCGCCATCATGGGCGAGGCGCTGGGGCTCGAGAGCGAGGCGCTCTCGCTCATCACGCCGGATGATCCGCCCCGAACGGTAGCCGACTGGCTGCTCGAACAGCCCGAGGGGCGGCCGCTGCTGCTGGTCAGCCATATGCCGCTGGTGGGGGCGCTGACCGGCCTGCTGGTGGAGGGCCGCGCCGACCGCGGGCTCGCCTTTCCCACCGCGGCCGTCGCCGAGCTCGAGGCCGACGTCTGGGCCGCCGGCTGCGCCCGGCTGGTG
>LFCJ01001338.1_pt1 | contig 16991 bp, 14 predicted proteins | sample 643141 | NCBI WGS metagenome assembly LFCJ01 (sample SAMN03766243, study PRJNA286221) | soda lake metagenome | biome: soda lake; feature: Kulunda steppe; material: water; isolation source: sample B1-Br-g2 brine of Lake Bitter-1 | place: Russia: Kulunda steppe | collected 2010-07 | reverse complement strand
AGTTCCAGCATGGCGACGGCACGCCGTCGCCGTGCTTCTAATTCTTCTTTCGTTCCGACTGGACGTGTCACAATGCCCAAACTAGGCGCCGAACGAAGATAGCACTTTACTCGATGAAAAGGTCAATAGTGTATGAGTGAGAGGAACATAGTTACAGACGAGCCAGACGATTTTCCGCCGTCTGCTGATCGAGCGGTAGCGAGTCTTCGCCTTCGACTGCGCCACCAGTCCCTTTCACAGTTAGAGGAGAACGGGTTCGTGGAGTGGGACAGAGACGAAAATATCGTAACGAAGGGGCCGCAGTTCGACGAAACCAAACCGGAGTTGACTGTCGACTACTAGCTATTGCTGAAGTCGTCACCTCTGTACAGCGTGATCTGGTTAGTCTGAGAACCGTTTGATGACGTCCTCACACGCTGTTACTGGGTGGCCCCGAACGCCCTCACGGGCTCGCGGCCACTGTGACGGATTTCCGCCTGTCGCTCCCGGCTCGTGGTGCTTGCGGTTACCGATCGCTCGGCAGATAGAGCCGTCGCAGCGACGTCCCATCGGCGCGAGCCGATCGTCCGTTCAGTCCGCCAGGGCAGCTGACAGTAACTGGCCTGACTTCCCCGGGTTGTGGGACTCTTGTGATGCCTGAGCCTCACACCCGGCCAGGTGTGTGCTGGTGGCGCGTTTTTGCAATGAAAAGACGCGTTCTGGACAGTCGCAGACGGGCACAGTATCTAGCTCTCGCCCCGAAGGATTGTATAATTTTAGCTGAAACTGGTATTGCGAAGAAAATCTTGACAGGATTTATCAGATGGTGTTGTGTCGGTTCATCAAACAATGGCAGATGGAAGACGGATGTCTACCGTCCGGTTCTACGGGAGGATCGAGGACCGGTTGGAGATCTTTACTGAGTTGCTCTCGCTGCTCGCAGAATCTGCTGACGAGGGGGTTCCACGAGACGACGTCGTCAACTGGATCGTCTCCAACACGAACGCGGAGGCACCTGATGCGATCGAAGACCGGCTGAACTTCATCGAAGAGATCGGACTCATAGAGTGTCAAAGCGGTGCGTACACCTGTACGTGGGTCGGGCGCTGCTACCTCCGTGAGCGAGAGCCGATCGTCTTGTACAACGCGCTTCGCACAACGGTCAAGGGGTTCGACACGATCGTTCGTGCCTTGGCGATCGAGCCCAGAACCGACGCGGAACTCATGGACGTCCTCGTGAGCGCCTTCGAGGAGTGCCAGATGGAAACCCCAGGGGTAGCGACACGCCACCGTGAGTGGCTACAGACGATCGGCTACGTAGAGCGGGTCGACGATCGGAACCAGCTCACTGCTTCCGGTGAGTCGGTTGCCGACCAGCTGGTAGGCACCTCGTCTGTCGAACTGGAACCGGGTTCGGTCTACAACCGCCAGCAGCTGCATGCGGACTACGGCGGGAGTATTCAGGGCGGCATCGCGCCCTCCAGAGACGAACCCGTCGTGTTTCTGTTCACTGGCGGAACTGGAGAAGAACACGGGTACCAGGACGATATCCGAGCGGACGGAACGGTGCTCTACACCGGGGAGGGGCAGATCGGCGACATGGAGATCGTCCGTGGGAACCGGGCGATCAGCACCCATCTGGAGGACGGACGTGAACTCCACTTCTTCACGATGGACCGCGAGGGGGTCCGATACGTCGGACAGTTCCTGTACGCCGGCCACTTCTTCGAAGAACTTCCCGACTCGGAGGGAAACCTTCGGGAGGGAATCCGATTTAAGCTTGCACCAGTCGAAGACGTCCCGACGCCGGAGCCCACCGATCCAACGGTCTATCAGGTTCCCGTAAAGAACGGCGACGGACCGATCCGGACGAACTTCGATCGGACCGTGATCGAAGGCATCGATCGAGAGCAGGTCGCAGACGTTTACGAGCCGCCGATCGAACACGACACCCTCCGAGTCTGGGGGAACCAGGAGGACGAGCCTGCTGATGAGGGGGACTACCTGTTGTTCGCCGATCGCGAGGGACGAAGGGGCGGAGAGTACACAGTCCTTGCTCGCATCGCTCACGCGACCGTTCTCGATCGAGAGACGGCAGCAGCCTTCACCGATGCGGTCGGCTGGGGTGAGGTCACTGATGCGGTGTTCCCCCACGTGATGTTCCTCGAACCGATCTACGAGGCGACCGTCGATCGGGCGTCGCTCTGGGACGTACTGGGATTCAAAGGATGGCCGAACGACACATTTAGCGCCATCAATTTCGATCGAAACGGATCGAGCTTCGACGAAGAGTACGGCTCTGTCACTGCGTTCGTCGATCGAATCACGGGCGAACAGCGCTATCCCGCCACGACGATCGACGAGTATGAATCGCTTCAGGCGGCAGTCGAAGACATTCGTGGACGTCGGTCGCGATCGGACTCGGAAAGCTCGTGGCTGCGAAGTCGCATCGGTGAGGCAGTCATCGAGGACTGGTCCGACACCCTCACTGGGTTCAAACCGTCGGACGAGGTTTCCCCGCGCACTGCTGTGGCCCTGGATCAGCTTCGTACCGTGTACGAGCGCCTCGAACCGGAACTGGAAGCGAAATCCGCGGAGCTCGAAACGGGGACGCTCGGTTCATTTTCACCCGCCGAGACGCTCTTTCTCGGTTGGGTTCGTAGCGTTCAGGATGAGCTGGACGCCAAAGGACCGCTGAACCAACCTCGACTGAATAGCGTTCTGCAGAACAGCTACACGACGATCGAGCCGGAGCGGCCGGATCCGACGCCGAAAACGGACCACCCGCTGACGACTCACATCCGCAACACAGAGCCGACCGTCTACAAGTTCACGGCGCCACCCGACTACTGGCTCACGGCGATCGAGTTCGGGTCAGTCTCCTTCGAGGAGCCCCACCGCGATCGGTGGAACCAGCTCGAAGCCGGTGACGTTGCAGTGTTCCACTCCCGGGCCGATCCGTCGAACGGCGCACTCGATAGCCAGTCAGGCGGGCTGATCGGAGCCGGGATTATTGGCGAGCGGTTCGAGAAGTCGGAGCCGTGGTGGTCGGACGAATATCGGAGTGAGAAGGAGTTCTCGATGGTCGCGAGTTTCGATCGACTGTTCCTCACCAGTGATATCGGTCAGATCGATACTGCACGTGGGATTACGGAAAAGGAGTCGTCAGAGATCGACCGAGAACTCGCTGCGCTGACGGCGAACTGTCTGCCGATCGACGAGGCAAATCGGATCTGTGAGGCAGCCTCCGGAACGGCGTTTCCCGTACAGTCGATGTTCGGCACGTTCCGCAGCGGCGACGGTGCGATCGATTACGATCGGCCACTGGCACTTCTCGATGCGATGGCCGCGGAGCTGACCGAAGTCTCGTCGATTAATCCACACAAGCCACTCCAGAACACGCTTCCGGACGACATCCTCGAGGGGCTCCACTTCGAGGACGATCTCGGCGAGCGGATTCTCGAGCAGCTTTCGACTGCACTTCGGGCTGGCAAACACGTGCTCCTCACCGGCCCACCCGGGACGGGAAAGACGGAGATCGCAGAACGCGTCTGTGAACACCTCGCGGACACACATCCGTACCTGTATTCGGATTTCGAGTTGACGACGGCGACTGCAGATTGGTCGACGTTCGATACCGTTGGCGGCTACATGCCGACCGAGTCCACCGAGGACGGCGACGATCTCTCGTTTACCCCCGGAATCGTTCTCAACCGTCTCAAGAACGCGGAGACGGGTGTTCAGTCGAACGATCTGGTCGTCATCGACGAACTCAATCGAGTGGACATCGACAAGGCCTTCGGCCAGCTGTTTACCCTGCTCTCGGGGCAATCCGTCCAGCTGCCGTACACCGTCGGCGGGCGAGAAGTCGAGCTGACGACCGCCGAGGACGTCGCGGGAGTGCCGACCAGCAACCAGTACGTCGTCCCCAACTCCTGGCGCATCTTCGCGACGATGAACGCCTACGACAAGACGTCGCTCTACGAGATGAGCTATGCGTTCATGCGTCGGTTCGCGTTCATCCGCGTTCCAGCGCCAACGCTGCCGGAGGCGACGGCATCCGAGGATCCTGCCGCAGATATTGTCTACGACTATGCGGCAGCTTGGAAGCTCGAGATCACACCCAGAGAAGCCGGCGCAATCGGCCGCGTGTGGCGCAACGCGAACACCGCAGTCGACGAACGATCGATCGGCCCGGCGATCATCAAAGACGTCCTCCAGTACGTCACCCAGCACCCGGATGACGATATCGAGTACCACCTCACACAGGCTGTCATCAGCTACATCTTCCCGCAGTTAGAGGGCGTTCCAAAGCGAAACACGATCGTCCGAAAGATCGCCGCAGTTCCCGATATCGATCGATCGTTGCTCGAAGGCGCAGCCGGAGAGATGCTCCAGGTCACCCTCTCGACAAATGAATAGAGACGACCTCCTCGAACACCTGACCGAGGACATCCTGGCGTACGCGATGCAGGGCTCGTTCCCGGAGCGAGAACTCGCCCGATCGATCAAACCCGAGCAGTTAGACGAGCGGTTCGAGGAGTACGAACTCCTGCTCGATCTTCATTTCATTCTGCAATCGGACGTTGTGGAGTTCGTGAGACAACTCCCCGAGCACCTGCGCAGTATCCGTACCGAGACCCGAACGACATCGCGGACGCGGCGTGGCACCGTCGACGGGCGAATCAACTGGGGAGAGACGATCAAGAAACGATACTCGGAACACCCACGAGACCGATCGATTTTCGTCTGCGACAACAGATCGGTGGACTACGATATTCCCGAAAACCTCGTTCTCAAGCGCCTCATCTCCGTTGTCCACCGAACGATCCGGGAGGCAGCGGAGTATCTGCGTGCGGGGTACGACTGGGTCAGTGAGACGTGGAAAGGGAGTGAAGGCCTGATCGATGACCTCCAGCGGATCGTCGAACGGAACGTCCACGTCCGCCGAATTCGCGAGCCCGAGAGCTACGAACCGACCGAACGGATGCTGACGACCGCCGCCGAGTCACGCCACGAGGTGTACCGGAACGCAGCCTCGCTGTTGCGATCTCGCCAGCGGTTGCACCGAGGTGATTCCGACGAGATTCGACGGCTGCTCGAGGAAACCGCCATCGCCCCGGACGATACGGACTCGCTGTTCGAGCTGTTCGTTCTCTTCCGGTTCGTCGCGACGCTCGAACGGATGCGAGAGAGCCAACCGCAGTTCAAGACGATCGCAACCGATCGCCAGGAAGTCGCCAGATTCGAGGGCGACAAGGAGATCGCCCTCTATCACGACAACTCCGCTCGCGATCGGCAGCTCTCCTTCGTTGCTGTTCCCGATGCCGATAAAGACGATCCCTCGCGGACGGATCAGGTACAACTCACGGCACAGGAGATCGCAGGCAACTACTTCGACAAAGACTACCAGAATCACACTGGCCGCCCCGACGTCATCGTCCTCGAGATCATCTCCGAAGACGACAACGAACACGAGTATCTGATCGTCGAAGTCAAAAACAGCACGAACGAGGATACGATTCGCCGCGGTATCAAGGAGACGCTCGAATACCTCGCTTTCCTTCGCGTCAACGAGGAGTTCGTCTTCGGTGCCGACGATGCGGCGTACTTCGGTGCCGGCTGGAACGGGCTGCTGGTGGTCCAGGATCTCGCCGAGGAAACCGCCTCGATCGACGAGCAGAACGATCGGCCGATCGCGATTCTGCAGGCCTCCGAGCTGGAAGACGAGTTAGAGTCGATTCTCCGTGAGGTTGTGTAGCGATCGTGGTCCGTTTTTTGCTGTCAGTAAGCCGGAGATCGGCGTTAAGCCATCGCAGCTAAAAAGTCTCAGAATGCGCGCCGGACTCAGTCTTCTGGATCAAGATCGTCCGCATCGAGATTACCATCGAGATACTGCTCACCGAGATCGGTTATTTCATAATATCCACGTTCGACACGGGCAACGAAGCCATATTCAACCAGAGTCCCAAGTCGTCTGCTCACGTGCACTCGCGACTTTCCGATGTTCTTTGCGATGACCTGCGGGGTGAGCGTCAGGCCGGTAGAGAGGATTTCGAGTATCCGCTCGTCTGTCGGCAACTGCATCCACTCCCCTGGCTGTCGCATTAGTCTGGCATATCTAAACAGATGCTTACAGGTATCGATCGTTCCGAAGTGTGTGTCTTTTTGGACACATTGATGTTACGTAGTAGTAACAAAATATATATCGCTGGCCTCAAGTCTGGTAGAATAACGTGAGCCACACGCAGGCCTGACTGTCTGTTGGGTTCAGTGGAAAATGCGGTCCGGTGTTTAGGCCACCGGGTCCGCGCGGCTCGCGTAAACCAGGTACGCCAGCCATGTCAGAAAACGCTTCGCGGGGTCTTGAAAGCCCCGACACATCCAACACGGACGCATCGACTCCCAGGATCGCCGCCGAACTCGCCGCGCTTCGCGATCGCGTCGACGATCTCGAAACAGAACTCGATCGCAAAGACGACCGAATCGCCGATCTCGAAGCCGAACTCGATCGCAAAGACGACCGAATCGCTGATCTCGAAGCCGAACTCGATCGCCTCGACACGCTCAAGTCCCGAGTGGAGACGAGCAAGGAGGCACAGACCACGATGAAAGCCCGACTGAACGCCCACGAAAAGAAGCTCGCAGCGAACAAGGAGCGAATCGCCGAGTTACAGTCCCGAGAACTCGAGAAAGGGGCTCATCTCCGAACCGACCACGTCGATATCGGCACGATCGAGGTCCCGGACGATCGCCTCGAACGCATCACCAAGGACGACGGCTGCCGGTACGTCCGCGTTCCCGAAAGTGACGATCCGCTCGATCGCGGTGGCGACGTCGCCCTGGCACACGGCGATCTCCTGCCGATCCAACAGCTCGCGAAGCTAGATGACGATATGCTTCGATCGACGACCTCTGCACTGCCGACGCGACTGGCCGCGAAGCTGTGGAAAGCCCAAACCGATCCCACCGTCGGCGACGATCCGTGGAAGAGCGGCAGCGCGAGCGTCCGTGAGTACGTCACGGCCGGCGAGATGAAACACTGGATCCGCAGACAGGAATCAGGGATCAGCGACAGCTACGCGAAGAAACTCGTCTCTCGGACGATCGATGCCCTGCTCGAACTCTCGAAACACCGCCTCGCCGTTCGCAAACGCCCCCAGCGCAAGAACGGGCTCGAATACACCGAACGACGTATCCTAATACCTGCCGATGCTGAAATTCCGGGCGAAACGAACGGTTCGGGAGAGCCAGCGAACGACAGGGCGATCGAGACGAGCACAGTATCGAACACGACCCCGTCCGGTGACAGCTGACGTCCCCGGCACGACCTGTCTCCCGGCAACAGCCGATCCCTGAGAAGGACCCACTCTCGAGACCACGACCACACCCACTCACGATCGCGGCTGTACACAGGGGCTGGATAGCGTGTGGACTCTCGATCGATCGGGCGTCGTCGGGCGATAGCTGGCGACCCCGTCGTAGCTGGCTCCGAGGACGGCAGCTGTCTCCGGGTGTGTTCCATTGAGAGTCCTGACACCATCGAACAGCTCCGTGATCACTCACTACGCCTGATTCGAGACGCACCTACAACAACTCGAGGACGGCGTTCAGACTCTCGATCTCGGCGATCGGCTCGGCGTCGAGCTGACGGGTGGCGTTGTGGTCGCGACGGAGAAAGAGGGTGTCAAAGCCCGCCCGTTGGCCGGCGACGACGTCGCTTTCGCTGTCGCCGACGTACAGTGGGTTCGAGCAGCCCAGATCGGCTGCGGCGGCCTCGAGGTACGCCGGGTTGGGCTTCTTTTTTCGAAGGCTCTCGCGGGTCGGTTTTCTGGCACGGATCGTCTCGACGAACTGACGAAGCCCGTGCTCCTGGAGGACGAACTCGACGATCCGGGTCTGGTTGTTGCTGGCGATCCCGGTCGGGACCGTGACGCGATCGAGGCACGCGACATCGTCGTACGGCACTTTTGCTCCGGTTCTGGTCGCCTCCCGCAGCGTTTGTTCGATTCGCTGCTCACGAGACTGCCAGAGTCGATCGGGATCGACCCCGTACCGATCCGCGACGGTACACAGCTCGTCATCGCTGACCCGGATCGTGATCGTCTCGACGGCGGTGGGACTCGGATTCGAAATCCCCACATCGTCGAACGCAGCGATCGCGGCGGCTCGCAACAGCTGCTGGGAACAGAGTGTCACGAGGACGCCGTCGTGATCGAGGAGAAGTCCATCGTACCGGCTCTCGGTCATCGTCCCGATATTGGTGTCAGTAGTACTGTGACTGTCGGTTCCGGACCCCTTTGAGGGCTGTCTACGGATCGCCCGCTCGAACGTGCAGACTCGTCTCCCTCCTGGCTCTCGATCGGCTGGGGCCTGGCAGACGCACGTGGATCCGGGCTCAGTGGGTACGATAGCTGTTGTAGGGCCAGAACCTCACACAATGTTTTGTATGATGCGGACGTAGCTGTAAACCAGTTGAACAATGGTACCTGAAAACAGAACGCGTGCCGCTGAGAGGTGGAACCAAGTGTTCAAAGCCATCGCTGCTGAGCCACGACGGCAGCTTCTCATCTCCCTCGGAGAGTCGCAACCGAACCGATCGGTGCCACTCCCGGACAGTGCGATGGCGCCGGCTGTCTCCGCCGATCCGCAGCGGCTCAAACAGGAGCTGTGCCACACCCATCTCCCGATGTTGGCAGATCTGCAGTTCGTCGAGTGGGAGACGAGTCCGCTGGTCGCTTCTCGAGGCCCACGGTTCCATGAGGTCGATTTCGTGTTCGAGGCCCTGCAGTCGTCGGCCGAGATGCCCGACTCGTTGGCCGTAGGATACCAGGACTGAACACGACTGCCGAACGCACGACGCCGATCACCGCAGTCACCGCATTGTCTTCTCGACGTTGATCGAGAACTTCCCAATCCGGCCTCCGAAACCCCGACTGCAAAATCGACCGTCCAGAGGTCGGCAGCCGGCGTGTCGCACCGACCGCGAACTCGTCGATCCGATCGCTGAGAGCAACTCTCCTTGAAGAAAGAGAGATGCCATACTGTTATCATCGAGTATTGAAAATAATATCAAAGAAATCGATGGAGCAAGAGTCCGATCCAGATACCACTCCTGATCGCTTTGAGTCGGTCGCGGACCGATCGGAGGCTGTCGACGAGACGATCTTTCACGGAACCGACGATGCCGTCTTTGTGATCGACGTTGAGCAGGCCGACGGTGGGTATACGTTCACGATCGGTCGAACCAACGCGGCTCACCGGCGGAAAACTGGCTTTTCGGAGGACGAACTCCGAGAGCAGCCGCCACAGGCGTTTCTCAGCGACGACCAGTCAGCCGAACAGATCGACCACTACCGGAAGTGTATCGAACAGCGCGAACCGATCGTTTACGAGGAAATTGTTGAGTCGCCTGCTGGGACGGCCCACTGGCAGACGAAGCTGACGCCACTCATCGAAGATGGCGAGGTAACCGGAATCGTCGGTACATCTCGGAAAAGTACAGAACTCGGGCAGTATCAGCGGACGCTCGAACGCCAGCGGGACAACCTCGAAATCCTCAATCAGATCGTCCGTCACGATATCCGGAACGACCTCCAGTTGGTACTTGCCCACGCTGAAACGCTGAAAGAACACGTTTCTGGAGAGGGCGAGGCGCATGCCCGCCAGGTCATCGACGCGGCCCGTGACGCCGTCGAGATCACCGAGACTGCTCGCGACGTGACCGAGATGTTGCTCCGGACAGAGGTCGATCACACCACAGTCGGGCTCCGATACGTGCTCGAAGAGCAAGTCGATGCGGTTCGATCGAGCTACCAACATGCCATCGTCACTGTCGAGAAACCGATCCTGGACGTCGACGTGTTAGCCGACGACATGCTGGAGTCGGTGTTCCGAAACTTGCTGACCAACGCGGTCATCCACAACGACAGGGAGATTCCGGAGGTGACCGTCTCGACGACGGCGAGCGACGAGACCGTCCGAGTTCGGATCGCAGACAACGGACCGGGGATACCTGCCAAACAAAAAGAAAGAATCTTTCATGAAGGCGAAACGGGACTCGATAGCGAGGGAGCGGGACTGGGACTGTACCTGGTCCGGACACTCGTCGATCGCTACGATGGCGATGTCTGGGTCGAGGACAACGAGCCACGAGGGTCCGTGTTCGTCGTCGAGCTACCACGCGATGGGTGACTGCTGTCGCACACGACGTCAGGGGCGTCTCATACACAGGTCATGGGACGGCACGGACAGTCATCTCACTCACAAACACACCGGCGACACCGCCCGATAGAGACCACACGTCTCTTTGCGTCGGCCTGCGATATTTCAGATATGGAGTCTCTCGGCGTCATCGTCAACCCGATCGCGGGGATGGGTGGTCGGGTCGGACTGAAGGGAACCGACGGACACGTTGCGGAAGCACGGGAGTTGGGTGCCGAGCCACGGTCGCCCGATCGAGCCCGGCAGGCGCTATCGGCGCTGTACCGTCGCCGACCCGACTGTACGGTCTACACGGCAGCGAGCGTGATGGGGGAACATGCGGCTCGCGAGGCGGGCTACGAGCCGATCGTCGTCTACGAGCCCGAACTGGGGGCGACCGACGAGCAGGTCGACCCCGCCACTGCCGGTACGTCGGCCGACGACACCCGTGCTGCCGTTCGCGCCGTTCTGGACCACGACGTCGATCTCGTCCTGTTCGTCGGCGGCGACGGGACGGCAGTCGACGTGGCCGAGGTGCTCGAATCCGCGGATACCGAGACCCCGATGCTCGGCGTTCCTGCCGGCGTCAAGATCTACTCGTCTGTCTTCGGGGTGACGCCGGCCGACGCCGGACGGATCGCCGCCGAGTTCGATCGGGTTGCAGATCGGGAAGTCAACGATATCGACGAAGAGGCCTACCGTGAGGGCGAAGTTCGATCGGAGCTCCAGGCGATCGTTCCGGTTCCCGTCGCACCTGAGGTCCAGTCCGGAAAGCAGGTCGCCAGTGGGAGTGTCGACTCGCTGGCCGCCGGCTTCGCCCGCGAGGTGGAGGCTGATCGAACCTACGTCTTCGGGCCCGGCGGCACCGTCGGGGCGATCGAGTCCGAACTCGGGATCGATCCCTCACCACTTGGGGTCGACGTCTGGCGTGACGGCGAACTGCTCGCACGGGACGCCGCCGAATCCGAAATTCTCGACGTCCTCGAAGAACCGGCGACGATCGTCGTCTCACCGATCGGCGGGCAGGGGTTCATTTTCGGCCGGGGCAACCACCAGATTTCGCCGGCGGTTATCCGGCGCGCCGACTCGGTCGAGGTCGTCGCGTCCGGAGACAAACTCGACACGCTCTCGTCGCTGCGGGTGGACACGGACGACGAGGAGGTAGACGAATCGCTTCGGGGCTGGATGCAGGTCCGGACGGGGCGGTTCACGACACGGCTCGTGAACGTCGTGTGAAAGCCACGGATCATCCAACCCGTAATCGTTTCCCAATCACGATCGGAACGGAGGACTCACAGACGCGAAGAGGGTCCGAAAAACGCGGGTATCTAGCGCTGTCGAACCGACGTAGTTACCCGAAAAAGAGTCTTTTGAGCCGATCGAGAAAGCCGGAGGAGTCTGGGTCCGCCTCGTCGGGAGAGTCGTTGTCTGGCTCGTCGATCGAGCCGGCGAGTGGTCCGGCATCCGCATCGAGGGTGTCACCCGTATTACCGGTGGGGCCAGCCCCGGTCGTCTCCGTTGTCGCCTCGAGGTCGTCCATCGTGAGTTCGATGTCACCGATATCGGACGTTTCCTCGCGGCCGTCGCCCGCCTCGGCTGCGCGGACGTCCGCACCGGTGACGGTTCCCTGCTCGACGCGATCGGCGAGCGCTGCGAGCTGTTCGTCGGATGGTGAGGTGTCTTCAGCGACAGGATCGATCGTCGGTGACTCGTCGGCTGCTGGCGTCCCGTCGGCCGCCGCTGACTCGTCTGTGACATCTTCGTCCGTTGTCGACTCGTCGCCGATCGACGCTTCCCTCTCGGGACCGGTGGTGGACTCGCTTTCGGAATCGTCCGCTCCAGCCGTGTCCGTCTGTATCGGGGCTTCGTCGGCTGTTGTCCCCGATTCGGTGGGTCCGCCGTCGATCGTCGTGCCATCCGACGTTGATTCGACGTAGTCGCCGGTCAGCTGTGTCGTCGGAACTGTTTTGTCGCTTTCGGACTCCTTTGATTTGGTGCGCTCGTCACTCTCGGTCTCCTTCGACTTGGTGTCGTTTAGCGAGTCGAGGATATCGTCGACGCTCGTCTCGGAGACGACACGTTTGGGGCCCCCGCCTGGCTCCCCGCTGTCGGAGTCGGTGGCCGACTCGCCCGATTCGGCGTCGGAATCGGCTGTAGATGATCGTCCGTCGCTCATTGTCATGGTGTGTCGCTGCTGTGCTCATAACGTTTCCCCAACGATGCCTGTACCCGTAGCCGGCGTTCGACAGCGAGTTGCCGTCTATCGCGCCAAAAAGACGCCGTCAGTCGCTGATGGTCGACTCGGCCGACGGCTCCTCGGCGAGTGCCGGTCGTGCCAAGACGACGTTGATTACGGCACCGACGAGAATCAGGATGCCGGCGAAGTAGAGCCAGGTGACAAAAAGGAGGACGGCTCCGACGGCACCGTAGGCAGCATACCGGCCCGCGTTCGCCGCGTAAATCTGGAAGCCAGCCTGGAGGACCGTCCAGCCGACTGCAGCGAAGACGACGCCGGGAAGAATCTCGTCGATCGTGACCGAAATCGGCGGGAGAACGTAGTAGATCGGCAGGAAAACCAGCACGAGGCCGAGCAACAGGGTGACCCAGCTCAACAGGCCAGCGAAGGGGACTGCATCGGCGGCGATTCCGAGCACTGTCCCGATGACAATCATCAGGGCGAGTGCGCCGGCACCTGCAAGGATGACAGTGAGCCCGTCGCGAATCTCGTCGACCAGCGTGTCCTCGGCGACCTCGTCGTACACTTTGTCGAACGCGAGGCTCAGCCCTCGAAAGACCTTGAGCGCACCCCAGACAGCGACGAGGAGTGCAACGGCAGTTGCCTGGGCACGGCCGGCTTCCGTCGTCAGTGCGTCGGTCACGAGTTCTTCACCAGCGGCTGGAAGAAAGTCGCCTGCGATCAGGACGAGCCGTTCGGCGGCTTGCTCACCGCCGAGTAACGACCCGACGACGAGCGCGAGCAACACCATCGGAATCAGCGACACGAACGCGTAATAAGCAAAGCCGGCCGCCAGAAAACTAATATCCCGATCGGTTGCCGTCTCGTAGATCGCAGTCAGTGTCTCCAGAACCTCCATACCATGGGTATGGGCTCCAGCGCCAAGAATCCGAGACTTTGTCACAGCGGTTGCAGAACAGCGATCGGCAGTGAACGGTGCGCACGGGGACGAACGAGCGTTCTACAGATACCCGGACGAACGGGCGTTCTACAGACATCAGGACGAACGGGCGTTCCACAGACACCAGGTCGAACAGGCGTTCCACAGACACCAGGTCGAACGGGCGTTCTACAGACACTCAGACGAACGGGCGTTCTACAGCACCGATCGCCTTACCACTCGAGACAGAAATTGTGGCTCGCGTAGACGCCACCGTCGTCTGCGATGTAGACGCCGACGCCGCCGCGATCCCAGCCGTGGCTCGCGTGCTCTTCGAGAATCGCCTCGCGGTGCTCGGTGGAGTTCATCCACTGATCGACGAGCCCGGTTGCGAGTCCTTCTGCAGTCTGGTGCTCGGTGGTCCCGTCGTCTCCGGGCCGATCGATCGGACGATCCACCCAGGTCAGGGCGATGTTCTCGCCGTAGCCCTGACAGTAGCCGTCGACGTCGCTGAACCGATCGAAGGGTTCCTCACCGTCGGGGTTCGTGTGTGCAAAGTAGTCGCGGTCGGCCATATCAGCGCTGTGGGCTCGAGAGACCGAAGCGACGGTTCCATCCCACTCGAGCGGATCGAGACCGTGGTCGGCACGACGGTCGTTGACTTCGGCGTGGACGAAGTCCTCGACCGTTTCGGAGTCGATCGTCTCTACGCTCGTCTCGTACGTCGACACTCCGGGATCGTCGGGATCTGTCACGTTCGGGTCCCGTTCGCCGGCCGGTGGGGGCTCGGAGCTCGGATCGGGCGCTGGGCCGACCTCGACGTCATCGATTTCGAAGTCGTCGACGATCTGTGGTGCAAACAGCGACGCCCCGAGGGCGAGTGCGGAGAGCACCACGATTGCGACGATGATTCTGACTAGCGAGCCGATGAGGGCACGGTCAGTTCGATCGTCGCCGTCGGAGAGGCGTCCAGCCATCGTGTTCGAGTTAGGGGGTGACAGGTAAGGCTGTCGTGGTCGCTCGCAATCGCTGACACGCTCATCGAAACTGAACTGAATTCCGCATGCGATCAGCCTGACGGACAGCGGCTTCGCTCATATGTCATCGGCAGCGGCGTCGTCGCGGGGTCCCGGTTACGCCGACTCTGTGCCGAAGATCGTCTCGTGGATGCCGATGACGAGTCCGGGAACGACGGCCATAAACAGGTGTTCTTCGAGCGGGATGCCGGCGACGTCGATCCCCGTCCGCAGTTTGATATCGAAGACGCCGACGGCGAGCGTGTATCGGTCCCAGACGTAGGCGATCGGGTAGAGCGCGAGGATCGTGACGGCGGCCTTCCGTAGGGCGTTCGCTCGCCAGAGCAAGACGGCGGCGATCGCCCCCCAGAACAGTTCCGTGGCGAGATAGGTGTACCGTCCGAAGACGCTGATGTCCGGTGCCATACGTTCGGTACCGTGACACGATACAAAACTCCTCGGACCCCAGAAGAGCAATACATTAAATACTTCCACGAGCAAACTCCCTGCAGAACCATGAATATCGCTGATATCGCCATCCAGGATTACGTCGAGGTAGATGTTGGAACGCGCATGGGAAAGGTCCGTTCGATGTTCGAGAACGGCAATCCGAAGGGAATTATCGTCACGAAGGATGGAGAGTACGAGGGCGTCATCAGCGAGCGAGAAGTCCTCCAGTCGCACGTCGAGGACGACGCCAAGGTCGCCGCACTGACCAAACCGAGTCGGAGCTCCTCGGCACCGAAAGTCGATCGCCAGGAGAACATTAGGGAGACGGCCCGTGTCCTGATCGAATCGAACGCGAAGGTCGCACCGGTCTTCGAACACGGCGATCTCTGGGGTGTCATCACCGACGATGCGATCCTCGAAGCGGTGCTCGACAACCTCGACACCTTAGACGTCGCAGACATCTACACCGACGATCCGGTGACGTTGCAAGAAAACGACGGCGTCGGCAAAGCGATCAACCACCTTCGGGAACATAGCATCTCTCGACTGCCGATCGTCAACGAGAACGGCTATCTCACGGGTGTCGTAACGACCCACGACATCGCGGACTTCGTCATCCGCGAGAACCACAAGACGACCACCGGCGATCGCGTCGGTGACTCCCAGCGGCTGCTCGACGTCCCTGTCTACGACATCATGGCCAGCCCCGTCGCGACGACGACGCTCGACACCACGGTAAAAGAGGCCGTCTCGTCGATGCTCGAGAAGGATTACGCCGGCCTGATGGTCACGCCCGAGGACGACGATCGGATCGTCATCGGCGTCGTCACCAAAACCGACGTGTTGCGGGCGCTGACCTACACCGAAGAGGAGCAGATGGACGTCCAGATTACGAACATCTCGTTGCTGGATACGATCTCCCGGGAATCGATCGTCGAGAGTATCCAGGACGTCGCAGACAAGTACCAGAAGATGCAGGTGATGCACGCCCACGTCCGCTTCAAAGAACACCAGGAGAAACTCCGTGGGACGCCCCTGATCCACTGCCAGATCAGATTGCGGACCAACAAGGGACAGGTCGCCGGCACCGGCGAAGGCTACGGTTCGGAGAACGCGTTCCGGGTGGCACTCGACAAACTCGAACGCAACGTCCTCGAAATGAAAGGCATCACGAGCGACGAAGAGTACCGCGGCCAGCTCCTGCGGAAGCTCAACGAGCTCTAAAGCGACGAGTCACCCGACCCGTGGTTTGTTACCTACCCACCCATCGACTGATGGAGTGAGAAGCAACTACTCGTCGTCTCTCCGACCGGCGCAATCGGAGACGTTTTCGACGGTCACGCGAACCGTCAGTTCGTCGACGACTGTCTCGTCTCGTTGACCTCCTGCCACGACCAAAGTCGTGGGCTCTCTCCTGCGTTCTCTGTAGGCGACGCCTGGGACGGTACTCAGCGGCGCATCGACTCGTCACCGCCCGTGAGCCCGGATTCGGTGATCCGGAACTGGACCGACTCGCCGGCCGCCTTCGATCGGTGTTTTTCGAGCGTTGCCCGGCGGTTTCCACCACGGAACCGTTCGAGGCGAACGACGGCGCCGGTCCAGTGTTCCAGCGTGTTTCCGCCGAGCGGCCGGATCCGATCGGCGTCGGGATCCGAAAACACCTGGTTGGTCACGACGACGGCGAGATCGTGTTTCCGTGCGAGCGAGAGGAGATGAGTTACCTGCCGGGCGACCTGGCGAAGTGCCTCACCGTCGTCGCCGTCGCCAGTGCGTTCGAGTCGATAGAAGCCGGTCGCACTATCGAGGACGATCAGGTCGGCCCGATCGGCGAACCCCTCGGCGTCCCGGACTGCCTCGGCCTGTTCTTCGAAGTCCAGGGCCTCCTCGATCACGATCCGGGAGGCGACCGATTCGATATCGCCGCCATCAGTGTCGGCAGTTTCACGGCCAGGGTCGGTCGGCCCTGTCGTCGATCCGTCTCCGACGCGTGCCGAGAGCAGTTGCTGAAAGCGATCGACAGAGACCCCTTCAGTGTCGATGTAGACGGCGGTGCCGTCGCGTGCGGCCGTTTCTACTGCAGCCGAAAGCGCGATGTTCGTCTTCCCTGCCGCTGGCGGGCCGTACAACTGCGTGACGGTCCCGCGTTCGAATCCCCCACCGAGTAACTCGTCGACCGGGCCACAACCGGTCGGGATCGGCTCGTCAGTCACAGGTGTGTGTTCGCCGT
>LFCJ01001337.1_pt1 | contig 16993 bp, 14 predicted proteins | sample 643141 | NCBI WGS metagenome assembly LFCJ01 (sample SAMN03766243, study PRJNA286221) | soda lake metagenome | biome: soda lake; feature: Kulunda steppe; material: water; isolation source: sample B1-Br-g2 brine of Lake Bitter-1 | place: Russia: Kulunda steppe | collected 2010-07 | reverse complement strand
TTCTGGTGGTTGTACTGAACTGATGTTGTCGATTGCTTGCTCAACCTCGGCCTCAAGACCTTGCTCTGTCCCTGTTTCGGGCCGAGTATCAGTATTCTCAGTGTCGTCTTCGCCTGTATCCACAGGGCCAACAGGGGCAACAGGTGCCCGGTCATTATTTGACGGAAGATCGGTGGCACACTCTGCAAGCACTACGATAAACGCGACGAGAACTGGAATTCCGATATTCCGAAGTCTAGAAACTACTACTTGAATGTTTTGGAACCTGATGGTTTTCATAAGTGTTCCAAACCTCTATATAGGCGATTGAAATATAAGTCTACCGCCATTATCAGATGCGAATATAACGACTTCATTTCTGAGAATAATCCCATCTATTGGTTTGGTAGTTCCAATAGAGTGAAAACGAAGGGGAGGATTGCACGGGATAGTTCTGATGGTAGTTACCCCAAAAGATAGAATACTGACCCATGTGGGGTAACTCGAGTATTATTGAGCCGACATCACTGTTTCCAGTATTTCCGTTGTTAACGCCTCGAGGGTTTGATACCAAAATCGAGTGCTGGATACACGACGGTGGAAGCGGCGCGACTGACTTGTTTTGCTTCGGTCGTCTCGACCATAGCCACCTTACCAGCAATGTCCCAAATTAGGTTCGGCGTCTACTGTTAACGGCGGAGAGGGTGTCACCAATAGATGCGGAATATATTAACAGGGAGTAAACAGATGAGGGGGAGTTCACTGAGAGAGAACCGGATCGATTCCGTGACCGGGTCCGGTCGGCTCGATGAGTGGGCCTGAGCTCTCGTCAGCGACATCGCGGGCCAGTAGCTGGTTGCCGTCGAGATCAATGTAGCCAAATGCCTCCGTACCTGCGACCAAGTGTGCGGCAGCATGGATACCGATTGCGCTTTCGAGCATACAACCGATCATCACCTCGAGATTCGCGGCCTCGGCGATGGTTATGATGTCGTGACCTCCGAGTAGTCCGGACTTGCCTAACTTGACATTGATCACATCGGCCGCTTCTGCTCGCACGACGTCAATCGCGTCGGTGGGTGAAAAGACAGTCTCGTCGGCCGCCACCGGAACTGCCACACTACTGGTGACCCGTGCTAACCCGGCGAGATCGTCTGCACGAACCGGTTGCTCGAGCAGGTCTAGATCGACACCGGTTGCAGTGCACTCGTGAGCGAATCGAACCGCTTCGGAAACGGTCCACCCCTGATTTGCGTCGACCTTTATACCGGCTGACGGGGCACCATCTCGAACAGCGGCAACACGCTCGATGTCCGCGTCAACGTCGGATCCGGTCTTGATTTTGAGATGGTCGAACCCCTGGTCGACGGCGCTCTCGGCCCGTGCTCTCGCTTCCGACGGATCAACGATTGGGATTGTGAGATCGGTAGACACCGGGCTGGTGTCACCACCGAACAACGACGAAAGCGGACGATCGATCGTCCGACAGTACGCATCGAGCAGGGCCGTTTCAAGAGCCAGTTGCGCCGAGACAGCGCCGGGAAAGGTCGAGCGAACGGTATCGATAATCGAGCGGTAGTTCGTCAGCGACTGACCAACAACCAACTCACGAGCTTCGCGCGCCACCGCCAACGCCGAGGCCTGGGTCTCGCCGGTAACGGGTGGAATTGGCGAGCCTTCACCGTATCCGACAGTTCCGTCTTCTGTCTCGATTCTGACGAGCAAGTTCGCTGCCGCAGTCTGCGTGCCCAACGCGATCTCGAACGGTTCCTCGAGAGGGAGGTCGAGCGATTGCACCGTGATATCAATGATGGTTGTCATAATACGGCGTCCACACCCCGCAGGAGTTCGTCCGTGCCGCCCTCGTAGACGTTCGCCACAGGTAGGTCGAGGTCCTCGTAGGCATCCGACCAGGTTGAGATTGCCGCGACCTGTGTCTCGGCGAGCCGTTCGATATGCTCAATCTCTGCTGTTACGCCATCGACGGGCCACTGTTCGAAGTAGACGCGTCGGTCTCGTTCGGGATCGGCCGAGAGGACTATTGCGTCCGGCCAGGCACCGTGGAGAATCGACAGCGTGACGCCCGAGTACGCTCGGTGAGTGAGGCTTCCCTGCCCTTCGACGAAGACGATGTCGTAATCGACATCAAGGTCGACGATCATGTTCTCTACGACCCCCGAAACGAAGTCCGAGTAGACGCGATCGACTGCGACACCCCGGTGGGCACCGAGCATAATGCCAGTTTGACCGGTTGCCACCCATGCTGCGTTACGGCCCTGCCGTTTGGCCTCGCGATAGAGTTCATACGCCGTCGTCCGTTTTCCGATGGCGCAGTCGGTTCCCATCGTCAGAACGATGTCCGCATCTACCTCGTCGACACTCCCATCAGCGACCCGTAGTTCTTCCTCAGGTGGTGACTTTCGAACGTCAAACAGCCGAACGTCATGTTCTTCGGCCAGGGAGCGCCATTCCTCGTCTTCAGTGAAGAAAACGTGGAGCCCGGAGACGATGTCACAACCTGAGCGGATTGCGTTCTGAATTGTTTGCACCCACGCAGCCGGGAGCTCACGACCGGGTGGTGCCGCCCCGATAATGAGAACGTCAATCTCAGGGGAACGGTCGATAGCCTCCGCAACAGATCCGACGATGTCGATATCCGGGATATCAGTTCGGTTCAACGCCTCCTGCACAGTGGAATCAACCTGTGTAGAGTCGATAACGGCTTCGATATCGAAGAGTTCGCTGTGCATCACAACACCGTTAGCGGTCTTGCCGCCGGGGTCTCCGAACTTCCCTTCTGCAAGAACCATTGCCGTTACAGGAGGGTCGAACGCGTCTCGTAAGTCCATAGTTAATTTCTTCAGTATAGTATCATAAGAACACCCCCCCGAATAGTTGGGTCAGCGAGTCCAGCGTGAGTCTCCCCAACTCAGGGAGTGGGTGCAACCGTGTACACGATTTCTGTTCAGTCGTCGGTACAGAATCCGAGGGGAACGCCCGCGACTTCAGGACGTCTCTGTTCTGCCAACTACCACAAACAGTAGCCTATTGACAGTAGGATACTCACACTCTGTAAGTCGTCTTGCTTCGCTGTAAAAATCGCACCAGTTCAGGCTAAAGTCATCAAAAGAGCTAAGAACCTCCAATCCGTTATACAATATCTCCATGCACCCACCGAAAATGCTGGACGCCTGAACGACGAGAGATGTCGGTGCGGCTACCACCAGTACCGAGATTGGAAAGGTGCGACTCCTTGGTACATTCCGTCCAGCAAGATCGAGCAACGGGTTACGATAGCAGTATGAACATTAACAATGTCAAAGATTACGCATAGCATTTCCATCGATGTCGACCGCGTCCACGGGCACCTCGATTCGCTCTGGGATATCGGAAGAACCTCCGGGGGCGGCGTCACCCGACTAGCGTATAGTGATAAGGAGACCGAGGCATTCGAGTACATAATGAACTCTCTTTCAAAAGAGTTTGATACGTACGTCGACCAAATCGGAAATCTATTTGCTGCAACGGATATCGAGTCAGATCGGCTGATATTTGTCGGGAGTCACCTCGACAGCGTGTACAACGGCGGCCGGTTGGACGGCGCTCTTGGGGTTGCCACGGCAGTAGAAGCTATCCAATCTATTCAAGAAACTGATATCTCGCTTGCCGCAGAACCCATGCTGTGTGTATTTCGGGCAGAAGAATCGGCGCGGTTCGGCCAGCATACGATCGGGAGCAAAGGTGCGCTGGGTCAGTTGAGTGTCGACGATCTAACTGCAACCGACGAGGAAGGCGTCCCCCTGTGGCAAGCGATGCAACGATCAGGATACCAGCCCGACGAGCTCGCGACGCCGGTATTCGATCCCGACCGTATCGACGGATTTCTAGAGGTTCACATCGAACAGGGGCGGGTGCTCGACGAAAAAGAGCTCGATGTCGGCGTCGTCACGAGTATCCGAGGACCAGTTCGGTATCGTTTCACGGTGACCGGAAAGTTCGATCACTCCGGTGCCACGCCGATGGACTTGCGGGAAGACGCCCTGGCGGCGGCAAGCAGGATGATTCTCGCGGTCGAAAATATTGGTGTCGAACTGGCCAAAGAGGACGATATCGTCACGACCGTCGGCGACATCACCGCCAGGAACGGGGCGATCAACATTATCTGTGGTGACGTAACGTTCCCGACCGATCTCCGGAGTACCAACGAATCGTTCCGCGACAGGGCGGAATCGAGAATGCTGAAGGAGTTTCGAGAAATCGCCAGCCAGCGCGAAATAGAACTGTCGGAAGAGGAGCTTTCTCGCTCCTCTCCCGTCTCCCTTGACGACGGGATTACCGAGCTGTTGAAGGGTGTCGCTGACGACATCGGTGCCTCCTCGATCAAACTCCCGAGCGGTGGCGGTCACGACGCGATGAACTTTCAGATGGAAGGTATCCCGACCGGGATGATATTCGTTCCGAGCGTCGATGGAGTGAGCCACAATCCGAACGAGGAGACACCGCCCGAATCGATCGAGTATGCGACCGAGATGATCGCGCACGCCGTCGTTCGGTTGAGCGAGTAATCGGACGAAACGCTCGTGGTCGAAAAGAGAAACTGCTGACCGGGTACGCTACCAGGACGGTGTGTCGACGTTCGCTTCCTTTCCGTTGATTTGCAGGCCTGCTGCCATCCCTTCTTTGCCCTCTTCGGCAACTAACTGCCGGATGGTCTCTTCGGACTTGTGATCGATCGAGAAGTCCGAACGACAGACGTGTGTTACCAGTTCGGACTCGATAATCGCGTGATTTCGGAGATCCCTGACGTCGAGTTTTTCGAACGTGTCGGCTGGCGTCACGACGATTCCACTGTTGGAACCGTACGCTGGTTCGCTACCCGAGTCGTCAGGTTTACTCGCTACGTCGATAGACGGAATGCCGCGTTCGACGAACCGCCAGTGGTCGCTTCCCAGGGACATCTCTTTCGTTTCGTGAATCGGGTCGGTGAATATACCGCGGATGTGTTCGATTGCAGGGTCGAACCCGTCGAACTGGTTGGTGTGGATCTTGATATCTCTCGCTCTCGCCACGCCATCGTTCTGGATGATTGCTTTGACGTTCGAGCGGTCGATACTCTGTAGGTAGTACCCCGATCCGACGAACCCCTCCTCCTCCGCACCGAACCCGACGATTCGGACGCCGGTTTCGAGTTCGTCCTCGCGCTCGGCGAGGATTCTGGCCACCTCGACGACGACCCCCGTTCCGGCCGCATTGTCGCCGGCGCTCTCGCCGACGTCGTGGCCGTCCAGGTGACTCGAGACGATCACGAACTCGTCCGTGTCTGGGCCCAGTTCACCGACCACGTTCTGACTGGTTCCCGGCCCGACGTCTGCGTCTACCGACACGGATACCTCTTCGCCGTGGTGTTTGCGGATCAGCTTTTGGCCGATCTCGTAACTCGCACCGACGACGGGGATCTCGCCGATCGGATTCCCATCCAGTCCGCGAATCGCTCCGGATCGCGGAATACAACCGTCGAGATGGTTGTATAGGATGAACGCCTCAGCACCGTTTTCAATCGCCAGGTGATACTTTTCGATCCGGTGGATACTGCGGACATAATGTCCCTCCGGGACGTTCGTCGCTGCAATGACAACTTTCCCTTCTACGTCGTGATCCTCGAAATCCTCGCGTAGCGCGTGACCGAGGTCGACGAGTTCGCCCGATGCAGTATTGGAGGGACTTCTCGGCAACGCGAACATCTCGTACGATTCGTCAGTTGATTCGGCTGTGGCATGGCTCGAATTTCGACTCCATCCCTGAAAGTCGAAATCCTGAATCTCCACATTCCTGACACCGACTTCCTCGTATACGTCACGGGTGGCCTCGGCAGCCTCGCGCTCGTTCTCGCTTCCTGCCTGTCGACCGTTCCCTGCATCGACCATTCGTTCGACGTGCTCCCATCCGACGGGATTACTGTAAGATTTTTCTAGCCAATTGGCCATAGGTGGCGAACCTGTTGTGCTCATATAAGTCCACTGCCAAGTTATAACAATAGTGACTAGTTAGCGACGGTAAACTCCCTGGACAGGTCACTACGGCAAACTCCGCAGGCATCTACTAGTGGAAGCGGTCGATCACGACCCGCCGGATTCGAAGACGACGACAGCTACTGCAGAAGATCGAAAAGCTGGGAGACTGCCACGTCATCCCCGAGTGTGTTCGCTACGTCTTCGGCCCGGTTCGCGCAGTCGTCACCGAGCACTCGACTGATACCGGTTTCGAGTTTCTCCAGAGAATCCTCGTACGGGACCGGACGGTCGCGAATACCTAACGGTTGTTTGACCGTTTCCGTGGCGCTATTTCCGTCCGTATCAGTGACCGTCACCGCCGCACCGACGTGGTGAGTGGTTTGGTAGTGGTTCGCCATTTCGTCGGTACCGACGACATCGACAGACAGCGGCGGCATTGCGACCGGCCCCTCCGGTGTGAACCAGTCGTATGGGTTCCGGTTCTGTGCGGCTAACGCGACGACGTACGGGAAGCTAAACTGGGCGTTGACCTGGTTCGTTGGCTCCAGGTCACATTTCGTTGCTACTCGTGGTGCCGTCTCAACCCGGAGAGAGTCGGGTTGGCCGACTTCCTTGGCCGCCTCGTTAGCGGCCTCGACGCCGGCGTGTAACCACCGGCAACACGGGAAGGGTTTGAGCTCTAACTCGGCAACAACGTACCGCTCCCGGATCGGCGTTCCGAGGAGTTCCCAGTCACAGCGATCCGATCCAGCCATCCGCCAAAACCCCGCCTCTCCGTGGAGTATTCCGGGCGTACCGCGGAACTGATCCGGAAACTCCGCTGCCCGGACGGCCGCGGTGGTTGCTCTGGCGTTGTTGTCTTTGAGCCAGGTCACGTACCCCGAGTCCCAGCCGACTTTTCCGGCGTGGGGGACAGGGGCTAGCTGCGCGGCCGTTCCGAGAAACTCCTCTACCTGAGTGACGTCCTTCGATTCGATGGCTGCAATCGCCGCCGCAGCACCCAGAGCGTGTCGGGTGCCGCTCCCGTGTACGACGTCGTATCGCTCCCACGTCGGGTGGAGTGCTTTGGCCGCGCGAATCGAGATTTCGTATCCGATGAGCACGCCGTTGAGTAGCTCGTGGGTAGTGCAGTCCGTCCGGCGGGCCGCGTACAACGCGGCGGGGAGGACGCTTGACCCTGGATGACCTCCGGCCGTATCGTCCCAGTCGAGAGCGTTGATCAATCCCGCATTTGTGAATGCGGTATCGACCGCGCCGGCCTGGTCCCCGCCGATGACGGTGAACGAGCCATCTGCAGCCGAGACCTGGTCCAGATAGGACCTCCCTAACGGCGTCTCACGGGCCAAAAGCGCGTTGCCGAGGGCATCGATGATCGCCTGACGGACGTAGGTTATGTGGGTGTCCGGGTGGTCGTGACACGAGTACGATGTGATTTCTTCGCAAACAGCCTCCGTCAGGCCATCGTGGTCGTCGGTCGTCATTCCATCCACCTCCGCTGTAGGAATAGTTCGAAACTCATTGTGATCCCATCTCCGCTTCGTCCAGATGACACGATATGAAGTGGCGGCCGGAGTCGCTCGCCTGAACGTCTTCTAACACCGGTTCGGTTGTCTCACAGACCTCTCCGATTTTCTTCGGACACCGCGTGTGGAACGAACACCCCGAGGGGGGGTGTCGAGCACTGGGGACCTCGCCTTCGAGATTGATTGCGGATTCGAGAAAACCCGGTTCGATATCCGGAATGTTCGAGATAAGCGCCTCCGTATACGGGTGGTGAGGGGCCGAAAATATTTCGTCTGTCGGCCCCGTTTCGACGAGTTTGCCGAGATACATGACAGCGATACGGTCAGAAACGTGGCGGACGACACTCAGATCGTGGCTGATCAGGAGGAACGACGTGTCGTACTCCAGTTGGAGGGTCTTCAGCATGTTAATGATGTTCGCCTGGACACTGACGTCCAGCGCCGACACTGGTTCGTCCAGAATGACCAGTGACGGATCGGCCGCCAGGGCTCGGGCGACAGCTACCCGTTGTTTCTCACCCCCCGAGAGTTCGTGCGGCCGACGCATAAGGTACTTCGGACCGAGACCGACATCGGTTATCAGGGAGGTCACGTACTCCGTGCGCTCATCCTGATCGAAGTCCCGGAACAGCTCTATCGGCCGGTTGATGATGTTCGCAACGGTCTTCTTTGGGTTTAGACTCGAATCTGGGTTTTGAAACACCGCCTGCACGTCAGATCGGAACCGCTGGTACCCCTCGGCAGAGAGGTCTTCGAGAGCCGTTCCCTCGTAGTTTACCGAACCCGCCGTCGGCTCCAGTAACCCGAGCAAACACTTTCCGAGCGTGCTTTTCCCACAGCCACTTTCGCCGACCAGACCGAGTAGTTCCCCTTCGTGAATGTCGAAACTGACCCCGTCGACAGCCTTCACGGGAGGATCCTTCGTGATGAACCGTTCGAAGAACGAGTCGATCACTCCGTAGTGTTTTGATAACCCATCGACGCTGAGTATGACAGAATCCGTCGGTTCGACCTTCGGTGTTACTTTCGACGGGTCGGCGGTCGGCGGTTTTACGCGATCCCAGTGAATACATCGTGAAAAGTGTCCAGCATCGCTGTCGACCCCCTCCAGCGGGATTTCGGACTCGCGACACTCGTCAGTAGCATACTCACATCGGTTCGCGAAGATGCAGCCCTGTGGAATGTCGTACGTATCCGTGACGTTACCGGGAATGCCCTCGATTTCGCGACGCTTGTGGGGATCGGGGAGCGCCTTGATGAGACCGGCGGTGTAGGGGTTCGCAGGCCGTTCGAACACCTGTTCAACGCTCCCGGTTTCCATGACCTCACCGGCATACAGAATCTTGACTCGGTCGGCAATTTCTGAGATTACTCCAAGATTGTGCGTGATCAGCAGGAAACTCGTCTGATACTCGTCTTTCAAATCGTTGATTAAGCTCAGGATTTTCACCTGCGTCGTCACGTCCAGTCCTGTCGTCGGTTCGTCCAAGATCATCAGCTGCGGATTACAGGAAAGCGCCATAGCCAGGAGAACCCGCTGTTGCATGCCGCCGGACAGTTCGTGCGGATACCGGGTCGCGTTATACTCCGGATCCATCATCTTGACCTCCCGAAGCAATTCTACTGTCTTCTCCTGTGCCTCCTGTCTGCTGAGATCCTGATGTGTGAGTATCGTCTCGGAGATCTGTCTCCCGACTCGCATACTGGGGTTCAACGACTTCTTGGGATCCTGGGGAACGTGTGCAATCTTATTGCCCCGGAGAGAGCGGATTTCCTGCTCGGAAAGCGTCGCGAGGTCCGTCCCGTCGAAGGTGATCTCGCCGTTCGTGATCTCGCCGTTTGCTCCCAGATACCGCATAATCGCCAGTGCGAGTGTGCTCTTTCCACTTCCGCTTTCGCCAGCGATACCGACTGTCTCACCCGCCTCGATCTGCAGAGACACGTCTCGGAGTGCCTTGAGGGCACCCTCCCTCGTTCGATATTCGACGCAGAGTTCGTGGATGTTCAGGAGCGTTTCCTCGCTTGCCGTCATCTGTATGGAGTTAGTGTTTGACATCGAATACATCACGGAGTCCATCTCCGAGTACGTTCAGTCCGACAATCGTGAGGGTGATTGCGATGCTCGGGGCCAGGAGGAACCAGGACGTCTGGTACATATGCCCACGGGCCTCGGCCACCATATACCCCCAGTCAGGTGTCGGAGGCTGGGCACCGAGTCCGAGGAACGAGAGACCGGCGAGCACCAGTATCGCATAGCCAATGCGTATCGACGCTTCCACGATGATAGGCCCGGTGATGTTCGGCAGAATCTCACGGAAGATGATGTACGAATCCGACTCGTTGCGGACTTTCGCGGCGTCGACGAACTCTTCGTTGACTATCGAAATCGTTTCTCCCCGAACCACACGAGCTATCCGTGGTGTGTAGACAATTCCAACCGCTAACACCGCATTCCACAGATTTGTTCCGAGGCCCGCGATGATCAACAGCGCGAGGATCAGGGTCGGAAAGCTCATGAGAATGTCCATCGTCCGCATCACGACCTCGTCGATTTTCCCGCCTTTGAATCCGGAGTACAGACCGATCGGCACTCCAAGCGCCAGGGCCATCGTCACGGCACTGGTGCCCATCAAGAGGCTGATTCGCCCCCCTGCGAGAGTCCGGGTGAACAAGTCCCGGCCGTGATGGTCGGTTCCCAGCCAGTACTCGGAGCTGGGCCCCTGATATCGGTCGAGAACTTCCGTCCCACGGATGCTGTGTTGAGTCAACTCCGGACCGATCAGTATCAGGAGAACCATCGGAACGAGAATTCCGAGGCCGACCAGAACGTTACGCGTCCGTGTCGCTCGACCAGCAGTACTCTTCACGAAGCTTACGTCTACCATTCTACCTCCCCACGATAGCGCCGCGTTTGAGATGTCCTTGCGTCATTCATACTCTATCCTCGGATCCAGGTACGTGTAGACGATGTCTGCGACGAGATTCGACAGCAGATAGGCAGCTGCTATGATCATGATGATGGCCTGGACGACAGGGATGTCCCTGTTCTGGATCGAATCCACGAGCAGTACGCCCAGTCCAGGATAGTTGAAGATCTCCTCGACGATTACGAGACTGCCCATCAACCAACCGAATGACATTGCCAGAATCGTCACCGTCGAGAGGAGGCCGTTGCGAAGGGCGTGTTTGCTAATGACGGTCCATTTGTCCAGGCCTTTCAAATGGGCTGTGCGGATGTAATCCGAGCGTAGCGCCTCCAACATGCCCTGACGCGTTTGGCGAAGCGTGTGAGTGGTCGCGATAATACTCACCGTGACCGTCGGTAGTATCATTCGATGCAACCACCCCAGTGGGTCCTCCCGCAACGGTACGTATCCCCCTGACGGGAACCACTGGAGGTTCGGTCCGGCAAAGATGAACAGCAACAGAACACCGGCAACGAACGATGGGATGCTAACGCCGACGTACGCCGTCTTCGTGATGAGTTCGTCGATCCAGGTTTCGTTGTAAACTGCAGAAAGTACCCCGAAGACGATTCCCAACGTGGCGATGACGAGAAACGACATCACTGCCAGTTGAAACGACCGAATGAGACGATCGACGACGGCTGGAAGAATCGGTTCGCCGGAAATATAGCTAGTCCCCCAGTCCAGGGTTACGAACCCGATAGCCCAGTCGATGTACTGGATATAGATCGGATCACCGAGACGCAACTGCTCTTCGAGCAGTTCGACAGACGTGTCTGTCGCGTGGACTCCCAGTCGGATATCCGCCGCTGTTCCCGGTAGCCCCTGTGTCATACTAAACGTGATAATCGAGATTGCGAAGAGTCCACCGAGGGCATACACCAGCCGCTTTATGATATAAAACTGGAACTTGCTAAGGGTGATCAACATATATACCTACTCCTCGAACCAGACCTCGTCTGCCCTGATCGACGTTGCAGTCGGATCCATGTTGTAGTTGCTCACATCGGGTTGGGTAGCACCGAAGCGGTTCGTGAAATACGGAATAATCATGGCGCTGTGTTCCATCAGGTAATCTAGACAGTCACGGATCTTCTCCTGACGTTCGTCTTGGTCGACAGTCGCGCGGGCCTCCTCGATGAGCGTATCCATCTCTGACTGGTTTTCCTCTGCGAAGTGTCCGTGGTTGAGACCACCGTCCGAATGATACGTCGTGAACAGCGTCGTCAGTTCTGTCGGCCGCATCGAGTACGTGTTGATATACATCGGGTGGTTACCCACCTCGTTGACAAAGCGGTCAAACGAGATTACCTCGATTTCGAGGTCAACGTTAATCTGCTCGAGGTTCTCCTGGAACACCGTCGCGATGTCGGGGGCGGGGGGAACGAACTCTTCGGGAGCGAAAATCGGCCCGTACTCGTCGCTATAGTCGAATCCGCCCTCGAAGCCCGCCTCAGCCAGCGCGTTCTCAGCTTCCTCGATCAACGGCTCGTCGCCAAAGGGGTCCTCGATCTCCATAAAGAGGTCGTGGGCAGGGCTCACCGGGTGGTTTTGGGCGATCTCACCGAAACCCTCCTCGACGATATCCAACATCAACTGTTTGTCGACGGCGTACTTGAACGCGTGCATGAGTTCCGGACTGGAGGCAAACGGCTCCATGATCGGCATCATCACGATCGGAGCGTGATTGCCACTCGGAATCTGGATAGCCTCAGTATCCGGACTATCGTCCAACCGTTCGAAGTCACGGGGGCGCACCTCGTTGATGATATGGGACTCGCCGCCCTCTAACATGCTGACTTCAGTAGACGCCTCCTGGACAGTGTGTAACTCGACCGTATCGAGGTACGGGAGCTGATTACCATCCTGATCAGTCAGGTAGTAATCATCGTTGCTCTCGACGACCACCAGGCTGCCGATATCACGTTCGACGAGATCGAACGGTCCGCTTCCATACGTGTCTGTGTCCGGTGCCTCGATGTCGTCTTCCACGATGTTTTTCGGGAGAATGCTCCCCCACATCGTTCCGAACCGTTCGGGGATTTCGGCATCAGGCTCCGAGAGGTTTATCTGAACCTCGTGGTCGTTCACCACGTCGACGGTCTCGATAGGGCCCAGTTCGCCAAACCCGGGGAGGTCGAGATCCGGATCGTATACCGTGTCGACAGTTGCCTTGACGTCCTCGGCGAGGACGCTGTTGCCGCTGTGTTGAAACGTGGCGTCGTCTCGCAGCATGAAGTTCCACTGCTGAGCGTCATTATCGGCCTCCCAGTCGGTGGCGAGGTCGCTGACAAGTTCCAGTTCGCCATCGGCATTAGGCACCATCAACGTGAGGTTTGAGTACGTCCAGTGAGTGACGATATAGCCCGCCCCGTCGACGTGAAACAGTGGATTGATACTCTCGGGATGTGTACCGGTTGTGACCGCCAGCGTGCCGCCGTATTGATCGTCAGTCGGCGCGGAGTCTGTCTCAGTATCGTCCCCACCATCATCGTCGTCAGATTCGGTGCAACCTGCCAGCACCGCACCAGTCCCCAGTCCCATAGCGGCCAGGAACTTCCGTCGTTGGATTGAGTTTATCATGATAGAACCGTTTGGCAACATCTGACTTAAAGGCACCACCAAGTATACCAGATCCAGATATACGGCGCCAGCAAAAGTAAACATGCGAGATAACAAGAACCGAGAGACGGTCGCTGGCACTGGAAGATCACTCGGGTGTAATCGTCGTCTCCCGACCAATCTGGAGTAAGCACTCGAACTCGTATCCATCGTCGAGAATGCGCTCTTGTGCCCCTTCGTTTCGGTCAACAACGACGATTATTCGATCCACAATACCACCGACATCTTCGACAATGCGAGCGCTTTCGAGTATCGTCTCGCCGGTTGCCGTGACATCCTCGATTAATACGACACGATCACCTTTCTCGACGTTCCCTTCAACGCGGGCCTGAGTCCCACGCAGCATCTCCCCTTTTCGAATGAAAGCGCCCTCTATTCCAGTCTCTAATGAGACTGCTGTCACGATCGGTACGGCCCCGAGCTCGGGGCCAGCGACGATGTCCGTTGCTGAGATATCTATTCGCATCTCAATCTCAGTGACAATTGGTTCCAGCAACTCGGGCGACGTTTCGAATACGTACTTGTCGATATAATAGTCGGTCAACGATCCGTCTGAGAGTTTGAACTTTCCGAATTTGATGGCACCAGATTCCTCGATAAGTGTCGCAATGTCACTCATGCCTTAACAGATGCACTCCAACAAATTAATCCTCCGCTCCCTCTGGTTGCAGTACCATCATCGACCATCTGTGTTCGGTTAAGGCCAGACCTCCGTCTTGAAGGCTTGAGCTCCGGTACGGAAACCGATGCCAGAAACGTCTAATTCGGTATTTGCACTGATAAAAACCGTGCTTGCGGACTGGCGGGAGGTGTTCGGTCTCAGCGCTTGGCAGTTGCAAGCGAGGCCAGTGCTTCCGCAAGCACGAGTGTACACGCCGCGCATTCGTCCCAATCGGTCCACTCCTTGGGCGAGTGAGAGATGCCGTCCTTAGATGGAGCAAACAACAACCCAGCATCGGTCGTCTGGACGACGTTCATCGTATCGTGACCGCCGCCAGAAGGCAAATCGAGGGTCTCGATACTGTGTTTTTCACTCGCCGTTGTGACTGCCTGTCGACACCGTTTGCTCATCGCAGCCGGAGGCGTCGAGTGACTTTCGGTCAGGTTCGTCTCGACGCCGTGTTTCCGCTCGATGCGGCTGAGGGACTGTTGGGCCCTGTAGAGCAGTTCCTCTATCTTCTCGGAATTGACGTCGCGAACATCGAGGCCAAGTTCAACCCGACCGGGAACGACGTTGGTCGCGTTCGGTTCGATATCAGCACTCCCGACCGTTGCGACTGCAAACGAGTTCCCGCTCGCAACGATTTCTCTGACGGCACGATCGATGTCGGTGATAAATTCTGCAGCCGCGACGAGCGCGTCACGTCGGTCGGGCATACGTGCCCCACCAGCGTGGTTTGACTCGCCGACGAATTCGACGCTGTACTGTGTGAGACCTGTGATCACCGAAACGATACCGGCTTGGTTGCCTGCCTTTTCGAGCTCCGTCGATTGCTCGACGTGAAGCTCCAACCACGCGTCCCACTCGGTTGTATCGAGGCGACCCTCTCCCTGGAAACCGATCTCTTCCAGTCGCGTTTCCAGAGTCGTTCCGGAGTTGTCCGCAAGCGCGAGTGCGTCTTCGATTGATCGTTGTCCTGCTGCAACTGAAGAGCCAAGGAGACCGACATCGAATCGCGTTCCCTCCTCCTCGGTGAACGAGACGACTTCAAACGGTCGGTCTGGCTCCCGGCCAGAGTCGCGTATCGCCCGGACTGCTTCGAGTGCACCGTAGACACCCAGGGGGCCATCGAAGATGCCGCCGCGTGGAACTGAATCGAGGTGGCTGCCCGCAACGACAGGCGCAGCGTTTGGATCGGCGCTGTCGGGAACCCACCGTCCGGCGATATTGCCGACTGCATCGATACGGACATCCATGCCGAACTGTTCGAGTTGCTCGACAAAGTACTCTCTCGCCCGACGGTCTGCCTCGGATCCGGTCAGGACTGTCCGCCCATGTCCTGTCTCGGTATCTACGTTCCCGAACTCGCTGTTCCTCTGCAACTGTTCACGGAGACGTGCTTGGTCAACATCCATGTGCCCCGTTTGGCGCTACCAGAGATATACGTTGGCATCAGTCACGATCTGCGGGCTGTTCATCGAGTAGCTGGGAAGGTACTACTGTTGGGTTGGGAAAGGTGACTCCAGTTTGACCGGTAACAAAGCTCGAATTACCACAGTCCGTCACCTTCTTATGTCGGCTCGATCACCGACAACGTAGCCATAACAAAACGGGTTGGAACCTACCAAATGGTATGTTCAGCATGAAGCGACGCCAACTGTTTAGCACTCACAGCAGGTGGCGTCCCCGGTAGTTTCTGGTCACAATCTGACCGTCTTCAGTCGAGTACACAGTGTGAGTCAACGTCGGGGTCTGACTCCGTGTCCGATTTGAGTGATCCCGATCCCGGAACACACGGGTTCGGCTTCGCCAACCGGGCAGAAAACCGGAACAGGTGCTAATGGTGAGGAGTTCGTCTACGAGCCAGGTGACGTGGCCCAAGCGGATGGCAGAGGCGCCATCAACGACTCCTGGACGACCGGGATCTCGGAGGTCCAGAAGCAACTCATGACTCTGGTCATCTACTCATGGGCCGGCGGAAACGCAACGAAGAGCGGTTACTGATACGGGATGTCGTACGCCGCCGATAAGTACTTTCAGGACCCTGTGGAACTTCCCGATAGCGTCGACTCAGCCAGCGAAATTCCACCTACGGTTGGCAGACACGACGATGTGGTGAACCAAATTAGACGACTTCAGACCTCGCAACTCTTCCGTGCTAAACCCTACTGGTATGCACTTTTAGGACTGCACTGGGGACTGTCTGATCAACATGAGTTAATCAGGCAGGTAACTGACGCAATCGATGCAACGGGAGCCATTGGACTCGCTCTCGACGAGGAGGCCAACCCCAGGTGCTTGCACGTGGATACTCTCCGTCGAACGCGAATCCGGCGACGTTCTCGAAATAGAGGACGGGTACGACGAGTCCCTCTTTCACGACCCTGAGATGGATGCTCGATGGTTGATCGGCTGATCGGCGGCCACGACCGCGTGCTCGAAGAACTCTCGAATGTAATGCTTTTTTCCCTTGAAACGGGTGGCGTGCTGGATATCGACGCCCCGGAGGACGTTCGCATCGACTGTCCGGACGCCGAGTACGTTGATTCGGAGACCAAATCTTTCTGCTGTGTTGAATAGCGATTGAATCAGTCGAAATCACGGGCTTAGAAGGATGAAGCCGAGGAATTCGATTCTGTCCTATGGAAATCGATCTCCTCGACTTCGTTCAGAAAAGTAAGCGGCTGGCCAAACAAGCTTTGGGGAAGCACGCGGGCGAGCCCGCCAGCGGCGGGTTCGCCCGCTGGGTGCATGTTGTTCTTCACTGTTTCCGGCTTGAAGAGGAGCACAGCTTCCGTGAGACTGAAAATCGGCTGAAGTACATGACCGAGATCCGTGAGGTTCTTGAGCTTGATCGAGACGATCTCCCGGACTACACCACGATCTACAAATCGTTTGACCGGCTCAAGATGTGGGTCTGGCGGGCGTTGCTGCGCCTTTCAGCGCAGCAACACCCGCAATCAGGTCACGTCGCTCTCGACAGCACGTTCTTCGATCGTGGGCACGCCTCAGCATACTACCAGACACGGTCGAATCGCTCGGTAGAAACGCTCAAAGTGACGACACTGACCGATACAGAGTCACTTGCTGTTCTAGATGTACAATGCCACGCTCATTGGAGGCATGATACGAAAACTGGACCGCAGGTCGTCCGCCGGAACGCGGACGACCTGCAGTATGTCCTCGCGGACAACGCGTTCCAAAACTGGCAGACAGAATACGAGTACTACA
>LFCJ01001336.1_pt1 | contig 16997 bp, 13 predicted proteins | sample 643141 | NCBI WGS metagenome assembly LFCJ01 (sample SAMN03766243, study PRJNA286221) | soda lake metagenome | biome: soda lake; feature: Kulunda steppe; material: water; isolation source: sample B1-Br-g2 brine of Lake Bitter-1 | place: Russia: Kulunda steppe | collected 2010-07 | reverse complement strand
CGGGCTGGCGGGGGGAGATCCGGCGTATATAGCGCCTGGAATATAGCGCAATATAGCGCTATATCGCTATATAGCGCTATATAGCGCTATATATTTTTCCATATAGCGCTATACGCCGACCCCTACATGTTTTAGACGCTTCTTATGTAGAAGGTATTTGGCTTTGCAGTGTTTGTGTAAGAAGACCAGTCAGATCTTGATGCACAGGTACAACTTGCAAGTATCAGGGTTTCAATGTGCCTCTGGGTAAATTTCTGCCTATGAATGACATTGGAAAAACTGTCATCCCCATTGAATTCCCACTAGCAGGCTGAAATCATGCACTACAGTCTACTGACCCAGAGCTACACCAAATTACTTCTTAAGTACCTGCAATTATAAGAGTGGATGCACTTGCATCCTTAAGTTTGCATTCTGCTAATTTTTGCCTGTAGGCCATTCATGCCCAGGCCCAGCAAGTTATCAACCATGCAGGGCTAACTCTGAGACTGGCTTAATCTGAAAACATACTCTGGCGTGCAGCTCGGCCTGTTCTGCTGCTCTTGCAGCAGCCCTCCGCAGCTCTGCCTTCTTTGCATCTTATTCTGGGGAAGGTAAGGGCAATGCCAGGCTGAATGTTGCCCAGGAGCAGAGGCAAATATCCCTTATCTACTGCTTGCACATGCCAATCCGCCAGTCATAGATGTAACATCCAAAATATAAATTGCTAATCTCTACCCTTTTGGCCGCAACAGCAAATGATTCGTGTATTTCCAAGAACAGTTTTCTAGACCTATAGTCACATGATGGGAAGAGCAGGATATTCACTACAATGTGATGATGAGAGGATGAACTTGCAAAGTTTAGCACGGTGAGTGCATTTTAACTCCACAGAGGCAGCGCTCTATAGAATGAATATGGTCTGCCAGAGACTTGCTATGGGTTCTACACACCCTGTTCCAGTTTTGAAGCTGGAGGCAATAAGAGCTAAGAATGTCGCCCCTCAAGTTGAAGGTGTAACAAAACACTACCAAAATGTCAAAATCCACAAGTATCATTGTATGCTCATGAGAGCATTCCATGAGGACATTCCACAGATTTTGGCTTGCAATGGACGTTATGTGAGGAGAAAGCTGGACTGTTCTGGCAGAATCAGCGAAGATCCTGTGGGCATTTTGCTTAAATAAGCCACTCAAATTGAATGGGAAACCTACAGCTGCAGGTTTACGTTCTAGAGCTGCAAGCCATACTTTTATCGACAGACTCAAAGGCAGAGCAGCAGCAACCGGTACAAAAATAAGAGGGTGATGAATAAACAGGCAGCTTTAGGAAGAAAAAGCAAAGAGATACAGATAGCTTCAGCCAGAGCAGCTGAAATTTAAATTATACTTGAAATTAGAATCTGTGAGTATGAAATGAACATCAGCCAAGAACCTCCAAAGTATGACAACAGAACACCTTACTCACCTGTAGCTGTTTGAGCAGCTCAGTGGTGCTTGCGCTGGAGGTAGCGTCCGGGATTTGATCAAGCAACTGTTCAACCAAGAAGCTCAGACCTGTGTTTGTCAGGCAGGAAGACCAGACTTGTGTTTGTCAGGCAGGAAGCTCAGGCAAGTGTTTGACAGGCAAGAAGCTCAGACCTGTGTTTGTCATGCAGAAAGACCAGGTGCAAGCCTAAAAGCAAAGTGTACCTCCCTGTTCATAACATGAATGAGACTAAGAATGCAACCAAAGCCACCAATTTGAGCTGTGAGAAGCAAATTATGCCTCTACCTGAGAAAACACCCTTGCCCATGACTAAGTGCACTCTCTTTTTAATTTCTTCCAGCTGCAGAAGAAGCTTGCTTTCCATCTTGAACTCATTCAGCCAGGACATCATGGCGGTGTCAACCTGCATGTACATTCAAATATAGGTCATGTCATGCAATTTCTCGCACAAGCAAAGCGGCAAGTGTGATAAAAGTTGCAAGTATTTGAAGCAGCCTGAAAGGGCAGACCTGTCTAGGAGCAACCACACAATGGTGACACACATTGCTTGAGATCACCCAGAACGGCCATCTGACCTTATAAAGGTATCATGAAATGCCGCTTTGATTTAGCCTACTAATGTCATGCGCAGCATAATGCTCAAGGCAAAATGATGCCTGGGAGTTGGGATCAAACCCAATGGCCAATTTTTTTTACAACGCAATCTGGTCACTTTCTGACAGCGCCTTTAATTTGATGTATCATCGCTTATCTATAGCATTGATATAAATTCCTGAACACACCTCTGGCGTACGCAGTGTGCGGCGGCTGTCAATCGATCTTGCTGAGAGCACTGTTGTCAGCCTCTTCTGCAAGCAAAGAGCCATGCAATCTGCAATCTAAGCTCTTGATGATGCAAAGTTGTGATGCTTTTACATCTGCAACTGTTAATAGCTTGGATCCGCATACTTGCGACCAGGCATTGCACACTTTGCCTGGCATACCAACAGCAGATTTCAGAGGTATGCAGCGACTGGAAAGTATTATCATGATATTAGACGCTAAGTCACCAACAAGATGTGCATGCAGCTCTGGCTTCATCGACCCTGGGTTCTGGAGATGTGTATTATGCAAACTCTGTCAGTCATGTCAAATTCTTCACTCTTGCAGCTGCGAGCAAGCTTTAAGGGACTTCTCCACCCCATTAATAGGCAAGGCTTAGGCGTGCATCAGGCATCTATCTTTGCATGCACAGCGCATAGTGAGGATAATGCCACACTTCTTGCGCTCTGTAAAATACTATTCACACTTGCTTTAGCACACTCAATCATAAGGTGCACTCCTCTCCGTTGTGCTCACTGACGCTAAACGCATTGACGCACCCCGGCAATAGCAGCTGCATTTGCTTCCTGCAGCTGCTTGACTTTGGACGGCCATTTTATGCCAGCAATGCTGATGGCCTCAACCTCCCGAGATATGCCTGCAAAGCAAAGTAAAGTTCAGCTGCCTGGATGGCAAACAGCCAATCCTTGAAGCAAGTGCTACCCACGCTTGCTGTACGAGGCAGACACATTGGCTGGAAGGACCACACACAGCCTTACGGACCACAAGGTCGCAGCAGAGCAGCACATCTTTTAAGGGCCAAAGTATCAAAACGATCATTTGGTGCTGAGGGACACTGCTTTGGAAGAATAACAGTAACAGAGGCACAAAAGGTCTTGCTTACCTTGGATAGTGGCAGCTGAGGAAGTCAAGGCTCTCAACAAGTTGGGAATCACCATGAGCACCATCGGATTGGATAGTGTGGCTGTGCCTTCTACACTGCGGCTGTTCTGATTGAAGTACCCCCCAACCCTGCATCAGACAATTGTAGGCGTAGGGTTGAAAGCACATCCACCCTTTGTCTGAAATTCACATCGCAGTGTCACGCTGAGAGACAGCTGCACACCAAACAGACTTGTGGCATGACCATAGCTGCACTAATCTGGCGTGACAGCAGGTCTGCAGTCAGGAAAAGAACACAGCTGCGTCTCTACTGTGAGAGCTCGAGCACGGCACAAAAGCAAGATAGACACAAGTCACTGTGAAGAATTCAGGCTCTTCTTGCCATACTTAGCGCCAGATGGAATTGGCAGGCCATAAAATCTGCTTAGGCTCAAGCACAAACTACATAACAAGGTGATGAATCGCTAGTTGCCCAGGCAGGATGCACTTAATAGTATAAAACGCGGTTGATCACATGTTTGCTCCCACCCTTTGGTCAGCATGCTGCGGTTGAAGGATACTTTGCACCCAGAGACTTCGCGCAGCACGCACCTCCCTATTGAGATGGTCTGCTCCAGGTTACGCATCTGTTCGGAGGCAAGGCTTGTAGACAACGTGACAGGGGCGTCCTGTGTCACAAATGACCCAGTACATCAAGACCAGTATGCATGCCTCAAAAAGAATCCAAACAGCCATTTACATGGCCTATCTACAACAAGCATGATTGACGAAAGTATGGTGGCATTCCTTGGCCTAATTGTCACAAAAGGCTGCCCTGATCATCCATAGGCAGCATTGTCCAGACCGAAGAAGTATGTATCTTTCACGCATTACCGAGGACATGAGAAAAATGTACAACGCTTACAAATTGACAAATGGAAGACACAGTAGATCTGGCAAGTGAGCTTGCCTGCTCAGGTTATTGCCAGGAATGGCAATGTCCTCAGCTCGTACTTGGAAGTGGACCAAATGGCTCAAAACAAGTCTGGTAACTCAAACGTTCGGTTTCATGGACGCAACAAGTAAGGGCTTCGAAATGATCGAGGCTGATATCAAGGGAAGACTTGTGAAGGAAGCTCGGTCATAAACTACATGTTGCCTGCCTGGTCAAGTTATTTTCATTCTTGACTTGATGCAGAAATAAATGTACCTGAACGGTTTGATTTTAGAAAAAGTTACTACATCACCTGCATCAAAATTAGGAGGAGCAGCTGCCTGATTGCGTCCAAACTCTTTCCTGCATACAGGGTGCGCTCAATCTGCAGCACAAGGGAGCAAACAGTATTCACGTTATTTTGAATGACACTTGTGTACAGTAGAGCAGGACACCACATGAAATACAAGATGCCCAAGCAAAAGGTAAGCGCAATTTACCCAGTGCATGCTAGCAACAATAAACGAATTTGCACATTTCCTCTAACTCTGCTACTGCGCATAAGGCTTGTGCTTAACACATTTAAAGAATAGCAATGGATATCTTAAACAAACAATGCTGAAGCCTGAAGCACTTCAGGCTCTCCACAATGGAACATATCCTGGTCTTTTTTGTATGTACCTTCTAGCAACTATGTCAGCTGACCAATGGGAAGCTGAAAATGTTGATATGCTGGCCTTTCCAAAGCCTAAGAAAGTTTGCTGAGCTCACTTGTTGCTTCAAGCTCTGAAGGTTGGCAGGAAGGGCAACTGGGCCATAGGGTTGTCTATCAACCTCCAAAAACAGCTGCATGTACCTGCATATTTGTAATTGAATGCAAAAGACATGTTTAATGCAATCTGTGAGGCGCCTCCCACCATGCAGGTGTGAGTCTGCCACAGGAACAAGCCAAGTGAGAAGATGCAGGTAATGTTCAAAAAGATGTGTGCATTGTACCATTTCACACGCTACCAATGCACATTGTATCCAGACTTACATTTTCAAGCATTCCAAGCATTGTTTTATAGGTAAGAAACGAACGCTGAAGCCCCTTTATAATTTTGAGGTTTTACTTCATGGCAAAAGCAAAGGTAACTAGCTCACTTCTGGGTACTCCTTCCTTTACAACAGATGTGTGGAAAAAATAAGCAGGCCTGATGCTACGTGTTTCAGACATGTGGACGCTTTGAACTGATGATTACACGCCTAAACGTGCTTCAAAACCAGTCCTGATTGCATTCCATTCTTTTTCCAATATGTATATTGGATTGAATGCACGACGTTTATTTCATGTCGGTTTAGATAGTTAACATAGTCACATGCACACTGCCATAAAAATGTGATGTTAAACTCACTGGCGAGCAGTGGTTAACGTGAGGAAATAGCCCTCGTACAGCGCCTCATATGGCAACGTCCCAAAATGCTGCATTTGATCGTATTCGATGGTGGATGGCGCCAGGCTGCATAGTGCATTATTGAAAATTATAAATATGAATAAACAGATACATAAATAAAGGGAATTGCATAACAGAGAAGCACTGCCTGCAAAGGTGCAATGAAATCTGCATGAAAAAGTTGCACAAAAAAGCAGTATTGATCATACTTATATCTTAGGCGCAGTCAAAGCACATGAATCAAATTCAAATCGAATGTCAACTTTGCAACTCGTTGAGTGCTGGGAATCCCCAAAAAATGAAAGCGCGGTTGGAGGATTTGGGGGAAAATACATGGATGCCTTGTGGATCTTTACTAGCAGGACATAAAGAGTACTTCAAAAATCTTGGGGGAGGTTGTGACGGTAGAGATACTGATGGGTGATATCTGGTAGGTTAGAGAAGCATGCAGGAAGACCAACAGCGGTTCTGACATGCAGGTGAGCGATGGTGTTCATTGTGCAATAGAAGGGTCTCTTGAACCTCTGTTGACACAGTTTACATTGATGTTGGAAATCCTTGCCTGCTCAAGGCAGCATCCAATGATGTTAAGATCATCCTCTGCCTAGCTTGCTGTCTTTTTAATCCTTTAGGCATGAGGCCACGGAGTCATTGTTTGAGGTTGTGAGACTGCTCTCACCTTGCATAATGGAAGAAGAATGATTTTGTGGCCAGCACATACTGCAGGTGTGCGCCTTCTTTGGAGGTATCCTGGAAGCTCTGCAAAAATAAATGAACCAGGAATTTTTGTCTTATGAGTGCACTAGTCTGATGCCGACAAGTGCACATGTCGTGAGATCAACAAAATAGACAATAAGCCCATTGTGATTAAATGTGTGAAGCAACAACAAGGGAGCTTTATTTTTTCCTGTGTATCACACAAGACACAGCATGACAGAAAATGTGCCATGAAATTATCTACAGGTTAGTACTCAAATCTCACCTGTCCTTCTTCTGGCACCTCAATCATTAGCACGGCGCTCATCTTGATAATCTTGTGACCTGGTAACATGCAGAAAAGCAGAATTTTAACAATGGAATTTTAAAGGATATAAAACAACACCTGGTGTGGCGACTGTTATATGCGAAGACAGGGGCAGGCAAGATACTAAAATCCCAGAGTGAGCACCAACTGCTTAAATGAGATTGGTGCGAGGAATAGTTCCCATTCAATGGGACCAGGTGACCCTCCATTACAAACACCTTGTTCCTGCACCTCGGTGTGATTTGTTGGGTTTGCCCGAGCTAACATGAGGACTCGCTTTCAGCTATACAAACTATTAGCAGCAGCACCACCACCAGCACCAGCAGCAGATTCAGCAGAAGTGGCAGCAGCAGCAGTAACGTTGAGGGAATACCAGTGTTGGCAATATGTACAAGCTTGCTGTAATAAGTCCATGTTATGCTTATCCGCGGGGAACAACTTGTAAGTTAGGAGGTGCCAGGCTGTCACCAGAAATGAATTCAGTGGGCCTTGATTATCCCACCACGTCTCAAATTGTGCATTACTGATATTGTGAGTGATCGTCTGCCAAGGAATGGGCTTTTTGTCAAAGCTTAACTGCTCAACATGAAACCTCCAGGTTATTGCAGCAGGATTGCTGCTGCTGGGACTGCCTGGTGAAGCGCTATTTGCGTACTCACCCATAGTAGGTAGCAAATGGCTACGCTGCAAGACAATAATTGCATGACCAGGGCAACAACCTACATTTATTGAATGTTCCATGGTCACATGGTCGACAATGCAATACAGAAACCAAGACTCAAAAAATCTGGTTGAAGGAGTGTGGGCATGCCTTACCCAGAACATGGCGGATTGCTATCTTCTCAAACTCTTCAGGCCGCTCTAGGATGTCATCCATGTGGTAAAATTCATAGAAGGGCTCTCTGCTGCCTGCAGTTGCCAAGCATGCCTCAAGGGATCGGCCATTGTAGTCTTCCAGCACCAAAATTGAGTCTCTCCCGTTTATCACCCTTAAGTCTAGCTCCAGCAGAACGCCAGGCCCTGGCATTCCTGGAGCATGCTTGTAAAAAGCTATTTCCCTGGCATGGTAATCAAACTCAACACCCCTACTAAAGGAAGAGTTATAAAGACATGATTCTTTCTTTTTTGTCACGACCGCCCTACGCACCTGCATAAACCTGACTTGGGGGGTCCATGATGGCAATACCATCCACAAAGTACAGAGGCACGGCCCCCACTTCCTCTACACACGTGAGCACAAGATCGATAAAAATCCGTACAGCTCCATCCATGCGTGCGCCTGATATCAATACATCAGAGCGCACCTGCATGTGCGACAAAAATAGCATTGGTGAGCTTTATTGCTCGGAGGGAGGGAAATGTAGTACAGGTAGAAGGTGCAAAGCATCAATACAGGTCACGCCTGCAAATGCCACCTGAAGAATGTTGCAACTGCATATCAAATCGCGGGATGAAAGTAGACTTGCCACTAGTACACGTTGCAATATGACACACATGCATAAAGTAAGCGGAAGCACATGCATAAAGTAGGCGTACATGTGTGATCTCCCACCAATAAAAAATCAAAGCTTGCAAGCATTCTTGCTGACCCATCCAATCTCCATGGGTATGTAAATGACTCTGGAGCTTTACGTACATGTTGTGAACATTCCAGTGAGCACGCACCACATTCCCTTTTCGATTTCAGATCAGTGGCCATGGCCAAACAGAAAGTGTTTGAGGCCCAGCAAGGGCTCCAATGAAGCCACTTCACCCAAGATCCTAATGTACGACCTGAGCTATCAACATTATGACTTCTTCCATACCTCAAGCGCAGGAAATTGCATTAGTGATGGATGCCAGTTGCAGCAGTTGCCCTGCAGGAAACAGAGGTGGAGTGGATTTGGCTGTGAGCCAAACAGACCATTCAGGTCCAGGGTAATCAAGAAGCAAAGTACCCATCTATTTACAAACAGAAAGCCAAACATGCCATCCATACAGGTGATGGTGAAAGCGAGCATTCCTGCACGATGCCAGGGTGAAATATATGAATGCACTCCTCCTGCTGTTGAGGGTTGAGGGAGTGGGTGCAAGGATGCTTTGGTTGAGACCATGTCTAAATGGAAGGCTCTGATATGTTCAATGCAGCACAACCATGGGTGCAACTTGCAACTCAACATGCGTTCACAATGCCGGGATAAAGGATGTAGGTGCCTTCCATTGCGCTCACTCAGCAGCAGCCGCAAGGAAATCGTACAAGGCACACCTCACCTGCACGGAGCAGAACTCTTGTACGCTGTAGCCGTTGCCCACAAGAAAAGGGAGGCTGCTTGGGAAGAATGCTTCAGGCATACCATGGTTCAAGATGTGGGAGAGCACGTTCACCCCTGCAAGTAATGCAGGCACAAGGGCGAGGGACCGCGCTGCATGGCTCTTCGTTCTGATCAATAACCCAGCGTTTGAAAAGACGGCTGCAGGAAGATTGCTTTGGGAATATAAAGCGTGAGCAGCGGAAAAAGGATGGCACATCAAAAACACAAACACATTGATTGACATTCACACCCATGCATAAGCTGCACCATGTACATAGTGAGACGGGTTTGCTTGCTTTTGTCTGCCTGGATTCAACATTCCGAGCCATCAACAGAATGGAACGACAGCGTCTGGCATGGCACTATAAACCAGAAAGCACTGCTCTGGGAAATAAAACTCAGCAATTCTAGAAAAGATGACATACTAATACATTGCGCTATTGCCGCCTGCCACCTCCCGCTCGAGAAGAAGCATTTATAGCCTTGTTCAAGGCAGCCCATGGCGGGTCTTCGCAATTCCGTTGCATTTATTCATGCACAAAAGAACATTGTGGTTCTGAAACATAACGGCTGCGCACCATTCTTAGGGGCGATCCGCAACACGTGGGGCAGTCCAAAGCAATGAGGGGCCTCTGCGTGCTTGCATAGCTTGCTTTCTGGATGAACGACCTCCACAGCACACTGGGCATCAAATGTTGATGCTACTTCTGCATCGCTCTGGACAAAGAGAATTGATGAAGGAGTGAAATCCGTGTGAGCCTCATGATATGGCAGAACATGGTACCCGTGTAGTGCAAAATGAGCAGTTCAAATGCGCCTCACAAGGTTGGTCACTGTGTGGTCTATGAAGACCATGCTCACTTGTTGGTTACAAGCACCCAAATTTATTGTGTTCTTTATTTAGTATAGGACCTAGGCACTCCGTGCTGGATCATCCTTAAAAAAACCATGCGCACTGGTGTTTGTGGTCTTGAATTGCCCTAGAATGATTTTTGGCTACCTGGGGACAAGAAGGACTTAAGTAGAAGGTCTACAGAACTTCGGCAACTGCCGACAGCAATTCTTATGTTCCTACTGAGCACTTTTGAGCAGAGCCATGCAATACATTGGTAGACCGAGAACGAAATATGGGCAGCAGTTAGGCAGGCTGGCATGCATTAAGTGAAGGGGGGCTCTGAGTCTGAGATGTGCTGGCTGGGCGGGTCAAAAAACTGAAAAAAGCCATCATCGTCAACCTACAGGTACACTTCAGTGTGTACAGGCTTTAAAACCATGTCCGCATCTCGTGTGCCAATGTCTTCCAGAGTCTGTTGTGCAAGCCAAGACCTTGCTCTGACCACACAGGACAGCATACCGGTGGCCAAGCGCCCCTTCGCTACCTTCTTCTTGACTTACTGATCTGATATTGAGTTCTAAGACAGAAATCTAAAAGAGAATAGGCTTTTTTAAGCTTGCCAATTGGTTTGTCCGTGTTTTCCAGGGGGTGCAAGCTCACCAGCTTCCATAGGGGGCTCTGGTCCACGTAGGCAGCCAGCAGACTGGCCAAGTAGAAGTAGGGGTTGTCAGGGAGGCGCGGCTCAGAGAACAAGCTCTTTAGAGCATCTCTCAAGGCAGGACCCTGCTCAGCAGATAAATAGGGCATCAACAAAAGTACATGCAGGCCAATTTTATCTCTACACAAATGTACGTGAAATGGCAGCTGCTTATTCACTCTTGTCTGCAGGCTCTACACGAAAAAATGTCAGTGCAGCGAGCCTGGGATCGCCCTGACATTTAGATTCAAATACTTAGAGAACTTAATCACGCTCCTGGTAAAGCTCCAGGACATGCACACCAATTAAGAGAGGGGCTTGCCAGCAGGAAACCCTGCTGCATGCAAGCTCTTAAAGAGCTTGAAGTTTGTAATTAGGTTCACAATCCCTGTAGCATGCAAGCTCTTAAAGAGCTTGAAGTTTGTAATTAGGTTCACAATAGAACCAATGAAAGGCTGCCTTTTGGTTAGAAGCTGCAATCTCTGTTAAGCGGCTACATCAGTCAAAAATGGATTAGGCCATGCGGCACCCTGCTGACCTTGCTGCATGTGCTTGGATCAACAGGAATTGCACACATGCACATGCCTGGCACTCACCACATTATTTTTCTCTAAAAACTCCTCACGGACCTCCTCCACGCGGTATGCATACTTGCCCCGGTTAAATTGTGGCATCAATCAAATGAATCCTTGCAATCATCTATTAAAAGACATGGAAACCTCTTATATATAGTATCCTGGCATCTGCTTTGGGGATTTATCAGAAAAACTGACAAGGGTCTCTCTGCAGCATAACACTACTCGGAGTTTCAAAAATATTAAAAACCAGGAGTTTTTTGTGGCCGAATGTCTCCAACTCATTGCACGCCCGAAGACCTGAAGCTGGCCACTCCCGACGATCCTGCTCAAGCCCAGATTGAAGCATGGTACATGGATGACTCGGAGGAGGACCAAAGGGCACCACACAAGTGGGTAGGCTTGCATTGGTGATGCATGTGTCTGCACTGCAATTCCACATTGCCGGTATGACGGCAGATCCCATAACGGTGTTGGATAGAAGGAATGCAAGCCTGTTTGTCAAGAATGATTTATTTAGGAGCTTGGGTGAACGAGAGCAGCGGTGTGGAGCGCCTGCACGTCCTTCCAAAACAGGCATGCAAGTGTTAGCAGGAGCGTAGTTTAGTGTCATGTAAGCCACCTGTGTAAAGAAACGACACTTACGTCTCAATGGTTTTGCTTACGGATTGTCTGCAGGAAGACACCCAATGAGGTGGCTACTCCGCAGACGCTAGCTGAGCTAGGGGTGCTCTATTGGAAACTAGATGCAGACAAATTCAAGGATGACTATGAAAAAGACCCAAAGCTGATGGCAATCCGAAAAGTCCGCAACTACTCTTACATAGTGCGTGGTTGAGAGGCGTAAGGGGGGGTGGGGGCGCCTGCTTGGCTTATGCATTCTACTGGGTGTGTGAGGATTGAGCATTCATGGACGCCTCAAAACTTTTTCATGTCTTGGTCATCAGCCGATTTTGCAGCATGTCCTAGGTAGGTAGTCCAGCTGCGCCAAACACTGAACAAACCCTGCTATGCTCTTCGGAAATGCATGCATCCATCAAAACTTATGGCCCACAACTGTTGTCTTACTTCAAGCCAAAGAAAATTGTGAACTGCAAAGCTTATGCAAAGTGTACAGGGGAGGACTTCAATTTTCAAGCGGAGACGTGCAAAGGAAAGCCTTCCTGTGTAGCCTCGAGCATGGAAGAGCCAACACTTTGCCTCTCTGTGCAGGAGATTTTGTCCGTCTCTAAAGAAAGCCTGCCTAATTATGAGCAGAAGATCAAGAGCTTCTATGAGGAGCACATTCATGAAGATGAGGAGATTCGATACATCTTGGATGGCTGTGGTGAGCTTCAGGGGCACAGCACCATGCACTCACTGCTCCTCTGTGCATTGGGTGCCCTGAGTGTTGCTCCAAAGCATCTTCTCACTCAGGGTCCCCATTTGGTTCATTCCATTCTCCAATGCAGGGTACTTTGATGTACGGGACTTTGATGACCGCTGGATCCGCATTCGGTGCTGCAAAGGGGATTTGATCATTTTGCCTGAAGGCATCTACCATAGGTTCACCCTGGACCACACTGACTACGCCAAGGTGGGTAAAGGGATGCGTGCCAACTGCATGAGCCTTAGACAGCAGGAGCTATTCAGGCTGCACTTGCTGGAAGGACTTTGGGTTCCTAAATGCAATGCGGTTTGGACCTGCTTGCTTGACGTGTTTTGAGCAAAGGGATCACTGAACCTGCCAACCTATGACCTGCCAGCGCAATCAATTGAAGCACTCCCTGCCCACAAAGCATGCGTTGGCATTCTTGCAGAGCTGCTCTGTGTCTGGCAGCTCCAAAACAAGTCATTCCAAGGCAACTTGTTCAGACGTGTTGACGTGCTTCGTAGGATGTAGATTTCTAGATAGCCTCCACCCTAGCCTTCATGTGTGGGGTTTGGGACTGTTTCTGTGAGGCCTTCTGTGGGTGTCCCTTTGAGGCGCTCGAATCTCCAAGGGCAATGAGAGAGGCGCTTTCTAGCGCAGACAGTGGGGACATGCCCTGTCATTAAATCTGAAGAAGCACCAGGCCGCACATTCAGTACAGGGAAGGTGAATGAAGGTTTGAAACATTGTAAGCCATCTTGCGTTCTGCTTGTGATGAGGAACAAAACATGCGCTTGGGGGCATCGTTTTCACCATCTGGTGTGTCTGAATTGCAAGCACAGTGTCGATCAAGTGCACAGCATGCACAGTCTTGTGGATGTTTTTGCAATTCAGCAACTGGCAACTCTTAATACGGCAACTAGACTAAGGGCTGAGTCTCGGCAACTCTCTGCAGGCTATGCGGCTGTTTGTGGGCGAGCCTGTGTGGACGCCATACAACCGGCCTCAGGAGGACAGCCCAAGCCGCAAGAAATATTTGGAGACCTTCAAGGAGAAGAAGACTGCAGTTGCAGCTTGATATCCAGCTAACATCCTGAGCATGGTCCAGCAAATTGCACCTGTACAGTAACCCTTGACAAGCTTCTTACCTACTTACTCAGGTACTACCTAGTTCTACTCGTTTTGAAAATAAAATTTACACACAGGAAATGTGTGCATCACACAAAGCAGAGGCAATCTTTGTCAATTCAACCAAAGCTTGCTACCTTGCTGCAGAAAAGCAGGATGCCTCGTTGGCTAAAATCTGCAATTTTGTAGCTGTACTAATGTCTCTCCAGGGTGGCATCCCTTTCAGCCTGGCATTCAGTGTCCCTTGGAGTGGCTCTCTCCTGACCTTGTAGCCGGAACCGAATCTGTAAAAGGGACTTGCAATCAGAAGTCTTAGCTGCCCTGCAGCATGCCAATGTCCAGATGCATGGTGGCAACGCGCTCATGGTACGGACAAAATGAAGATGCAGTTCAGCAGCTTAACTGCATCAGTGGCCAAGTCTTCATGATCGGCCTTTATGGGTAACACGACCATTCCTGAAGACATCCAGCCTATGAAGAAGGCTCCTCATGGTTCTCAGCCTCGGCAGCCCAATCAGGAGTGCACAAGAGCGAAGGGAGAATGAAAGGAAAACTCAAGTAGTAGCTGAAGAATGCCACCTGCTCCAGGTTTGCTGGCACTTCTAGCGTGGCGCAATTACCATCGCCATCAATGGCATTCTTGCAACCCGAACAGCTGGCAGGTTGAAGGGATACTCCAAGGCGCATTGTGTCAGGACACAAGATCAGGGCCCTCTATGTACCTACAGGTACAGTAACCCCTTTCATGTGCGAGCAAGCCTGCTACAGAAACATTGAGACTGTTCAAGGAACACCATGATAGCCATGGCACTGTCCTGGAACCTGACGGACCCACCTTGTCCCTTCCCTCTTTTCATGTCTGTTTGATGTAGCATGTACCCTTACAAGAGCATAACCCTGCATGCACATGGCATGTGATGGATGAAAGCATGCAGTGCAATGACTTAGGCCAACTCGATGATTACGGTGAGACAAGAGCAGTCTTGCCATAAGTTATGGGCTCTTTGTGTATCAAGGCCGAGCTTTTCAAAGTGATGTTAAGTATTTAGAGGTATGAATAGAGCCCCTCACAACGAGAAGGATGGTGTGAAAAATGACTTCTTTAGCATTCAAAGACTTGCTAAGAATCTCATTTATCTCATGTTGTTTTCTAGGCCTCCAATTGGTGTCCAGGCCGTGTGTCTTTACAGTACTTGACCTCTACGAGGTGTATTTCCCTCTTGCTGACGTTGAGCTCGTGAGCTCTGCGCACATCTCCACTTAATTGGCGCAGGCACGCCACATGCCATGCCTCTCGGAGAGAGAGAGAGAGAGCAATTGCTCTCTTAGGCAGTGCTGGTCAGGAGCTTCCAGTTTGCAACATCATGTGACATGATGTCAAGAAGATGCAGAAGGTAAGATAGGGAAGAAGAAACTGCACTGGGTGGAGACTAACGGCTATTCAGGCCAATATGTCTCCATTTTCTTAAATGATGCTTGGAGTTGTTTGCTGCCTGCCAACAGTGAAACACAAGCAGTGTTACATGACCTTACCTCAACAAAAAAATAAGGGCCACAGAGGGAGAAAATAAAATGAAAACTATGTATGCAGTGAGAAACTAGGTATGCAGTGAGACCTGTAAGTAGTTTTCTATTGAAACCAAATGTACACCGACGATTCTTCTTTGTGAAAGAGAGCAGTTTGGTCACAAGACTTTAGGACTGGCCTGACGCAGAGAGGAGTACTTGCCTGACTGTGGAGAGGTGTCTTCATAGACGCGGTATAGTTCAACTATAAGTTGTTACATGTCGACAATTTATACGAAGCCAACACAGATCCAGAAGAATCAGGGCAAAGAGAAAGAATAGACTGGACTGGATTTCTATCAATGACACAACTCGCGATGTATACCAACTTGGACAAAATATACCAACTTGGTTGAACTCTAGTCAATAACAGCCACACAATTGTACATGTGGTTGGCAGCATTACGAGTGGCTTCAGTCTTCGCCACAAACTCAATAAGTGGTCCAAGTTAGAACCTCTCACAATGTGAGGCTCTCAAGCAGTGTATAAAAGCCAAACAACATTAAGTGGCGCCATCTTCCGTAAGAGCACCAAAGAGCCTTCCCACATGTTGAGCATGCTAACAGTGCTGACAAGCGTCGTGTGCCAGGCCTTCAAATACCTGTGATAGCAGAAGCCAAAGTTCCTCCAATTTGAATTTTTGCTATGAACCACAATCATAGACTGACTCACTTCTTGCCCTGATGCCATTATGGTGTATATCCAAAGAGGACTTCAAAGAAAGCACGCAACATCAATTTCAAAAATCAATAGAACCATCCCAATGATCAAGGCCTTACTTAAAAAAGTGGAATTAGGGTGGTTTTGGGTGGGGGGCAGGGTTCTTTAGTGGCATCCGCTGCAGCTGGAGGCAGACCCCCAACACCAGCCACAGCTTAAAAGCCCAGACAGACTTGCCCCGAGAACCTCCCTTGGCAGCGTCGTACCTCCCATCTCATTAAGATCAAGTACTGTGAAGACACTGGCCCTGAGCAGCAGCTCCAACCTGCCCATGCTCAGCACGGTAGCCTTGGACGCAGCATTGCAGGAGACCATGTTCTTCATGTCATTCTCTTAGGTGCAGGGGGTGTTATTTACATTCCTCACACTTGGGTTCCTCTGAAGAGTCTCAGCCTTGATTCGCAAAGAGTCAAGAAACCCGCTCTCAAGCTTAATGCTCATTCTGTGCACTATGCTCATAAGCTTGTGCAGACAGACGTTCTCTTGAACACTCCTCACCTTCAAACTAATCAGGAGAGGTCTGCTGGCTTGTCTGCTGCAACTCTCTTGATCCTCACTGACCGCCCTTTTCTTTTCTGGTGAAGGGGCTTTTCTTCCCAAGTGACCTATTCCCAAAATTGATGTGAGCAGCTCTTTTGCTGCTTGCACAGTTTTCTTTTATTTTCTTTCCTTCTTGAGCACAGGTCTTGCAAACAATCTGCTCAAGATATGTTGTCAATAGCACAAGCGATTGCCAATTTAGGCACTTCAAGTCAAGGTCTCAATTCATAGCTGATTAGTGTACAATTGTGCGTATGATGTATAATAATGCGCTTAAATGCTTAGGTGACATCGCACTTTCTTAGTGCACACGCTGGCACATGTATATGTATGGTATGGTATAATACTATGAAGTACAACTGGGCACAAGCTCAAGAAGCTTAAACACGGCAACCTTTTGGTTTTAGGCCTCCTCAATGCAAATATATGTCTTGGAAGGCAGGCGCTTTGTAATATCCCAAATATGTGTCTTGGAAGGCAGGCGCTTTGTAAGGCCGCGGTCACACACATTTTTTTCACTTTTTTTTCACTTTTTTTTCACTCGACCCCAAAAAAAGTGAAAAAATCGCGGTTACACACGAAAAATTTTCCAACCCCAAAGAATTTTTCACTTTTTAATTCAAATCCCCAAAGTGCACTTTTCACTTTTTTTTCACTTTGGGCGAAAATGGGGGGTGGTCTCAGGAGGCCCCCAGCGAGGGTCCCAATCGTGCAAGACCCCTAGAAACCCCTTGTTTGGGGTTTTGTATGTT